>OCVR010000037.1_pt1 | contig 100823 bp, 95 predicted proteins | sample 1539091 | NCBI WGS metagenome assembly OCVR01 (sample SAMEA3355530, study PRJEB22509) | marine metagenome | biome: marine; feature: coastal ocean; material: water | place: USA | collected 2010-08-07 | depth 16 m | reverse complement strand
AACTCGCAAGCCATTGTTCTTACGAGGGTTATTTTGCGACTACTATTGAGTGGGAGTAATAGGGTAGGCATATTCTATCAACTAATAGTGGCTTAGGGTTTAAAAAACCGTTTTAAGGCGCAGATGCTCATTCTAGTTTGCAGTGATTTAGGGATTATTCCTGTTATCCTAATGTTTTTATGCCTTGAAAAGGGTAAGTGAACTAGAGATGATGCAAACTGACTCTATTTTCAAGGGTACAACTCGATGATTAAACAGATTCCGGCATTTTTAATATCCCTACTGATAGCCACATTTTTATTGGTAACCCAGACCACTGCGACTAATCTAATCTGGCTTAATAGCATCAATATGCCGGTAGATTTACATATTGTGTTGTCGTCAATGGCCACAGATCTAGTAGGCATGAATTCTAAAGGTGCTTTTCCTGTGATTGGACTGATCTTTGTAGGCCTATTAATCTCCTTCGTCACCGCACGCATTATTTCTATCTGGAGCTCGATCAAAAAACCAATCCTTTATGCGTTGGCCGGAGGTGCAGCACTGCTGGCCATTGTGGTCCTAATGCCCTTGGCCTTTTATAACTTAGACTTAATTGCTGGCGCTCGCACGCTAACGGGCAAGGTTTATTTGATATGCGCTGGCATTCTCGCTGGATATTATTTCGGCAGCCATCCAGCAAAAGGAGTTTCTAATGAAATTTAATAATATGCGAATATTCTGTGTAAGTTTGCTGCTTTGTAGCGGGCTAGCGGCTAGTAATGGCGAAAATTTGGATATTGAAACAGTCGTAGAGGGTTTAGAGCATCCTTGGGGTGTTACCTTTATTTCTGAGAATGAAATGTTAGTTACCGAGCTGTCGGGGAATATACGGCGGGTGTCTAACGGCTTACTAAGCCCCGAACCCATTGGCGGGGTGCCAGAGGTTTTGTATGCTGGACAGGGAGGGTTATCTGAGGTTGCTATAGACCCCAACTTTGCAGATAACAGCCTAGTCTATCTGTCATTTTCAGCACCTGATTCAGACCAGCCAAAGCTTAACCAACTCAACGTGATACAGGCTCGCCTTGATGGCAATGTGCTTGTGGACCATAAAACCATTTTCAAGTCTGACCCACCGCGTAAAACGGCGGCGCACTACGGCGCAAGATTGGCGTTTTTAGCGGATGGGACGTTACTGATTGCTTCCGGGGATGGTTTTAATTACCGAGAGCAGGCGCAATTTTTAAATAACCACTTTGGCAAGATATTGCGTATTAACACTGATGGCAGTATCCCTCATGACAATCCTTTTTCAGCAACCCCAGATGCGCTGCCGGAAATATGGTCTTATGGGCACCGAAATCCTCAAGGACTTTTGGTCGCTGATGATGGGGCTGTCTACGAGCACGAGCACGGCCCCCAAGGTGGAGATGAAATTAATTTGATCATGCCGGGTAAAAACTATGGCTGGCCGGCCATTACCTATGGCGTCGATTATAGCGGCGCCATGATTTCTCCATTTACTGACCAGCCGGGTATGGAGCAGCCGCTCAAGTATTGGGACCCTTCCATTGCACCCTCTGGCATGACTCTTTACCAAGGAGCAATGTTTCCCCATTGGCAGGGCAGCCTGTTTATCTCTGCTTTGGTTCCCGGGGATGTAAGGCGTATCGGTTTACAAGATGCCAATATAATTGAGGAAGAGATTTTGTTTACTGAGTTTGGCAGAATCCGAAATATTGTCTCTGCACCAGACGGCAGTTTGATACTGGTTACTGACGGTGATAACGGCAAGTTGATCAGAGTTAGCGCTAAACAATAGCCCCGGCCATGCCAGGGTAGGATGATATCCAAGGCTCGCCGGCTTTCGCTGATAAGTATTTTATTGTTTCAGCTTGCTTTGCAGCTTTTGGATAGTCTTGACTGTAATACCCCCGCAAATTTAAAACAATTTTTTTGTAGAGTTTAGGCTGCTTTCAATAGCTGTCGTAATCGCTAAAGGCTGCGAAAACCATTTTTTAAGCCTGATTAATACTGTGATCTTAATCTCGGGGAAAGATCAGGCTGACTACAACAAAAAATCTAAGAAAAATACAGTTCATACATAGTCGATGCGAGGACTATAAGGATTAAATAGAACCTTATCTCTTCAAGGTTTTAATTATCTCTTCTACTTTGTCATCAAATCCTTGATCATTACTTAGGGCATCTTTAACACATTGTTTCATATGAGTTTTTAGGATTTTACCCTCAACGGTTGAAATAGCATTTCTTACTGCTTTGATTTGGTTGAGTATGTCGATACAGTATTTCTCTTCCTCAATCATCTTGGTAATTCCACGCACCTGACCTTCTATTCTTTTGAGGCTTGGCAGCTGTTGTGTATGACAGGGGTGTTTCATATTAACCTCGGAGTTACCTAAGTGAATGTTGTGGCAAAGATAAATAATGCCACCAAAAAATAGTAATTGTATCTTGAGCCCTTCCTAGTCTGCAGAGCAGGGCCTATCATGGATCTGTAGTTCGCGGCTATTGACAATAATAGGTATACCCCAGCAGGGTATATTATTAGATCAACTGTGGTTGTCAATATTTGATGAGAAAAGGTTTTATGATTAAAGAGGTCTGTTCGACATATAATCTCCTGTTATAAATCCTTTGCAAACCATAAGTGTTTAAGATTAGGTTACCGAAGGAAACCTACAATAGATCCGGAATTAACTATGAAGTACTTTCGTCCTCTCTATGCCTTCTTGGTGGGGCTCATTATTATCTTAAATAGTTCGGCTTTCTCTAATTTGGCGCTTATTAATGGCCTGGGGCAGCTAGTACTGTTTACTCTGGTTGTGTGCATACCAATATGGCGCACCGGACGTATGAGCTATGTAGATATTGGCTGGCCCTGGGGGTTGGTGGTTCTTGGCATTATCAGCTTCCAGTACAGCGATGGTTATTGGCTGCGGTCTCTTGTTGTCAGTGGGGTGGTTGTGCTGATAGGTCTGCGTATGGGACTGGGTGCCCTGAAAATGTGGCGATTGGGATTGTTAAAGAAGGAGTTTCCCCGTTATCAGTATCAGCGCATTGTTTGGCAGCAGGAGGGCAAAACCAATACTGGGCTGGCCCTGCAGGTGGATGCTATTTCTCAGGGGCTGGCCAATGCGTCGTTTTTAGCGTTCCCGGTGTTTATTATTGCGTCTAACAGCAGCGAGCAGTTACATGCTTTAGAGTTGCTCGGCTTGGTTATCTGGATATTGGCTTTTGCTATGGAATCAGTTGCCGACTTGCAAAAACTCCACTTTCTTAGAGAGATGAAAAAATTGGGCAAGCACAATCAGGTGTGCAATGTCGGCCTGTGGAAATACTGTCGACACCCTAATTATTTTGCCGAATGGATGGTGTGGAATGGCCTGGTTATTGCCGCTATTCCATCATGGCTGGCTCTGAGGGGCGCGGAAACCGATGCAGTATGGTGGCTGCTGGGGCTGGGTCTTTTGTTGGCCTCTAAGTTTATGTACAGTACATTGGTCTATATCACAGGCGCGGTGCCGTCGGAGTATTACTCGGCGCAGAAAAGACCTGGGTATACGGATTATCAGAAGCAGACAAATCGATTTTTTCCGGGGCCAAGAAAGACCCTGGATATACAGGTTAAATCCTAAGAGGTGGTAGTAATGAAAAATTTACTTATTTTGCTTGTGTCCTTATGGGCCAGTACCGCGTGGGCTGACCCAGCAGCTGATCCGTCCGGGCTTTGGAATACCTTTGATAAGGAGGGTACTGTCCAGTCGACAGTGGAGGTGCGAATTGAAGAGGGCAAGCTCTACGCCACTATACTTAGCCTGCAAAATCAGCCTGAGGAAAATCCGCTCTGTGAGAAGTGTAAAGGAGACTTATATGGCAAGCCCGTTATTGGTATGGAAGTGATTAACGGGCTTAGCTTAAAGAAATCTATCTGGCAGAGTGGCACTGTATTTGACCCTGAAACTGGTGGGTCCTACAAGGCCAAAGTCTGGCTGGAGGGTGGTGCACTTATGGTGCGTGGCTACCTGGGATTTGTCTATCAAACTAAATCCTGGCAGCGGGTCCCCTAGCTGTCCACAAGCTGGTTGATTTTGTTGCACAGCATTTTATAAAAGTCGGGGCTGGCATCGGCGGCATAGGTAATATACATGCCTATCAATACCTGCTTTCTGTAGCGCTGTAAGTCTATATAACCATTAACCCAATCTTGGCGTGCCAGGCGCTGGCAAGCGAAAAGTTGCTCGGCAAGCGTGCCAGTTGCAATATTTCCCTTAAGAAAACCATTTTCCTTTGCTTCAGTACAGAGCCGCTCTGCTATCTGCAGCGACTGGTGGAATATGCCATCGGGTAACTTATGGTCAAACAACCCGGTGCGGTCAGCCGCCATAAAGGCAGAGCGATAAAATGCCTCATCCTGTTTATATAGCCGCAGCAGATTGTCGGTAAACACCTCTGCGCCCTCTATGGGGTCAGACACATCGGGGTTAGACAGAGCCAGGCTTATGGTATTGACCATCTGCGAGACAAGTTCTTGGAAAATATTATCTTTTTTGCCAAACAGATTGTGAATGGTAGGTGTGGATACACCAGCCTCTTTAGCAAGGTGGCTCAGGGTAAATGCTTCGAACCCCTGAGAGGCTATTAGATGTTTGGCGATATCCAGAATGCGTTGGCGACGCAATTTTTTGTTCGCTTGGCGGGTGATATTGCCCCTTGCTAGGGTTGGACTACTCATAGAATGACCTCAGCGAAAAACCCTTGACCACAGATTTAACTGCCCATTAAAATTGATGGATAATAAAAACAGCAAAATCTTAACAAAGGCCCTTTTATGAAACAAGATATCAGTGAATCCATTGCAGCCTGTGCCGCCCATTATGGCGATGATGCTGAGGCCATGCGCAGCTATTTAACCCAGGGCGAGCGCAACGCCTATGCGCTAGATAACCGTGGCGCTATTCGCTTTGATAAGCGGGGCAATCTGGCGGCAGATATTCTAAGTGCTTACTCCAAATACGGGTTTTACATCTTTGAAAATGTGCTGGCCGAGGATGAGCTGCAGGATATCAAAGAGGATTTAGACCAGATACGTGCGTCCTATCCTGCGGAACCCAATGGCAAGTTAACCAAGGACGGCAAGCCGGCTCTGGGAGCAGACTGTGTTGGCCCCAACCTGGTGTGGTCGAAACCCTTAGGTGACCCTCTGGGGGGCACTGAGCTGGCCAATGGCCGTCATCAGGTGAAGTTGTTTGAACCAGAGGCCAGTGCCTCGGCGCCAGAGTTCGCCCCGTTTATTTTGCTGGGCTCGCTGCAGTTTTCAGAGAGCTGTCTGCGGGTTTATGGCCATCCTCAATTGCTGCGTGTGGCTGAAGCGGTCAATGGCAGTGATTTTGCCCCCTTTAATGAGAGCCTGTTTATTAAAGAGCCCGGGGTTGGTGCCGCAGTGTCCTGGCATCAGGATGGTGACACCTACTGGGACAGTGAGCACTTTGATGAGGGTATCCACGGGTTTAACTTTATGGCCCAGGTCTACGGCAGCACTGCTGTTAATGGCGTCTGGGTAAAACCCGGCAGCCATAGGGTGGGCAAAATTGATATTAAAAAACTGATTGCAGATTCTGGAAGTGAGCGCATAGAGGGCATGGTGCCCCTGGTGTGTAACCCCGGTGATGTCATTATTTGCAATCGCCAGCTGCTGCACGGCTCATTTCCCAACTGTGGTTTTGAGCCCAGAGTTACGGTGAATTTTGGCTTTCACCGCCGTTCATCGGTGCTGGGGATTCAGGGGCCAGGCCTGTACAGTGAGCCCATGTTTTACGATGAGGCGCTGATTGACGAGCGGTCAAAACCTCTGGGCTATGCCATAGACGCGCGCAAGCGGCGTTTCCCAGACGAAGAGTCCTATCAATATCAGCCATTTATCGAGGCCGGTAAGACTTTCCACTGGAGTGAGAGTGCCAAGGCCGAGCTCAAGGATTACAATCTTCGCGATCTAAGTATTTAGTGTCTGTCATAAACGCTTGGAGGCCTGTAGGCATTGAGCCTATGGGACAAGGGTAGGAGTAACTGCATGCAACTAGCAATCTATGGCGCCGGCTCGACCGGCTGTTATCTGGGTGGGCTGCTGCAGCTGTGCGGCCATAAGGTCAGTCTGATCTGTCGCCAGCGTATTCGCGACTCCATTGTGGCCGCTGGGGGCGTCACTCTTACAGACTATACCGGCCAGAATGAAAGGGTAATGCCCACTGGGCTAATCACCCAGCTGGCAGGCGAGACCTTTGATGCCGTGTTTGTCACCCTAAAATGTCATCAGCTGGAGGCGTCGGTTGCGGATTTAAAGCAGCTGGCAGAGGGCGGTGCTCAGTTGTTTTTTATGCAAAATGGTCTCGACAGTCTGGAGGCTATTCAGCACCAGCTGCCCGATGGTGCCGTTTGGCAGGGAATTACGCCATTCAATATACTGAGTCTGGACAATGCCCGCTTCCATCGGGGCACTGAGGGGGCGTTTGTAATGCACCGCACCAAGGTGACAGAGCAGCTCGCCGAGCAGCTGGGTGACATTGGTTTCCCCTGCCAGCTTTACCGGGATATGAAGCCGCTGATCTATGGCAAGTTGCTGCTCAATCTCAACAATGCTCTTAATGCAGTGGCAGACCAGCCGATTAAAACCCAGCTTGAGAACCCTAAACTACGCAGGCTCTATGCCGCAGCCCAGCGCGAGTGGTTGCAGGTGGCCGCAGCAGAGGGGGTTGAGCTGGGGCAGTTTACAGCGGTTAAGCCCGCCTGGATGCCAGCAATACTGAGCTTGCCCAACTGGCTGTTTTTGCGGCTGGCCAAGGCCATGTTAGATATAGACCCCCATGCCCGCTCTTCGATGTGGGAAGATATCTCTCAGGGTAGAAAAACTGAAATTGAGTTTCTCAATGAAGCTGTGGTGAGGCGCGGTGAGAAGGTAGGCCTAGATATGCCGGTCAACCGCAAAATCAGCAGTTTAATACATAGCCTAGAGCGCGGTGACAGCGTAACCCTGGAGCAACTCTACTAACCCTTAGATTGGGAATAACCTTGGACTATTTTCGTCCGCTATATGCCTTTCTGTTGGGGCTGCTTGTGCTTTAAAACAGTTCGACACTGGCCTAGATGGCTGCGCTCTGTGCTGGTATTTTCCTTTCTTTATTATTGTGAAACTCTGTTACTCAGTGGTTATTTAATCCTCAAAGTCACTGGCATTATGGCGCTCCGCAAGCTGCCGGCTTTCGTCTCCCCAAACACGGTTGACTCTCAGCCCTCGCTGTACAGCCGGACGTTCCTGAATTTGCTCCGCCCATCTTATTACATTGGTATAGCTGGCCACATCTAAAAATTCCTGGGCACTATAGAGAGAGCCTGAGACCAATGTGCCATACCAGGGGTGGGTGGCTATATCGGCGATTGAGTAGTTATCACCGGCTAAGTATTCACGATTAGCCAAGGTTTGATCGAGCACATCGAGCTGCCGTTTAACTTCCATTGCAAAGCGATTAATCGGGTACTCATACTTCTCTGGGGCATAGGCAAAAAAATGACCAAAGCCACCGCCCAAAAATGGCGTGCTGCCCATCTGCCAGAATAACCAGGACAAGCATTCTGAGCGCTCTGGAATAGCGGTAGGCAAAAATTCATTAAAGGTCTCGGCCAGATACATCAGCATAGCCCCAGACTCGAAAATGCGAACGGGCTCGGCGCCCCGGCGATCCATCAGTGCGGGGATCTTTGAGTTGGGATTGACCTCTACAAAGCCGCTACTAAATTGTTGCCCCTCCCCAATATTAATTAGCCAGGCATCGTACTCTGCATCTTTATGCCCCAGAGCCAGAAGCTCTTCGAACATAATGGTGACTTTTACGCCATTGGGTGTGCCCAAGGAGTAGAGCTGGAAAGGGTGCTTGCCTATGGGTAGCTCTTTATCATGGGTCGCGCCTGCTATGGGTCGATTGATGGCTGCAAACTTGCCGCCACTCTGTTTGTCCCAACTCCAGACTTTTGGTGGGGTGTAGATATGGCTCATGCTGAGGGCAACTCCTATTTTTATGGGTTTAGTGGGTCTCTGGGTTGATGTTTTTGCAGTTTATTTGGAGTGGTTATCTTGGGAGATAGACTGCATCAGGTCGTTATTCTCTGTGCTCCATTTGCACAGGGAATCTAACACTGGCATAAAAGACTGACCAAAGTTGGTCAGAGAGTATTCCACCTTAGGGGGAATGACTTCGTAGACCTTGCGATCGATCAGTCGATCTCTTTCCAACTCACGCAGCTGTTTGGTCAGCATCTGTTGAGTAATGGGAGACAGAATGCGCTTTAACTCGCCAAACCGAACCGGGTCTTGGCGCAAATTATAGATAATGGCGATTTTCCATTTGCCGCCGATCAGGCTTAGTGCATTGCTTACAGGGCTTTTACATTGGGTCATAGTCTACGCTTCTATACCAGTATGATTTTAATGACTACTTGTATAATCAACCTAACAAACCATATCATACTGCATATTAATCAAGGGTCAACTAAAGGGCCTGCTCCTAATACCTATAACTAATGAGGGAAATCATGTCAGACAATAGCTCAAAACAAATACGCTCAACGATCACCAGTGAAGGCGTATTGGAACTATCCATTGTTAATTCAGAGCGGCCAGTTCCCGGCGAAAATGAGGTTCTTCTCAAAGTAGAAGCTTCCCCTATCAATCCCTCTGACCTTGCCTTGCTGGTTACCTTCGCTGCGGATCTAGATAGCATCAGTGTTTCTGGGGAAGGAGATCAGGCTGTCACATCCATAAAATTGCACCCCGCAATGATGGGCGCAATGAAGCCGCGTATGGGCCTATCTATGCAAGCGGGCAATGAAGGGGGCGGGGTAGTGGTAGATGCCGGTGCCAATGCCAAACATCTGATCGGCAAAACTGTTGGTGTAGCTGGTGGGGCTATGTATAGCCAGTACTGCTGTGTTCCCGCACAGAGCTGTCTGGTGATGGATGAGGGGACTACCTCTATGGAAGCTGCGTCTTCCTTTGTAAACCCACTGACTGCTCTGGCCTTTGTGGAAACCATGAAAATGGAAAATCACACAGCCCTCCTTAACACTGCTGCAGCCTCAAATCTGGGTCAGATGCTGGTAAAGATTTGTCAGGATGACGGCGTGCCACTGATCAATGTGGTTAGAAAGCCTGAGCAGGTAGAAACTCTTAAAAAGCTGGGAGCAGAGTATATTTGCGATACCAGTTCAGATAGCTTTATGGCCGATCTAGTGGATGCAATTGTTGCCACTGGCTGCACCCTGGGCTTTGACGCCACCGGTGGTGGCAATGGCGGCAAGCTGCCTGGCCAAATACTTGCGGCCATGGAAATCGCTGCTAACAAAACAGCCACAGAATACAGCCGCTATGGTTCAGACACCTACAAGCAGGTATATATCTATGGCGGACTGGATATGCAGCCCACTGTTCTAAACAGATCATTTGGCCTGCAATGGGGGCTGGGTGGTTGGCTGTTGACACCCATGATTGGTCGCATTGGTATGGAGCGATTTGGCGAAATGCGCGCCCGTGTTGCCCGTGAGATTAATACCACCTTTGCTAGCCATTATACTCAGGAGATCTCGTTTGAAGAGATGCTGCAGCCAGAGGTTATTCGCGGCTATGCAAAACAGGCGACGGGTGAGAAGTATCTGGTTAACCCCCATAAATAATTAATGCTAATTAAGAGAGAATAAAAATGCCAGAAATGACATTACTTGGCTGGTTCCACACAATCCTTGGGATAGTGGCACTGGTCGCTGCGTTTTATACATTGTTTAAATACAGAGTAGTTTCTCTGGACAATAAGTCTGGGAAACTCTATGTGCTGGTCACCATTATTGTGGCTGGCTCTGCTCTGGGTATCTACAACCAGGGTGGCTTTGGTATTGCCCACTGGCTGGCGGTGTTGACCCTAGTTGCGGTTAGCGGTGGCATTATTATGGAGAAGTTTAAGTGGTTTGGCCGCTTTTCCATGTATTTTCAGGCGCTGGGTTACTCCAGCACGCTGCTGTTTCATATGATTCCAGCGATTACGGACTTCCTGCGCCGTCTGCCCCTAGGAGATCCGTTTATTGATTCCTTTGAAGACCCTCTGTTGATGGCTTTTCACCAGGCATTTTTACTGATCTTTGTGGTGGGCATAATTGTGCAGTTCCGCTGGTTAAGTAAGAACACAGCAGAGACAGCCTAACACCCCTGATATCAGCGCTTATCTAAGCCTATGGGGTCCCAAATTCTTGGGGCCCCAGCTGGTTGAACTGAATTAGCATATTCCTTTCCGGTTATTTTCCACCGATAAAAAGCTTGCAATGACCTCTGGTCAGTTATTTAATGACCCTAAGTCATTTATAAACTATCGGAGAATAGCAATGAACGCACCGCAAAAAATCCTTGTAGATACTGAAACCGAACTCAAAATGCAGGCGGCACTGCAGGCTCAGCGCGATAGCTATATTGCTGAGGGTGAAGTGTCGGCTGCAACCCGTATAGATCGCATTGATCGCGCCATTAATGTGCTGGTCAAGCATTCCGAAGCTATAAGTGAAGCTATGAATGCAGACTTTGGCTGTCGGCCACGACAGGTCAATCTGATGACCGATGTGACCGGCTCTATTGAATGCCTCAAGCACAGCAAAAAGCATCTTAAAAGCTGGATGAAGGTGGAAAAGCGGCCCAGCATGTTCCCGCTAAATCTGCTGGGTGGACGTTCCTCTATCGAATATCAACCCAAAGGTGTGGTTGGTGTACTGGCTCCCTGGAATTTCCCCCTGGGCATGGTATTTGAGCCTCTGGCTAATGTGCTGGCCGCGGGTAACCGGGCTATGATCAAGCCCTCTGAGTTTACCCCGGCTACCTCTGCGCTGATTGCAGAAATGGTGGCCGAGGCCTTTGACCCCACCGAACTAACGGTTTTTGCCGGAGGCCCGGAAGTAGGGCAGGCATTTTCTTCACTGCCTTTCGATCATATGATCTTTACCGGTGCAACCAGTATTGCCCGGCATATTATGGGTGCTGCTGCGCGCAATCTGGTGCCGGTCACATTGGAGCTTGGTGGCAAGTCACCGGTGGTGGTCTCCCGCAGCGCTAACCTCAATGAGGCAGTGCAGCGCATTATGGTAGGCAAAATGCTCAATGCCGGGCAGGTTTGTATTGCCCCTGATTATCTGATGGTCCCCGAAGAGAGCTTAGATCAAGTGATTGAGCAGGCCACTGCGGTAGTTAATGAGATGTATCCAACCATAGTGAACAATGACCAGTACACCGCTATGGTTAATGAGCGTCATTATCAGCGCATGATGGACAACCTCAACGATGCCGAAAAGCGCAAAATCAAGATGGTTACCATCAACCCGGCCAATGAAGACTTTAAAGATAATCCTGCCCAGAAGCTTCCACCGACGCTGATTATTAACCCGGATGATGATGCCATCTGTATGCAGGATGAAATCTTTGGGCCATTGTTGCCGATTAAAACCTACAAGCACTTCGAAGAGACTATTGGCTATATCAACGATAGGCCTCGCCCTCTGGCCGCCTACTACTTTGGCTATGACAAGGCTGAGGAGAAGCGCTTCCTTACGGGTACCACCTCGGGCGGCGTCTCTATCAATGATGTGATGTTCCATATGCTGCAGAAAGACCTGCCTTTTGGCGGTGTCGGTCCCAGTGGTATGGGGGCCTATCATGGCATCGAAGGCTTTAAGACGTTCAGTCATGCCAAAGGTATCTATCGTCAGCCAAAACGCATTCCTGTGGCTAAACTGGCTGGCTTTATGCCTCCCTATGGTCCGGCTTCTGAGAAGAATATTAAGGACAAAGTAAAGCGATGAGCACAGAGCGAAAACGCGCACGCACTCAGGATCAAAAGCATTTTCGCCGCCAGCAAATACTAGACGCGGCAGAGCAGCAATTTACTGAGGTGGGTTACGAGGGATTCTCAATGGCGAACCTGGCCAAACTGGCCGGGGTCGTTAAAGGGACTCTGTATCTGTATTTTAAAACCCGCGAGGAAGTGTTTTTAACCCTGTATAACCAGAGTCTGGTGCGCTGGAGTCATGTGTTTCTCGATCAGCTGCAAGACGCCATGACAGATCAGGATTATGCAAAAACCCTGTACACCACAGCTCTGGCTGATGGCAGCTTTATTCCCCTATTGACCAGGCTTGAGCATGTGATTGAGCACAATGTGTCCGTTGAGAGTTTGATTCAGTCAAAGCGCAATTTTATCGAGCGTGTGGACTGTATTGCTCAGGCCACCGCGCCTGTTCTGAATCTAAGTCAGGCTCAGTCACTGGAACTGGTCAAGACTATGGGGGTGCTTTTGGTGGGCGCTAGCAGTACAGATCAGGGCCCTTCACTGGAGGGAGAAACTATTCCCGCCGATGTGCAGGGGTTGATCGACAGTTTTTCTTCAGAACCCATCTTTATAAAAAATGCCTGCCGCATTATTAGCGGCATTCGCGCAGACCACAGCGCTACAGGAGAATAATAATGACAATTAATCGACAGTGGCTATTGGCTGCCAGACCGGACGGCATGATTGGTCCACAAAATTTTGAATATGTAGAAACACCCATACCCACCATTAGCAGTGGCCAGATTCTGGTTAAAAACCTGTATCTTTCGTTCGACCCCACCCAGCGCAACTGGATGGTCGATCGCCCCGGCTATCTGCCGCCGGTGGCTATGGGCGAGGTGATGCGTGCGGGTTCTGTCTCCCAGGTGGTGGAGTCCCAGCATGCTGACTTTGCCGTTGGCGAGCTGGTGCAAACCACCGGCTGTTGGCAGGACTATGCGGTGGTAGAGCCCGGCAAAGGCCCCACGGGCATTAATAAATTACCGCCCGGGGTATCTCCGGAAATGATGCTATCGATTCTGGGTATCACGGGCATGACCGCCTACTTTGGATTGATGGATCATGGCCAGCCAAAGGCGGGTGAGACGGTGCTGGTGTCCGGTGCTGCCGGTGCCACCGGTTCCGTGGTGGGACAGATTGCCAAGCTTAAAGGTTGTCGTGTGGTGGGTATTGCCGGTGGTCCCGAAAAATGTGCCTGGCTAAAAGATGTAGCCGGTTTTGATGCGGTGATTGATTATAAAAACGAGAACGTCAGCGAGCAGATTGCTATCCACTGCCCGGATAAATGGGATGTGTTTTTCGATAATGTGGGCGGGCCCATTTTGGAGGCTGCTCTCAATCATCTAAACCTCTATTCCCGAGTGGTTATGTGTGGCGGTATTGCCAATTACAATAATACAGAGGCTTCTCCTGGTCCCAACAATCTGATGAATCTGGTGACCAATCGCGGTCGCATGCAGGGCTTTATTATTTTGGACTATCTGCCCCGGGCCATGGAAGCTATTGAAGCTCTGATGGGTTGGGTAGCCTCTGGGGATATTATCTATCAGGTTGATATGCAGGAGGGGTTTGACAATATTCCCCGTACTTTGCAGCGACTTTATACGGGCGAGAATCTCGGCAAGCAGCTATTAAAAATAGCAGATCCGGTTTAGAGGCCTATTTGTATGACCCAAATTTCTAAAAAAGAACGGCAGGAACTCCCGGCTCTCGCACCAATGCTGGATATGGTAGAGGCCGGCATGGGCTTTGTGCCCAATAGCATGCTGACCATGGCTCACTGGCCGGAACTACTGGGTGCCTTTGGTGGACTGGGTGCGACCATACTGCAAACCGGCGACATTGAGCCTGAGCTTAAACAGCTGATTGCGCTGGTAAGCAGCCGCGCCAGTGGCTGTAACTACTGTCAGGCCCATACCTCCCACTCGGCCCATCGCGCTGGTGCCGCCGAAGCAAAAATCGCCGCCGCTTTTGAGTTTGAACAGTCGCCCCTGTTTAGCGACAGAGAGCGCGTCGCCCTGCGCTTTGGCTGGCATGCAGCAATGCAGCCCAATGCCACAGAGCCCAGTGATTTTGCAGCGTTAAAACAATTCTTCTCTGAGCGAGAAGTCGTAGAAATAGTGGCGGTGGTATCTCTATTTGGGTTTTTAAATCGCTGGAACGATACCATGGCCACTGAACTGGAGCCCCAGGCCGTTGAGTTTGGCAATAGGGCTCTGGCTGAGTCTGGCTGGAATCGCGGCAAGCATTAGCCAATAGCCTATTAGGCCAGCCGGGATCCATTGCTGGCCGGCTTATCGGGAATAGCCAATATAATACTGCCATCTGCTTGAGTAAAACCTGTCACAAGGCATTCCGACATAATGGGGCCAATCTGTTTCTTGGGAAAATTGACCACTGCGGCGACCTGTTTGCCTATTAATGTCTCTGGATCATAATGATGGGTAATCTGTGCAGACGACTTTTTAATACCCAGCCCATCACCAAAGTCGATGCTCATTTTAATGGCGGGTTTCTTTGCCTCTTTAAAAACCTCGGCGGCGACAATTGTTCCTACTCGAAGGTCTATGCGTTCAAATTCTGCCCAGGTCAGGTCATTAGTAACTTCAGTCATTGTGTAAAGTGCCCCTCGTTTTTATAGATCATATTTTTCATTGTGGCCCAGTGCAAGTTGAGCTGTTAGCATGGTCGGGGGTATATGGTATAAAAATCTCTAAAAAATAATCAGGCGAGATAAATATGAAGCGACTTTTTAACGGAAGCATAGCGGCCATTGGGCTTCTAATTGCACTGGTGGTTGTGCGCACCCTGATGCACCAGCCTCCGGCGTCCATCAATACTGACTTGGTTGAAATTGAACTTAACGAAGCTGCGTTGGCAGAGCGCCTGTCCCAGTCTATTCAATTTCAGACCATATCCTTTCAGTCGCCGGAGCTAAAAGATCAGTCTCAATTCTCTGCTTTTATAGACTGGGTACATACCAGCTACCCCAGAGTTCATCAAAGCCTCGACTATATTCAGCTCAACGACACCATGCTCTATCGCTGGCCCGGTTCTGATGCCAGTCTGCAGCCGATTCTTGTTACTGGGCACTACGATGTGGTACCTGTGATTCCAGGCTCTGAGAGCCAGTGGCAGCAGCCGCCTTTCTCTGGGGCCATAGTGGATGGACTGATCTGGGGTCGCGGGGCGCTGGATGATAAAAGCGGTGTGCTGGGTATTCTTGAAGCTGTGACCTATCTATTGGATGCAGGTCATCAGCCTCAAAGAACGGTTTATCTTAGCTTTGGCCATGATGAGGAAATTGGCGGCCGCGAGGGCGCCGCTGCGGTGGCTGCCTATCTAAAAGATCAGGGGGTCCAGCTTGCCTGGTCCCTGGATGAGGGCTCGTTTATCTTTGATGGCTTGATTGCCGGGGTCGATAGCTTGGTGGCGGCTATTAATGTGGCGGAAAAAGGCAGTATTACTCTGGATATTGTGGCGGCCGCTGAGGGCGGGCACTCCTCTATGCCTCCGCAAACCAGTGCAATTACAGATTTGGCCCGAGCTATCACCCAACTGGAAGAACATCCGGTACCTGGCGGCCTAGAGGGTCTTGCTGCAGATATGTTTGATAACATCAGCCGCCATATGCCCTTTGTGCCCAGAGTATTTTTTGCCAATCAGTGGCTATTTGGTGGTTTGATCAATGATCAGCTCAGCGGGGCACCGACTACCAATGCCATGCTTCGCACAACCACTGCGCCGACCATGCTATCGGGCAGCGTCAAGACCAACGTATTGCCAATCGAAGCTGTGGCTACGGTTAATTTTAGAATTCACCCCAGGGATTCCATGGATAGTATAGAGAGCTATGTTACTGACCTAGTGGCCAGTGACAGTATCTCAGTGCACCGCCGTGGCGGGGCAGATGCCTCCGCTGTTTCTGATTGGAAAGCGCCAGGCTTTGCGATTATTGCCCAGAGTATGCGCGAGATACATGGGGATATTCCCGTGGCGCCGGGCTTAATGATCGCCGCTTCAGACAGCCGACATTATGGCAAGGTGGCAGACAATGCCTACAGGTTTAATCCAATCCGGTTGACTCCAGAATTGCTGACAGGATTTCATGGCACCAATGAGAAAATTGCGGTGGCTGACTATGCGCAGGGCGTGCGCGGCTATATAAGAATTATTGCCCATGGCACAGCTCAATAACGCGCTTTTTATTTGACGGGGGCGATGATGATGCATTTACTTTTAGCTATACATATAGGGTCGGGGGCCACTGCGCTGGTCGCCAGTATGGTGGCTATAATTTCAGCTAAGGGTAAAAAGCAGCATGTTAGAGCGGGGCGGGTTTACTTTTTAGGAATGCTGGGTATTTTTATTACCGCCATTCCCATGGCATTGGTATCCGGCAACCAGTTTCTGTTTATTACTGCGATATTTTCCTTTTACTTAGCCTTTGCCGGACTGAGATTTGCCAGGAATCGTACTGGTGTTGCAGCTACTGTTGACTGGATAGCGGTGCTACTGATGTTGTTGTCTGGTGTTGGACTCTGGTTATTGGCTGCTGTTTATTTTATCGGGGGCAATGCAGATTTTGTTATTCCTGTGGTGTTTGGCACTGTGGCTTTGGCGCTGGGTTTTAGAGACTACCGCACGCATAAAAATCAGACGGCTCAGGGGCCGCAACGGATTGCTAGCCACCTCAGCAATATGCTGGGGGGAACTATTGCGGTTATCACTGCTGTGTTAGTGGTAAATATAGATATGCAACCGAGCTGGATTATTTGGATACTGCCAACTCTGGTGATTACGCCACTCATTATTTGGTGGAATACCAAAGTCTTAAAGTGATTAGATCGTAGAGGTTAGGACATTGAAAACAGTCGCATTAATAGTATTAATTACTGCTCTGGCGTTGGCCATACCTTACGTCAGTAAAACCTATGGCTTAAAGCCTATTTCTGTCGCGGATCTACCCCCTGAGGGCGGCTGGGTGACCCTGTCTGAGGGCAATCTCTACTACCGGTGGTATATGCCCAGCGAGGCCAAGAGCAATGGCCAAGCTGTGGTTTTGATCCATGGTTTTTCGACACCACATTTTGTTTGGGATGGGGCTAGGCAGTTTTTTCTTGACGCTGGGTATGAGGTTTTGGTCTATGACCATTTTGGCCGAGGGTTTTCTGAGCGGCCATCGACAGATTATGATGCGCAGCTGTATGTTCGGGCCCTGAAAGAGCTTTTGGATTATCAAAATCTCTCCCAGCCTGTCCATCTGGTTGGCTATTCCATGGGCGGTGCGATTTTGGGTCATTTTGCCCAGATCTATCCAGACAGGGTTAAAACAATGTCGCTAATAGCGCCAGCTGGTTTTATGACCGAGCAACCTGCTACTAGCAGTTTGGTTAATATCCCGCTAATAGGCGAATGGCTGGGGCATATGTTTGCGGACAATATGCTGGTCAGTGATATTACCGAGACAGAAATGGCCAATATAGATGACCCTTTTGCCATTCCTAGAGGGGAGTTTATTATCAAGGTAGGTAAACAGATGCAGTACTCTGGGTTTGTGGAGTCTCTGGTTTCTACCTTGCGGAACTTCAATCTATTTAACGCCTTAGAGAGCTTTGAGCTGGTGGGCAAACTGGGTATTCCAACCCTGGCTATATGGGGCACGGATGATGCAACAGTGCCGTTTATGGGCAGTGAAAAGTTGCTGGAGGTTATACCTCATACTCAGCTAGTGGTGATTGATGACGGGGGCCATAATATTACCTATATGCAGCCCAGCATTGTGGGGCCTGCTATTGTAGAGTTTCTCGATCGGAGTGTTGCCGATTAACCGCCTTTTCCTAGGTAGCCTGCGCGATTAACTCGATCGAGAAAAACAATCTTTTCCTGCGTATAAAAAGTTCAAGCTGTTATTATTCGGCTTTGTTAATTTGCTGAAAATTATTTAGATTTAAACTTCAACTATAAAAAGAGAAAACTATGTTTAGTCATATTATGATCGGTGCCAATAGCATCGAAGAGTCAAAAAAATTCTACGATGCTATTTTGGGTGAGTTAGGTTACAAACCTGGCATGGTTGATCCCAAGGGCCGTTGTTTCTATTTCAATGGTGATTCTATTTTTGCTTTGAGCGTACCTATTGATGGTGAGCCAGCCAGCCATGGTAACGGCAGCACCATAGGGTTTAATGTAACCTCGACAGAGCAGGGCGATGCCTGGCACGCTGCTGGTTTGGCAAATGGCGGTACCACCTGTGAAGATGCGCCAGGAGTGCGTGAGGGCGGTGCTATGGGCGATATGTATCTAGCTTATCTGCGTGATCCTGCTGGCAATAAGATCTGCGCACTGCTGCGTATGGGCTAAGTTTCCATTGAATAGACTACTAAGACAGGTTCATAAATATCTGAGCCTCGCAATTTCTACTCAGCTGCTGCTGTGGACTATCTCGGGCATCTATTTCTCGTTTAATGAGATTGACGATATTCGGGGTAGCCAGTACCTGGTTGATCAGCCGGTGAGAGATTTTTATATTAGTGGTGCGGTCAATTTACCTCAGGCTCAGGGCATCAGTTATTTCTATCGCCTTGATCAATTGCTGATAGAAGCCAAGACGGATGAGGGGGCAAAGTTTTATCAGGCCGATGGCAGCCCTGTTGAGGCTTTGTCAGAGGATCAGGCCCGAGCTCTGGTGGAGCAGAATACAACCCTTGTTGTTGGGACTGTTAGTCAGATTACCCAGGCAGAAGCTGGTGCAGAATATCGCGGCAGAGCCCTTCCTCTTTATAGGGTAGAGGCTAGTGCTGGTGACGAGTTGGTCAATGTGTATGTAAACCCCTATTCAGGGAAAATCGTTGCGGTGCGCTCGGACGCCTGGCGCACCTGGGATTTTCTGTGGGGCCTGCATATTATGGATTGGAACGAGAGAGATGACTTTGGTAATGTATTTATTCGTTTCTTCTCTATTCTGGCCCTAATCAGTTCGTTATCCGGCATCCTTTTATATTTCAAGATTCGTCGGCGTTAGTTACCCTAGGGTCGCAACTCCTGCTGCTGTTCAAGAATATTCTCTCTGTAAAAAGGCGGTATTGGCATTGACTGCCGGGTTTTAGGGTCCACAAATACCTGGGTTAATCCGCCTTTGGCTAACAGGGTCCCGTCGGCATTATTATATAGTTCAAACACCGCGTCGGCGCTGGATTTACCCAAGCGGCCGTATCCCGCATAGACTGCAATCTCAGAGTCTCCTGCAATTTCATTGAGATAGTCGCAGTGAATATTCACGGTAAATATCAAACAGGGCGCGGAGAGAGGATCCATAATACTCAGGCCCAGTTGCTCCATATAGGCCCCCAGCACCTCATCGCCAAACACTAGGTAGTTGGCAAAGTACAGATGCCCCTGAGCGTCCAGATCGCTGTACCTTACTTTGACAATTTCGCTAAAGGGTAGCTGGCTATTGATTGTGGAACCCAAAATAACAACTCCTGTTATAGTTTGATTTACACCAGTATGATTAATAATATCTGGTCCTAGGCCCGGATAGTACGGCATTATGAATGGGCACCTAAGCCCAAGTAAAGCAGCAGAACAATAAGAAGATTGCCCTATGTCAGCAGCCGCAACGCATTTCTATACAGTCCATAGTCAACACAGCAGTTTAGTGCTGGACTGCGGCAGCAATGGTCCGGCTATAGTCTACTGGGGGGTGCGCCTAGACCAGGGCACCAGTCCGGAAATGCTGGCACTGCTGGCGACCCAACAAGAGGCGCCGGCCTGCCAACCTCAGGAGGCACCCATTTCCCTGTCACCTGAACTAGGTGCTGGCTTTCAGGGCAATCCGGGCATTCAGGTACATCGAGGGGGCACAGGTTGGGCGGTCAGTGCGCAGATTACCTCAGTAACCCAAGATAGCGATACCCATCTGACTATTGTATCTGTCTGTGAGGGCACTCAGATTCGCGTTACCCATAGAATTGGCCTTGATGCTGACAGCGATCTGTTAACTGCTAGCACAGAGCTGTGCAATCTGGGTGATAGCCGTCTATGGGTAGAGCAATGCAATGCGCCTAGTATCCCTGTGCCTGTGCACTACAATAAAATTCTTGGTTTTCAGGGCCGCTGGGCCAAGGAATTTCAGCTTCAGCCGGTGGACCGATTTATGGGCACCTATCTGCGGGAAAACCGATCTGGGCGAACCTCCCATGATTCATTTCCCGGTGTCATTATTCATACTGAGCAGACCAGCGAGAGTGTCGGCGCTGCCTATGGGCTGCATCTGGGTTGGAGTGGCAATCATCATCTTCGTGTTGAAGAGCAGTTTACCGGTCGTGCCTATGCCCAGTTGGGGGAGCTATTTTTTCCCGGTGAGCTGAGTCTTGAACCCAGCCAATCCTATTGCTCGCCGGTGCTCTATGGCGCCAGTACTAATAATGGATTATCAGAGTTATCCGGCTGCTTTCATCGCTATATCCGCTCCCATCTGACCGCTAGCCGTATGGCGGGTAAGGCCAAGCCGGTGCACTTTAATACCTGGGAGGCCATGTATTTTGATCTATCGCTGGAACGGCTTCAGGCCCTGGCGGACAGTGCCGCGGAGCTGGGTGTAGAGCGTTTTGTGCTGGATGATGGCTGGTTTAAAAACCGCAAATCTGACCGCGCTGGGCTGGGGGACTGGACTGTGGAAGAGACAGTTTTTCCCGATGGATTAGGGCCACTAATTGAAACTGTGCAGGCTAGGGGTATGGAGTTTGGCCTGTGGATTGAACCTGAGATGGTAAACCCGGATAGCGATCTCTATCGCGCTCATCCGGACTGGATTTTGAGCACGCCACCAGCCCCATTAATTCTATCGAGAAATCAGCTGGTGCTGGATTTAACCAGAGCAGAGGTTCAGGACTATCTGTTTAACTGCATTGATGGGCTGCTGAGCCAGTACCCCATTGCCTACTTAAAATGGGATATGAATCGGACGATTAATCAGCCCGGCAATACCGAGGGGCGAGCGGTGACCCATTACCAGACAATGTCCCTTTATCAGTTGCTTGGTCGTGTTCGCGCGGCCCATCCACTGGTTGAAATTGAGAGCTGCTCCTCTGGGGGTGGCCGCGCTGACTTTGGTATTTTAGCTTATACGGATCGTATCTGGCCCTCGGATAGCAATGATGCATTGGATCGACTGGCCATTCAAAAAGGCTTTTCAATGTTTTTCCCGGCAGAATTTATGGGTGCCCATGTGGGGCCCAAAGATTGTCATATCACTGGGCGCAGTATCAGCATGGCTACTAGAGCCGGGGTGGCACTGTTTGGGGATATGGGTATTGAGGCCAACTTACTGGATATGGATAAGGACGAAAAAGCCGAATTAACCGCCGCTGTGGCACTGCATAAGCAGCACCGTCAATTGATTCACAGCGGCGAGTTGGTGCGCTTGGATACTCAGGATTTTGAGAATAGTTTTGGGATAGTTGCCGAGGATAGAGAGGAGGCATTATTTTCCTATACGCTGCTAGCAAGCTCGCCCAATACTCATGCTGGTCGTCTGCATTTTTCTGGCCTGAATCCGGATAGGCTCTATACAGTGGATATTATCTGGCCCCTAAAGCCGAGCAGTTCATCTCCATCCATTCTGGATAGGATAAATGGCGCAGTCATTAGTGGTGATGCCTTAATCCATGCCGGGCTGCAGTTGCCGATTATGCAGCCCGAGACATTATTGGTTTTCCATCTTCAGCAGAATTAGACTGCCTGCAAACCAATAAACTCTGCTTTGTTGCCCAGCACCAACCGGTTAATGGTCAGTGCTAATCCAACACAGATAAAGAAGGTGAAAAACATCATATGAATATAATGCAGCGGCATCCATAGCCAGATAAAACAGGCATACATCAGCACACCAAAGATCACTGCCGCAATAGCCGCACGATAGTCCACATTCTTAAAGAGTAGACCCACAGCAAAGCAGGCCAGTATTGGCATACTAATCAGACCCCAGAGCTCTTGAAGCAGATTAATAATGCTATCCGATTGGGCATAGACCGGCACCATAGCCACGGCGATCAGCACAAACACCCCTGTAGCTATGCCGCTGAGTACCCGCACATTAGGTTTTTCATCAATATAGCGCTCGTGCAGATCACAGACATACATGGCCGCGGAACTATTGACCATACTGTTAAAGGAACTCAGCACTGCGGCTGCAATAGCAGCGGCAAATACTCCAGATAGCCAGCTTGGTAGCAAATCACCCACAATGCGCCCGTAGGCCTGATCGCCAATATCACCGTAGAGTTTAAAGGCAACAATACCTGGGATAACCACCATAGAAGGAATAAAGATCACCCGGATAAAGGCTGCGGCATACACACCTTTCTGAGCCTCTTTTACTGTGGGTGCCGCCATGGCACGCTGGGTAATAGTTTGATTGGTACTCCAGTAAAAAATCTGGATTAGGAACATACCGGTTAATAATGTATGCCAGGGCACTGGCGAGTCGCTATCGCCAATCAGTGTCAGGCGCTCGGCCGGAATACCGCTGAGATCAAAGTCTATAGCCATCAGCGATAACACCACTACTAGAAGCCCCATTAGCAGCACCAGCACACCACCGTAGGTGTCGGACACAGCCACAGCGCGCAACCCACCCAGTACTGAATAGGCCGCGCCCACCAGTGCAAAGGCAATGGCGATGGTTATTAGATCCGCATCAATACCAGTCATGGAGATCATAAATAGCGCGCCGGTATAAATCACCGCAGGCTGAAAGACAAACACATTGATAAACAGGAACATGGTGGAGACCAGCGCCCGCACATGCTTACTGTCATATCGCCGCTCAAGAAGCTCAGTGGTCGTAGTGCAATTATTACGGTAGTACACCGGAAGAAAAACCTTAGCCAATACCATCAGGCCTACAAAGCCTGCCAGCTCCCAAAGAGCTAGCAACAGCATTTGATTGCCATTCATGCCCACCAGCTGGTCGGTACTGAGGTTGGTCAGAGTAATGGAGCCTGCGACAAACACCCAGGTCAGGCCGCCGCCGGCGAGAAAGTACTCTTTGTTGGAGTCTGTTGAATGTCGATTTTCACCGCGACATTTAATGTAGGTGATCAGTGCAATAGCACCTAGGACAAAACAGAATACGGCTAGTTGAATGGCTTGCTCGCTCAAGGGAGACTCCTATTTATTATTGTTAGTATTTTGGGTCAGTTAGCAGTGGCCATTTAGCTGCGCCACAGGGTTACTCCATGGGGCTCAATAATAGCATTGCCCAATATAAGCTCAGCCTCTTTATCCAGAGGTATTGTTTGGGGCTCAGCTGAGTAGTTAAAGGCAAACAGCAAATCGCCTCTCTGGCTGACTCGGATATCGGCGCCAAATCTATAGGTTTGGATATTCGCTTGCTGGCAATACTGCTGGAAAAAATCCAATAAAAATTCTCGATTGGTCAATGTGCCAATATAGGTGGAGCGATCCTGACGCACCACAGCGGGCTCGCCGTTATCATAGCGGGCCAAGATCTCTGACTCTCCGGCATCGATTTGCTCGCACCAGCTGCCGCTCTGGTATTGCTGATTATTCCAGCACAGCCCTTCCATACAGTCGGCACGCAGAGTTTCCACCGATAGCACACGAATGGGAATTAGCTGTTGCAATAACCCGGGCGGCAATGTGGCGGGATAGCCAAACTCTGAGGTTTTGGCACCAGCTCTGGGGCCAAAAATAAATTGGGCGCTACTGGCTTGGCATTTATCGACAAAGGCCTGATCCACCATAGGTAGGCTGGGAGCAATAATTAATGAGTAGGGCCCGAAGTCAGAATCCACAGAGATAAAGTCTATATTGATCCCTAGTTCCCGCAGTGCACTGTAGTAGGACAGCTGCACCTGATTAAACTCATAGGCCTCTCCCTGCTTTTCTATATCGCTGACCCAGAGTCCCTCGGCACCGGTAATAATGGCCACAGAAGCCGGCTGTAAAGGCTGGTTAGCAATATCCAGTGCCGCCACTTCGGCCATGGCCTGCTCGGCTTCTGACCAGGCTTCAGTTTTGGAGTTATCTGGACGTAGTAGGCCTGCATGCATCTGCTCCTGGGCAAAGGGTGCCTGACGCCAGCGGAAGTAACAGACGCAATCGGCACCATGGGCAAAGGCTTCCAAGGTCCAAAAGCGAATCATGCCCGGGGCGGGGCGCGGGTTACTATTGGCCCAGTTTACCGGCCCCGGCTGTTGTTCCATGACCCAGAAGCCACGGTTCAACAGCCCGCGGGTTTGATCATGGTAGTAGGTGGCAAAGTCCGGATGCCCGGTGCGCATATAGGGCATTAGCTGCTCTTTGGGGGCACCGGTTAGCAGCAGATCGGTGCGGCCCAGAGGGTAATTATCATAGCTAGTAAAGTCCAATGGTGCGGCAAGAGCAAAGTTGTCCACCCCGGTTTCATTCATGGGGATAAAGTTATGGGTAATAAACTTGCCCGGCGCATATTGGCGAATAATCTCCACCATGGGATTGTGATAGGCAATGACCTGATCTGAGGAAAAGCGCCGATAGGCTAGACGATGGGCCGGGCTAGTTTCTGTCACTGCACCTATGGGCAGTTCTATCTCAGAAAAGTCGCGATACTCCATGGACCAAAATACATTGCCCCAGTCGCTGTTGAGCTGATCTATGCTGGTATAGCGCTGGCGACACCAGTCCTGAAATGCCTGTTTGGCCAGGGCTGAGCCACTGAGGGCGGTATCGTGACAGCAGAGTTCATTGTCTGTCTGCCAGCCCACTACGCCATCATGCTTGCCATAGCGAACTGCTAGAGCCTCGGTAATGCGCATTGATTCTCGTAGATAGACTGCGCTGGAAAAGTCATAGTGACGGCGCGAACCAAAACCTCTGGTGCGGCCCGTAACTGGGTCTACAGGTAATATCTCTGGATGCTGGTCGATCAGCCATTTAGGTGGCGTGGCGGTGGGAGTGCCCATCACCACTTTAAGACCGGCATTGGTCAGGGTAGCAATGGCATTATCCAGCCAGGCAAAATTATATTCCCCGGGGTTGGGTTCCAGTCTCGACCAGGCAAACTCGCCTATGCGCACATAGGTTAAGCCTAGCTCGGCCATCATTTTTGCATCTTGCTCCCACTGGGATTGGGGCCAGTGCTCTGGGTAGTAACAGACTCCGAACATATGATTACCTGCTGAATTATTGGCGGTAGAAGCGCAGGCCACTGGCCCAGAGATGTTTAAAGCCGGGCCAGGGGTCTCTATGCTGATTTAAGCTGCCCTGATACTGCTGACTATCCTCGTCCATGGGCAGATAGCCGCATCTGGCACCATCGCCTTTTACATGGCAGTCTAAAAAGGCCAGGCTCATATGTTCCAGCACCCGATTAATGGTTTCTATATCCCAGCTGGGGTCGAAGTAGTGACCCAATTCAAAGTCCGTCTCAAAAGAGGCTGCTGGCGCTGGGTGGGGGCCAATATTATGGCGGGCATTTTCAAATAGCAGCAGATAATTATGTTTGCCACCAGTCTGTTTATAGAGCTTCTCTATACCCTGAGTAAAACCGGAAGTATTGTCCTGATCGCCAGCCACATAGAGGGTGGGAACGCTAATATTGGCCATGGCCTCGGCGCTGTGTACAGCGTATTCACCACCCCAGGGGGCAAATAACTGCACTGCCTTCCAGCGCGGGTCTATTTTATCGCGGCCGGCATAACAGGAGTTAAGGGCCAGAGGCATAACCAGAGCCACTGGAGCAGGGATGCCAAATTCCTTAAGCATTTTATAGGTAAAGTCAAAGCAGCCACCCACTGTATTGATGGCGCCAAAGCCTCCCATGGAATGGCCAATAATTGCTGCCCTATCTGTATCCACAATACTTTCTACCGGATTAGGCTGTTCGCTAAAGTAGTCCAGTAGAAACTGCTGATCTCGGGCGCGGTTATACAATGTGCTTATCATGCCGGCGGGGCGATCCTCGGGGGTTTTAATTTCGGCATTGGTTGAGTCTTTGTGATCTATACCCACCACCACATAGCCATGACTGGCCAGGTGTTCTCCAAGATAGAACATCTGGGTGCGGTAGCCGGTAAAGCCATGGGAGAGCAGAATTAACGGAAAGCTGCCGCTCTCTAATGGGGGCGCATCGCGATAGGCATCGCCCTGAAGCTCAAAGGGCTTTTGCAGGCGAGTAACATTTTTATAGGTCGCCTGGGCTACCTCTTCAGGTGCCTGAGCTGGATACCAGACTTCTAGTACTAGGGGTCGTTCAATGCTGGTAATAAAGTTGCTGGTATTTAGGCGCTTGGGGTCAGTGGCTGTGATGCTGGTTACGCCTACATCATAGTCTCCAGGAAAAGCCAGTTCCGGAGTGACAGGAGGCTGATCTGTATAGAGTTGCTCGGCACTCAGGCTGATGCTGCTAACGAGCGCAGCACTGATAATTGCGGCTATCCGCAGTCCGTTGATAATCACCTGTTACCCCTGTAAAAGCCCGCCGGCAAGTTTTTATTATTGCGCTCTGGGTTAGCGTTGTTGTTAATTCAGAATCGCGTTATGGTTGATGGTATATTAAAACAAAAGCAGGCAGGTATACAGGCTATGAACAGAGTCTCTAGCTAACCAGGCCTGTTACCGCAGGGGACCGTCCCATGGGCGAAACAACAAAATATCCAAGTCTTGAGGGGCGCTCGGTCTTTATTACCGGCGGTGCCACTGGCATAGGTGCCGCTATGGTTGAGGCATTTGCCCTGCAGGGCGCCAAAGTTGCCTTTGTGGATCTGGATGCAGAGTCTGCTGTATCCCTCTGTGCCAGGCTTGAGGAGCAGACTGGCATCAGGCCCTGGTTTCAGCTAGTTGATATAACTGACACTGAGGCGCTACAGGGCTCTATTACAGCCGCGGTGGAGGCCCTGGGGCCGCTGCAGGCCCTGGTTAATAATGCCGCCAATGATAATCGTCATTCCCCCGCAGAGGTCACGACCCGGAGTTGGCGTGACTGTATGGCCATTAATCTGGATGCGGCATTTTTTGCCACTCAGGCCGCCGCGCAGCTCATGGCTGCGCAGAATCATGGCGGTTCGGTGATCAACCTTAGTTCAATTAATGCGCTGCTTGGTCCCACCAATATGCCCGGCTATGTGACTGCCAAAGCTGGTGTGGTGGGTATGACCAAGGCTCTGGCACGGGACTATGGGGAGTCGCAAATACGGGTCAATGCTATTTTGCCCGGATGGGTAGTGACTGATCGTCAGCTCGATACCTGGTTAACCCCAGAGGCTGAGGCGGACTGGATGAAACAGGTGGCACTCAAGGAGCGGCTGCAGCCCTCTGAGGTGGCTAATTTAGCACTGTTTTTGGCGGCAGATGATAGCCGCATGATTACAGGTCAGAGCTTTACCATCGACGGTGGCAGGACCTGACCCATGGCCGAATCTGTCTTTATTGCCGGTGACTGGGGTAGCACTCATCTGCGCCTCTATCTCTGTTGCCTTAACAGCATAGAGATTACTTCGGGGCCAGCTTCAGAGACAGCTGAGATATTAGCCATTCGAAATGGCCCCGGGTGCAGCAAAATAGATAATGATTTTGAGCAGATTTTCTTTGATTTGGTGGCAGACTGGATTGAACAGTATGGCCCTGTGCCGGTAATTCTGTCCGGGGCAGTGGGCTCTAATATCGGCTGGCATACAGTGCCCTATTTAGACTGTCCCGCTGGGCCAGACCAGATAGCTAGGGCTACAACGAAATTGCATGTTCGCGGGCTAGACCTGTGGATACTCTCCGGCCTCAAAACTCTCAATGCACTGCAGACTCCGGATATTATGCGCGGCGAAGAACTGCAGCTGCTAGGCTGGATGCTGACCCAGAGTAAACAGGCCAGTGAACAGATTGTGATGTTGCCCGGCACCCATAATAAATGGGCTCTGGTGAAGGACGGCCAGGTAGACAGCTTTGTTACAGCCTTTACCGGGGAGCTGTACTCTCTGTTGGAGCAGCAGAGTATGCTGATTACTCAGCCCATGGCAGAGAATTTTTCTGATAAGTTTTTTATGCAGGGCGTGGAGCTAGCCAAGACCTTGCAGCCAGGCCAGCTGCTAAATGCATTATTTGGCACCCGCAGTCGCCAGATTGCCGCGGAGCTAACGGCGGAGGATGCAGCCTCCTATTTGTCTGGTCTACTGGTGGCCTCTGATATTATTGGCTCTATGGCGCTATTAAATCCAGGAGCCCAGATTACCCAGGTGGTAATTATTGGTAATCAGATGCTGAGTTATGCCTACCAACTGGCGCTGAGTTCTCTGGGGATAGCCGCTAAGATTTGTGATCCAGCGCAGATTGCTGTGGCTGGCTATCAGGCCGTTTATCAATCTCTAGATAGGGACAGAGACCAATGAAAGAAAAATTAGACAGCTGGTTTGCACAGATGCCGGTTATTGCTATTTTGCGCGGTGTGCGTCCAGAGGAAGTGGTGGATATTGGCGAAGCACTCCACAGGGCAGGTATTGGTATTATTGAAGTGCCTTTAAACTCGCCAGAACCTTTCAATAGTATCGCTAATTTGGCGCAGGCTATGGGTGATCGCTGTGTTATAGGTGCAGGCACTGTATTGACTGGTGCTGATGTGGTGGGGGTTGCAGCTGCGGGCGGTGAAATTGCCGTTAGCCCCAATACTAATCCTGAGGTTATAAAGCTGAGTCTGCAGGCGGGTTTGATACCCATGCCCGGCTGGGCCACGGCAACTGAGGCATTTGCAGCCTACCAATCTGGCGCCCGCTACTTAAAGTGTTTTCCCGCCGCAACCTATGGTCCTGAGCATATTAAAGGGCTGAGAGCTGTATTGCCGAAAAACTGTCAGCTACTGGCCGTGGGCGGTGTAGGAGCCGAGGTTGCAGGCCAGTGGTTGCAGGCTGGGGTGGATGGTTTTGGTATTGGTTCGGAGCTCTATAAGCCCGGTGATAGCCCAGAGCAGGTCTATCAGTCTGCGCGCGCTGTGGTGGATGCCATTAACCTTGCGCGGGGAAAATAATGGTAAGCACCAGGCTCGTAGAGACTCTCAGGGTTGAGAATAAATTGGGTGAAGGGGTAATCTGGGATGCCGTTGGTGCCGCTGTCTGGTGGACAGATATTGAAGGCAGTACCCTGTATAGATACATTCCGCAGAATAAGCAGTTGGATCAGTGGGCTACGCCGGAGCGTCTGGGGTCTTTTGCCTTAGTGGCTAGCAGCAGCAGGCTGATCTGTGGCTTTGCCAGTGGTTTTGCCTATTTCAACCCTGCGACCGGTGCTATGCAATGGCTCAGTAAAATAGAACAGGATAATCCCGGGACCAGACTTAACGATGGTCGCGCTGACCGGCAGGGGCGGTTTTGGGCTGGCTCTATGGTGGAGTCCGGGGAGCAGGGTGTCGGCGCCCTTTACTGCCTTGATCACAGGTTGCAGTTGTCCAGTCAAATCTCTGGCCTATCAATTTCCAATGGTCTCTGCTGGAACCCAGATGGCACCATCATGTATCACACTGATACGCCCTCAAGAAGTATTTATCGCTATGACTTTGATGGGGCTACTGCAGCGCTCTCAAATCAACGCCTGCTGGTGCGCACCGAGAAGGGCTGCTTTCCCGATGGAGCCACAGTGGATGCGGAAGGCTATATCTGGAGTGCCCAGTGGGCTGCTAGCCGAGTGGTGCGTTACAGCCCCGAGGGAGAGGCGGACTTTATTCTGCCGTTGCCAGTAAGCCAGCCCACCTGTGTTGCCTTTGGCGGGCCAGAGTTAAACAGGCTTTTTGTGACCAGTGCCTATCAGGGGCTGGATGCGCAAGCTCGCGAGGCTGAGCCAGAGGCGGGCAATCTATTTATCTTTGAAACTGATATTCAAGGGATTGCAGATCCGCTGTTTAAACCGGATTAATCTGCCCTGAGACAAGGTTAATCTTTGGGACTAACTTTTGTGATAGGGGTTTGAGGTGGTCTCGCCTCAGATAAAGTAAGGCACTGCGTAGGTAAAAATGCTGGCACAGATAAAGATACCGGTGGACACATAGTAGATTTTTCGTGAGCGCTGCCTGGTCTTTAAGCAGGCGCGACCCAGTTCAGGATCAGCGGGACAGGGCATTCTGGCGGTTTTATAGTTGACCACTCCGGCGACCGCAATCATCACCAGAGCAAATAGGCTAATGGCTATTTTGTACTGGGACAGCACAATCAAAAACGGGAATACTCCCAGTAAGCTGGCAAAGCTGGCCCCCGCACCCAGAGTGACAAAAATAGCCGGCAGGGCGCAACATATCAATGTGGATGTAGAGGCAAAAAGGGAAAAGAAATTGGCCGCTCTGTCTTGCATGTTACTTTTCTACCACCTGAATCGCTGTGGTATTAAGGCCGTTATTGAGAATGTTTTTCTCAATACTAGCGCGGTCTATTTCTGTGTCTGGAGAATAGGATAGCAACACTTTTCCCGAGGCTAGATCCACGTCTATTTTGGTTACGGAACTATCTTTGCCAAAGGTCTTTTCAATGCCGCGGGCGCAAAAGTCGCAGACCATGCCCTGGACACTGATCACCACAATTTGATCTCCGGGCACAGCGCTGACAAAATTATCGAAACGCTCGGCATCAACACTGAGCTTTTGACCATCTACCATGGTGTCGTGCACATGGCCCTCGTGTGAGTGCATATGCCCCATCTCATGGTGAGCAGCCTGAGATGCTGTCGCTGCTAGTAGTAATGCTGCCAGTAAGAATTTTTTCATAGTAGTCTCATTTTTGTTATTAATTAGAATCTATACATCAGATGAACATCCCAGTCGGTTTTTTTGTGGTAGCCGACCTCAATTAAGGCACCACCTTTAAAAAACCGCAGTACCGGGTAGGTGATGCGTCTGTCGTCCAAATTATCTTTTTTGCTCTCTATCATCAACCAGGTGTGGAGATCGCCGTAGGCACCCAGATAGGGGGCGATGCCCAGTTTTACAGACTGCTCAAAAAGCTCATAACCCATGCCAGAGACCTGTTTGGCAGAGAAGCCGGCAAATAGGCGCCTGGTCTCCCAGTCTCCGGCCAAGGCATAAAAGTGATTTGTGCTATTGTCTAGTCCAATACCGGTTTTAAGATACAGATTGCGCTGGGAGGTAGTGGTGTTCTTGCGATTGATCAGATAGGTCAGTCTGGCCGAGGGAAATGCCTCTCCACTGATTTTATCTCTCTGGTAATCCAAGCCCAGTGAGTAGTTGATATTGGGTGTGTAGTGCCAGTAGATATTATCTGTCTGGGCTCCAGAGTTAGCCATCAGCGTATGGCCGCCTACATAGGAGATTGGCCGGCTCATTGAGTTTGAGGCGAGCAATAGAGAACAGATAAATATAATGGCCTTCATATACCCCCGTAGGGTATAGAATATTGGACCACTGTCAACTTATTTCTAGCGGTTACATCTGGGCATAAAAAAGGGGCGCCTATAGGCACCCCTTTTTTGTACTTCTTACTACTTACAACTAATGTCTCATAAAATGAGTGATGCTTAGAAGTTGTAACCAGCTTTAACATACCAGTATGAACCTTCGATACCATATGGAGAGGTCTCGTAGAAGATTGCACCCAGAACGTTACCTGGAACGCCTTCGGCAACTGCACCTGCAGAACCGTCGATGCGCAGGGCATCTTGGTCAAACATGTTCTGTGCACCCAGAGTCAGGTCAAAGTTATCACTGAAGCTGTAAGTCATTTCCATATCTACAGTCATCTCTGAGCTTGAGTCAGTACCAAACCAGTCAGCATGTACTGCATAGTAGCTGCCGAAGTAGTTGGCGCGAACAAATGCGCTCAGATTTTCAGTAGCACCGAAACCTGACTGAGACATGGTGAATGTAGCACGCTCGTTAGGCAGGCCTTCTTCAAGACGCTTAACTTTGCTATCGCTTGTAACACTACCCTGATCTGATACTTCAGTATCAGTCATGTTGAAGGCTGCACTAAATGCAGTCGACCCACCAAAAAGCTCAGTGTCGTATGTAGCAACGATATCCAGGCCCTGGGTGTCAGTGTTGAAGTCGTTAGTAAAGTAGTTAACCTGACCGATCAGCTCTGGGTTAGGAATACCAGCAGCAGCCATAGCAACACGCTGTGCAGCTGTGGTGTCGGCATTACTAGTTAGAGCAACACGGTTTTCAACTTCGATCTTGAACCAGTCAGCAGTAACATCTACATCACCGATTGACATAACAATACCGAAGGCATAGTTAGTAGACTCTTCTGGCTGCAGTTGACCTGCGCCCAGCTTAAAGCTTGGCAGAGTCTGCGCCTGAGTCAGCTGACCGCCAACGAGAGTAGTCTGAGTGTTAACAACGTTAGCCTGACCCTGAGTTGGAGCACGGAAACCAGTACTGTGTGAACCACGAATAGACAGGCTGTCTGACATCTGCTTGTTAAAGGTAACCTTGTAGTTAGCAGTGTCACCGAAGCTTGTGTAGTCCTCATAACGCAGAGCACCACCAACCAACAATGTATCAGAAACCTGAGATTCAACGTCCATATACAGCGCGTAGTTGCGACGAGAGAATGCACCAGCTGAGTCTGGAGAGAATCCAGCGAAGCCGTGAGAGCCAATGTTAAAGCCCTGTGCAGCATACTCACCTACTTTCCAAGAAGCTTCTTCACCAGAAACAACTTCAAAAGTGGTTTCACGCCACTCGGCACCACCAGCGATGCTAGTGTCGCCATACTGCTTCTGCAGATCCAGGTTAAAGGTCTTTTCTAACTGAATGTAGCTACCAGTATAGAAATCGCGCTTTGAATCAGGACCCATAGATGGGTTGAACGTGTTGTTCAGACCAAAGTCTGCTTCGTTGCGACCAACAGAACCGCTTACGTCATAGCGAACGCCGTCCATGTTTCCGCCAGTGATTTCGCCACGAGTACCAGCTGTGAAAGAGGTATCAGTGATGTTACCGGTGAAACGAGGAGTGTAGCCGCCAGGAGCCTGTTCGTTGTGAATATAGCAGTTAGGGTTAGCCATAATCGCATCGCGCAGAGCGTAGTCAGCAGGATCTACGTCAGTTGGGCAGTTACCGGACATATCGCCAGTTACGTCTGCAATCAGACGGTTGCCGTCACCATTTGTAAATACTCCGCCACGGCTGTCTGGATTACGGTAGTAGAAACCACCATCCACATCGCGCTCAGAGTAGTTACCAAACATGTAAGCTTCAGCGCCATTGCCCAGGTCAAGACCTGAGTTGAAGAAGAAAGTTACATCGTCGTCAATTTTTGGGGCACCCCAGATCTGGGCCGGATCTGTCACTGAAGTGTTGCCTAAGTCGATCAGGTCCTGTGCGTCTGGACGCTGCACGGAACGTGAAGTGTCATCAGCTTGCTTCACCTGGAAGCTCAGGTTAACAAAACCAGCATCAGTCAAAGGTAAACCAACGTTACCTGCAACTGTAGTAGTGGTGCCGTCGCCTTCGCTGAACTCACCCTGCTTAACAGTTAGGCTACCGCCTTCAGAAGCGTCATTCAGTACAAAGTTCAAAACACCGGCAATAGCATCAGAACCATACTGAGCTGCTGCGCCATCACGCAGTACTTCAACCTGCTTCAGAGCAATGCTTGGAATTACAGAGATATCAGCACCCTGAGAACCATCGTTTACACCACCGCCCTGGAAGGCGATAACTGATGCACGGTGACGACGCTTGCCGTTAACCAAGATCAGGGTGCTGTCTGCAGAGAGACCACGCAGGTTAGCTGGACGGATCATAGATGCCGCGTCACTGATAGGCTGCAGGTGAACGTTCAGTGAAGGAATAGCACCCTGAAGCTGCATAAGCAGGTCAGAGCTACCAGCTGAGTTCAACTCATCTGCACTGAGAACGTCGACAGGAACTGGTGATTCAGTAACGGTGCGAGGTGCACCACGTGAACCAACTACAACAACTTCTTCAAGTGCTGCTTCTGCTGCAAATGCAACTGTAGGAAGCGCAGTGCTTCCTGCAATTACTGCTGCCGCAATAGTATTCATTTTCCAAAAGGTATTAGATTTCATAAATCTCCCCCGAGATGTTTGTGGATAAAGCTTTGGGTTACTGTGCCTATAATGGGCTTTTTTATAAATTCCGTATTGTTAACCGAGCCAGATGGGATCTGTTTCTGTTACTGCATTGGTTTAACGAAGGTAATACGCAAACCCTCATTGGCAAGTTTACTCTAATTGCAATCTCTTTTCGATAGTCGTTTTTAGGTAATTGAAAGTCGTAAAAGACTTAGGGTTAAGACTAATTGTTAACTTGACCCATCAATGTCTTGGATTTTTTGCCAGGAATTTCTCGCACCAGCTTTGGTACCAAGAAACCGGGCAGTTCAGCCTGTAGTTGATGAAATATATGTTCAGCACGCTGCTGAGAAATATCAAAATGGCTGGCGCCCTCGATTGGGTCCAATAGATGTAGGTAGTATGGCAGCACCCCTACATCGTAGACTGTTTCGCTCAGCTCGGATAATACTTGCGCATCGTCATTGATACCTTTTAGCAGTACAGTTTGGTTAAGGATTAATATGCCTCGGCTTAATAGTCGCTGGATCATATTTTGTACGCTGGAGTCGATCTCGTTGCTATGGTTAATATGCAGCACTATTATCGGCTTGAGTCTGGTGGCAGTTATCCAGCTAAGAAATGGCTCATCAATGCGTGATGGGATCACCACTGGCAATCTACTATGAATGCGCAGACGCTTGATATGAGGGATATCTGCAATCTGCTTAGTTAGCCAGCTAAGAAAATTATCATTGGCGGCCAGTGGATCGCCACCACTAAAAATCACTTCATTAATTTCTTTTGACCTACTTATATAGGCGATGGCCTGTTGCCACTGCTCTTTACTCTGGCGATTTTCTTGATAGGGGAAGTGCCGGCGGAAGCAGTAGCGACAGTTAATCGCGCAACTGGGACTGACTATTAATAGCAGGCGATTGCGGTATTTATGCACAATGCCCGGCACTGGATTATGCTGAGTTTCTTCCAGTGGGTCTGCGCTGTAGCCCACCGCAGACTGAGTTTCTTGGATCACAGGCAGAACCTGAGCCAACAATGGGTCATTGGGGTCGCCAATTTTCATACGCTCAACAAATGGCCTTGGCACTCTCAGGGGGAAATCTGTGGCGGCCTGATGGCTTGGAGAGAGTTGCTCCGGTTTGAGTTGCAAGCGGCCCAGCAGTTCATCAATTGAGCTGATGCATTGACTAAACTCAGTTTTCCAGCTCGGTTGAATATCAATGGTCTGGGAGGTGATAATGGACGGCATAGGACAGCGGCTTTGGTTGCAAAGTTAACTCCAGCGATTTTACGCTATTTCTTCAGCATTAGTGGCCCTGAGTAATAATCTATTGAAGACCGACGAATTTTACATGACAAGAGCCCTTGAGCTCGCGGCTCAGGCTGGCGCTGCTGGTGAAGTCCCTGTGGGCGCTCTGGTGGTGCGAGATGGGCAGGTGATTGGCGAAGGTTACAATCAGCCTATCAGCGCCATTGATCCCACAGCTCACGCCGAGATTGTAGCCATGCGCAATGCGGCCGCCCATATAGGTAACTATCGTTTAATCGACTGTGATCTCTATGTGACTATCGAGCCCTGCACCATGTGTGTTGGTGCCATGATTCACGCCCGTGTGCAGAGGGTGATTTTTGGTGCCAAGGAGCCTCGGGCTGGTGCCCTGGCCAGCCAGCTGCAACTGATGGAAAACAAGCACTTCAATCATGTAATCGAATGGCGGGGCGGATTGATGGAAAAAGACTGTGGCGATCTTATCAGTGATTTTTTTCGCCGCAAGAGAGGCAAATAGCGGTTTTAAATGGTTGGTACGCCGTTAATTTCCCAGTCTACCGATTTAGCTGGCTCTTCGGTGTCCGGTTCGAAGTCCTGCTGAGACAGTGCATGAAGCTGCAGATAGGTTTTGTAGTACTGAATATTTTTCACGTAGAGAACTGGCTCGTTGCCGCGGGCATAACCATGTTTGACTGTTGAGTAAAATTTCTTTTTGCTCAATAGGGGCAGATGCAGGCTAACATCGTCCCAGCTATCTGGGTTTTTACCATTGCGCACCGTTAAGATACGCGCATCTTCCAAATGACCAAAGCCCACGTTATAAGCGGCAAGTGCAAATAGAGTGCGATCAGGGTCTTCAATACGATCGGGCAGGCGAGCCTTTAGTTTAAGGAAGTAAGCTGCACCCCCTCTCAAGCTCTGGGCCGCATCAAGACGGTTGTCGACTTTCATCTCGCTGGCTGTACTCAGTGTCAGCATCATCAGTCCGCGCACACCTGTGGGTGATCTGGCCATTGGGTTCCAATGGGATTCCTGATAGGCCACCGCTGCCAGTAACTGCCAGTCCATACCAAATTCAGCGGCTGTTTCCCGGAACATTGCCTCGTACTTTGGCAGTCGGTTGGCAACCAGCTTTCCCAGCTGCTGCGAATTGGACACCGAAAAATTCTCGGTCTGAGCCAGCAGTTCACTGGTCATGGAGTCGAGCTCGCCAGACTTAATATAGTGCTGCAAAAACGTATTAGCGGCATCGAGCAGGGAGCCGTCATGATGGGAGGGAAAGGCCCAGGCCATGGGCTGGGGGTCAGATATATCCATCGCCTTGCGCGCTTTTGGGTAAATGTGGCGATTGATCAGATAGGCCAGTGAGTCCACCACTGCGTAGGTGATCTCGCCTTCATGGACTCGGCGAATAAGATCGCTCATCTCCGCATAATCTTGCTCTATCCAAGTGAGTTTTGGTCGTTCAGTCTTGAGCAGTTCCAGGTGTTCACTGTGAGAAGAATCTGCAATAACCACAAGTTCGCCGTCGAGATTCTCCAGAGATCTCGGGCGCCTGGTGCCGCCGCGGTAAATAAGCTGTTGGGTGACTTCAAGATATGGGGTGGCAAAAACCAGTGACTGGTTGCGCTCTGCGGTTTTGACTAGGTTGGCGGCGGCGAAGTCTCCCTGGGGTCCGCCCACCGAGTAGAGAAGCTGGCGTAGAGTCGGTTTAGTTTTGACCACTAATTCAACGCCCAGGCTATCAGCAAAGGCTTTGGCCAGCAGATAATCAAAGCCATTTTTACCATAGCCGTCTTCAAAATAGGTGGTTGGGCCCTGAAGGGTGAGCATAACCAGCTGCCCCCTGGCTTTGACTTTAGCGAGATCGTTAAGGTGGGCGCTGGCAGAGATCAGAGAGACAAAGGGGAGCATAAAAAGGACTAAAATAATCCTATTGCGCCATTTTCTTTCTCTGTTGGAGAGTTCTCGCATTATTTTTCGAGATACCTAAAGGGCTATAAACTTAGCTTTAGACTACTGCAGTTCAATAAAATTGAATTGTACATGGTTTAGTCAATTCTATCTGCCTATGACTTAATTTTTCCGCTAGAATACCCGCCTTTCCCTAATCATGATTTAGAGACCAGCCTTGATGATAGTTCTCAGCGGTGCACCTGCTCTTTCCGCCTTTCGACGCCGAAAATTACTCGCCAACCTGCAACAAGCTGTGCCCTCTGTTACCTCGGTAACTGCGGAGTATGTGCACTTTGCCGAAGCCAGCAAGCCACTGTCTGAGTTGGACAGTGCAACTCTAAAGGCACTGATGACCTATGGGCCCAGCGAAGAGTCGCTGGACAATGAGGGCAGTCTACTATTGGTGGTGCCGCGGCCAGGTACAATTTCGCCCTGGTCCAGCAAGGCAACGGATATAGCCCACAACTGTGGTCTCGACAGTATTCTGCGGGTTGAGCGAGGCACTGCCTATTATATTGCCGCCAGTACAGCTTTAACCGCTGGGCAGCTGCAGTCTCTGGGCGAGCTGGTCAGTGACCGTATGGTTGAGGCTGTAATGACCGACTTGCAGCAGGCTGAAGCTCTGTTTGTCCATCATCAGCCACAGCCTCTCACTGAGGTGGATATCTTGGCCGGTGGTGTGGGCGCGCTCAAATTGGCCAATGTAGAGTTGGGTCTGGCCTTGGCAGAGGACGAGATCGATTATTTGGTGGCCAGCTTCGAGGAACTGCAACGCAATCCCTCGGATACTGAACTGATGATGTTTGCTCAGGCTAACTCCGAGCACTGTCGCCACAAAATTTTTAATGCCAGCTGGACCATCGACGGTGTAGATCAGCCCAACTCGCTGTTTGGCATGATCCGCAACACCAATAATGTCGGCGGCGAAAATGTGCTCTCGGCCTACTCGGATAATGCCGCCGTAGTGGTGGGCTCAGAGGGTGGGCGCTTCTACCCGGACCCTGTTAGCAAAGTCTATGGCTACAGCCAGGAACCTGTGCATCTTTTAATGAAGGTGGAGACCCATAATCATCCCACAGCTATATCCCCCTACTCAGGTGCAGGTACAGGCTCCGGTGGCGAGATACGCGATGAAGGTGCTGTGGGAAGAGGCTCCAAACCCAAGGTAGGGCTTGTGGGCTTCACAGTATCAAATCTGCAAATTCCCGACTATGTGCAGCCTTGGGAGCAGGATTATGGCAAGCCAGACCGCATTGTGTCTGCCCTGGATATTATGACTGAGGGTCCCATTGGTGGCGCCGCCTTTAATAACGAATTTGGCCGCCCCAATATCTGTGGCTACTTTAGAACTTTCGAGGCAGATTTCGCCGGTGAGCGCCGCGGTTATCACAAGCCGATTATGATTGCTGGCGGCTATGGCAATATCCGCGAAGAGCATGTGGACAAGCCGGAGTTTAAGCCTGGTGCCAAGTTGGTGGTGCTAGGTGGTCCGGCAATGTTGATTGGTCTGGGTGGTGGCGCGGCCTCATCTATGACCACAGGCAGCAGCTCTGCTGATTTGGACTTTGCCTCGGTACAGCGACAGAACCCTGAGATTGAGCGCCGCTGTCAGGAAGTTATTGACCAGTGCTGGCAGCTGGGCGACAACAATCCCATTGCCTTTATTCATGATGTGGGCGCTGGCGGTCTCTCCAATGCCTTGCCCGAGCTGGTTAAAGATGGCGGCACTGGTGGCCGTTTTGATCTGCGTTCTGTACCCAATGATGAGCCTGGCATGTCTCCGGTTGAAATCTGGTGCAACGAAGCTCAAGAGCGCTACGTGCTGGCGATAAACCCGGTTGATGTGGAGCGTTTTAAAGCTATCTGTGAGCGCGAGCGCTGTCCCTATGCGCTGGTAGGTGAGGCCACCGAAGAGAAACATATAATGGTCAGCGATGATCACTTCGGCAATAATCCGGTCGATCTGCCAATGTCAGTGCTGTTTGGCAAGGCGCCAAAGATGCATCGCACCGCGACCAAGCTAGATATTGCAGGTGGCTCTTTCGCAGCAGAAAGCCTGGATATTAATGATTCGGTTTTCCGCACTCTGCGCCACCCAGCGGTGGCCAGTAAAAGCTTTCTAATTACTATTGGCGACAGATCTGTCAGCGGCATGGTAGCGCGGGACCAGATGGTTGGCCCCTGGCAAATTCCGGTGGCCGACTGTGCTGTCACCACTGTGACCTATGACAGCCTAGCTGGTGAAGCCATGGCTATGGGTGAACGCACGCCTCTGGCTCTTATTGATGGTCCAGCCTCTGGGCGTATGGCCATTGGTGAGGCGATCACCAATATCAGTGCTTCGCGTATCGGCTCTATGGTTGATATTAAGCTCTCCGCCAACTGGATGTGTGCCGCAGGCTCTCCCGGTGAAGATGAAAAGCTCTATCGCACGGTTGAGGCTGTGGGCATGGATCTCTGCCCCCAGCTGGGCATCACCATTCCTGTGGGCAAAGACAGCATGTCGATGCGGACCGCCTGGCAGGAAGAGGGCGAAGATAGGTCTGTTACCGCGCCTATGTCTCTTATTATCACCGCCTTTGCGCCTGTGCTGGATGTGCGTAAGACAGTCACTCCTCAGCTGCGCACTGATCAGGGCGATACAGAGTTACTGCTACTTGATTTGGGTGCCGGTGCCAACCGCATGGGTGGCTCTATTTTGGCTCAGGTGTTCTCGCAATTTGGCGACACTGCCCCTGATATTGATAAGCCTGAGGCTCTGGTAGGCTTTTTTAACAGCATGCAGGCGCTGCTGGAGCAGGGAGATATTCTTGCCTATCACGATCGTTCTGACGGTGGCCTTATGGCTACGCTGGCGGAGATGAGTTTTGCAGGCCATGTGGGTATTGATCTGTGTTTGGATGCTCTGGATAACAACTGGATGGCAGCGCTGTTTAACGAAGAGCTGGGCGCAGTTATTCAGGTGCGTGCAGAGCAGGCGGATAGTATTCTCAAACAGTTTGCCAGTGCCGAGGTAGCGGGCCACCGGATTGGTCGGTTGAACGAGAGGGATACTATTGAGATCAAGCGCGACAATAAAACTCTGTTTGCTCAGACCCGCGCCAATCTGCAGCGCTCCTGGAGTGAAACCTCCTATCACCTGGCCTCTCTGCGTGACAATGCAGACTGCGTAGCTGAAGAGTTTGAGCGTGTTTCCTATGTGGACGAAGGTCTCTCGGCAAAGCTGAGCTTTGATCCCAGCGAAGATATCAGTGCTCCCTATATAAACTCTGGCGTGAAGCCCAGTGTGGCTATTGTTCGCGAGCAGGGAGTTAACAGTCATTTGGAAATGGCAGCTGCCTTTGATCGCGCTGGGTTCACCGCTGTGGATGTGCATATGAGTGATCTATTGGCTGGCCGTCGCTCGCTGACCGATTTCTCCGGCATGGTTGCCTGTGGCGGTTTCTCTTACGGCGATGTGCTGGGTGCAGGTGAGGGTTGGGCCAAGACTGTGCTGTTTAATGAGCAGATTCGTGATCAGTTTCAGACTTTCTTCCATCGCCCCGAGACCTTTAGTCTGGGCGTCTGCAATGGCTGCCAGATGCTGAGTAACCTCAAGCCTCTTATTCCCGGTGCCGAGCTCTGGCCGCGCTTTGTGCGCAATCTGTCTGAGCAGTTTGAGGCGCGTTTCTCTCTGGTCAGAATTGATGAGTCGCCCTCGGTATTCCTTCGTGGTATGGCGGGCACCCATATGCCGATCGCTGTGTCTCACGGTGAGGGGCGGGCGGAGTTTGCCAACGCTGAGGCTCTGGCTGAGTTGCAGCAGACTGACCAGATAGCGATGCGCTTTTTGGAGAATGATCTGTCGGTGGCTTCACGCTATCCGGCGAACCCCAATGGCTCCCCTGAGGGCATTACTGGCGTTACCAGTGCCGACGGTCGTGCTACATTAATGATGCCTCACCCGGAGCGCGTGTATCGCACTGTGCAGAATTCTTGGCACCCGGAGGACTGGGGTGAAGATAGTGGTTGGATGCGTATCTTCCGCAATGCACGTACTTTTATTGACTAACTATTAACTGCTGATAACCGCTGAGGGTCTGACTGATGAATAAGATTGCCAATGAAGACGAGTTGGTTAAAAAGGCCCTCCAGATTGGCGCTGTATATGTTAAGAAGAGAGCCTATGGTGAGATCGAGGTTCAGGATTCGGTGAAGTTGAAGGTGGAGTTTATCTATAAGGTGCTGGTTGAAGACAAGCTAATTCAGCCTTTGGCTAAAGACCAGATCAGTGATCCCAATATGCGTCACAAACTAGCGCTGTGGATTTCTCGGCAGCTACCAGCAGACCACCCTTTATTAACTGAGTCAAAATGATTTCCCCTCCGTCTAGTATCATCCTGAGCCTAGTGAAGGGTCTACCCGAACACTTCCCCCACCTCACTTCAACCTATGCTATCCTCCGCTCCGAGTTGACTAGACAGTCGCTGTGTTGATTTCTCGCTTATTCGCTTGCGTTTAAAAGGGTGCGCCACAGAGGAAAGTCCGGGCTCCACAGGGTAGAGTGCCAGGTAACGCCTGGGGGGCGAAAGCCTACGGCCAGTGCAGCAGAGAGTAGACCGCCGATGGTTCGTTCGCGAACACAGGTAAGGGTGAAAGGGTGCGGTAAGAGCGCACCGCGCTGTTGGTAACAGCAGTGGCATGGTAAACCCCACTCGGAGCAAGACCAAATAGGTTCCCATATGGCGCGACCCGCGTTGGGGACGGGTAGGTTGCTTGAGGCAAACGGCGACGTTTGTCCCAGATGAATGACTGTCCACGACAGAACCCGGCTTATCGGTCAACTCACCTAGTAGAATTCAGAAAGGGCCAGCGAGAGATCGCTGGCCCTTTTTGTTATCCCCAATTGCCGACAAGCAATATTCTTTTGTGATCTAAGAAATCGAAAAATTAAAAATAAATGATCTTAAAAACCCGCAAAGCTAGAAGTTACTTTAACTTGTGGCCTTACCCTTATGTTTTCTATTGGTAAATATTTTCCGCATTCTGAGCACTGCAGCGCAAACTGGGAAAAATACCGGAACTTACTGATTTTACTCACTTTTTTAGTAAACCCTTAGCCTTGACATTGACCTGAGCTACCCATAACCTGCGCAGATGGGTAAAAGTGGCAAAAAGTGGCGAAAATGGGATTTACTGTGGAGCAAAAGGGGTAAAAGTGTTTAAAGGTAGTGATCCAATCAATATGGATGCTAAGGGCCGGATGGCAATTCCGACTCGCTACCGTGCCCTGCTCGAAGATATTTGCTCCAACGACCTGGTTATCACCATAGATATGAAGTCTACCTGTTTAACCCTCTCACCGCTCCCCGAGTGGAAAAAATTCGAAGAAAAAGTATCTGCCCTACCGGCCATGGATGAGCTTGGCGAAATGCTCAGCCGCTTTGTTGTGGGTCAGGCCAAAGATTTGCAGGTGGACGGCAGTGGTCGAATTCTTATTCCGCAGGAGCTGCGTGGCTATGCCGAGCTCGATAAAAAGCTTGTGCTGGTGGGGCGAACTCAACGCCTGGAGATTTGGTCGGAAGAGAATTGGAACGCCGAGCGCGACAAGTCGCAAGAAAATTATCGCAGCATGTTGATCGACAGAGAAAACATGTCCGATGCGCTGAAGAATCTTTCCTGGTAAGGGGCGGGCTATGACAGCGGTTAGTGAGAGCGCAGAGCAGGTTGAGCACACCACGGTGCTTTTGCAGGAGGCTGTAGAAGCTCTGGTCACAGACCCAGATGGTTTTTATGTTGATGGCACCTTTGGCCGCGGCGGCCATACGGCCGAGCTGCTGGCTCGTTTATCAGGTCGGGGCAGGGTGCTGGCAATAGATAAAGACCCCCAGGCCATAGCCTCGGGCGAGGAGCGATTTGCTCAGGATGACCGCTTAGGGTTTTTCCATGGCAGCTTTGCTGAGTTGCAGAATGTGGCGGCACAGATGGAAAAAGCAGGCGAGATTTCCGGTGTGTTGCTCGACCTTGGGGTGTCCTCTCCGCAGTTGGATCAGGCGGATCGAGGCTTTAGTTTTATGCGCGATGGGCCCCTGGATATGCGCATGGATACCAGTCGTGGGCTATCGGCAGCTGAGTGGATTGCCAGTGCTGATGAGCAGGAAATAGCGCGGGTGATTAAAGAATATGGCGAAGAGCGCTTTGCTCGAAGAATGGCCAGCGCGGTCATTCGCGAGAGGGCGATCAAGCCAATTACAGGTACTGTGCAGCTGGCGAAAATACTGGCCGCAGCTCACCCGGCCTGGGAGCGGGGTCGACATCCGGCTACCAAGGCGTTTCAGGGTATACGCATATTTATTAATCGTGAGCTGGACGATTTGGAAGATTTGTTGGCCCAGGTGATAGATACATTAAAGGTGGGTGGTCGGCTGGTGATTATCAGCTTCCATTCATTGGAGGATCGGCGGGTAAAGCGGTTTATTCGCGATCAGGAGCAGGGTATCAAGCTGCCCAAAAATTTGCCGGTCCGCGATGTGGATCGAGGCGTTCGCCTAGTAAAGGTTGGCAAAGCTATTAAGCCTGCGGTGTCTGAGGTTGATGGCAATGTGCGATCGCGCAGTGCGGTAATGCGTATCGCTGAACGAGTGGCTTGAGATGCAGTTTAGGGTCAGCGCGCTGCAGATAGCTGTGATCTGGGTATTAGTAGTGGTGAGCGCTGTGGCAGTGGCTCTGGTAAGTCATCTGAGTAGGCAGCAGTACGCCCAGTTAGGGGCTCTGGAGCGCGAGGCCAATCAGATGAACGCAGATTACGGTAGATATCTGCTTGAGCAGAGTGCCTGGGGTTCGCTGCAGAGAGTAGAGAATATGGCGGCGCAAAAGCTGAATATGCGCAGCCCGGAACCAGAAGAAATTTTGATGGTAAAGCGCAACTAGCCTGCACTGGGCTGAGGTGCTGAAAAAGAGCTGGATTAGCTCGCAATGCAATATAAAGTTAAGGGAAAAAAGTGGCCAAGAAATCGGTAAAGAAGGTTATACCGCGCTGGCGTTACTATTTAGTAATGCTCGGGTTGGCCTCCCTGCCGGTTTTGGTTACGGGCAAAATTGCCCAGCTGCAGGTTATGCCCAACGAAGAGCGGGGCGTGGACTTTCTACAGACCCAGGGTGATGTGCGCGCTATTCGCGAAGAAGTTATTCCCGCCTACCGCGGGCTGATCACCGATCGCAACGGTGAACCGCTGGCGGTAAGCACGCCCGTAATTACTCTGATTGCCAATCCTAAATATATGCAAACCGCTGCTGCTGAGGCTGACTTAGAGCGCCTGGCTGCCGCCATGGATATTTCTCTGGCGGCCCTTAAGGCTCGGCTAAAGCACTACCGCAATAAGTCATTTATGCGCCTGGCCAGGCAGATATCTCCAGCGGAGGCTGAAAAAATTCTTAGTCTGCGCATACCTGGTGTCAGTGGTCAGCAGGAGTACAAGCGTTTCTATCCTGCTGGTGAAGTAACGGCCCAGCTGGTGGGTATTACCGATATCAAGGATCAGGGTCGCGAGGGCATGGAGCTGGCTTACGACAGCTGGTTAACCGGTGAGCCAGGCTCTAAAAAGGTAATGAAGGATCGCGCTGGCCGCATTATTAAGGATATCTCTCTGGTGAAGCCTGCCAGTCCCGGAGAGGCGTTGCGACTCAGTATTGATTTGCGTGTGCAGTACGCAGCCTACCGTGCACTCAAGGCCTCGGTAAAAAAACACCAGGCCAAGTCTGGCTCTGTGGTGGTGTTGGATATTGAGACAGGTGAGGTGCTGGCTATGGCAAACCAGCCTTCCTTTAACCCCAACGATCTCTCCAATCTCAAGTCGGCGGCCACCAGAAATCGCGCCATTACCGATCAGATGGAGCCCGGCTCGACGGTCAAGCCCTTTACTCTGCTGGCGGCTTTAGAGAGCGGTAAGTTTGCCGCTGACACTAAGGTTGATACCAGCCCCGGTTATCTCAGGGTGACCTATAAAACCTTTGTTGACCCCAAGAATTACGGGGTGCTAGATCTGGCGGGCATATTAACCAAGTCCAGCCAGGTGGGCACCACTAAGGTTGCGCTGGCCCTGGATCCAGATGCAACCCGAGGAATGTTTGAGCGCGTTGGCTTTGGCGAACCTATTGGCAGTGGGTTCCCCGGCGAGATTGTCGGCGAACTGCCCGGCCACAGAAGCTGGGATCCTGTGACTCAGGCGACCTTTGCCTTTGGTTATGGTCTGAGCGCCTCATCGCTGCAGATGGCTAGGGCCTACTCTGTATTGGCCAATGACGGATTGCGCAGAGAGATTTCTCTGGTCGCGCTGGATGAGCCACCGGAAAGTATTAGGGTAGTGGATGCGGGCATCACCCAGGACGTGCGCCAAATGTTACAGGCAGCCGCTGGTGCCTCAGGTACAGGCAAGCGCGCCTCGATTGATGGCTATTCTGTGGGCGGCAAGACTGGCACATTGCACAAGGTAAAAGCTGGGGGCGGTTATGACGAAGACCGTTACATGTCTGTATTCGCCGGATTATCCCCCGTGGATAACCCCAGGCTGGTCACCATTGTGGTGATCGATGAGCCTCAGGATGGAGACTACTTTGGTGGTCTGGTTGCCGCGCCGGTATTTTCTGAGGTAACTGGCAATGCACTGCGTCTACTGCAGGTCACTCCTGATCAGCTGGATGGGGATCGCACCATTGCTAGTTTGCGTGCACTGCAGAAAAAGCGAGGGGACTCATGATGAGCCTGTCGCGAAAGTGGACCATGACCCTGAGCCAGCTTATTGCTGATTTCGGTATTTTCGACAATTGCCCAGATGTGGCTATTGAAGGCCTGGCTCTGGACAGTCGTCAGGTTCAACCCGGCGACCTGTTTATTGCTGTTAAAGGTACTGCTACCGACGGCGTTGCCTTTATACCCCAGGCGATTGAGCGCGGTGCAGTAGCTGTGCTGGTGGAGAAAGATCAGTTGGTGGGTTCTTTGGTTGAGGAGTTAATCAGCGGTGACAACAGCGCCATACCTGTGCTGGGTGTTGATAATCTCAGTGAGTATGTGTCAGATATTGCCGGTATTTTTTACGCTGACCCCTCGGCTAAAATGTGCCTGACCGCGATTACTGGCACCAATGGCAAAACCACCTGTTCCAGATTGTTTGCCGACCTAATGGAAGGACTGGCCGATGAGCGGGCTGGTACCGCAGCGTTTATAGGCACGCTGGGCTATGGCATGGTGCGCAATGCAGCCTATAGGGCGCCCCATGACAGCGCTGAGCCCCCTGCGGATCAGAGCGCTCCGAGCTTCGCCGACAAAGAGCAGGCTGGGGTTACAGACACTGGCCTGACTACTCCGGATGCAGTGGCCATGCAGCGCATACTGGCCGAGCTGGCCAGTAAGGGTGCAAAGCATATAGCCCTGGAGGTGTCCTCCCACAGTCTGGTGCAGCGCCGCGTTGCCGGGCTAAAAATTAACACCGCGGTATTTACTAATCTCAGTCGCGATCACCTGGACTACCATGGTGATATCAATGCCTATGCGGCGGCTAAATCAAGACTGTTCGCCATGCAGGGGCTTCAGCATGCAGTGATCAATTCCGATGATTCCGTGGGCCGGGTGATTCTGGCGAATTTAGATCAGAGCATTCAGGCCTTTAGTTTTAGCCTGGAAAATAACAGTGCAGATATTTACTGCTCGACCATTGGTTTGTCGCCAGAGGGGCTGCGTGCCTCGGTAGTCACACCCTGGGGCCAGGGTGAGATTAGCTCTCCTCTGTTGGGCAAGTTTAATCTGGCGAATTTATTGGCTGTGATTGGCGCAGCTGGGGCTCAGGGTTACGCTCTGGTAGATATATTGCGGGTCATACCTACACTGCGCGCCGTTTCCGGTCGCATGGAGCTGGTGGATGCCAGTGCCCAGCCCGCCATTGTGGTCGACTATGCCCATACCCCGGATGCTCTCGAAAAAGCATTGCAGGCCCTGCGGGTTCACTGTCAGGGCAACCTCTGGGTTGTATTTGGATGCGGGGGTGATCGAGATACGGGCAAGCGCGCTGAGATGGGTGCAATTGCCCAGCGCTGTGCCGATAAGTTGGTGGTCACTAGCGATAATCCGCGCACCGAATCACCACAGCAAATTATTGATCATATTCTTCAGGGTACCAGCCGCGATGTCATAGTCGAGTCAGATCGGCGCGCGGCTATCCGTCAGGCTATTTTTGCCGCGGATAAAAATGACGTGGTATTGATTGCCGGCAAGGGCCACGAGGATTACCAAATACTGGGCGCCCAGCGTCTGCCATTTAGTGATCAGGCCGAAGCGAGACTGGCACTGCGAGAGCTTGAAGCCAAAGGGCAAGCTGGGGGTGACCAATGATACCCCAGCAACGCCTGACTGATGCCGCCCAGCGATTTGGTGGCACCCTATTAAATCCGGATTGCTACTTCGATGGGGTATCCATTAATAGCCGCACTATTAATGAAGGTGATCTTTTTGTTGCTCTGGTTGGCGAGCGCTTTGATGCCCATAAGTTTTTGCCTGAGGCTGCGGCGGTAGCCAGTGGGTTGGTGGTCTCCAAGGCCGACAAATCTCTGCCACTACCCCAGTGGGTCGTTGAAGACACCACTGTGGCACTGGGGCAGATCGCCCGACTGCGTCGCGAGACCTTTGCGGGTCCAGTAATTGCCATCACTGGCAGTACCGGAAAAACCTCGGTGAAAGAGCTGACCGCCTCTATTCTTCGTCAGAGGGGCTCGGTTCATGCCACAGCAGGCAACCTTAACAACCATATAGGCGTGCCCCTTACCCTGCTAGCCATGGATGGGGACACCGAATTTGCGGTTATTGAGATGGGTGCCAGCGCCGGAGGCGAAATTGGCTACCTGTGCTCGATTGCTGAGCCGGATATTGCGCTGATTAACAATGTGCAGTCCTCTCATATTGAGGGCTTCGGCAGTGTTGAGGCGGTAGCCTCTGCCAAAGGCGAGATTTACAGCGGCTTAAAGTCGGCAGGTATAGCTATTGTCAATCTTGACCAGCCCTGGTGTGACCAGTGGCGCGAGCTGATCGATGGCAAGCCCAGCCTGACCTTTTCGGTCTCTGATGCCGCCGCTGATATCAGTGCCACAGCTATAAATGTGATGGCCAACGGCTGCTGCAGCTTTGTTCTCAGGGTTAACTTGATATCAGGCCAGCCTGCACTGGAACAGCCTGTAGAGCTTTCTATCCCAGGCACCCACGCTGTTGAAAATGCTTTGGCGGCCTCAGCCTGTGCTCTGGCCGCCGGTGCCAGTTTAGAACAGATTGCCGCTGGGCTGGGCCTGGTGTCTGCCATTGCGGGCCGCCTCGAGTTTAAGCCCTTGGCCAATAACAGTGCGGTTATTGATGACAGCTATAACGCCAGCCCCAGTTCATTCCGCGCAGCTATAGATGTTTTGGCTAACCGTGCAGGGCGCAAGATTCTGGTGATGGGGGATATGGCTGAGCTGGGTGAGGACAGCATCAATATGCATTCTGAGGTAGGCGCCTACGCGCTGGAGGCTGGCATAGATGCTCTGTATGCAGTCGGCGAACAAAGTGCCAGCGCCTGCGCTGCCTTTGGTGGCAACCATTTTCAATCTAGAGAACTGCTGGCGACAGCAGTGGCCCAGGAATTAAGCAGAGCCAGTGCAGACAATCGCCCCGTCACCTTTTTAGTCAAAGGGTCTCGAAGCGCTGGTATGGAAAAAATTGTTGAACATTTAATTACCCGAGGTAATACCTAATGTTGCTCTGGCTTGCGGATTATTTAAGTCAATTTTATAGCCCTTTCTCGGTGGTGCAGTATCTGACCCTGAGAGGAATTTTCTCGGTAATGACCGCTCTGGCGATCTGTATGGTGGCTGGCCCCATAGTTATCCGCCGACTCAACCATTTACAGATGGGTCAGGCGATTCGCAGCGACGGCCCCCAGAGTCATCTGAGCAAGGCGGGCACGCCAACCATGGGTGGCGCACTGATTCTGCTGGCAATTTTTGTCTCCACCTTGCTGTGGGGCGATTTACAGAACCGCTATGTGTGGGTGGTGTTGGCTGTGACTCTGGCTTTTGGGTTGATTGGCTGGGTCGATGATTATCGCAAGGTGGTAGAGAAAAACCCCCGGGGCCTGCCAGCGCGCTGGAAGTATTTCTGGCAGTCAGTATTTGGCTTCGCTGCTGCACTGGTGCTCTATTACACAGCTCAAAGCCCGGCAGAGCTGGAGCTTATTGTGCCCTTCTTTAAGAACTTTGCACTGCATATGGGGCCCTTTTACATCCTGTTTACCTATTTTGTGATTGTGGGTACCAGCAATGCGGTCAATCTAACCGATGGCCTGGATGGTCTGGCTATTCTGCCTACGGTTTTGGTCAGTGGAGCTCTGGGTGTGATTGCCTATCTCACAGGCAACTATCAGTTTGCCACCTACTTACATATTCCCTTTATCAGCGGCGCCGGTGAGTTGCTTATATTTACCGCTGCGCTAAGTGGAGCTGGGTTGGGTTTTCTGTGGTTTAACACCTATCCCGCTATGGTGTTTATGGGTGATGTGGGTGCACTGGCCCTGGGCGCTGCCCTGGGTGTGGTGGCGGTGATTGTGCGCCAGGAAATCGTGCTGCTGATTATGGGTGGTGTATTTGTGGTGGAGACCCTGTCGGTAATTATGCAGGTGGCCTCTTTTAAGCTTACCGGCAAGCGTATTTTCCGCATGGCGCCCTTACACCATCACTACGAATTGAAAGGTTGGCCAGAGCCCCGGGTAATTGTGCGGTTCTGGATTATTACGGTAATGCTGGTGCTGTTTGGCCTGGCAACATTAAAACTGCGTTAAACCATGATGAGTACGGCAATGACCAATGTAATCGCGACTAATCGCAAGACAGCTATCCTTGGCATGGGTGCCACTGGTCTGTCTGCGGCGCGTTTTCTGGCGTCTATTGGCGACTCATTTGTGTTTGCCGATAGCCGCAGCGAGCCGCCTAGATTGCAGGAGGTCAAGGATCAGTATCCAGAGACTCCCGTGGTATTGGGGGACTTTGATCGCGATCTGCTGGCCCATATGGACCGCGCCCTGGTCAGCCCAGGCATCTCCCTAGAGGAGCCCGCCCTGGTTGCGGCTCGAGAAAATGGCGTTGAGCTTATTGGCGATCTAGAACTATTTTTACAGCATGCCAAAGCGCCAGTAATAGGTATTACTGGGTCCAATGGCAAAAGCACTGTGACCACATTGCTGGGTGCCATGGCAGAGGCCAGCGGTCTGAATGTGGCAGTGGGCGGTAATCTGGGTGTACCCATGCTGGATCTACTAGACGACCAGCACCAGCTCTATGTACTTGAGCTATCGAGTTTTCAGCTTGAGCTGCTCAATGATAGTCGTGGCGCCATAGTGGCTCTACTCAATGTATCTCCAGATCATATGGATCGCTATGCGGGTTTGCAGCAATACCATGCGGCTAAGCACCGTATTTTCCGTGGTGCCAGTAAAGCGGTAGTCAATCGCGACGACCAGTTAACCAAGCCCCTGCTGAGCAGCGATGTGGAGCTGACAAGCTTTGGGCTCAACCAGCCCGATCTGGGTGAGTTCGGTATTCTGGAAGGGCTGGAGCAGGGTTATTTAGCTCGGGGTATTGAGCGGCTGATGCCTATTTCTGAGGTGGCACTCAAGGGGACCCATAATCTTGCCAATGCTCTGGCTGCCCTGGCCCTGGGTTGTGCTGCTGGACTGCCTGTGCAGGCTATGTGCGAGACCCTTAAAACCTACAGAGGCCTGCCTCACCGCTGTGAAAATGTAGCTGAAATTAATGGCGTACTTTATATAGATGATTCAAAAGGCACCAATCTGGGTGCCACAGAGGCTGCGCTGGAAGGTTTTGGCAGTGTTGAGCGCAAGAACCTTATTCTGATCGCCGGGGGGCAGGGCAAGGATCAAGATTTTTCTGGCTTGCAGTCTACCGCGGCAAAATACCTGAAGCAGGCACTATTGTTGGGCCAGGACGCAGCTCAGATTGATCGGGCCATAAAGCATGTCTGCGATACTCAGCTGGTTGATTCCATGCAGTCGGCAGTTGAACTAGCTGCCAGAGTTGCAACCGCCGGAGATATTGTTCTGCTGTCACCTGCCTGTGCAAGCTTCGATATGTTTTCAGGCTTTGAGGAGCGCGGTCTCTGCTTTCAGCGGGCCGTAGCCAACTTGCCTGGAGCCCAACAGCCAGAGTCTGGAGGGCAGCTATGCAGTTAGTATTGCCTTTCAAACAATTGAGTCTGGCGCAAACTCAGTGGCATCTGGATATGCGCCTGCTGTTGCCGGTATTGGCGCTGCTGTCCATAGGTTTGATTATGGTGGCCTCGGCATCATTTAGCTTTGCCGAACACAGGCTCGGCGATCAACTGTTCTTTTTTAAACGCCATCTGGCCTATTTGCTGATTGCAGCTGGGGCTATGGCTGTAGGCTTTTTTGTCTCGCCATCGGTCTGGGCTAACTATGGTCGTCTGTGGATTTTGCTGGCTGTATTTCTGCTGATTATTGTGCTGATTCCAGGTATTGGCCGCGAAGTTAATGGCAGCCGCCGCTGGCTGGCATTTGCCGGCTTTACCCTGCAGGTGTCCGAGCTGGTCAAGGTTGCCACCGTAGTATTTTTGGCTGCACATCTGGAGAAACATCGCGATACCCTCAGTGATGACTGGCGCGAGTTTTTTAAGTTAATAGCAGTGATTGTGGTGCTGTCGATACTGCTGCTTATGGAGCCTGATTTTGGTTCGGCGGTAACGCTGAGTTGCACCTTTATGGCGCTATTGTTTTTGGGTGGTTCACATATCCGCCAGTTTAGTCTGGTGTTTGCGGCTGGGCTGCTTGCCATAGGTGCGCTGGCCTATACGGCTCCCTATCGGCTTGAGCGCCTTGCCACCTATTTAGACCCCTGGGCTGACCCCTTTAATGCCGGCTATCAGCTAATTCAGTCGCTGATAGCCTTTGGCCGCGGTGAATGGTTTGGCGTGGGGCTGGGTCAGTCAGTACAGAAAATGCTCTATCTGCCAGAGGCTCATACTGATTTTGTATTTGCCATTTTTGCTGAAGAATTTGGTTTTGTTGGCGTGCTCTGTTTGATGAGCCTCTATGTGCTGCTAATTTTGCGTGTACTGCAGCTGGGCAAGCTGGCGATTGGCCGCAAAAATTGGTATGCCGCCTTTGTGCTGATTGGCTTCGGATTGCTGCTCAGTGGCCAGACCTTTATTAATTTGGGGGTCAATGCAGGGCTGTTGCCCACCAAAGGTTTAACTCTGCCCTTTGTCAGCTACGGCGGCAGCAGCTTGCTGGTTTGCTGCGCCATGATTGGCATGATGCTGAGATTTGCCCATGAGTTCCAGTCACCTGCAGCTGCAGTCAGGAGGCCTAGATATGGGAAATAAGCCCGCCTTAGAGAGTGATTTTAGAGTGATGATTATGGCCGGTGGCACCGGTGGACATGTGTTCCCGGCCCTGGCCGTTGCCGAGCGGCTGCGCACTAAGAATGTGAAGCTTTCATGGTTGGGTACCAGCCGCGGCATCGAGTCTGAGTTGGTGCCAGCCAATAATATTGAGCTGCACCATCTGAGTATTGAGGGTATACGCGGCCGCGGATTTGCCGCGCTATTTAAGGCTCCGCTACTTCTGCTGCGCTCTATTAGTCAGGCATTCAAGGTTCTGTCTGAATTTAAGCCCACGGTGGTATTGGGTATGGGTGGGTTTGCTTCAGGTCCAGGTGCAGTGGCGGCTAAGTTAAAAGGTATTCCAGTGGTTATACATGAGCAAAACTCTGTGGCTGGAACCACCAACAAGTTATCGGCAACCATAGCTGCTCGGGTAATGCAGGGCTTCCCGGATACATTGTCTAAAGGCGAGTGGTGTGGCAATCCGGTGCGACCTGAAATAGCACAGCTGGCTCCGCCCCAGGAGCGTTTTGCTGCGCGCAGTGGTAGTACTCGTGTATTAGTTCTGGGTGGCAGCAGGGGGGCGCTGGCAATTAATAATTTATTGCCCAGGGCTCTGGCTCAGATGGATGGCAACCAGCGTCCAGATGTGCTGCACCAGACGGGCAGTGCTCACTGGCAGGCTACCTGCGACCAGTACAGGCAGCAGGGCCTGAAAATAATAGATCAGCAGCTGGAGGTTGTGCCCTTTATCGATGATATGGCGGGGGCTTACGACTGGGCTGACTTTGTTATCTGTCGCAGCGGTGCTCTAACTGTTGCCGAGTTAACTTCTGCGGGCCTGGGCGCTCTGTTAATTCCTTTTCCCCATGCCATAGACGACCACCAGACTAAAAATGCCGACTGGCTGGTTGCCCGGGGTGCGGCGAAATTATTGCAGCAGTCTGATCTGACCGACCAGTTGCTAGCTGAGCAGATCAGCCTGCTGTGCAGTGCGCCAAAGCTGCGTCTGGATATGGCCATGCGCGCTCGAGAGCTTGCGCAAAATGATGCTGCCCAGCGAGTTGCAGATGTCTGTTTGGAGGTGGGTTATGAACGCTAATATCAACTTCCAGGTTCCAGAGATGCGTCGCATCCGCCGCATTCACTTTGTGGGTATTGGTGGCAGCGGTATGTCTGGTATTGCTGAGGTGCTGCTGAATCAGGGCTACGAGATCAGTGGTTCTGATATAGGGGTTAACCCCAGTGTGCGACGCCTGACTGAGGCAGGTGCCGAGATCTTTATTGGTCATAGTGACAGCAATATTCAGGGCGCCGATGTTGTGGTTCAGTCTTCAGCTGTCACCATAGAGAACCCAGAGATTGCCAGTGCTCGAGAGCTGGGTATTCCTGTGGTGCGACGCGCGGAGATGCTCGCCGAGTTGATGCGTTACCGCCATGGCATCGCTATTGCCGGCACCCATGGCAAGACCACGACCACCAGTTTAATTACTGCGATCTTAGCGGAGGACGGCCGCGACCCCACCTTTGTTGTAGGCGGCAGGGTGAATAGTGCAGGCACCAATGCCAAGCTGGGTGGCAGTCGCTATCTGGTGGCCGAGGCCGATGAAAGTGACGCCTCATTCCTGCATCTGCAGCCTATGGTTTCGGTAGTGACTAATATAGAAGCGGACCATATGGAAACCTATGGCTTCGACTTTGAAGTCATGAAAAAAACCTATATCGAGTTTCTCCACAATCTGCCGTTCTATGGTTTGGCGGTAATGTGTATTGATGATCAGGTGATTCGCGATCTGCTGGTTGATGTAGCCCGGCCCATGCTGACCTATGGGTTCAGCGAAGATGCAGGCTACAAAATACACAGCCTGCAGGCGGACAAACGCCATTCAAGCTTTGTGATTGACCGGCCAGATGGTAAGACCTCGCTGTCCATCAAGCTCAATATTCCCGGGCGCCACAATGCTCTAAATGCTGCGGCTGCTATAGCTGTAGCCACGGATGAAGGTATTTCAGATCAGGCAATTATTGCCGGTCTGGAGAAATTCGCCGGGGTGGGGCGCAGATTTGAAATTATTGGCGACTACCCTGTAACCGATGGCGAAGCCATGCTGGTGGATGACTATGGTCATCATCCCACAGAGGTCAAGGCCACCATTGATGCTGTGCGAGATGGCTGGCCCGAGAAGCGACTGGTTATGGTCTTTCAGCCCCATCGCTACAGCCGTACTCGCGATCTCTACGAAGACTTTGTCAATGTATTGGCTCAGGTTGATGTGTTGCTGGTGCTGGATGTGTATCCGGCGGGAGAGGAGGCCATTGCCGGCGCTGGCAGTAAAAACCTGTGCGGCAGTATTCGCCAGCGCGGTGGCATAGACCCTATCTATGTAGAGCAAATTGAAGATGTGCCCAATTTACTGGCCGAGCTTGTTCGCGGCGGCGATCTGGTGCTTACCCAGGGTGCTGGCAGCGTCAGCAAATTAGTTGCCATGCTGGCAGATAGCAAGTTGCTGCCTATTACAGAGGATCAGCTATGACAGCCTCTTCTGCAATAACCTCATTTGGCCGTGTTGGGCTGCTCTATGGCGGTACCTCTTCAGAGCGAGAAATATCGTTGATGAGCGGTGAAGCGGTGCACAGAGCCATGCTCGATTTGGGTATTGAGGTAGTAGCCATTGATGCAGGTGAAGATTTGCTTCAGGTACTCCCGACCCACAATCTGGATCTGGTGTTTATCGCCCTTCACGGACCTGGTGGCGAAGATGGCACATTGCAGGGCGCCCTGGAATATCTGGGTATTCCCTATACCGGCAGCGGTGTGCTGGCCTCAGCGCTTGCCATGGACAAGCTGCGCTGCAAGCAAATGTGGCAGGGCATAGGCCTGCCCACGGCAGACTTTGCCGTGTTAGATGAGCAGTCAAACTGGCCGCAAATAATGCAGCGCTTGGGGGGCAAAGCCATGGTCAAGCCCGCCTGTGAGGGATCCAGTATCGGCATGAGTCGCGCAGAGACCCCAGAGCAGTTGCAGCAGGCTTGGGCCGAGGCGGCGCGCTTTGCGGCCACGGTAATTGCGGAGCCTCTGATGGAGGGCGATGAGTACACAGTAGCTATTCTTGGCGATCAGGTACTGCCCTCTATCCGCATTGAGGCCAGCGAAGTGTTCTACGACTATCAGGCCAAATACTTTAGCGATGAGACGCAATATTTCTGTCCCTCTGGCCTGACAGCAGAGCGCGAATCTGAACTTCGCGAGCTGTCCATGAACGCTTTTAAGACTGTTGGCTGCTCAGGCTGGGGTCGCGTAGATGTGATGGTAGACAACCAGGGTCTATTTCAGCTGTTAGAGGTCAATACAGTGCCTGGTATGACTGGTCACAGCCTAGTGCCTATGGCAGCTCAGGCAGCGGGCCTCGACTTTCAGCAGCTGGTGCAGGCTATTTTGCAGGAGGCCGTCTAATGGCCAGACAGAATCGTCGCGGTGCCAATCGACAGCAGCAGACAGAAGTCAGCTCCTCTGAGGGTTTCATGGAAAACCTCTCCAGACTGGTGATGTTAGCGTTGTTTGTCACAGTGCTCTATGGCGGCAAACTGGTGTTTGATCAGCTGGATAGACCACTGACCCAGGTCATGGTAGGCGGCGACTTTAACTATATGCAGCCAGAGGATCTGGCCCAGTTGGTCAGCGCAGAAATCGATGGTGGTTTTCTCAGGGTAGATCTCAATCATCTGCGTCAGGTGCTACAGGACCACTCCTGGGTTGACCATGTGAGTATTCGTCGCCAGTGGCCATCGACATTGCGTGTTGAGGTTACTGAAGAGGTACCCATTGCCCGCTGGGGTAATGAGGGCTTCCTCAATCGCCTGGGAGTGGAACTAGCCATAGCCGACAACAGCACATTGCGCAGTTTGCCTGTATTGACCGCGGACTATGGCACCTCGGCAGAAATGATGCAGCACTATAAATTGCTCGCAGAGTTACTGCTGCCCACGGGGTTAAAGTTGATCAAAATGCAGCGAGACCATATGGGCGCCTGGCGAGTGGAGACCGATGAGGGTATCGAGTTAGTGCTGGGGCGCGAGCAGGTTGGCGAAAAAATTAAACGCTTGGCTCTGGTGTGGGAGTCGGGGCTGAGTCAACAGGTAAAGCAAATCAAAACCATAGACCTGCGTTATCCCAATGGATTGGCCGTGGCTTGGAAAGACGGTGCATTGGTTGACGCAGATTGGAACACAAAGCAAAACGCAGTTTCGACTGTGCGGGTATAAAGCGAACTGCCGAGGAAAAATTATGGCTAACACCAACGAAGAAAATATGATTGTGGCACTGGATATAGGCACCTCCAAAGTGGTGGCCATTGTCGGTGCTATCAGTGCCAATGGCGACCTGGAGATTGTGGGTACTGGTATGAACCGATCCTCCGGGCTCAAGAAAGGCGTGGTGGTCAATATTGAGGCCACAGTGAACTCCATTCAGCGAGCCATTGAGGAGGCTGAGCTAATGGCCGGCTGTTCAATTCACTCGGTTTACGCAGGCATTGCCGGAAGCCATATTCGCAGCCTGAATTCCCACGGTATCGTGGCTATCCGTGATCGAGAGGTGCAGTCGCTGGATGTTGAGCGGGTGATAGATGCGGCTCGAGCTGTAGCCATTCCAGCCGATCAAGAGATTCTCCATGTTCTGCCCCAGGAATACATTATTGATGAGCAGGAAGGCGTGCATGAGCCCATTGGTATGTCGGGGGTGCGCCTGGAGGCCAAGGTACATCTGGTGACCTGTGCTGCCAACGCCGCACAGAATATCAAAAAATGTATCCGCCGCTGTGGGCTGGAAGTCGATGAGATAGCCCTGGAGCAGCTCGCTTCCAGTTATGCGGTGCTGACTGATGACGAAAAACAACTGGGTGTGGCACTGGTGGATATTGGTGGAGGTACCACAGATATCGCCATCTTTACCGAGGGTGCCATTCGCCATACAGGTGTAATTCCCATCGCCGGTGACCAGGTGACCAATGATATAGCCATGGCTCTGCGCACACCCACGCCCCATGCCGAAGAGCTGAAAATTAAATACGCCTGTGCCCTGGCCAAACTAGCCCGTCCGGAAGAGACGGTCAAGGTGCCAAGCGTGGGTGACCGCGAGCCCCGTGATATGTCGCGACAGCTGCTGGCCGAGGTGGTAGAGCCCAGATATGACGAATTATTTACCCTGGTTCAGGCAGAGCTTCGCCGCAGCGGTTATGAAGAATTGATTGCCGCTGGTGTGGTCCTAACCGGCGGTACATCGAAGATGGAAGGTGTCACCGAACTGGCAGAGGAAATATTCCATATGCCAGTGCGAATAGGTACACCGGTCAATGTAAAAGGACTGTCGGATATTGTTAACAATCCTATCTATTCGACAGGAGTTGGACTGTTGCACTTTGGTGTTCAGCAACAGCGTAAGGACGGGTTTGTGAACGGTGCTGGCAACGGCAAAAAGCAAACCAATGCCACTCTGGAAAAAATAAAAGGTTGGTTCCAGGGCGGTGTTTAGTTGTCACGGATGACTGTGACTGTGAAATTTAATTGTGAGGCGCAAATAAGGGGAAACCTATGTTCGAATTAGTAGACAGCATTCCAAAGAATGCAGAAATCAAAGTAGTAGGCGTTGGCGGCGGCGGTGGTAACGCAGTTCGCCATATGATGGACAGTAATATAGATGGTGTGCACTTTATCTGTGCTAACACAGATGCTCAGTCGCTCAATGACCTGGGCGAAGCCACCATACTGCAGCTGGGAGGCACATTGACCAAAGGTCTGGGTGCCGGTGCCAATCCTGAGGTGGGCCGCGAGGCCGCTCTGGAAGATAAAGAGCGCATAGCCCAGGTGCTTGAGGGCGCCGATATGGTGTTTATTACCGCCGGCATGGGTGGTGGCACGGGCACAGGTGGCGCACCGGTTATCGCCGAAGTTGCCAAGCAGATGGGCATACTGACCGTGGGTGTAGTCACCAGACCCTTCTCTTTTGAGGGTCGCAAGCGCATGGCTATTGCCGATGCAGGTATTGCTGCACTTAAAGAGCGCGTCGACTCGCTGATTATTGTTCCCAATGAAAAGCTGCTGCAGGTGCTGGGCAAAGAGATGACGGTAATCAATGCCTTTAAACAGGCCAATGATGTGTTATTTGGCGCTGTGCAGGGTATTACTGACCTGATTTTGCTCGATGGCCTGATCAATGTGGATTTCGCCGATGTGCGCACTGTCATGTCAGAAATGGGCATGGCAATGATGGGCACAGGCGAGGCCAGCGGCCAGGACCGCGCCATTGTAGCTGCCGAGGGAGCAATCAAATGCCCACTGCTGGAAGATATCAATCTTCAGGGCGCCAAAGGGATACTGGTCAATATCACCAGTGGTTACGACCTGACCCTGGGTGAATTCGAGGATGTGGGTAACACCATTCGCGAATTTGCCGATGAGGATGCCACCATTATAGTCGGCAGTGTCTTCGAGCCCGAGCTCAATGACCAGCTGCGCGTCACCGTGGTAGCCACAGGTCTGCGCAACCCAGGGGTAAAGACTGGGCCCAGAGGCGTGGTTATAGATAACCCACCACCGCGCAAACTGGGCGGAGATATTGATTACAACCGCCTGGACAAGCCAACGGTCAATCGTCGCAGCAGTATTGGTGGCGGTGACTCCACAGCGAGAAAGATAGAAACACAGCCTGATTCAGAGATGGATTACTTTGAAGTGCCGGCTTTTTTGCGCAAACAGGCGGATTAATAATCGGCTAAAAAAGCGTCTCGACGCAACGTCCTCTATCACCACGCCTCAGATTTTAAAATCTTGGTGATAGAGGGCTTGTCTGGTAGAATTACTACCTTATAAATCAAAGGTATAGAGATGATCAGACAGCGCACGTTAAAAAATGTTATACGTGCCACCGGTGTGGGTCTCCACACTGGAGATAAAGTCTATCTCACCCTGCATCCCTCAGACCCAGATACTGGCATTGTATTCCGTCGTACAGACCTAGATCCCATGGTGGAAATTGTTGCCAAAGCGGAGAATGTTGGCGACACCACCATGTCTACAACCCTTGTCAACGGTGATGTCCGGGTGTCTACTGTAGAACATCTGCTGTCTGCTTTAGCCGGGCTGGGTATAGACAATATAATGATCGATGTGTCAGCTGCAGAAATCCCTATTATGGACGGCAGTGCTGGTCCCTTTGTGTTTTTGCTGCAGTCGGCGGGAATTTTTGAGCAGGATGCGCCGAAGAAGTTTATTCGTATCAAGCGTCCCGTCACGGTCAGGCAGGACGATAAAGTAGCGACTTTTAAGCCTTTTGAGGGCTTTAAAGTGAATTTTGCTATTGACTTTGATCACCCAGTGTTCAAACATCAAACCCTGCAGGCGAGTATCGACTTTTCGAGCACCTCGTTTGTAAAAGAAGTGAGTAGAGCCCGTACCTTCGGCTTTATGCATGAATTTGAATATCTTCGCTCCAAGGGTCTGGCGCGGGGAGGAAGTTTAGAAAATGCCATTGTTGTAGACGAGTTCGACATTTTGAACGAAGAAGGCTTGCGTTATGATGACGAATTCGTCAAGCATAAGATCCTGGATGCCATTGGTGACCTCTATCTGCTGGGCAATAGCCTAATAGGTGAGTTCGATGCGCACAAATCGGGACATGGACTAAACAATGCGTCACTAAGAGCATTGATCGCAGAAACGGACGCCTGGGAAGTAGTCACATTTGTGGATAATCCGGAAGATGTGCCGATAAGGTATATGCAACCGAATTAAACTGTTTTAATAGCGTTTTTGTGAGAAAAGGTATTACCTTCAATTGAAAATAATTCTTATCAATAGCCGGGCAGACAGGGTTAAAACCATTAACCTTAATAGCTGGGCCAAAGGTCTTTTGTCAGTATTGCTGCTGGGAATTCCTGTGGCTGCTGGCACCATGATGGGTCTAAAGATCGCTGATGGCCGATGGGAAGTACTTTTCGACAATAGCATTGCCGAGATGCAGCATCAGCTGATTCTTCAGCAGGAAGAGGTGCAGGCCGGTCGTGATCAGGTCGACAGTTCTGTGGCTGCAATGACCCTCAAATTAGCGCAGATGCGCTCGCAGCTGGTGCGATTGGACGCACTGGGCGAGCAGCTCACGCAGATAGCTAGCCTCGAAGACGGCGAATTTGACTTCTCTGTGGCCCCAGGTCTGGGTGGTCCGGATGACGCGGTAATTAAAGAATCCGCCAGAGCAATGGATGTGCAGGAAGAACTGGCAACCATGTTTGCCCGTCTCGATAACAGCCTGGACAGCCGCGAGTCACAGCTGCAGGTTCTGCAGTCCATGCTTTCAGACAGCAAGCTCAAAAGTGAGCGCACTGTGGCTGGTCGGCCAATTGTAAAAGGCTGGATGTCCTCCGAATACGGTATGCGTACAGACCCCTTCCACGGCAAAAAAACCTGGCATGGCGGTGTGGATTTCGCCGGTAGAAAGGGCTCAGATATTATTGCTGTCGCCTCAGGTGTGGTCACCTGGTCTGATCAGCGCAGTGGTTATGGTCAGATGGTAGAGATCAATCACAGTGATGGCTTTGTTACACGTTACGCTCACAACTCTGAAAATATCGCCAAGCTGGGTGCCATAGTTAAAAAAGGCGAACTTATCGCCAAAATGGGTAGTTCTGGTCGCTCGACCGGGCCCCATGTGCATTTTGAAGTCTTCAAAAATGGTCGCACTGTCGATCCTGCTAGCTATATCCGCCGCACCAGTCGCTGATACCCGTCCGAAACTAGTCTATTCTGGAGAGTAATAAACACTCTGGGTTCCCCCTGTTCTATTTTTATGGAAATTTGTAATGTTCGGCAGCATGCTTAAAAAATTAATTGGCAGTAGCAATGATCGTGAAATACGCAAAATGCGCAAAACGGTCAATAAAATCAATGCGTTAGAAGAAAACCTCAAAACCCTCAGCGATACGGAATTAAAGGCTCAGACCCCAGTATTCAGAGAGCGTCTGGCCGCAGGTGAAACCCTAGAGCAGATACTGCCCGAAGCCTTTGCAGTGGTTCGCGAGACCGCCTGCCGAGTTATGGGTATGCGCCACTTCGATGTACAGATGATTGGTGGTATCACCCTGCATCAGGGCAAAATTGCTGAGATGCGCACCGGTGAGGGTAAAACCCTGGTGGCTACATTGGCCGCCTATCTCAATGCACTTCCCGCCGAGGGCGTGCATGTGATCACAGTGAATGATTATTTGGCCAAGCGAGATGCCCAGTGGATGGCCCCACTGTATCAGGCCCTGGGTCTGTCTGTTGGTGTAATCCAGTCCTTTCAGGGCCAGGATGTTGCCAACTCCTTTAGGCTAGAGCCCAACGATGAGGGCGACCTAAAGCCCAGCTCAAGGCGGGATGCTTACGGGGCCGATATTACCTATGGCACCAACAATGAGTTTGGTTTTGATTATCTGCGCGACAACATGGCCCTGCGCTTAGAAGATAAGTCCCAGCGCGGACTAGCCTTTGCCGTAATCGATGAAGTGGATTCAATTCTTATCGATGAAGCCAGAACACCACTGATTATCTCCGGGGCCGCCCAAGACAGCTCGGCGCTCTACAAATCTATTAATGCTCTAACTTTGGGTCTCAAGCCCCAGCTGGAGGCCGAGTTTGATGCAGAAGCGGAAGACGGCGAGCCAGAGATTATTCCCGGTGACTTTATAGTTGACGAGAAGTCTCGCGTTGTTGAGCTGACTGAAGAGGGCCACCAAAAAGTTGAAGAAATACTGATTAAAGAGGGCCTGTTACAGGAAAATGACAGCCTCTATCAGCCCTCCAATCTGGGCATGTTGCACCATGTGCACTCCGCCCTGCGCGCACAGAATTTATTCAGCAGAGATGTCGAATATATTATTGAGGCAGGTCAGGCGGTGCTTATTGATGAGCATACAGGTCGCACCATGCCAGGTAGACGCCTGTCCGAGGGCCTGCATCAGGCTATCGAAGCCAAAGAGGGGCTGGCTATACAGCAAGAGAGTCAAACCCTGGCCTCCACCACCTTCCAGAATTACTTCCGCCTGTACAACAAACTGGCGGGTATGACCGGCACCGCAGATACCGAAGCCTACGAGTTCCAGCAGATCTATGGTCTCAAGGTGATGGTAATTCCTACCAATGTCGAAGTTAAACGGGTCGACCTCAATGACCTTATCTATCTGAGTCAGCAGGAGAAATTTGAGGCCGTTATCCTAGATATCAAAGAGATAGTGGCCAGTGGCGCACCGGTGCTGGTAGGTACAGCATCTGTAGAGACCTCGGAAATGCTATCTGGCATGTTGAAAGCAGCCAAGGTTGAACACAGTGTGCTCAATGCCAAACAGCATGAGCGCGAAGCTAATATTATTGTGAATGCCGGGCGACCTGGCGCTGTCACCATAGCCACCAATATGGCCGGCCGAGGCACGGATATTGTGCTGGGTGGCAACCTTGAAGCCGAACTCAAAGAGCTCAGAGAGAAGGGCAAAGACAGTGAGGCCAAGGTAGAGGCAGTTAAGGCCGACTGGCAAGAGCGACAGACCAGAGTGCTTGAAGCTGGCGGCCTGCATATAGTGGCCACCGAACGCCACGAGTCCAGACGCATAGACAACCAGCTGCGTGGTCGATCAGGTCGTCAGGGCGATCCTGGAGTCTCGCGCTTTTACCTGTCTCTGGAAGACCCTCTAATGCGCCTGTTTGCCTCTGATCGGGTCAAAAATATGATGCGCTCTCTAGGTATGGGTGAGGGCGAGGCCATAGAGCACAGCATGGTGACCAAATCGATTATTAAGGCCCAGCGCAAAGTTGAGGGGCGCAACTTCGATATCCGCAAGCATCTGCTGGAATACGATGATGTGGCCAACGATCAGCGTCAGGTTATTTATCAGCAGCGCAACGATCTACTGGTGGACGAAGATATTTCCCAGGTGATTACCAATGTTCGCGAGGATGTAGTTGACTCCTGTATCAGCGGATTTATACCACCACAGAGCCTCGAAGAGCAGTGGGATATAGAGGGCCTTGAAAAAGCGCTGGCTACCGACTTTTCCACGCCACTGCCAGTGCAGGAGTGGTTGGATGAAGATAGTCGCCTGGATGAAACTACCCTGCGAGACAAGATTATTGAGCAGGTGCAGGCCTCCTATGATCGCCGCTACTCCCATGTGGGCGACCAGATGCGTGAGGTCGAGCGCCAGATTATGCTGCAGGTGCTGGACAATTTGTGGAAGGAGCATCTCGCCAGTATGGACCAGCTGCGTCAGGGTATTGGTCTGCGCGCCTACGCCCAGAAAAATCCCAAACAGGAATACAAGCGCGAGTCTTTTGCCCTGTTTGAAGATTTGTTGAACAATATTAAATACGAAACCATTCGCTATCTCAGCCATATTGAAGTGGCGACAGAAGACGATATGCGACGCCTGGAGCAACAGCGTCGCGATGAGCAAAAAAATCGCGAATATCAGCACGCCAAAGCTCAGGGAATGGCTAGTCAGGATGGCAGGGAAGATGAATCTGGCGTTGCAATAGAGGGCAGAAAACCAGTACAGAGGCTTGGCCCCAAGGTTGGTCGCAATGATCCCTGTACCTGTGGTTCTGGAACCAAGTACAAGCAATGTTGTGGGCGCATTCAGTAATGGCTACAGGCACTGGTATCTTTCCAACCATGCATCCGGTCGCCGGCTTTAGGCTGGGGACCGCCAGTGCTGGCATAAAAACCCAGGGCCGACCCGACCTGGTGGTAATGGAAATACCCGCCAACAGCACTGTGGCTGGCCTATTTACCCAAAATGCTTTTTGCGCAGCGCCAGTAACTCTGTGCAAACAGCATCTGGCCGCCGTCAGCCCGCGCTATTTTTTAACGAACACAGGCAATGCCAATGCCGGCACCGGCGATCAGGGCATGACTGACGCACTGCGTAGCTGCGAGGCTCTGGCCTCTGCCGCAGGGGTTGAGCCCAACCAGGTAATGCCATTTTCCACCGGTGTAATTGGCGAGCCCCTACCCATGGACAGACTGCTGGCCGGCATACCCAATGCGCTGGCCAACCTATCTGAGCAGGGTTGGGCCGAGGCCGCCACAGGTATTCTCACCACAGATACCAGACCCAAAGGTGCCAGCCTTATATACGATGCCGCTGGAGCAGCGGTGACTATCACCGGCATCTCCAAAGGCTCTGGTATGATTAAGCCCAATATGGCCACCATGCTGGGCTATGTGGCCACTGATGCTGAGGTGGATGCAGAGCTGTTGCACCGCGCCCTGAGACTGGCCACCGACCAATCCTTTAACCGTATTACCGTCGACAGCGACACCTCCACCAATGACTGCATTATGCTGGCGGCCACAGGCACCAGTGGTGTGGTGATCGATGAGCCATTATTTGAGGAATTTGTCGAGCAGCTAACATTGGTATTTAAACAGTTGGCTCAGGCGATTATTCGCGACGGTGAAGGCGCCAGCAAATTTGTCTCTGTGGTGGTAGAGACTGCCCAGGACAGCGTTGAAGCCCTGGCTGTCGCCTATACCATTGCCGAGTCACCACTGGTAAAAACCGCTCTGGCGGCCTCAGACCCCAACTGGGGGCGCATACTGGCGGCCATAGGACGTGCCGGTGTGCACAATCTGGATGTCAATCAGGTCCAGCTGAGCCTCAACAATGTGCTGATCGCTGAGAATGGCGCCAGGGCGGCCAGCTACAGCGAAGAGGCAGGCCAGGCCGCAATGCAGCCAGAGGATATCAGCATCCAGGTAGCACTCAATCGAGGCCAGGTTGCAGAGACAGTCTGGACCACCGACCTCACCTATGACTATGTGCGTATTAATGCGGAATATCGCACTTAGCACTTATACAGGGTTGCAGCAACCATGAAACCTATCCATGTGGTGGCTGCTGTTATCTATGCCGCGCCCGGCAGCAGCCAAATTCTTATCGCCAAACGCCCAGATCACTTGCATCAGGGTGGGCTTTGGGAATTCCCCGGAGGCAAGGTGGATCAGGGTGAATCTCCAAGGCAGGCTCTGGTTAGGGAACTGCAGGAAGAGCTGGATATTAATATCACTGTCGCTGAGCCATTGATGCAGTTATCCCATGACTACAGCGACAAACAGGTGATGCTGGATATCTGGCAGGTTACGGATTTTGAAGGTCAGGCCAGAGGTGTGGAAGGCCAGCAATGTCGCTGGGTATCTGTGGCTGAGATAGTGGCAGATAACTCAGACTATCAATTTCCGGCGGCCAATCGAGCTATTCTGGAGCGCCTGAAATCGACTTAAAACTCCTCGTTTAAGTCTGAATCTAAAATGGCTGGCTCACCGGCAATGGCAAAACTTTCGCTGGCCCAATCACCAAAATCTATCTGCTGGCAGCGCTGGGAGCAAAAGGGTCTGTAAGGTTGCTTGTCGCTCCATTCAACACTGGCTTTACAGCTGGGACATTTCACAATACTGGGTTTTTTCATAGGGTTAGCTCGCCTAATTACTCTGTGCCATGGTCAAAAATTGTTGGTGCAGAGCCAAAACTCTGGGTGCAATGGTCGCCATGGGCTGGGCATTATCAAACTCAAAATCAGCTCTGTCGCGCTTGGTTTGCCTGGGCATCTGAGCGTCAATAATACGCTGTATACCTGGTTTGTCACTGCCATCTCTGGCGCTGGCGCGCTCCAGCTGTAACTCGACCGGAACATCGACCAGCAGCACAGCATCCACCAGCTGATGCTGATCTGTCTCGAATAGTAGGGGCGACTCAAGTATCACATAGTCGCTGGTCGCCGCCTGCAATTGCACCATTATCCAGTCGCGAATCAAAGGGTGCAGCAAAGCTTCCAGCCAGGCTTTTTCGCTGGGGTCAGCAAAGATAATCTCTCGCAGAGCTGGACGATTAAGCTGGCCATCAGCCGTAATAAGCTCAGGACCAAAGTGCTCCTCTATATAGTCCAGGGCGGGCATACCGGGTTCCACCACAGCGCGGGATGCCTGATCTGCATCTACAGAGACAATGCCCAGAGCTGCAAACTGCTCGGCCACAGTACTTTTGCCACTGCCAATACCGCCAGTAAGACCAATAATGAGGGGTTTTTTTGCCACTGCAGTTCTCTGAGTTGCTCAAGAATGAAAGGGTTATTAGAAATTAAAAAGGCGCAAATAACCAGATAAAATAGCATCGCCCCACACAAAGGCTATCCAGCCAGCAGAGGCCAGAAAGGGGCCAAAGGCAATGGGCATCTCTCTGTCGCGCCCAGCCAACAGAATGCCAGCAATACCCACCAGTGCCCCCGCAGCCGTCGATAACAAAATAATCATTGGCAGCATCTGCCAGCCCATCCAGGCCCCCAGAGCAGCCAATAATTTAAAGTCGCCGTAGCCCATGCCCTCTTTGCCAGTGATCAGTTTAAAAGCCCAGAACACTGACCACAGCGATAGATAGCCAGCAATAGCGCCAATCACAGCATCATTGAGACTGACAAAGTTACCATTGAGATTGGCAAACAGCCCCAGCCATATCAGCGGTAGGGTAATTTGGTCTGGCAAGAGTTTTTCGTGCAAGTCGATACCGGTGAGCACCAGCAGAGCATAGGAAAATACCAGCCCATAGAAGGACTGACTGCTAAGCCCATACTGATAGATAAAATAGGCGGCCAACAGACCGGCGATAAGCTCTACCAGTGGATACTGAACCGAAATAGGCGCAGCGCATGATTTGCAGCGGCCCTTTAAAAACAAATAGCTAAACAGCGGAATATTGTGCTGGGGCTTAATAGCCTCATGGCAGCTGGGACAGCGGGAGGCCGGCTGGGCCAGGGTCACTGGTTGTTCTGGCTCCGGCTCTAGGCCGAGAAAGTCGCGGGAATCTCTTCGCCAGTCGCCTTTCAGCTGCACCGGCAGGCGCAGAATCACCACATTGAGAAAGCTGCCAAACAGCAGACCAAACAAAAGCCCGATAGCGGCCAGTGCAGTCTGTGAGATGCCCAATTCAATTTCCATGTGCCTCTATTCCTTTTAATATTCATTGGCAAACCAGGTGCAGCACCGGTTGGCAATTCGAGGAATCATACTACACAACATTGCCAAGCTGGAAGATAGGCAGGTACATGGCAATTAGCAGTCCGCCCACCAGAACCCCCAGTACCGCCATAATCAGAGGCTCCAGGAGGCTGGTGAGGTTATCAACTGCATTGTCCACCGCCTCCTCATAGTGCAGTGCCGCTTTTTCAAGCATCTCATCCAGCGCCCCCGACTCCTCGCCTATGGCGGTCATTTGATACAGTAAGGTGGGGAATAATTTGCGACTTTTAAGGGCCTGCTGCAGCTGAATACCGGTCATTACTTCCTCGCGCACCTCCATAATGGCATTGGCATACAGTTGATTGCCGGCAGCGCCCGCCACCGACTGCAGCGCATCCACAATAGGTACCCCAGCGGAGAAGGTAGTAGCCAATGTGCGGGCAAAGCGCGCGATAATACTGTTGTAAATAATATTGCCCACCACGGGCAATTTGAGCATATATTTATCTACCCAATAGGCGAATTTTTTAGATCTGAACCTGGCTTCGCGAAAGCCAATCAAGCTGGCGCCAATCACCAGCAGCACCATTATCCAAGAATTTTGTAAGGCCTCTGACAGCCCCAGTACAAAAAGGGTAAATGCCGGTAGGTCAGCGCCAAAACCACTAAAGGTCTCAGCAAAGATGGGCACCACCTTGATCAGCAGAATGGCTGTCACTATCACTGCGACCACTAGAACTGCCAGGGGATAGGTGAGGGCTTTTTTAATTTTGGCTTTAAGTTGCTCGGTCTTTTCTTTGTAGGTGGCCACTCGATCCAGCATGGTTTCCAGAGCACCAGCAGTTTCGCCAGACTCCACCAGACTGCAAAACAGGTCATCAAACTGGCGGGGGTGTTTGCGCAGTGCATTGGCAAAGCCGCCACCTGCAGCCACCGTGTCGCGGATCTCGTGAATCAATTCCTTCATCAACGGTTTGTCACAGCCGTCGGCAACAATATCAAAGCTCTGCACCAGGGGCACACCAGCTTTCATCATGGTGGCCAACTGGCGCGTAAACACCGCGATATCTGCAGGCACTATTTTTTTGGGCCGGCTAAACAATGGCTGAGCTTTCTTTTTGATCGAGGTGGAGATAATCCCCTGTTTGCGCAGCAGGCTCTTGGCACCTGCCAGGTTATTGGCTCGCAGCTCACCATCGACTTTTTCACCTTTTCGGTTTTTGCCGCGGTAAATAAATAATGAGGTCTCTATGGCGCTGGTCATAACTTAGTCCTTGGTAATCCGGTTGGCTTCTTCAATGCTTATTAGCCCCTGGGCCGCTTTGCGCAGTGCAGAGACCCGCAATGGTCGAAACCCCTCTTGCAGGGCGGTTTGCAAAATATCTAGCGAGCTGCCTCCCTGCATAATAATTTTAGAAATAGCCGGCGATATTTTTAAGGTCTCGTAGACTCCCACCCGGCCCTTGTAGCCATTGGTGCAGTTGGGGCAATCCGCCGCTTTAAACAGGGTAAATTCCTCTCGGGGCAGACCAATATCATCAAAGCCCTCATCCTTGAGCACAGAGTCGGGAATATCCTCGAAAGGGGTTCGGCAATGCACACAGAGTTTGCGGCCCAGCCGCTGGGCAATAATTAGATTGACAGAGGTGGCCACATTAAACGAGGCCACGCCCATATTGAGCAGCCGGGTCAGTGTTTCTGGGGCGCTGTTGGTGTGTAGTGTAGACATCACCAAATGGCCGGTCTGCGCCGCTTTAATAGCAATTTCTGCGGTCTCCAGATCACGAATCTCACCCACCATGACAACATCCGGGTCCTGGCGCAGAAATGATCGCAGAGCCTCGGCAAAACTCAGGCCCACACGCATATTGATCTGCGTCTGATTGATCCCCTCCATATTGATCTCAATAGGATCCTCGGCGGTGGAGATATTGCGTTCTGCGGTATTTAAAATATTCAGGCCTGTGTACAGGGATACGGTTTTACCACTGCCGGTGGGGCCAGTAACCAGAATCATACCCTGGGGTCTGGCCAGGGCATCCATATAGGCAGACTTTTGGTCGTCCTCATAACCCAGGGCATCAATCCCCAGTTTGGCGCTGGAGGCGTCGAGAATACGCAGTACAATTTTTTCACCAAACTGCAGAGGTAGGGTGTTAACCCGAAAATCGATAGATTTATTTTTGGAGAGCTTAAGTTTTACTCGACCATCCTGAGGAATCCGCCGCTCTGAGATATCCATGCGCGCCATCACCTTTAGGCGAGCAGCTAAACGAGGGGCAAGGTTGGCGGGCGGCTTGGCCATTTCCCGCAATATGCCATCGACACGAAAGCGCACGCGATAGGTTTTTTCATAGGGTTCAAAGTGCACATCCGAGGCACCAAGTTTAATGGCATCCACCAGCATCTTATTAATAAACCGCACTATGGGGGCTTCATCTTCGCCATTGGGCTGAGAGCTATTTGAGTCATCCTCCTCTATAGCTTCCATATCCAAATCGTCGAGATGCATATCATCTATGGTGCCCAGCACCTCACCAATATCCCGGTCGGTATCTGTCTCCAGCCATTTTTCCAGCGCCAGAGTAATGCTGGAGTAAAGGGCGAGAATAGGTTCAACAGCAATGCCGGTCTGGAATTGAATTTCGTTAAGGGCCCGGTGATCTGTAGGGTCTGCAATAGCAACAAACAGGCGATTGCCCCTCTGCACCAATGGCATAACCTGGTGCTTGCTAAGCAGCTTGGAATCAATTAAATCTTTGGGGATATGGTCGCTGTTATGCTGCTCCAGAGAGTAGATAGGTATGCCAAACTCTTTGGCTGCCGAATTGGCAATAGCCTGGTCCGAGACCAGCTTTTTTTCGCACAGATACTGCACCAGAGATATTTTTGCAGTTTTTGCAGAGCTGGTGGCAACCTCGAGATCCTGAGGCTCTATTAGATGATCATCGACCAACCTTTTGGGCAATCCATGAAGTGCGATTGGTGCCATATTCATAAGCTTTAACCTTCCCTGCACAAAATTCCTAACTGGATCGATTTTACTTTGCAGCCCAAGAGGTCGCAGTGCCCGAGCGCACAAAATCAAAAATAAACTGTGAGGCAAATAACAGTTTTTTTAAAAATGGTCGGCAGTAAATATCAGTGACATAAATGGTCACAAACTGACAATGAATGGCGATTAAAAGCCTTAAAAATAGGGAGGCTTGTCCGGCTAATATTCTTAACCCATTGAAATGGTTAGAAAATATAATCTTGGCACGCTAATTGCGATTTACTCAGGTAGTGCGATCAGTGCAGATGTCACTGTTGCCAGTTAACTGGAATTAACACTGCCAGCGCCCAGCGCAAAGTGCAGACCTTACTATTTGGAGATAGACAAATGAAAAAAGCTCAATCAGGTTTTACCCTTATCGAATTAATGATCGTTGTGGCCATTATTGGTATTTTGGCTGCGGTAGCACTGCCTGCATATCAAGATTACACAGTGCGGGCTCGCGTGACCGAAGGGCTTAGCTTAGCTCAATCTGCAAAACTTGCGGTGAGTGAAACAACGATTACTAATAACGCACTACCTGCAAATCAGGCAGCAACAGGTTATACATCTCCAGCGGCAACGGCCAATGTGACTAGTGTAGCAGTTGCGGATACCACAGGTGCCATTACCGTCACCTACACTGCCGCGGCAGGCGGCGGTACCATTATTATGACTCCTACCCTTACTGCAAATGGCGACGTTACCTGGGCATGTACTGGCGGTACTCTATTGGATAAATATCGCCCATCTAATTGTAGATAATTGTCCACACAAAAAAGGCTCCTATCGGGAGCCTTTTTTATTTCATAACATTTACGGATTATAAGGATCAAATAAACCGCATTGATAAATCCACCGCTTTAATATGCTTGGTTAAACTGCCCGAAGAAATATAGTTTACCGCTGAGCTGATATATTGCTGCACTGTCTCCGCAGTAATATTACCAGACACCTCAATTCTAGTATTGCCAAAATCAATACTGCCCAGAGCGGCTATATCCGCCGGCGAAAAATTATCCAGCATCACCACATCCACTCCGGCATCTAGTGCCTGCTGCAATTCCGCTACAGACTCCACCTCAACTTCGACCAGTTTATCTGCGGCTATGGCACGCGCCTGAGCTACAGCCTCGGCAATACCACCGCAGGCCGCAATATGATTTTCTTTAATTAAAAAGGCATCGTAAAGGCCAATGCGATGGTTGTAACAGCCGCCGACGGTCACCGCATATTTTTGTGCCAGGCGCAGACCGGGAATGGTTTTTCTGGTATCCAAAATTTTCACATGGCTGCCGGCAGCGAGATTTGCATAGTCTCGCGCCAGAGTGGCGGTGGCCGACAATGTCTGCAAGAAGTTTAGCGCGGCGCGCTCACCGGTGAGTAATACTCTGGCATTGCCCTGCAGGGTAAATAGCTTTTGTTCTGGGCTAACCAGGTCGCCCTCATTGATATGCCATTCAATCTGGGTGGCCGGGTCAAGCTGCCTAAACACCTCATCTACCCAGGCTCGACCGCAGATAACCGCAGCTTCACGAGAAATGACCACAGCTCTGGCTTGTTTGTCTGCGGGGATCAGCCTGGCCGTGATATCACCACTGCCAATATCTTCGCTCAGAGCGCGCGCCACAGTAGCAGGAATATCTGCTGCGGTTTCTTGGGGTAGGGGATATTGGCTCATGGAATGCTCTCGGTGTTTTCAATAGCGGGCGCTTAATTTGGCCCTGATTTTATAAAGCCGGCAGATTATAACAGCAATAATGGGTTTGGATTTTGTCAGTTGATCTGTTTCAATGCAGCTAGGAGTTTGTAAACTTAAATGCTCGAAGTAACGAGTAGTTAAAGTTTGATTAGCCAAAGAGTTGGCAGGGTTAATGATTAAGGGATTACACTTTAGCAAAAAAGAGCATATCAACTCGCTGCGACAGTCTTGTCGGCGGCATCTTGAGACTGTCTGTGACAGCTTCTTTGAACTAGCGTCCACCAGTCTATTAGCCATGGCCGACCGGGCCGAAACCAATCGTCTGCAAACCCTCTATCTGGATGCTCAGCGTCTAGTGCGAACGCGCAGATATGCTATTGAATCATTGCTGTTAGAGCGCACCATGAATAGTTTTGCAGTGCTGGATTCAGGCCAGTCAGCGGAACCTGGCCATAACAACTCCAACTCTGCTGGTCATAACACGCCCTACAATCACTTGGAGCTGCTGGGCAATGAAGATCTCGAGGTGATGATTGCTCTGGACAATGGCACCACCAAGGCCCTAGAAACTTTTAAGCAGCCACTCTACCTTTTACACCGCCGCTTCCAGACCCTGGCTGGCAGTGATCTGAGCTCGGCTAAACCAGTTCCCATGTCTCCTGATGCTCTGTTGGAATGCTTTTCTGAAGCTATCTGCCACGACCAGATTGCTGTGGAGATACAGGTGGTGCTGATCAACCTGTTTAATCAGCTGTGCTTTGATAAGAGTTATGGCCAGTTGCTGGACCAGGTCAATCAAGAGCTCGAACATGCCGGTGTGCTGCCGGTACCAGAGGATTCCCCCAGTGGGGCGGATCAGAGACAGCCAGTAGCTGAGTCTGAAGCTGTATATACAGATAATTCTGTCGATAGAAATAATGCCAGTCTTGCCCAGCGTCAGGCCCTGACGGAAAAACTGCAAGCCAGGCGGCCAGTGCCTGAGTCATTGCTGCAGACAGAGCCCAGTGCTGAGACCAGTGCCGAGACCTTTGCTGAGGCCCCTGCAGAGACCCCTGCAGAGACCCCTGCAGAGTCAGCTGCCAATACCAGGGTTCAGACCGAACTATTGGCGCGCATTTCAACAATCTTGGCAAATGCAGGTGAGTCTCTAGATCACGGAGATAAAGTGACTATCAGTAGGCAGCAGCTTTTTGCCGAGATCGATAAACAGATCAGTTATCTGTTACAGGAGCCCACCCGGGGTTCTGAAGCCCCAGGCCAGCTAAGTTACCAGCTGGAGCAAACTCTAAATACAGAGCAGGGCGAGGGTCAGCCGCGCCTGCATGGCAATGACAGCAGTGTTTTTAAATTGGTGGGTAGCGCCTTTGCACGGTTTGGCCAGATTAATGGGGTTGCGCCAGAGGCACAGCAGCTGATTAATCGCTGTGAACTGCCATTGCTAAAGTTGGCCCTGGCTAAGCCCAGCCTATTGGAGCAGGAAAATCACCCGATCCGCAGGCTGTTTAATGAGATGGCAAAATATGCTATCGGGCTTGAGTCGGGCAGCTGCGTTGAAAACAGTATCTATAAAAAGATGCTGCACCTGTCCGAAAAAATGCTTGCTAATTCCTTTAATGAGGCCCAGATCCCCCTGATGTTGAGCGAATTTATGTCGGCCATAGATATAGAGGCCGAGCAGGCTGGGGCCCAGGCGCAGCGTCAGGTAGAGCAGGTGGCAGCTGCTGAGAAAGTTAACTGGGCCCGCACTAGAGTGGATAAAGCTATCGCCGAGAGACTAATGGGTGTAGAGGTGCCAGTGGCAATTTTAAACTTTGTCGAGCAGCACTGGTGCAAGCTGTTGCATATTGCCCATCTGCGCGGTGGCGAGGGCAGCACAGATTGGCGCCGCGGGCTGCACACCCTGGATCAGTTGCTGGCGGTCGAGAGTACCCCGCTGGTGCACCGAGATATGGCAGCTGTGGAACAGGTGCTGGCAGATATAGAGTCGCAACTGCAAAAAATAGCCATAGATGCTGTGCAGCTGGCGGATCAGATGGAGCGCTTGCGATTTATTCTCGACCCCGCGCTACCGGACAATGTCACCCCGTTCAAACCCTCGGGCCGGCTTAGCAGGCAGCGGGCCAACGATCAGATAAAGCGAATTGTTATAGAGAGCCTGGAGGCAGAGATGCCCGGAGAAAATATTGCTCAGGCGGTGGCTAGGGAGCAAGAATTGGCCTCTGGAGATCAAGATAGCCTGGCGGAGCTGCAAAAGGGTTGTTGGATTGAATTATCCGATGATATAAAGTCTCCCAAGCGCGGCAAGTTGGCCGGTATTGTCGGGCCCTCATGGAAATATGTGTTTGTGAACAGCAAAGGCAAGTTAGTGGCCGCATTGAATCGCGCCCGACTGGCAGAGCAAATAAGAGCAGGTGAGGCTGTGGTATTGGATGATTCTGGATTATTCGACAAAGCCATAAGAGCCGCCATAAACGATATCAAAGAGTTATCCGTCGCCAGTTAGGGGCAGTTAGCATAGGATCCAGCATGAAGATTGCCCAGGGTTGGCTCAGCGCCGGCACACAGCTTGTCTCGCCCAATACAGACCAGCGGCCCGATCAGGCCGATATCAGCCTGCTGGTGGTGCACAATATCAGCCTGCCGCCAGAACAGTTCGGCGGCCCCTATATAGGCCAGTTGTTCAGCAACTGCCTGGACCCTAATCAGCATCCCTATTTTGCAGATATAGCCGACCTAAAAGTCTCTTCACATCTGCTGATAGATCGCCAGGGCAATATTACCCAGTTTGTGCCCTTTAATCAGCGAGCCTGGCATGCAGGTGTCTCTGAGTTTGAGGGGCGCAGCAACTGCAATGATTTTTCCATAGGTATTGAAATGGAAGGCGCGGACAATATTGCTTACACTGATAGCCAGTATGATGTGCTGACCACCGTCACTCAGGTGCTGCTGGAGGCCTACCCATTAATGACCGCCGAGCGCATTGTAGGTCATAGGGACATAGCCCCAGGGCGAAAAACCGACCCAGGTCCAGCTTTTGACTGGGCCCGTTATAAAAGCGCGCTAAGTTAGCGCCGGGATTGCCATGAATTTTTTGATTGTGCTACTTGCCATTATCCTGCTGGAAGCCTACTCCGAGCTCGGCTTTGTGCAGCGGGATAACTGGCTGCGCAAATGGCATTCCGCGCTGCATAAGCTCGGCCTGAGCAGCCAGCCCTCGGCCTTGGGATTGATAGTATTTTTGGCAGTGCCTCTGCTGTTGCTGTACCTGCTGTTGTCGACTCTCGCCCAGCAGGGTTTGGGACTATTTGTTTTCCTGCTTGAATTGGTAGTGCTTTTGTATGCCCTGGGGCGAGGTAATCTGGATACCCAGATCGCTCTCTTAACCTCGGATTTGCAGCGCGATGATCTGCAGGCCGCCTTTCACGATGCCTCCGTCTTTAACACGGCCTACAGAGAGGGGTCAGCCGAGTCGGCTGAAGATTTAAAAGAAGAGGTGTTTGCCGCACTGCCATACCGTATTTTTGAGCGCTCTTTTGTGGTGATTTTCTGGTTCTTTTTATTGGGTGCACCAGCAGCGCTGGCCTATCGTCTGCTGGCACTGTACGGCGATCTGAGACTGGACAGCCAAGACTCTAGAGCAGCCAAATGGCTGTGGTTAATGGAGTGGCTGCCGGTGCGACTGCTGGGCATTACCCTGGGTCTAGTGGGTAATTTTTCCCATGCTGCGGGCTCAACCCGCCAGCTGGTGTTTTCCCGCAGTATTGGCTCAGGTGAATTTCTGCGCTCTGCCATCAAAGGGGCGCTTCAGAGTAAAGAGGCAGCGCCAACCTTGGATGCTCAGACCATTAACGATGTGGTTTCGCTGCTGGGTCGCGCTATGACCGCATGGCTGGTGGTTATAGCTATACTGGTGATTCTGAGTTAACCGTAGCAGATTTCTCCTCATTCCAGGGCGCCACTTTAAGCAGTAACAGCATGCCGGGAATAGCCAGCAATGTGCACAGGTAAAAGAAGTTTTCCCAACCCACAGTCTCTACAATAACTCCGGTTACCGAGCTGGCCAGGGTGCGTGGCACCGCGGTCAACGCAGTAAATAGAGCCAGCTGAGTGGCGGCAAAAACCGGGTTGGTCACCCTAAAGATAAAGGCAATAAAGGCAGCAGTGCCGAGGCCAACCCCCAGATATTCAAAACCAATCACCAGCGCCAGCAGCCAGAGTCCCTCGCCCACCCGCGCCATCACAGCAAAACCTAAGATAGAAATAATTTGCACCGCACCAAATAGCCACAGCGCGCGATTGATGCCTATCTTGACCATCAGTATTCCACCCAGCATGCCGCCCACTATCATGGGCACCAGTGCAGCAAATTTGGCTACTGAGCCTATCTCGGTTTTACTAAAGCCCATATCCAGATAGAAGGGAGTAGCCAGGGCTGTTGCCATGCTGTCGCCCAGTTTATACATAAAAATAAACAGCAGAATCAGACCGGCCTGTCTGACGCCCTGGCGAGAAATAAATTCCCTAAAGGGCTCAGTGACCGAGCTAGCTAAAGTGGTGGGATGCAGTTCTGATCTCTTAGGTTCCTGAATGCTGAGGGTCAGAGCAATACCAATCAGCATAAAGGCCCCGGTAATCACAAATACAGTTTCCCAGGGCAAAATATCGGACAGGATTAATGACAGAGACCCAGGCACCAGACCAGCCAGCCTGTAGGCATTGACATGAATAGAGTTGCCCAGGCCAAGCTCGTTATCGGGCAGAATCTGACGCCTGTAGGCATCCAGCACAATATCCTGAGTGGCGCTTAAAAACGCGATACCCAGGCAGAGCCAGGCTATGGGCCACAGCTGCGTCTCTGGGTCTAAAAAGCCCAGTACAGCTATGCAGATAACCAGGGCAATCTGTGTGCCCAGCATCCAGCTGCGGCGCAGCCCCGGGCTGTAGGTAAAAAGCCATAATTGGTAGCGGTCTAGAAATGGCGACCAGACAAACTTCCAGGTGTAGGGCAGGCCAATCAGAGCAAAGAAGCCAATTTCAGCCAGCCCCACACCCTCAGAGCGCAGCCAGGCCGGCACCAGAGAAATCAGCAAATACAGCGGCATGCCCGAGGCAAAGCCGGTAAAAATACAGATTAGCATGCGCCGGTTTAGCAGCGCTTCGCGTATGCCTGGTGAATTCATTTAATCCCTTTTCGGTTTAGGGTCGCCATCTATATTTTGCGAGACTGATGCGGCACCCATCCACCACTAGCCCCTCCTGTTGTAAGCGCGCTATCTGTTGTTTCCCGCTGTCGCTATCTGGCGGTAGGCTAATCTTGCCTGCAGCATTGATAACCCTATGCCAGGGCAGGCTGCTGCCCTTGGGCAGATGACGCAGAGTTCGCCCCACCAGCCTAGCTGCATTAGGCAAACCTGCCAGCTCGGCAACCTGTCCATAGGTGACCACCACCCCAGAGGGTATGGCTGCTAAAACAGCATAAATCCTCTGTTCTGGGTCTATATCACTCATGGCCAAAGCCTACGCTATTCAGGCACATGTTGAAATAGTAAAAACTACCCCAATACTAGAGACAGGGTTACTGAGAGATTTGCCATGCGTTTTCTATTTTTGCTGTTTATTGTTATGCCGGTGGTCGAGATGTGGCTGCTGATTGAAGTTGGCTCGGAGATAGGCGCGCTGTACACCATTGGGCTGGTTTTACTGACCGCTATTATTGGGGTCAGATTATTGCGTCAGCAGGGATTTGATACATTGTGGCGCGGCCAGCGCAAACTCCAAGAGGGCCAGTTGCCGGCCCAGGAGATTGGTGAGGGCATTGTTCTGGCTGTCTCCGGTGCTCTGTTGCTGACCCCTGGTTTTATAACCGATGCAATTGGCTTCGCCGGGCTGTTCCCACCCTTCAGAAGTCTGTTTGTCAGCAAGTTGCTGAGCAATATGGTGGTCGCTGATATGCAGGGTAATAGCTTTCGGGCGAGCGGGGGTGGGGCTCGGTCTGAGTTCACCGATATTATTGAAGGGGAGTCCTGGGATAATACCGGCGGTGTTGAGAAACAGAAATCACAAAAAGATGACGATTTAAGCTAAATAAATTTGGTGGGGCCTTGAAAATGATTTGCCCTGCCTCCATATGGTTGAACAATTGCGGAAACATTCTATTCGCAAGTGACTGTCGAATACTGAATATTGATTAATTGGAGAGACATACTATGAAAATTCGCCCCTTACATGATCGAGTGATCGTGCGTCGCGAGGAAGAAGAGCAGACAACAGCAGGTGGAATCTTGCTACCAGGTTCTGCGCAAGAAAAGCCCAATCAGGGCGAAGTTGTTGCTGTAGGCAATGGCCGAGTTTTAGATAATGGCGAAGTTCGCCCTATCGATGTAAAAGTTGGTGATGTTGTAGTGTTTGGCCAGTACGCCGGCAACGACAAAATCGACGTCGATGGCGAAGAGCTGATTATTCTCAGCGAAAGCGATATTAAGGCGGTAGTTGAAGCCTAGGCTGAAGCGCAATTTTAAATAAATTGACCTTAAATAAATTGTTAAGTGAATTTTTGTAACTGATTTGGAAGGAAAAGAATCATGGCAGCTAAAGAAGTAAAGTTTGGCGACAACGCTCGCCAAGGCATGTTAGAGGGTGTAAACGTTCTGGCCAATGCCGTTAAAGTAACTCTGGGCCCCAAGGGTCGCAACGTTGTATTAGACAAATCATTTGGCGCACCAACAGTCACCAAAGATGGTGTATCTGTTGCCAAAGAAATCGAACTCAAAGACAAGTTCGAAAATATGGGCGCTCAGATGGTTAAAGAGGTAGCCTCCAAAGCATCAGATGATGCTGGTGATGGCACCACCACAGCCACCGTACTGGCTCAAACCATAGTCAACGAAGGCTTGAAGTCTGTGGCTGCCGGCATGAACCCAATGGATCTAAAGCGCGGCATCGACAAAGCGGTTATTGCCGCTGTTGCAGAAATTGCTGCAATCGCCAAGCCCTGTGCTGATACTAAAGAAATTGCCCAGGTGGGTACTATTTCTGCCAATAGCGATGCCCATGTGGGTGACATTATTGCTGAAGCCATGGGTAAAGTTGGTAAAGAAGGCGTGATCACAGTTGAAGAGGGTTCTGGCCTCGAAAATGAATTGGATATCGTTGAAGGTATGCAGTTTGATCGTGGTTACCTGTCTCCTTACTTTATTAACAACCAAGAGAGCATGAGCGCAGATCAAGAGAGCCCGCTGATTCTGCTGGTTGATAAGAAAATTTCTAATATCCGCGAGTTGCTGCCTCTGTTGGAAGCTGTAGCTAAAGCAGGCAAGCCACTGTTGATTATTGCTGAAGATGTTGAGGGCGAAGCCCTGGCAACTTTGGTTGTGAACAACCTGCGCGGCATAGTTAAAGTATCTGCCTGTAAGGCACCAGGCTTTGGCGATCGCCGCAAGGCAATGCTGGAAGATATAGCTATTCTGACTGGCGGTACTGTTATCAGCGAAGAAGTGGGTCTGGAACTTGAGAGCGCAACTCTCGAGCACCTGGGTACTGCTAAGCGCGTCAGCATGAACAAAGAAGCAACGACTTTGGTTGATGGTGCTGGCGAGCCAGCAGCAATCGAAGCCCGCGTTAATCAGATACGTGCACAGATCGAAGATACAAGCTCAGATTATGATCGCGAGAAACTGCAAGAGCGCGTAGCCAAACTGGCTGGCGGTGTTGCTGTGATCAAAGTAGGTGCAACCACCGAGATCGAAATGAAAGAAAAGAAAGCCCGTGTTGAAGATGCTCTGCATGCAACACGCGCTGCTGTTGAGGAAGGTGTAGTACCAGGGGGCGGTGTTGCGCTTATCCGTGTACTGCAGAAGATCGAAGCTCTAACTGGCGACAATGACGACCAGACTGTAGGTGTGGGTATTGCACTGCGTGCGATGGAAGCTCCACTGCGTCAGATCGTTGAAAATGCCGGTGGCGAAGGCTCTGTTGTTGTTGACAAGGTCAAGCATGGAGAGGGTAACTTTGGTTATAACGCTGGCTCCGGTGAGTATGGCGATATGATCGAGATGGGTATTCTTGATCCAGCTAAGGTGACTCGTACAGCACTTCAGGCAGCAGCCTCTATCGCTGGTTTGATGATCACCACAGAAGCCATGGTTTCTGATGCAGCTGACGAAGGCGGCGCACCAGCTATGCCTGATATGGGCGGCATGGGCGGTATGGGTGGAATGGGCGGCATGATGTAAGCCACCAGCTTTTTCCAGCTACGAAAACCCCACAGCCTAGGTTGTGGGGTTTTTTTTGGCCTTTTAAGTAGAAAAATACCCTCTCTGAAGCTCTGGAGGTTGCTATTTAGCTGGGATTGCAGAACAATTGCTGCGTTGAAAAAAAACGTCCCGTCGGGGTGAAATCTAAGAGGAGTTGTCATGACTATTGAATTTATTAATTTCCTAGCCCGTTGGGGCCATGTGCTGTTCGGTATTGTCTGGATCGGCATGCTGTACTACTTTAACTTTGTTCAGGGTGGCTACTTCAAAGAGGCCTCTGCCGAGGGTCTGGCCGATGCCAAGGCCAAGCTGGCTCCCAGCGCTCTGTGGTGGTTCCGTTGGGGCGCCATGTTTACCTTTATCACTGGTCTCTATCTGTTACACAGCATCTCCAGTGTACTGAATAACTACATTATTGTGGGTGCGGCCATGGGTACCTTGATGGCAGCTAATGTGTGGATGGTAATCTGGCCAGCTCAGCGCATTGCTCTGGGTATCGAAGAGGGTGGCGACAAAGCCGCAGCTGGTGCCAAGGCACTGCTGGCGTCGCGCACCAATACGCTGTTCTCAGCACCTATGCTGTTCGGCATGCTGGCTGGTCCTCACTACGGACAGTACGGCACTGAAGTCGGCGGCACTGGTTTGACTGTTATGCTAGTGATTGTTTTGGCTCTTGAAGTCAATGCACTGAAGGGCAAGCAGGGTCCAATGACCACTGTAAATGGTGTGATCGGCTCCAGCCTGGCGCTGACTGCTGTTATGGTTGCTGTGCTCAACTTCCTCTAGGTAATTGAGCAGCATCAGAAGCCGGCGCTGGTTACCCAGTGCCGGTTTTTTAATGTCTGTCTTATAGGGGCTATACAAAGCTGTATAAAATTAATGAATCCGGGATGCCCCAGAGCCTCTATGGGCGTATAATCTTCCGCCATCGCAATGATCTGTCAGGGATTCGAGATTATGGAAAAGAAACGCATTAAACCGATTGTCGCTGAGCGCGACGATATGATCGGCCGTTCACCCTCCACACCTAGGTCTGATGGTGGTGACAATAATGGTTCCTCTGGTCAAACCACCGGCATGTCAGGTCTGTGGAAGTTTATGGTGTTGGTGGCTTTCTTTGGATTGGGCGGGGCCGCCGGCCTGGGCTGGATGCAGTATCAGGATTTAGCTACCAAGCACAGTTCATTATTGCAGCGCTTTGAGTTGCTGGAGTCGCGGTTGAGTAGCACTGATGAGTCGGTGACCCAGTCTGGCGCTGCTATGCAAGTCACTATCAGCAAGCAGGGAGACCAACTTAAAAAACACTGGAGCGAAATTAAAAAGCTCTGGGGTGTGACCAATGATATTAACAAGGGCAAAATTGAGAAGAATCAAAAAGATATCTCTTTTTTGGCCAGCAAGCGCAATACGCTTGAAGAGTCGGTAAACAAAGATAGTAAAAAGCTGGCTACGCTCAGCGCCAATTATCTGGGTATGGCCGCCGATGTAGAGGCGCTTGCTGAGAGCATGCGCAATCAGAGCGATGGGCTCAACCGCATCAATAGCTCTGTGGCGCTGATTAATCAGCGCATTAAAAACAATGCTGAGGGTATCGAGTCCATGGAGGCTTTCCGTCGTCAGATTAACCAGAAAATCTATGCTTTAGAGCAGCGCAGTGGTGCTACTCTTACCCAGACAGGATCAAATTAGTAAATATTATGACTGTTATTCGCCAGCAAGATCTTATCCAAAGTGTCGCAGATGCTCTGCAGTATATTTCTTACTACCACCCAGCTGACTTTATCAAGGCGGTAAAAGAGGCCTACGATCGCGAGGAGTCCAAGTCTGCCAAAGACGCTATGGCACAGATTTTAATCAACTCGCGCATGTGTGCCATGGGCCACAGGCCGATCTGTCAGGACACCGGCATAGTGACAGTTTTTGTGAAAGTGGGCATGGACGTGGGCTGGGATGCGGATATGAGCCTGAGCGATATGATTAATCAGGGAGTGCGCGAAGCCTACACCCACCCCGACAATATTCTGCGCGCCTCGATACTGGCGGATCCAGATGGGGCTCGCACCAACACAGGTGACAACACACCAGCTGTTATTCATTACGAAATAGTGCCCGGCGATAAGGTAGAGATAGATGTCGCTGCCAAAGGTGGCGGCTCTGAGGCTAAATCTAAGTTTGCTATGTTGAACCCATCAGACTCCGTGGTTGATTGGGTGCTCAATGTAGTGCCCACCATGGGTGCCGGCTGGTGCCCGCCTGGTATTTTGGGTATTGGCCTTGGTGGCACAGCAGAAAAAGCTATGCTGATGGCCAAAGAAGCCCTACTTGAGCATATTGATATTCATGACCTGCAGGCCAAGGGCGCCGAAAACCGCAACGAGGAGCTACGTCTTGAGCTGTTCGACAAGGTTAATGCGCTGGGTATAGGTGCCCAGGGGCTTGGCGGCCTGACCACTGTATTAGATATCAAGATCAAAGATTACCCCTCCCATGCAGCCAATAAAGCTGTGGCGATTATTCCCAACTGTGCGGCAACCCGCCATGTGCATTTTGAACTGGATGGCACTGGCCCAGCTCAACTTGAGGCCCCCAATCTTGACGACTGGCCCGATATCACCTGGGAAACTGACGATACTGTGCGCCGGGTTAATCTGGATACAGTCACCCAGCAAGATATAGAGCAGTGGAAGCCAGGCGATACATTACTGCTATCGGGCAAAATGTTGACGGGCCGCGACGCCGCCCATAAGAAGATGACCGATATATTGGCCCGGGGCGAGCAGCTGCCTGTTGATCTGACTGGGCGCTTTATCTATTACGTCGGCCCCGTAGATCCCATTGGCGAAGAGGCTGTGGGGCCAGCGGGACCTACCACAGCCACAAGAATGGACAAGTTTACCCGCACCATGCTGGAACAGACCGGCCTGATGGGCATGATTGGCAAAGCTGAGCGCGGCCAGACTGGTATAGATGCTATCAGGGATAACAAAGCGGTGTACCTGATTGCCGTGGGCGGCGCCGCCTACCTGGTTTCCAAAGCCATTACCCGCGCCGAGGTTATCGCCTTTCCGGAACTGGGTATGGAAGCCATCTATGAATTTGAAGTCAATGAGATGCCGGTCACTGTGGCAGTGGATACCAGTGGCGAATCTGTGCATCGCATAGGCCCGGCAATCTGGCAGGCTAAAATCGAAGAGAAAACCCTTAAACTCGACTAATATAATATTGGCAAATCGAATCATTAGCTCGAAGGTAATTCATGGCTATATCTTTACAGAATCACCACTAACAGAGCTCAGTCAAATGAGCTTTTACAGCCCTTGGGGCAAAACATAAATGAAAGGAAAACAAAATGAACAGCGTTAAATCAGTCATCGCAGGATTGGCTATTATTGCTTCTAGTGCTGCCGTCTCGGACAGCTGGTATCTTGGAGAGGCAGTGAGTCACTACGTCCTTGATGATCAGCGCGCCCTTGAGGGAGATATAGAGGGTACTCAGGCGGGTCTGCATATAGGTAAATATTTTTCTGACAGCGTTGCTGTAGAACTGGGTTATGGCACCAACGTAGGCCATGATAACTTTGATGTTCTTACTCTGAGCAGCGTTATCTGGCTGGGTGACAGTGCGGCTAACTGGCGCCCCTATGCCATGCTTGGATTTAACCGCTACGACTTTACTGACAACAGCAATCTGGCCGCCGGGCATGACGATAACTCCAGTCAGATACTGTTTGGTCTGGGGTTGAGCACCATGATTGCAGATGAAGTTCAGTTTCGTGCTGATTTGCGCGGTATGGGCGGCCATGATGAAACTGGTGAAGATGTAGGTTTGCAACTATCCATCAACCATATGTTCGGCCAGAAATCTGCGCCGGCTGTTAAAGCATCGCCAGCTCCGGCTCCAGCGCCTGTGGTAGAGCAGGAACCCGAAGTGCGTACCATTACCATTCGTTTAAATGTCGAGTTTGAATTTAATCAAGACAGAGTAAAGTCTGTTTATGGTGACCAGCTAGAGGCTATAGCCGCCGCTATGCGCGCCCATACCGATATTGAGTTGGTGCTGGAAGGCCATACGGATAGCCGTGGCTCCGATAGCTACAATGCCGATCTGTCTAGCCGTCGAGCCGCTGCAGTGGCGCGAAAAATCGCCGAGGACTATGGCATTGCCAGCGATCGTATCTCCGCAGTGGGCTACGGTGAGAGCCGCCCCATAGCCACTAACGATACAGATGAGGGCCGTGCCCGCAACCGTCGTGTTGTCGGCGAGATGACTTTCTCTGAAGTAGCTGCAGACTAATCAGGTGGCGACTTACTACAGAGTCTAAGAGAAAATAAAACGGCGCCCCTCAGGCGCCGTTTTGCTATCAAACAAAAGGGCTGGTTATGGGCACTACATTTTATTGGCACGATTATGAAACCTTTGGGGTCGATCCCTCCAAAGATAGGCCATCCCAGTTTGCCGGTCTGCGCACAGATGAAAATCTCAATCCCATTGGCGAGCCTCTGGTTATTTACTGCCAGCCGCAAAAGGATATTCTTCCGGCCCCCATGGCCTGCCTGGTGACTGGCATTACCCCTCAGCACGCCATGGAACAGGGTTTGCCGGAGCCAGAGTTTATGGCTCAGATTTATGCTCAATTGGCTATGCCTGGCACCTGTGGCGTGGGCTACAACAGTGTTCGCTTTGACGATGAGGTCACCAGATACAGCCTGTATAGAAATTTCTACGACCCCTATGAGCGCGAGTGGAAGAATGGCAATTCGCGGTGGGATATCATAGACATGCTGCGCCTCTGCCGAGCGCTTCGTCCCGAGGGTATAAACTGGCCAGACCATGAGCCAGGCCGCCCCAGCTTTAAGTTGGAAGACCTGACCAGAGCCAATGGCATCGCCCACGAGGCAGCCCATGATGCTCTGAGCGACGTGACAGCGACTATAGCTATGGCCAGGCTAGTCAAAGAAAAACAGCCCCGGCTGTTTGACTATGTGGTTAATCACCGCAGTAAAAAAGCCATTGCTGAAATGCTCAACACCCAGCAGCGCAAACCGTTTTTCCATATCTCCGGCATGCTGCCCAGAGAGCATCTGTACGGCGCTATTATGATGCCTTTGGCGCCCCATCCCACCAATAGCAATGGAGTTATCTGTATAGACCTGTCTGTCGACCCAGAGCCGTTGATCAGTCTGGATGCCGAGGAGATTCGGCGGCGAGTCTTTAGCCCCGCAGAAGAGTTAGAGGATAAAAATCTGCGTATCCCTCTCAAAGTGGTGCATACCAACAAGGTGCCCGTGGTGACCACCCATAAGCTGGTTGACGAGGCGGCTGCGCAGCGCCTGGCAATTGATGTATCTGCCTGCGAAGCCCATTGGCAGCGCTTAAACCAACAGGACCTCAAGGCCAAGCTGCATCTGGTATTTGCCGAGCAGGAATTTCCGCCCAGGTCCGAGGCTGAGCAGCAACTGTACCAGGGCTTTTTGCCCAATCAGGATAAGCCTCTGCTGAATGAGGTGCGCCGTGCCAATCTGGACGATTTTAAACAGCATAGCTTTCATTTCACCGACGCCCGTTACAATCAATTGCTCTTTAGCTATCGCGCTCGCTACTTCGCCGATTCATTAACCGAAGAGGAGCAACAGACCTGGCGAGAAAGTTGCCAATGGCGCTTGACCGACCAAAGTGCTGGTTATTTAACCCTTGAGCAACAGGCCAGTGAAATTGATCAATTGCTGGCCGATAGCAGCCTGACTGAGGAAAAACGGGCAGTTTTAGCCGCACTTCAGCAGTGGACTGAGCAGATCGCGACGGAATTTGGCCTGACAAACTAGAGTGAAACGCCTAAACAGGCTAAAATCCGCCAAATCAATTTGCCCTGGGGTGACCGTTTGAATTTTACCGGCGCGCATATTCTCTCAATTAACCAGTTTCAGCGTCAGGATGTCGAGCGAGTTTTCGCTGTGGCAGACCAGATGCAACCCTATGCACTGCGCAAAAAAGTGACTCGAGTGCTGGAGGGGGCCATCCTAGGTAATATGTTTTTTGAGGCTAGCACCAGAACCAGAGTAAGCTTTGGTTCGGCGTTTAATTTGCTGGGAGGCGAGGTTCGCGAGACCGCCGGCTTCGAGAGTTCGGCCCTGGTCAAAGGCGAGTCGCTGCAGGATACTGCCCGAGTACTGTCTGGCTTTAGCGACGTGATCTGCATGCGTCACCCGCAAGAGGGCTCGGTGGCAGACTTTGCTTCGGCCAGCCGTGTACCAGTGATGAATGGTGGCGATGGTGCCAACGAACATCCCACCCAGGCTCTGCTTGATCTCTACACCATACGCAGTGAGCTCGAGGCCAGGGGCCGTGCCATCGACGGGTTAAAAATAGCCATGATCGGCGATCTTCGCCATGGCCGCACCGTGCACTCTCTCAGCAAGCTACTCTCGGTCTATAACAATATTGAAGTGGTGCTAGTCTCCCCTAGAGAGCTCTGTCTCCCCGCGCCGATTATTGAAGCTATGCGCAGCGCCGGTGTGCTGGTCAAAGAGTCTCATGAGCTAACTGGCGGCATCAGCGATGTGGATATTGTCTACTCCACCAGAATTCAGGAAGAGCGCTTCTCCAGCAAGGAAGAGGCGGATCTGTATCGCGGCAAGTTCAGGCTTAATCAGGCCATTTACACAGAGTTCTGTCAGCCCAACACTGTGATTATGCACCCACTGCCAAGAGACTCCAGAGCCGATGCCAATGAGCTGGACAGTGATCTCGACAGCAACCCCAATCTGGCCATTTTCCGTCAAACCGACAATGGCGTGCTGGTGCGCATGGCTCTCTTTGCCCTGGTACTAGACGTGGCACATTTGGTTGATGACTACGCCTGCGATGTGCGCTGGTATAACTCGCGTCAGAGTTAGATATTACAAAAACACTAAACCGGCTGCCCTATGACTGAATTCGATGATATTCGCCCCTACAATGATTCCGAGGTTCCGGCGGTTATTGCGCGGTTGCTGGACGATAAAGAATTTCTTAATTTATTGTTAACCCGCAAAGCGCCGATACTGACCAAACTGCCACTGGTTAAAATGTTTGCCCGACCCTTTATCAAAAAGAGCCTGGGCAAGCTGGCCTCAGAGGTTCGCACCGTAGAGGACTTCCAGTCCCATATGTCCAAAGCCCTGGTCAGCGCGCTACAGCGAACTACAGATAGCTACAGTTTTTCTGGGGTAGAAAAGCTGGACCCCAATAAAGCCTATCTGTTTATGAGCAATCACCGGGATATAGCGCTGGACCCGGCTATGATTAATCTGGGTCTGATTCTTAATCAACACAAAACAGTGCGTATCGCCATTGGTGACAATTTACTGCGCAAGCCCTATGCCTCAGATTTAATGCGGGTCAATCGCAGCTTTATTGTTAAGCGCTCGGTGACCAGCCGCCGCGACAAGCTAGAGGCGCTAAAAACCTTATCTCGCTATATTCGCCACAGTATTACTGATGAACAGGTTTCCTGCTGGATAGCCCAGGCCGAGGGTCGCGCCAAAGACGGCTGCGATCGCACCGAGACCGCGCTGTTAAAAATGCTCGCCCTGTCAAAATCCAAGGAACAGAGCTTTGGCGCTGCAATTCAAGAGATTAACTTGATTCCGGTATCTATTTCCTATGAGTACGATCCCTGTGCTGGCGATAAAGCCAGAGAATTACATGCCTCAGAGCAGGGGCTAACCTATATTAAAGATGAGTTCGAAGATCTGGACACCATTCTCAAAGGACTGGTGGAATACAAAGGCCGCATTCAGGTAAATTTTGGTACACCTATTACCCAGAACTATGCAACGGCCGACCAGTTGGCCGCCGAGATTGATCGGCAGATACAGAACAACTACCAGCTGTTTCCGAGCAATATTATGGCCTGGCAGATGCAGGGCGACAGGGACAGCGCCACCTTTGCAAGACTCAAGCAGCAGTGGCCCGATGAGGACTGGTTGGAATCGCAGATAAGATTTCAGTCACATTTAGCCGCTATACCCAGCATCCATAGACAGATAGCTATTGATGCCTATGCTGCGCCGGTTAATAGTCAGCTGGCTCAACAAAGCCAGCCACAGGGAAATTGATCATTGTTAGACACTGATGTCAGAGACAGTATTCAGCAGGGCTATAGGCAATTTTTAAAATCCCGCGAACTCAGCCCCAGGCTGGGACAGAAACAGATGATTGGCGCCATAGCCAATGCCCTCAGCGATGATGATGCAGACAAACGCCTGGCCGTTATAGAGGCAGGCACAGGTACGGGTAAAACGGTCGGCTATCTAATGGCCGCACTACCCATAGCCCGCTCTCTTAAAAAAACGTTGGTAGTAGCTACTGGCACCATTGCACTGCAAGAGCAGCTAATTCATAAAGACCTTCCGGAACTGATGGAGAGCTGTGGCTGGGACTTCAGCTGCGCCCTGGTTAAAGGCCGCGGCCGCTATGCCTGTAATCTGCGTATGGAGCAGATAATAGACTCGGTCAAATCCAAAGATGCGGGGTTATTCCTGTTTGAAGATGAGCAGCAATTTAACCCCAATGTAGAGACCGAAGAGCTGTACCGCGAGATGGCTCTGGCTCTGGAAGAGGGCACCTGGGATGGCGAGCGGGATTCCTGGGAAACCCGGATCAAAGATATCGAATGGCGCGCCCTTACAGTAGACCGCCGTCAGTGTACCGGGCGTCGCTGCAGGTTTGTCAATCAGTGCCCCTTCTTTAAAGCGCGCAATGACCTGGATGAAAGTGAAGTTATTGTGGCCAACCATGATTTGGTAATGGCCGATTTGGCGCTGGGTGGCGGCGCCATACTGCCACCGCCAGAAGACTGCATCTATATTTTTGATGAGGGCCATCGCCTGGGCGATACAGCTGTGCGCCATTTTGGCGCCGAATGTCGCATCAACAGCACATTGAGTTGGCTGGAGAGACTGCCCAAGCAGATTAAAGGCCAGACCCCCATATTTGCCAAAGACAGTGCTCTGTCAGATCAGCTGCCGCGCATTGAAAAAGAAGCGGGCAAAATTACCGAACTGTTAGCCATGACCTACCCGCTGCTAAAACAATATGTGGACCAGTCAGACCATGCCGAGGGGCGCTATCGTTTTGCCCATGGCAATGTGGGCCAAGCCATTCGCGATCTGGCCTCGCAGATAACCCTGAGCACCAGCGGCTGGTTAGGACGCCTGGAGGTGTTGGAAGATACCCTCAGCGAAGCCCTCAGTGATAAACAATACCCCGTACCTCTGCCCGATGTGGAGCTGTTTTATCAGCAGGCGGGTAACTGGCTGGGCCGGGCAGAAAAATTGTTGGCCCTGTGGGACAGGCTGCATAAAGAGCTTAAGCAAAATGAGATGCCCATGGCCTGCTGGTTAAAGCTGGATGAGGGCGGCGGTGGCAATGTGGATATCAGTATCAATGCCAGTCCTATTCAGGCTGCAGAAATACTGCGTCAGCAACTCTGGGGTAGCTGCTATGCCGCAGTGGTAACCTCCGCCACACTGCGCTCACTGGGCAATTTTAGTAGCCTGCAGCGGGAGATTGGCATGCCCAACAGCGCAAACTACCTGTCTGTGGCTGGCGCTTTCAACTATGCCGAAGCCGCTGTGGTGCGGGTGCCGCCAGATGCGGTGGAAGGCAATAGCGTGGATGAGCACAGTCGCTATATTATCGATAAGTTTGAATCGCTGATTGAAAATAAAGCCGGCACTTTGCTGTTGTTTTCCTCTAAACGCCAGATGGAACAGGTTTACGATGAACTGTCTCGCGACCTGCATAAACTGATTCTGATTCAGGGGCAGTACTCTAACCGCGAGATGGTGCGCCTTCACAAAGAGCGTGTTGATCAGGGGCGAACCAGCATTCTAATGGGCCTGGCCAGCTTTGCTGAGGGTGTGGATTTGCCTGGTGACTACTGCAAACATGTGGTGATTGCCAAGCTGCCCTTTGCCGTGCCAGATGACCCCTTGCAGGAAGCGCTGGCTGAATGGATTGAAGACAATGGCGGCAACTCATTTTTTGATATTTCACTGCCCATTGCTTCTCTGCGCTTGATTCAGGCCTGTGGCCGTTTACTGCGCACAGAATCGGATACGGGCAGGGTAACAATTTTGGATAAGCGACTGGTCACCAAGCGCTATGGCAGCCAGTTAATTAATGCTTTGCCGCCGTTCCGCCGCGAGATTGGTTGATGGGGGTATATGCAGACTTGGCAGACCTGCTAAGCGCTCTGTGTGCTGGACTGCAGGATATGGGCCTGTGGCAGGAGCAGAGCCCTTCTGCGGAGGCCCTGGCTAGCACCGAGCCTTTTGCGGTGGACCAGTTAGCGTTCAACCAATGGCTACAGTTTATATTTGTGCCACGCTTCAATCAGTTAGTTGCCAGCCAATCGCCGCTGCCCGATAGTTGCAGTATTGCACCCATGGCTGAGGAATTTTTTAAAGGCCAAAAAAATCTGGATGCACAAAAAAGCGCGGCCCTGCTGGTGCATTTGGCCGCGCTTGATCGATTAGTTACCCGCAACTAGCTTTTGGCTTTTTTGGGCTTCTTGGTGTAGGTCTTTTTCTTCTTGATTGGGCTGCTGCCGTCGGTGGGCTTTTTATCCCCAAAAGACTTCTTGCCCTTAAATGAACGGCCTTCACCAGAGTCTTTGGCAAACTTGCCGCCGGCAGGCTTCTTCTTGCTAAAATCTCGTTTCTTGGCGGGCTTTTGTGAATCTGCAGTGCGCTTTTCATCCACGTCGCGGCTGAGGGTTTTCTTAACCCGAGGCTGGCGTGGCTTATCTTCTTGCTGTTCAGGTGCCGCTTTTGAGGGCGCAGCATTGGGATTGTAAACGCTGATGCGCATGGGCTTGGCACAGACCCTAACCTTTTTGAGGTGTTTAAGCAGGTCTTCTGGCATGCCGTCTGGCAGATCAACGGTGCTGTAATCGTCGTGAAGTTTGATAGCACCAATATAGCGGCTGCTGATATCGGCCTCATTGGCAATAGCGCCGACAATATTGGATGGCGTGATGCCGTCATTGTTGCCCACTTCCAGCCGGTAGGTGACCATGCCTATGTCGTTGCCATTTTCATCGCGAAGACCTGGGTCTCTCTGTGGGCGGTCATCTCGCTGGGGGCGGTCATCTCGCCGCGGGCTATCGTCTCGCTGCTGGCGTTCTTCTCGCCGCGGGCGCTCTTCTCTGCGAGGTCGATCATCTCGCTTAGAGCGCTCATCGCGACGACTCTCTTTGCGATCGCGGTTATTCTCACGGGGTGCAACAATATTATCCAGCTTGGGAAATAGCGGGCGCTCTTTCTGGTTTTCATAGGTCAGAGCCGCGGCAATATCCGCCATATCCAGCTCGTTCTCAGCGGCAAACTTGGTGATCAGGTCGCGGAATTTATCTAGGCGCGGAGTCTCCAGCGTCTTTACCAGTTGGTCAGTGAAGTGCTGAATACGCTGATTGCTGACCTGCTCATTGCTGGGCATGGTCAATGGGGTAATAGACTGGCGTGTCGACTTCTCAATCGAACGCAGCAGGCGAGTCTCTTTAGGCGTGATAAACAAAATCGCCTTGCCATCGCGACCAGCACGGCCGGTGCGACCAATACGGTGCACATAGGACTCATTGTCATAAGGGATATCAAAATTAATTACATGACTGATGCGCTCAACATCCAAACCGCGGGCGGCCACATCGGTAGCCACAACCACATCTACCTGGCCTTTCTTAAGGCGGTTGATAGTGCGCTCGCGCAATGCCTGGCTCAAATCGCCATTGAGGGCTGCAGAGGAAAAGCCACGAGCCTCGAGACGCTCGGCAATATCCACAGTTGAAGATTTGGTGCGCACAAAAATAATCATGCCATCAAAGCTTTCAACTTCCAGAACCCGGGTCAGAGCATCCATCTTCTGGTGTGCTTTTACCGTCACATACTGCTGTTCAATACGCTCTACAGTTTTAGTCTTCGACTCGATGCTAACTCGCTCAGCATCGCCAAGATATTTCTCGGCAACCCGGCGAATTTGATTGGGCATGGTGGCAGAGAACAGCGCGCGCTGACATTCAGGTGGAGTCTGGGCCAGAATGGTTTCAACATCATCAATAAAGCCCATACGCAGCATTTCGTCTGCTTCATCCAGAATCAGCCCTTTGATCTGGCTGAGATCCAGGCTGCGACGACGCAAATGGTCGAGCATACGACCAGGGGTACCCACCACAACCTGCACACCGCGCTTAAGGCTGCGCAGCTGGCCACCAATATCGGCGCCACCATAAATGGGCAACACATTGAAGCCTTTCATATATTTGGCATAGCTTTGGAAAGCCTCAGCCACCTGAATAGCTAACTCACGGGTCGGTGTCAGCACCAGAATCTGTGGTGATCTCTGCTTCTCATCAATCTTGCTCAAAAACGGCAGTGCAAAAGCAGCGGTCTTACCCGTACCAGTCTGGGCAGTGCCCAATAGGTTTTTGCCGTCTAGCAGAATAGGAATACTCTGCGCTTGAACAGGGGAGGGTTGCTCGTAACCCAGCTGCTTAACAGCCTTGAGAACGGGAGCAGAGAGACTTAAAGATTCGAAGTCAGGGGATGACATTAATTTACCTGTGGCTTGGGGTGATTAGACCCCCGATTGAGAGGCCGCGGAGTATACGCGTAAGTGGTTAATTTTTATAGTGGTTTTGGGGTTATTTTTGGTGGGGTTCGCGACTGCAGTAATGAGTTACAAGCAATGATTTCGGTAATAATTTCAGATTTGACAGAATTGGCAATAAAGCACAGTTCGTGAGTTTTATGATGGGTTTGTTGCAGTTGTTGGTAGCAGGATTAAAACGGATAGAAACTATGCAGCAGAAAGTGGCGTTACCTTAAGCTCGTGACGGTGTTGTTCCGCTTGCCAAAGATCAAATTGAGCCTGTTGATTTACCCAGCTCTCTGATGAGGTGTTAAAGGCAATTGAGAGCCGCACGGCCATCTCGGGGCTGATTCCCGCTTTGCCATTAATAATGCATGACAAGGTTTTTCTGCTGACGCCAAGCGCTTTAGCAGCACTTGTTACCGAGAGGTTTAAGGGGTCAATACATAGTTCTTTTAAAATAAGCCCAGGGTGGGGAGGGTTGTGCATCAGCATAATAATTCCTCAATGATAATCTTCGTAGTTCACGACTTCGGCATGCTCTCCATTGAATCGAAATGTAACGCGCCAGTTACCGCTGACTCGCACAGACCATATGTCTGATCTGTTTCCGGACAGTCGATGTAAAAAAAGACCTGGAAGATTCATATCTTTAGGGGTTAAAGCAGCATTTAGTTGGGCGAGAATTAATCGCAGCCTGTTACTGTGCTTGGCTTGTATTCCTGACCTAATACCGGTTTTAAAATACAACTCTAAACCTTTGTGCTTGAAGCTTTGGATCATTTTTAATGGAGTGTAACCTGTAACGTAACAGGTGTCTATTTGTAGTGGCTAATGGTTTGTCAGATTAGCATCCTGAATTAAGTTTTCTGAGGCATAGCTCTCACTGATTTTAGGCGTGGATAACAGCTGATGCTGCCTGTTTGATTAGAGCAGGGTGATTAGTCTTATTAATAATCCCTATAACTACCCGTCCGCTACCCATGACCCATTATTTGGGTTTAAATAGACAGCATAAAAACTGGCAGATCAGATGCCAAAAAATCAATCTTTAGGATACTCCCATGAGTGAACTCTACCTAGTCCGCCACGCCCAGGCTTCATTTGGCGCGGCCAACTATGATCAGCTATCTGACCTCGGCCACCAGCAGTCCCGCTGGTTGGGTGACCATCTGGGCATGCGTGGTATGGCATTCGATCAGCTGGTGGTGGGGGATATGGTGCGCCACCATGAAACCATGAATGGTATCTGTGCGGGCATGGCCGTCGATGGTACAGAGCGGTTGGTGATACCCGGGCTTAATGAATATAACTTTGTTGCGATGACCGAGTCCTATGCACAGGCCAATGGCGATGATCCATTGATTAAAGCCATTGCCGATAACCCCGAGGACAAGAGGCATCATTTTAGGCTACTGCGCAAAGTGCTGACCCTATGGACTCAGGACAGGGTAGAGAATGTGCCAGAGACCTGGGCACAGTTTAAGGGCAGGGTGCTGGATGCCCAGCAGCAGATTATGGCAATGTCCAACAGTAGCAATCGCATTTTAGCTATTGGGTCTGGCGGGTCCATAAGTACTTTTGTGGGGCTGGTACTGGGGATTCCGGATGAGAATATCTTTGACCTAAACCTGCAGTATAAGAATACAGCGATCAGTCATTTTTTCTTTAATCAGCACAAGATGAATTTGACAGGGTTTAATGGCATACCCCATTTGGATACCAATGACATGGAGCAGTATGTGACTTATGGTTAGGCCGTTCATCCCTCCGTATTAATACATTCTGGTTATTTAGTTTACACAAATATATTCCTATTATTTCTACGGTGCTTTTAATCTCAAAAGTACATAACAAAAGGAGTATTCAGGATGAAAACCTTTTTGAAGACAGGGGTCTACCTATGCTTGGTATGCCCTCATTTTTTTGCTGTATCTAACCCAATAACCTCAATAGATCCACAGGAATTAGAGCGCCTGTTCCAGCCTATTCATCAAAGCGTTAGAGATAAAGCGTATCGTGAAAATAACTACTCTATCAAGCGTGCTACCTATTTTTCTAAGCGTCACCGAATTGTAGAAGCTGATCTAGACTTATTAGCCGAAAAATCGGGACCTTTTTTACTCAATCCATTTGAAGATGTTGAACTTGTGGTTGAGGCTGACAATATCAGGGATCAGCACAGCGGTACTACTCGTGTCTGGGTGGGGAAGAAACTATCTGGACGGATTGATACTGAGGATTTGCGACTTAGTAAGGGGTTAAAGAAACAACTCAATTCGGTAAATTTATATATCCATGCCGAGAGTGTAGAGAATGAGGGAGGTGACTTTTCTCAGCCAGCAATTAGTCCTGACCTTTCCAAGCCTAGTGTTAGCAATGTGATTTATGTAACAGGCGAAATTAGCCACTTCAATTCCCGGTATCAGATATTACCTGCAGATAATTCATTTAAAAAATACCTCATTATCGAATTAGATAGGCAAAAACGTCTTATATCTGGTTCCAGTGAGGAAGCTCAAAGACGACGTGATGCTCACATGGAGTTTGAGCGGAGGTTGCTTGAGGAGGAAGAAGAGCGCAAAGCTAGACAGACAAGCATCAAGGAGGATTAAACTGTGAAGATATGACCCTGTCTCTTCACCAACTTCTAAAAAACCAGTCCTTAGTACAATTGGTTAGTTGCCTTTGTAAATGTTAGTCCTGTGGCCAACTTTTACGACCTGAATCACCAGTCTAGCATCCTGAATTTCATAGATTATTCGATAGAGCCCAACACGCACTCGGTATTGCTGCTTATTTGAAAGTTTAAGGCAGCCCTCTGATCTGGGGTTATCTGCTAGCAGATCAATTTGTGCAAGAATGCGCTGCACATCTCGATTGGCAATATTCCTTAAATCCTTAGCTACCGACTTTTTGAAAGTGACTTTATATTTTGCCATGCTTTTTTAAGTCATTAAGTAGAGTTTCATAGCTCATCTCAGGTTCGTTCACTCTGTCGGTAAACGCCTGAAGATCTTCCTGGTCTTCAGTTAGATGAACTCGCACTGCTTCATTGACCAGGTCTGATACGGACAGGTGGGTCGAAGCGGCTTTGAGCCTTAATGCTTGGTGGATAGCAGGGTCAAAATAGACTGTCGATCTTTTGGATAAATTACTCATGGCGCAATCTTCGTTTAAAAACCCCATTTTAACGCTATAACGTTATAGCGTCAAAAAGATATTTTCAACTCAGATAGTTTAATAAGAAAATTTCTCGACTCGAGTTCTCTGAGCGTCTTAGCACCAACGCAAGAACCCAACAGTCCCATTCCCCCTAGTTGCCCAGCCCACCACGAGTTAAACTACCGACCAGCAAATAAAACCAATAACAATGAATAACTGACTATTAAGGAATCGAACAGTGACTACAGAATTTGATATGAGCGGCAAAGTGGCCATGGTAACCGGCGCATCCAGTGGTTTTGGGGTGCACTTTGCGAAGATTATGGCGGCGCGTGGGGCCAAGGTAGTAGTGGCGGCCCGCCGTGTTGAGCGGCTTGAGGCGCTGGTGGCTGAGATTAAAGCTGATGGTGGTGAGGCTCTGGCTGTGGCTATGGATGTGACTGATTCGGCGTCTATTATTGCGGCTTTTGATCAGGCTGAGGCGGCTTTTGGCACTGTGACTATGTTGGCTAATAATGCTGGTGTAGCAGATGTTCGCAGTGCACTGAAGATTGGTGAGGATGACTGGGACAAGATGATCGACACTAATCTTAAGGGCGTTTGGATTGCCGGCCAGCAGGCCGCTAAGCGCATGATTGAGGCCGGTGTGAGTGGCAGCATTGTAAACACTGCGTCTATTTTGGGTCTGCGAGTGGCCTTTGGTCAGGCGAGCTACAGTGCCTCTAAAGCGGCGGTGATTCAGCTGACTAAGTCTATGGCGCTGGAGTGGGCGGGCAAAGGTGTGCGTGTTAATGCGCTGTGCCCAGGGTACTTCTTGACTGAGATGACGGCGGCTGCCTTTGATTCGCCAGAAGCTCAGGCTTACTTGAACTCGTCCCCTGCGGGTCGTCCTGGTGGTATGGATGAGATGACTGCGCCGTTTTTGCTGTTGGCTAGTGATGCGGGGTCCTATCTGCACGGTGTTGCATTGCCGGTGGATGGTGGGCAATCTATAGGCCGTATGTAAATCTCTTAAACCGACGGAAATGGCAAGGCTATGAGCTTAGAAGATAATCGACGGGAATATGATTACGGCAAGTTAAGCCGTGAGTCGCTGGCGGATGATCCGTTTGCGCAGTTTACCCTGTGGATGAATCAGGCGATTGAGGCACAAATACAGGACCCTACAGCTATGTCTGTGGCTACTGTCAGCCCTGAGGGCAAGCCCTGGCAGCGTATGGTATTGCTCAAGGGGTTTGATGAGCAGGGCTTTGTGTTTTACACCAATCTGGGCAGCCGTAAGGCCAAAGAGATTGAAGCCAATGCGCAGGTAAGCCTGCACTTTCCCTGGTTACAGCTTGATCGTCAGGTGATTGTTGGCGGTCGCGCTGAGCGTTTATCGGCGGTGGAGGTAATGAAGTATTTTATTAGCCGCCCCAAAGAGAGCCAGTTAGCGGCTTGGGCTTCTAAGCAGAGCAGTCGTATTAGTACTCGCCAGGTGCTGGAAACTCAGTTTGCTCAGATAAAGGAAAAGTTTGCCAAAGGTGATATTCCGCTGCCGGACTTCTGGGGTGGCTTTCGTGTAGTGCCTGAGGAGATTGAGTTTTGGCAGGGGGGTGAGAGCCGTCTGCACGATCGCTTCAGCTATAACCGCGATGGAGACGATTGGCAGATTGATCGGTTGTCGCCCTAGTACTCTATGCCTGTCAGTATAAAACACCGGTCTCCAGCCGGTGTTTTTACATGCACCTCATCATCGATAGATTTACCAATCAGCGCCTGAGCCATGGGTGAGTCGATACTGATCCAGTTAAGTTTGGGGTCTATCTCATCGGAGCCTACCAGTCTGTAGGTCTGCTGGTCGCCGGTTTCTTCGTCTTCCACTGTTACCCAGGCGGCAAAGAATACTTTGCAGTGGTCTCGGGGTTTGTCTTCGACAATGGTGGCATCTTCCAAGCGCTTGGTAAGGTAGCGCACGCGGCTATCGATTTCTCGCAGGCGGCGCTTGCCGTAAATATAGTCACCATTTTCTGAGCGATCGCCATTTTTGGCAGCTTCGTGCACCACCTGGGTAACCTGGGGTCGCTCTACTTTCCATAGTTGGCGCAACTCAGAGCGCATTTTTGCGGCGCCCTCTGCGGTAATATAGGGTGAGCTTTTGGGCCTGGGTGGCCTATAGCGACCCATGCTTAAGCCTTGCCCGCCAGATTAAATACGTCGCGATAGAAGGCCAGTTCGGATTCCATGGCGCGGATAATATTATTGGCTTTTCTAAAGCCATGGCCTTCATCGGGGAAGCTGACATATTCCACCTGAATGCCTTTGTCTTGGAGTAGCTTGACCATCATCTCGGCCTGATTGGGTGGCACCACTTTGTCTTCTAGCCCCTGCAAAAAGATCACCGGGCAGTTTAGCCCCTCTGCATGATGGATGGGGGAGCGCTCTAGGTAGATATCTCTGCGCTCTGGGTAAGGACCAATAAGACTATCCATATAGCGCGATTCAAATTTATGGGTGTCGGTGGCTAGGGTTTCCAGGTCACCAATACCATAGAGGCTGGCTCCGGCTTTAAAGGTATCGGTAAAGGTCAGCGCCGATAGCACGGTGTAGCCGCCAGCACTGCCGCCGCGAATCAGGCAGCGCTCTGGGTCAATTTTTTGTTGCTCGGCCAGATAGCTTATGGCGTGCTGGGTATCTTCTACATCGGCAATGCCCCAGGCATTCACTAATCCTTGCCTATAGCTGCGGCCAAAGCCAGTGCTGCCGCGGTAGTTGATATCCACAATAGCAAAGCCGCGGTTGGTCCAGTACTGAATTTTAAGGTTGAGGCCGCTGTCAGTGGCGCCGGTCGGGCCGCCATGACAGAGGGCTATTACTGGGGGCAATTCATTATTCGCGCCCTGATACTGCGCATTAGTGGGTGGGTAGAAAAAGGCATGCACCTGTTGGTTATTGCCGCTGGGAAAAAACAGTGACTCTGGTTGGGCTATATCTGCACTATCTAAATCTAAGGTTGATGGCGCGTAGACAGATGTCACTTTGCTATTTGGGCCATCGGATTCAATGCCGACAATTTGATTGGCTAGTGCCGAGGCGCCAGCCACCATATAGAGTCGCCCCTGATGGCAGCAGGCGGCTGCAAGGTTGCTGTATTGACTGTCTACAACACTGAGTTGGCCCGAGGTTATATCGATAAAACCACTGTGCCATAGCCCTTGGTCGGTCCACAGGCAGCCGATGGTATTGGCATCAATAAAGCCATAGGTGCTCATGCCAAATTGCCACAGGGGCATGGCAAATTCTGCTTCTTTGCTTAGCACTGGGTCGCCATTGACAGCGCAGATATTCCACCAGTTGTCTTTATCGGATACATAGTAGAGCTGGTTATCCGGCGACCAGCTGGGCTGAAATATAGCTTGGTTATTGTTACCACCAGCGGTTAACACCGGGCTGCTTAGCCCATCTGCTGTTAACTGAGCGCACCAGAGTTGCGTGCTGTCCCAGGGCATGTTGGGATGCTGCCATTCTATCCAGCACAGCTGCTGGCTGTCAGGGCTAATACGCGGGTAGGCGTAGAAGTCTGCGCCGCTCGTCAGTGTGCTAACGGCTCCTGTGGCTATATTAATCGCAGCAATAAAGTTGTCTGGTTCGCGATCCTCCTGATGTTTCTCGGCCACCGCGATCAGGCGCTGCTGGTCTGTATCAATAACCAGATCGGCAAAACGTAGCCCTGGGCTGGTAATGGCTTTTGGTGTTTGGCCAGATTGCAGGTCGAGCTGGTAAATACATTGATCAGCAGCATTCACAAAATACAGATGATTCTGGTCTGCGGCATAGGCCATGCCGCCGTATTCATGCACTTTGCTGTAATGGCTAAAGGGGCTGGGAAGCAGATCTTTAATGGAGCCTTTGCTATCGCGGCACATAATTACACTGCGGCCAGCATCCCAGGGGCGGCCCTCAACCCAGTACAGGTTGTCGCCCTGAGACTGGATAAAATTAAGGCTTGGGGCGGCTTTGGTAATCAGCTCTGCGCTAATGGATGAGGGCCAGGAGCCGAAGGCTTGGGTGGTTTTACTCATTTTAACCTCCCGCCAGCTTGACGTTATGACCGAGCTTTTCTAGTTCGATTTTAAGTTTGTCCCGATGATCGCCCTGTATTTCTATCACGCCATCTTTTACTGTACCGCCAGTGGAGCATTTCTGTTTAAGCTGCTTGGCCAGCGTTTTTAGCCCTGCATCATCCAGATCAAAGCCGGTGATGGTGGTGACCCCCTTACCTTTGCGACCACTGGTTTCGCGGCGAATGCGCAAAATGCCATCGCCGCTATAGTCGCGGGCTGGGGCTTCGCTCTGTTTAATGCGGCCGATCTCGGTGGAGTACACCAGCCTGGAATCTTTTTTGTTCATCATATCTCTGGGTTAATTCTCTAAAATAATTTTGCCA
>OCVR010000036.1_pt1 | contig 101115 bp, 105 predicted proteins | sample 1539091 | NCBI WGS metagenome assembly OCVR01 (sample SAMEA3355530, study PRJEB22509) | marine metagenome | biome: marine; feature: coastal ocean; material: water | place: USA | collected 2010-08-07 | depth 16 m | reverse complement strand
TAACCGCTGAAGGCATCTAAGCGGGAAGCCCCCCTCAAAACAAGGTATCCCTGAGGACCGAGGTAGACCACCTCGTCAATAGGCTGGAGATGTAAGCGTAGTAATACGCTCAGTTGACCAGTACTAATCGTCCGATAGGCTTGATTTGATCCAGTAAAAGCTAGACTTAAACTGAACCAAACAGAAGCATACACAACACCATAAGTCGAAAACGACTTGGACAACGTTAATTTTAGAAGCACCTAGCTTGTTAGGCTGTCGGAAAAAATATCTTTTGCCTAGCAAAAGATAACCTGCATCCCATTAAACATTCTTCGTGCTTCTTCTTGGATTACTTGGTTTGGTGGTCATAGCGTGAGCAAAACACCCGGTCCCATCCCGAACCCGGAAGTTAAGTGCCACCGCGCCAATGGTACTGCGTCTTAAGACGTGGGAGAGTAGGTCACCGCCAATCCCAGTAATCCAATTCTCTATGTACAGATGAACCCCCAAATTTCTCAAATTCCGGAATTACCGTTGAAATTGATTTCTTATGGAAATCTTGGTTCGACTAGGTCAGATACCTAGCATGTGAAGTAGTGGACACAGACATGGACCTCATTCAGCAACCTGAAATTATCCAACAAGCAGTGCAATACGCAACGCAAGGTTGGGAGCTCGCTACAGGATGGCTTTTAAGCCCGGCTGCGTGGTCACAATTCGCTATTCTGATTGTGGCGTATCTTTTGGCAGTTCTTCTCACACAAAAACTACGACCCTTTGTGACACGTTTGTTAACCCCGCAAGCTGAGCAGCAAAACATCTTCGCGAGGGCACGACGCTTTGTACTAATATTCACTCCGTTGCTTTTGCCGCTTCTCGCTTACGGTCTGACGGGGCTAGGCGAAAGCGTGACACGCTCAATATTCGGCAGCGGCGAAGTAATCGCGTTCGGTAAGCGGGTCTTTCTATTCCTTGCTACGCGCATCCTTGTAGATCAAATCATTAAGGATGCGTTTCTAAAGCTATTGGGCAAATTCGTTCTTGTCCCGATGGCCGCACTTCATGCAGTTGGATTGCTAGAGACCGCGACAACGCGGCTGGACATGGTAGTCGTTCCTTTGGGCAACCTGTCGTTCTCACTCTTATTCCTGGTGCGATTTGCGGTCGTTGGCGGCATCATTTTCTGGCTTGGGCGCTGGTCTAACGATCAATCTTCCAGCTTTATAGCGAAACAGGACGAGATGCGCCCCGCTACGCGCGAGCTGGCATCCAAGACTGCTGAGATTGTGATATTTGGTGCGGCTTTCCTCGTTCTTATGAACATCATGGGTATTTCGCTTACATCGCTTGCGGTTCTCGGGGGGGCGATTGGTGTTGGTCTTGGCTTCGGCCTTCAAAAAATTGCATCCAATTTTATCTCTGGTGTTATCTTGCTGCTGGAAGGACAGGCGACTGTTGGCGACTACGTCGAACTCGATGGGGGTGAAGCTGGCACAATCGTAAAGATGACCGCACGCGCCGCAATTCTTGAGACATATGATGGTCGCTGGATCGTAGTCCCGAACGAGGATTTCATTACCACACGGGTTGTGAATTATTCAGATAGTGGATCAGCAAACCGCTATGAAGCTCCATTTTCTGTCAGTTATGATACCGATATCAATCTCGTTCCTGACATTGTGGAAAAGGCTGTCTCTAAACATCCCGAAATATTGCCTGCACCATTCCCGCCAGATTGCGAATTGCGCAGTTTTGGCGACAGTGGTGTCAATTTCGCGGTGGAGTTTTGGGTAAATGGCATTGATGACGGGCGTCACAAGTTTACTTCGGACGTGTTGTTCATTGTTTGGAATGCGCTGAAAGAGAATGGGATTGAAATTCCCTATCCGCAAAGCGTTGTCGAACTCAAAGGCGAAATTCGCACAAGGGCGACATGAAGACAGCTATCGTTATTGGCGGCGGACCTGCAGGCTTGATGGCAGCGGACGAGCTATCTCGCGTGGGCGCAGAGGTGATTGTGATCGAGGGCAAACCGTCCTTGGGCCGAAAATTCCTTATGGCGGGTAAGTCTGGGTTGAATTTGACAATGGACGAGGTTTTGTCTGATTTTACCTCTCGTTATGAGGACGCAGAGCCATGGTTGCGCCCCATGTTGGATGCCTTTGGCCCCCAACAGGTGATGTCTTTCGCCAACAATCTTGAACAAGAGGTGTTTACCGGATCTTCAGGTCGCGTGTTTCCGAAAGCGATGAAGGCCTCACCGTTTTTGCGGGCCTGGATCAAGAAGCTTATACAACAGGGTGTTACAATACGAACCAAATGGCTTTGGTCAGGTTGGGATGAGGATGTGCTGGTTTTTGAAACGCCAGAAGGGCTCCAAGCACTTAAAACCGATGCAGTGGTGTTCGCATTAGGTGGCAGCAGCTGGTCGCGTCTTGGATCTGATGGGGCATGGGCGAAGGCCTTTACGGATCAAGGCATAGATCTTGCGCTATTTGCTCCGTCAAACGCAGGTATAGTTGCTGAGTGGAGCGCGCATATGCAGCCCCATTTTGGCACCGCGCTAAAAGCTGTCGCATTCCGTTCCGGTCCATGTACAAGCCGTGGTGAGGCGATCATCTCCAAGCATGGTCTTGAAGGAAGTGGGATCTATTCTGTTTCGAATGGTGTGCGCGAAGGCCATGCGCTTTATGTCGATCTGAAACCTGATTGGGCCCTTCACCGCGTCGAAGCGGCGCTTTCAAAATCGCGTGGCAAGTCGTCTTTCTCGAACCATTTGCGGCGTGCATTGAAGTTACAAAAGCATGAACTCGCGCTGCTGAACGAGTGCGCCTACCCTTTGCCGCAGGCCCCAAACGAGTGCGCGAGGATAATCAAAAATTTGAAGTTGCATAACGCTAGTTTGCGCCCGATGGACGAGGCAATCTCTACAAGTGGTGGCGTTACTCAAGCTGCGCTTGATGAACATTTGATGCTCTTGAACAAGACAGGCACATTTTGTGCAGGCGAGATGCTGGATTGGGAGGCACCAACTGGTGGCTATTTGCTTACCGCGTGTTTCGCTACTGGCCGCACCGCTGGACGCGGCGCGGCGCGTTATCTCGGGCTTACCCCAGCGCCCTAGCGCGTTGAAACGCGGGGCGCGCGCGCATTTGTTTTGCATAGGCCTGCATTTTTTCGCTGTCATAGTCGAACTTGGCGCTGATCGACCAATTCAAGCAATGGGTTAGAATGATGTCGGCAATCGTAAAGGTTTCACCAGCGGCGAAAGGCGTAGTAATTCGCTCCGCAAGCCGATTGACGTTGCGATTAAATTCCCATTTCAGCGAGTCTTTCACAGCAGGTACACGGCGGTTTTCTGGCAAGATAAAGCTGTGCCGCGCACCCGCCCACAGAACTGCGTCAATTTCATCAATAATCGCGTGTACCATTGCATCTTGCTGACCACGTTCAACACTTCCAGCTGTCGCCAAAAGGGCACCATGTTTGTCGGCCAAATAGGTCATGATCGCTGTTGAATCGCTGATGATCTGCCCGTCCACGCGCAATGCAGGTACTTTTCCTGCAGGATACACAGCCGTCAACGTAGGGTCATGGGGCTTAACGGCGATCAATTCATAGGGTTCGCCCAGTTCTTCCAAGGCCCAAAGCACACGAAAAGTGCGGCTCGCGATTGTTCCAAAAACTTCATACATGCGTGGATTTCCTGACAGTTTATTTGCGCGCCATCATGGCGAGGCGAATGAGACAACGTTCCACAAGGGCCATTTCTGGCGCGTGTTGGCTGGCACTTCGTAGTTTCAGATCCGTATCGACGATCAGACTTAAAGCGGCTTCAAGATTATGGATTCCCCATCCTTGTGCTTGTCGCAGCATACGATCACGGCGTGGACCAAAAACTGGCGGGCGCAGTTTACCGATGCCTTGGGCAGCACCACCCGGATCACTGGCAGCGGCGTAGAGCGTTTTGAAATGTCTGAGCGTTGCGATGCAGAGAGCGACAGGTTGCACGCCTTGCGCTTGAAGTTTGCGCATGATCGGCCCGATCTCTCCAGAGCGGGCTTCGGCCACGATGTTGATAACGTCATCGAGACCTGCCTCTGTCGAGGTGGGCGCGCAATTGGCGATGTCTTCGCTGGAGAGCAGCGTTGGATCGTTAAGTTTGTAGAGCGCGAGCTTTTCCAAGGTTTGCCGGAAATCACCGGGATCGAGGTCTTTTGATAAGGCTGTCAGATCATCCATGACATCGCGTTCAGGCATTGTGATTTTGGCGCGCGTCAGCTCTGCCTCGATCTCTGCGCGCGAGGGGGGGTCGTCGTAGATACCAACCGCAAAGGCATTCGAATGGCCCTCGAACAGTTTGCGCAAAGCCGAGCGCGCGTTCAGTTGACCTGCGGTGACAATGATTTGCGCATCGCCATTGCGCCATTCCTCTAGGGCGGGCGCGATCACTTTGCTTAGGCCATCGCCCGCATCTTCAACAAAGGCAACACGTGGACCCGGAAAGAAGCTTTGCGCGGTCATCGCGTCGATCAGAGCGGCAGGATCTTTGCGCAAGTCAGCCGCTGGAATACGCGTAAGGCGCATTTCCTCTTCGCCTTTCGAACCAATCAACGCGGCAATAACTTGCTGGCGTTTCAGAGCGATCCGCATGGCATCGGGCCCGTAGATCAGTAGCCCCGTTTTACTCGCGTCTGGTTTGGCGAAATAGCCAGATGCCTCGCGCGCAGAAAGCTTCATGGCAGGCGTTTAGGATCGATAAGGAGCAAACGATCGACCAATTGGTCAGCGAGGACGTTCATCAAGCGCTCTTCTGATGCGCGTTCTGCGGCAAGCGATGTTGCTGTGTTCCCAGTGACAGAATATCCGACGAAGTTGGAGATTTTGCCAGAGTCGATTTTCTTTTCAGTTTTCGAATTGCTCAACGTGTAGCGTAGGGTGCCTTTGCGATGTTGTCGCGTGCTCGATCCGGTTGCGGTCGCACCAAGGCCATCCAAGCTGTGTGATACGGAAACCGAAAGTGTCATGGGTGCCGAGTCTGCACGGCCCAAACGTGTCTCAAGACGACGTGTGAGCAAATACGTATCTTTGTTGGAAGGTGCCTCTATAAAGATCCGTCCTTCAAGTTTCGAACCTGCGCCATCCGGACCATAAGCAGGCGTGAAATTACAGGCGCTCACCAAAAATGCGGCGCCTGCTAGTAAGAAATGTCTTTTGTTAAAGTACGACATTCACGATCCGCCCTGGAACAACGATCACCTTTTTGGGCGTCGCCCCGTCAAGTGATCTCAGCACAGCCTCATCGCTGAGCGCGACTTTTTCAACCTCTTCTTTGGACATGTCGGTTGGCACAGTGATCTCTGCGCGCCGCTTTCCATTGATCTGGATCGGCATGGTCACACTATTTTCCACCAACATCGCCTCATCAGCGACGGGCCATGGTGCGTCAATAATCAACCCTTCTCCTAGCTGATGCGCCCAGATATCTTCCGCGAGGTGTGGCGTCATGGGGGCCATTAATTGTGCGAGCGTCATGATTGCTTGCTTTTGTGCGGAGTGGCTTGCTTTCGATTTGCTCAGCGTCGCGGTGAAGCCATAGAGCTTGGCAATAGCCGCGTTGAAACCGAAGCTTTCAACGCCTAACGTCACATCGCGGATCGCTTTGTGCATTTCACGAAGCAAGTCTTCATCGCCCGCGCCTTTCGCGTCTTTGTCCATCGTTGAGATCTTATCGCAAAGCGACCAAACGCGCCCTAAATGTTTGAACGAGGCTTCTGCACCAGAAGCAGTCCATTCGACGTCGCGCTCAGGAGGGGAATCGGACAGGACAAACCAACGCGCGGTATCTGCACCAAAAGCCGAGATGATATTCAAAGGATCAACAACGTTGTTCTTGGATTTCGACATCTTCGCAGACGGGATGATATCCACTTCAGAGCCGTCTTCCTTAAGAAACGCTTTGCCGTCTTTCAGATCGACTTGCTCGGGATAGTAATAAATAGGACGTCCATTCTGCCCGTCGCGTTTATAAATCGCGTGCGTTACCATGCCTTGTGTGAACAAAGCATCGAACGGTTCAATCGCTTTTGCAGGCAAGTTCCCAGTGATCTTCATCGCGCGGGCGAAGAAGCGGGAATAGAGCAGGTGCAAAATCGCATGCTCGATCCCGCCAATATATTGATCGACGTTCATCCAATACTCCGCATCTGCCATATCGACAGGCGTTTCTGCATTGGGTGACGTGAAACGCGCGAAATACCAAGAGCTGTCAACGAAGGTATCCATCGTATCCGTCTCGCGCTGCGCAGGGCTACCGCATTTCGGGCAGGAGCAATTGCGCCATGTAGGGTGACGATCTAGCGGATTGCCGGGTGTGTCGAAGGTTACATCATAAGGCAGCTCGATCGGCAGGTTTTCTTTCTTTTCAGGAACCACGCCGCAATCAGAGCAATGCACAACAGGAATAGGGCAACCCCAATAGCGCTGACGCGACAGGCCCCAATCGCGCAGGCGGTATTTGGTGACGCCTTGGCCGATGCCGTTCTCTTCACAGAAGGCGATAGCAGCGTTGATCGCTTCATTGCCAGTCTGCCACTGCTCACCCGCGAACCCGCCGTTGTAGAAAACCTTTTCTGTCTTCGCAGGAACGTAGGCTTCTTCCAACTTGGGCGAAGCGTCCTCGGATGGCAGATATGTCGACGTGATTGGTAGGGCGTATTTCGTAGCGAATTCAAAGTCGCGCTCGTCGTGTGCAGGGCAGCCAAAGATCGCGCCTGTACCGTAATCCATCATGATAAAGTTGGCGATGTAAACAGGCAGTTCCCAGCTTGTATCAAACGGATGGCGCACGCGCAGACCAGTGTCGAAACCCTTTTTCTCCGCTGTTTCGATCTCTTCCGCGGTGGTGCCACCTTTGCGGCAATCCTCATTGAACGCCAGCATCTCGGCATTATCTTTTTCAAGCTGTTTGGCGAGCGGATGGTCTGGTGAGATGCCAACGAAAGACGCACCGTTCAGCGTGTCGGGGCGCGTCGTGTAAACCTCGATGCGGTCATGGCCGTCGGGTGCATCAATCGTTGAGAATGCGAACTGGAGGCCGCGAGACTTACCGATCCAGTTTTCCTGCATCAGTTTTACTTTGGCGGGCCAATTGTCGAGACCGTCCAAAGCGGCAAGCAATTCTTCAGAGTGATCTGAGATCTTGAAGAACCATTGCGTGAGTTCTCGACGCTCGACCAAAGCACCAGAGCGCCAACCACGTCCCGCTTCGACTTGCTCATTTGCAAGCACGGTCATGTCCACAGGATCCCAGTTCACCACGGCGTTTTTGCGATAGACTAACCCTTCGTCGAGGAAATCGAGGAACAGCGCTTGTTGCTGGCCGTAGTAATCGACATCGCAGGTCGCGAATTCGCGAGACCAGTCAATCGACAGGCCCAGCGGTTTCATCTGTTCGCGCATATCGGCGATGTTGCTGTAGGTCCAATCCTTTGGGTGCCCACCAATCGCCATCGCAGCATTTTCCGCAGGCATACCGAATGCGTCCCAACCCATAGGATGCAAGACATTATGGCCCGTGCTCATCTTATAGCGCGCGATCACGTCGCCCATCGTGTAGTTGCGCACGTGGCCCATGTGGATGCGGCCTGACGGGTAGGGAAACATCTCCAAAACGTAGTATTTTGGCTTGCTCTCATCACGTTCGGCTTTGAAGGTGTTGGCGGTATTCCACGCCTCCTGCCATTTCGCTTCTATGGTGGTGGCGTCATAGCGTTGCATGAGCGTGATCCTTTTTGCGCGTGTTCGCGCCTTAAAAACTGTTTCAAACCTGATATGCGATGGTCTTTAAAGCGTCCAGAGCCAAGACCCCCCAGAATTCGCCATTGGCGTGCCACATTGCTGTTTCTATAGTCGCCAAAACAAAAGAGCAGGCCCTCTCACATGCAAATCCTTATTATACACCAGAATTTCCCCGGTCAGTACAAACATTTGGCACCTGCTTTGGTTGCGCAAGGGCATCAGGTGTTTTCACTGACACCGAAAGTGGAGAAACGTACGGTCTGGAAAGGCGTGACACTGTTGCCGTATCGGATCAAACGGTCATCATCGAAAGATGTGCATCCTTGGCTGTCAGATTTAGAAACAAAAGTTATTCGCGCAGAGGCCTGTTATCGCCAAGCTTTGGCTCTGAAAGACAAGGGGTTAGAGCCGGATGTGATCCTTGGTCATCACGGCTGGGGCGAACCTATGTTTTTGAAGGACGTGTGGCCGAATGCCAAGATGGGACTCTATTGTGAGCTTTATCATTTGAATTCTAAAGAGACGGTGAACTTCGATCCGGAGTTTTCAACGCCTGATTTGCGTGGCAATGTGCTTCGCTTGCGGCTGCGTAATCTGAACAACGCACTGCATTTTGATATTGGCGATGCGGGCATAAGCCCGACGAAGTTTCAAGCAGCGACATTTCCAGAGCCGTTTCGTGACAAAATTAGCGTGATTCATGATGGTATTGATACGAATACGGTGAAGCCCAACGCGGATGCGGTCTTGAAAATTTCGGACGATCTGAGTGTGACGCGGGATGAAGAGGTCATTACCTTCATCAATCGCAATCTTGAACCTTATCGCGGCTATCACGTTTTCATGCGCGCTTTGCCGAAATTGTTGAAAGCACGGCCAAATGCGCAGGTTGTTTTGCTTGGTGGGGATGAGGTCAGCTACGGATCACGTCCGCCAAGTGGGAAGACTTGGAAGCAGATATACATAGATGAAGTGCGCGAGCAGATTTCCGATGAAGATTGGGCGCGTGTGCATTTCATGGGGCGTGTGCCTTACGATGTGTTCTTGGCGATGATGCAAGTCAGCCGATTGCACATATATCTCACCTACCCGTTCGTCCTAAGCTGGTCGCTTTTGGAAGCGATGAGCACTGAAGCAGCGATCCTCGCGTCTGATACAGCCCCAGTTTTGGAAGCAATCAAGCATGATGAGACCGGCTGGCTTACTGATTTCTTTGATGCAGATGCTTTGGTTGAGAAAGCGAATGCGCTGTTGGAAGATAAGGAGACGCGCGCGCGACTTGGGAAAGCAGCACGCGCGTTTGTTTTGAAAACCTATGATCTAAAGACCCAATGCCTGCCTACGCAGCTTGAATGGGTGTCCGGTTTGGCGAAGTCTTGATTAAAGACGTCCGTCCGCAATGCGCAATTGCCGTGCACGCGCAAGGATCGCGTCCTCGACAGCGCGCGCTGTGCCAACGCTGACCGGCCCACTCCGTGTTTGCATGGCAACGTTCAAAGATCGTGCTTCGAGTGCTGGGTCATTTACTAAGATTGTTGCGCGATATGCACGTCCGCCACCGGGTGGACGGCCATAGCCTGTGGTAATGACGCCGGAAAAGGGATCGACAGATTCGACGGGCAAGAAGCTCAAAACTTCAAGCGACGCACTCCACAGGTATTTGTTAACCTTAACATTTGTGTTCGCGTCAGGTCGCCGCAGAACGTCCCAAATAGAACTGGCGTTTTCAGCCCCATCACCGTCATTGCTGTTTACAACAGCCGATGAGTCTCCCGATTTAAGTGCGCCACCACATCCAGCAAGCAAAAGACATGCTGTTGCGATGAAAAGAAGTCGAGCGGAGCGAATGTGTGTCATTTTCCTGCCTGCGTCTTAGTTTTCTTTGTCCTAAACCCGTCGATAAGACGGGGCAAGTGTTTTCGAGTATATAATACTGCCACGGACTTTGCGAATTTTGCCACCAACCACCTGCATATCGTTGGTGGGATACACTGTGGCAAAGCTGCACCATTTCACAGAGCTTTCTCGCGCCATGTTTTGGGGCACTTGCAAAGTTACCCCTAAACGAGCGAAACACTTTTCAGACCTAGCACGGATTCCCCGGAGTTAGGCATAAGAATAGAAACCCCGAGGGAAACAAAATGAAAAATGTTCTTTTCGCAACGACAGCTTTGATCGCAACAGCTGGCATCGCATCTGCAGACGTAACAGTAGGCGGCGACGCGCACATGGGTGTGATTTATGATGGCACAGGCGCTGGTTCTACAACTATCAAGCACCGCATGCGCGTAACATTCGCTGGTTCTGTTGAGACAGACAGCGGTATCTCTTTCACTGCTTCGTCCCGTGCAACAATGAACAACGGTGATGACACAGCAACTCTCGGTCACAATAAAGTGACAATGAAGTCCGGTGGTCTGACGCTTGCTGTTGGTGCGACACACGGCGCGATGAAGTCTTTGGCACGTGTCGCAACGTTCCACGGCTTTGACGCAGGTAGCCTGTATTACACAGCTGGTGGTTCTGGCGTAGACAACAATGTTGGCCTCGGCGACGGTGGCAACAACGTTCTTGTTCGTTTTGACTCTGGCGACTTCTCTGTTGCAGCGGGCATGGACGTTGATGGAAATACTCAGGAAATCGCAGCTTCCTACACGTTCAACAACATCACAATCGCAGCTGGCGCAGACTCCAATAACCAGTGGATGTTGGCAGCGAAGTACAGTGGCGGCGACTTCAGTGTTGGTCTTGGTACAAACGACAACTCCGACATCGTGTTGACAACTGGCTACAACATCTCCGACGCGACATCCCTCGGCTTCGGTCTTGACGCAGCTTCCGGCGGCACATTCAACGCTGTTGGTGTTCAGATTGCTCACGACCTAGGTGGCGCAACGCTTACTGGCGCAGTTGGCCAAGTCGGCGGCTCGACAACAGTTGCTTCTTTGGGCGTAAGCTTTAGCTTCTAAGTTCGAAGTCAAGTCAAGCTAAAGAAGGACGGATCCCTCGGGGTCCGTCCTTTTCTTTTGGGGCGATGCGTCCTATCTCTGTGACGAAGACGGAGGACGCTTAATGTCGCTTAAAGAAATTCAAGATAGATTTGCGAAAGCGGAAAACGATGCAGGCCGCAGTGCAGGTAGCGCGCAACTCATAGCTGTGTCGAAAGTCCAGCCTAACGAACGTGTTCACGCGGTTCTAAAGCAAGGTCATCGCGTGTTTGGTGAAAACCGTGTGCAAGAAGCCGCTGGCAAATGGCCCGCGTTTAAAGAAGAGTTCAGCGATATTTCCGTACATCTGATCGGACCTTTGCAAACCAACAAGGCCCGCCAAGCGATGGAATTGTTTGATGCAATTCACACAGTCGATCGTGCGAAGCTTGCCAAGACCATAGCGCGTTTGGCGCAGGAATTGGGCCGTTGTCCAGAGCTTTTTGTGCAAGTCAATACCGGCGAAGAGGAGCAAAAGGCAGGCGTTTCTCCGCAGGAAGCTGATGGTTTTATCGAAGAATGCCGCTCACTTGATTTGCCTGTTCAAGGTTTGATGTGCATTCCACCTGCGGATGAGGAGCCATCATTGCATTTTGCGCTGCTCGCGAAGATTGCAGCTCGTAATGGGCTTTCTGCACTTTCTATGGGCATGAGCGGTGACTTTGAGCGTGCGATTGCGCTGGGTGCGACGCATGTTCGTGTTGGATCAGCTATTTTTGGTGATCGCGCTTACGAGCTTTGAGGGCTGTCCGATGAGTGCCTCATCGGATCTAGCCGAGGGGCTAGCCCCTCGCGCTCCCTAGGATATTTATGGAAATAGGAAGATCTGCCTTACCGTACGATGAGGCGTGTATTTTGTGTGATTTTCGATGCGATGTCGTGCAGGTGATCACGTCGAAATGCGATGCAACCTTCGGTCGGATATCCCGGCCTGCGCCATTGGTGGATGAAGATTGCCGAGCCTTTATGCGGGGTCGCGTCGGGCCAGTTCCAATCGGTTAGAATCACGAGATCATAGAGTGGATCAGCACGTCTTAATGCCTCGTGGCTGTGGGGATAGGGCGCGCGGACATGGTGATTGTAGGCCGCATCTGTTGCTTCGTCAGACCAAAGATCGCGCGGACCAATTGGCTGTGCCATCGGCGTCGGCTGTTTAAGGCGATCTGGGCGATGCAGCATCCCTACAATGCGGTGGATACCTCGCGGCGTCGCGCCGTCACCTTCGCGTTTGTCTGTCACGATACCGCCCTTGCCATGTGTGCAGGGATAGAGGCGACCTGCAAAGCGGACGCCTTTTGGCGTGAGCACAAGATCATTGGGGGTCACAAAAGATGCCCCGATTTGGTGGCCTTGGTGCGCAGATAGTCAGCATTGAAATGGTTCTCACCGACTTTCAGGGCAACACGTTCACTAACCGTGATGCCTGTTTTTTGCATCATCTCAATCTTTGCGGGATTGTTTGTTAGCAGGCGGACTTGCCCAACGCCTAGTTTGCTTAACAGTGCAGCGCCGATCCGAAAATCGCGTTCATCATCTTCAAAGCCAAGACGATGATTGGCTTCGACCGTATCAAACCCCTGATCTTGCAAAGAGTAGGCGCGCATCTTGTTGGCAAGGCCGATGCCGCGTCCCTCTTGATTAAGGTACAAAAGAATGCCCGCCCCTTCGGCCCCCATCTGAGCGAGAGCGGCACGAAGCTGCGGCCCGCAATCGCATTTGAGTGACCCCATGAGATCACCTGTGAAACACGCGGAGTGCAGTCTGGTGAGCACTGGCTGATTGCGATCGGGCGTGCCTACAATGATCGCGTAATGCTCCTCCCCGCCATTATCGGGGCGAAACACGTGGAGTTGACCCTTGTCGGACACTTCCATCGGCAGGCGGGCATGAACGATATCATGGTAATGCGCTGAGACGCCGAGCAAAGGTTCGACCTGCACAGTAAACAGCGTTGTAAGGTCATGTTTCGTTGCAAAGTCACTTGGGTTGTCAAGATCCGTGATCAAGACAGAGGGCAACAAGCGCGCGTCTTTCGCCAAGCGCAAAGCAATGCGATGTGCGCCTGCTTTGCCGTCTCGTACGGAGCGCAACGGCCCCTTCATCGGAGTTCGCAAGTCGTCAGCAGGGTCTGCGAGCGCTATAATCCAGCGCAGATCGGCACCTTCTGGAACATGAATGCGCGCGAGATCGCCATCATAGGCACGCGCCTTAAGGGTTTCCGCGCGACGTGCTGTGATGCTCAAGACTGTGTCACCTGGCAATGCGCGGGCATCCGCAGCGCGTTCTGGAGTGAGCGTTTCTGCCGCTTGAACCAAGATCCCAATAGGGCCATCGATGATCACAATCGGCACGCCCATACGTAAATCACCGCGCGCGCGGGCGATTTGTTCGGATGGATCTGGTGCTAAACTCATGTTTTGCTCATCGCTCTTTGAAACACTTTGCTACAGAAAGCCCCTGATTGCCGAGGAATATGAAACAAATCAAGGTTGAATAACACATGGACGTGAGGGAGTGCCACAAAACTTGTCGAATTCCCCACGCAAACGCATGTCTATACCAACAGCAGACAGGAGATGATCCAATGGTACAGCTTAAGAATATCCTTCTCGTCGATGATGACGATGATCTACGCGAAGCGCTCTCTGAGCAATTGGTGATGACCGAAGACTTCGAAGTCTTTGAGGCTGACTCAGGTGCAACCGCGATGGAGCGCGTCAAAGACTCGCTTTACGATTTGATCATTCTTGATGTGGGCTTACCCGATACGGATGGTCGTGAGCTTTGCCGTTTGATGCGCAAACAAGGTGTGAAAAGTCCCGTATTGATGCTGACGGGTCATGACAGCGATGCTGATACGATCCTTGGTTTGGATGCTGGCGCAAATGATTACGTGTCTAAGCCGTTCAAGTTTCCTGTCCTTTTAGCGCGTATTCGCGCACAGCTTCGCCAGCATGAGCAATCTGAGGACGCCGTGTTTGGCTTGGGTCCTTACACGTTCAAGCCGTCGATGAAGATGCTGATCACAGAGGACGAAAAGAAAATCCGCTTGACGGAGAAAGAGACGAATATCCTTAAGTTTCTTTACCGCTCGACAGAGGGTGTCGTGCCGCGCGACATTCTTTTGCACGAGGTCTGGGGCTACAATGCCGGCGTCACAACGCACACCCTAGAGACTCATATTTACCGTCTTCGTCAAAAAATTGAACCAGATCCGTCAAATGCGCGCCTTCTTGTGACTGAATCTGGTGGGTATAGATTAGTAGCTTGAGATTTTAATTTTGAATGAGCGCGTATAACTTTGATCCAAATCAAGGTTTAATCTCGTATTTATTATTAGATAACCAAGATGAGACACCGCGTATATCCGGTTTATGATATACACTCCCCTGTTGGACTGGCCCGGGCTAAGCCCCGGGTCTTTTTTTGTCTAACGGTCGAGGTTGAAGGAAATGACCGGCCCATTCCCATGCTGCGCTAGTGTGTCTTCAGGATTGTAGAGGGCGCAGGCATCAAGCGACAAGCATCCGCAACCAATGCAGCCGTCCAAACTATTTCGCATTTTTGTCAGCTTGGTGATTTTCTCATCTAGATGATGGCGGAGCGCTGTTGAAGTGGCAGCCCAGTCTTTGGCATTGGGGGTTCGTCTATCGGGCAATTCGCCAAGAACCTCTTTGATCTGAGGCAATGTCAGCCCGAATTGCTGTGCAATCAGTACGAATGAGACACGGCGCACTTGCGCGCGTGCAAAACGGCGATGACCGCCTCGATTACGATTGGCTGTGATGAGACCTTCGTTCTCATAAAACCGGATCGCAGAGACGGCGAGCCCTGTGCGTTCTGCGATCTGTCCGATGGTGAGTTCAGAATTTTTGTGCTGCACGCATTTTTCCTATTGATCTAAAGTTAACTTTAGAAATTACAAAGAAGAGGTCAAGCCAAAGGAGTAGGTCAATGGCACGATTGGAACACGCAAATATCACTGTCGGCGATGCTGCGAAAACTGCGGCTTGGCTCGAGCGCGTATTTGGTTGGAGCATTCGTTGGGAGGGTCCTGCGTTGAGTGGCAATGGCTTTTCTACCCATGTAGGTAGTGAGGTCGATTATTTGGCGCTCTATCAACCAAAAACGACAACCTGTGGAACCCGTTCTAGCTATTCAAAACAAGGCGAGTTGAACCACGTCGGAATTGTCGTAGAGAATTTGGCAGTGGTCGAAGCAGCGGTGCGGGCAGAAGGGTATGAGCCCCATTCGCATCAAGATTATGAGCCGGGAGAGCGGTTCTATTTCAGTGACGAGAACGAGATCGAATATGAGATCATTGCCTATGATTGAGGCTACGTTGGGTTAACCCCCAAAGTTTATTTGGCAAGTTAAAGCGTGACGTTGCGGCGCGTGGGGTTAACTTGTGGCGGTCAGACAGGCATCGTGGTGGCGACGCTATAAACGGGAGCCTGTCGGATGTCTGAAACTGTGAAACAAGTTGTTTATTCTGAGTTTGGTGACCCGACCAAGGTCTTAAGCCTCGAAGACGTGGCCCGCGAGGTCTTGGAACCGGGCCAAGCGCGTGCGAATGTTCTGCGTTCACCGATTAACCCGTCAGATTTGATTCAAGTGTCGGGCAACTACGGTGTTCGCCCACCCTTGCCCGCGATTGCTGGCAATGAAGGGATTGGTCGGGTCACTGAGGTAAATGGTGAGGCGCGTGGGCTGTCTGTCGGTCAGCTTGTATTGCTGCCAGCGGGCGTGGGGACGTGGCGCAGTGAGGTCGTTGCCTCTGCAGGAGCGTTCGTGCCGATGCCGGAGGGCGATGTTGATCAACTTTCTATGATGATGGTAAATCCAGCGACAGCGCAGCTTTTGTTGACGGATTTCATCGCCTTGGCTGAGGGTGATTGGATCATCCAAAGCGCCGCGAATTCTGCTGTGGGCACCTATGTTGTGCAGCTTGCCAGGGGCATGGGCGTGAAAACGGTTTGTGTCGTGCGACGCGAGAGTGCCGTGCAAGGCCTTCTTGATCAAGGAGCTGATGTGGTTCTTGTCGACGGCCCTGATTTGGTGAAACGCGTGAAACAGGCGACGGGCGGCGCGAAGATGAAGCTCGCGCTTGATGCGGTGGCGGGTGATACGTTTGGCCGTCTTGGCGAAAGTCTTGAGGTTGGCGGCACGCTTGTGAATTACGGGGCGATGTCGAATGAAGCTGCGTCGATGCAGGCAGGTGCGATGATTTTCCGTGACGTGCGCGTGCGTGGTTTCTGGCTCGTGAACTGGTTTGAACACGCCAGCAAGGAAGAGCGCATGGCGACCTATGGCGCGCTTACCAAAGCGGTGGCAATGGGGACGCTTCATGCGCCGATTGATCGTGTGTTCTCGCTTGAGGACATCAGCGAAGCTGCGCGCTATACGTGGGCGGGCGAGCGGTCTGGCAAAGTGTTGCTTGCGCCGAACGGCATCTAGGCTAGTTTGGCGCGATCTTATCTGAAAAAGGACGCGCCATGAGCTTTACTCTTGCTACTTGGAACATCAACTCCGTGCGCCTGCGCGAGCCGATTGTGTGCAAATTGCTGCAAGAGGAAGCACCGGACGTGTTGTGCCTGCAGGAATGTAAATCGCCCGTTGAGCTGATCCCGACAGAGGCCTTCGCGGCGCTTGGCTACACTCACATGGTTGCGCGAGGACAGAAGGGCTACAACGGCGTTGCGATTTTGAGCAAACTACCAATCAAGGAAGTCGGCGCAGAGGATTTTGCGCAGCTTGGTCATGCGCGTCATATTGCTGGGCAGCTCGAAAACGGTGTAATAGTCCACAATTTCTACGTGCCTGCAGGCGGTGATGTGCCGGATCGTGAGAAGAACGAGAAGTTCGGACAAAAGTTGGATTATCTCACCGAAATGCGGGATTGGTTCAAAACGAACAGCCCTAGAAAGAGTATCCTTGTCGGTGATTTGAACATTGCTCCGCGTGAGGACGATGTTTGGGATCACAAAAAGCTGCTTAAGATTGTCAGCCACACTCCGATTGAGGTAGAACATCTGGACGACGTCATGAAGGCGGGTGATTGGCACGATGTCACGCGTGCGGATATCTCTGAGGGCAAGCTTTATAGCTGGTGGTCGTACCGCGCCAAGGATTGGGACGCGGCTAACAAAGGCCGACGTTTGGATCATGTTTGGGCAACGGGTGATATCGCTTCTGCTGCGCATTCGTCGCGTGTCTTGCGTGATGCGCGTGGATGGGAAAAGCCGTCGGATCATGCGCCCGTGTTTGCGACGTTTGATCTCTAATGCGCTGGCCCTTGCGAAAGTAAGGGTGATGGGCCATCTAGAGCACAACACAGAGTCAAATAAGGCAATGAGCGATGATTGAACTGGGCACAGGTACTGCGGCGGACACGGCTGATCTGATCATGGACGTCAACGAAAGCACCTTCATGAAAGACGTGGTTGAAGCGTCAGACTTGGTGCCTGTTATCGTCGATTTTTGGGCGCCTTGGTGTGGACCGTGCAAAACGCTTGGCCCCGCATTGGAGGCCGAAGTTTTGGCTGCCAATGGTGCCGTGAAGATGGCGAAGATCGATGTGGATCAAAACCAGATGATCGCAGGGCAGATGCAAATCCAATCAATTCCTGCTGTATTTGCGTTCTACAAAGGTCAGCCGATTGATGGCTTTCAAGGCGCTTTGCCACCCTCCGAGATCAAAGCCTTTGTGGCGCGTGTGATTGAAGCAGGCGGTGGCGACCCGTCGAGCGGCTTGGACGACGCGATTGAGGCAGCAGCGATGATGCTAGAGGAAGGCGACGCAAGTGATGCGGCGCAAACTTTCGCGGCGATCTTGGAAGAAGACGATCAATGCGTCGCGGCTTATGCGGGTCTTGCGCGTTCGCATTTGGCGATGGGCGAAGCGGATCAAGCGGAGGCTGTGCTAAACGGTGTCCCTGCGGATATTTCATCAGATGCGATGATTGAAGCGGCCTTCGCGCAAATCGCGCTCGCGCGGCAGGCGGAGCAAGCGGGGCCTTTGGCGGAGATGTCAGCGGCGGTGGAAGTTAATCCAGACGATCTTCAAGCGCGCTTTGATCTCGCCGTTGCGCTGAATGCCAATGAGCAAACAGAAGACGCTGTTGAAGCCTTATTGGAAATTTTCCGACGTGATCGCGAATGGAACGAGGGCGCTGCGAAAACGCAACTTTTCACTATATTCGATGCACTCAAGCCAGAAGATCCTATCGTTTTGAATGGCCGTCGCAAGTTGAGTTCGATGATATTTGCCTGATCGAGCTGACGGGCTAGTTAATGAACATGAACAAAATTGGTGACCTCCCCGATATCTTGCCGGCCTTTCCTCTGCCCGGTGCTTTGCTTTTGCCGCGTTCGCGCTTGCCGTTGCACATTTTTGAGCCGCGCTATCTCGCTATGGTGGATGATGCGCTGAAAACGCAAGGGCGCCTTATTGCGATGATCCAGCCTAATCCGGGTCGGGCGGGGGATGAAAAGGGCTTGCACAAGATCGGCTGTGCGGGTCGCATCACGCAGTTTTCTGAAATGGAAGACGGACGATATATGCTCACGCTCGCGGGCGTATCGCGGTTTCGTCTTTTGGGCGAAGTCGATGGTTTCATGCCCTATCGCCGCGTCGATGTGAATTGGGATGGGTTCGAACAAGATCTCAAGGAGAGCGAAGCGGATACGCCCTATGATCGCGAGGCCTTTTTGAACCTGCTCTCAAAATATTTCACTGTTCGTGACCTAAGTGCGGATTGGGAAACGTTGAAGGATGCGGATGACGAATTGTTGGTCAATTCGCTTTCGATGATGCTTGATTTCGAACCTGAAGATAAACAGGCGCTTCTGGAAGCGCCAAGCCTATCCACACGCCGCGAAACATTGGTCACTTTGATCGAATATTTCTTACGCGGCGGCGATGCAGAGGAAATGATGCAATGAGCATTGATAACGACGCCCCCGGCTTTGATCCGCATATGCTAGAGGCGCTGATTTGCCCGCACACTCAAAGTCGCTTGGAGTACGATGCAAACGCGCAGGAGCTGGTATCAAAGAAGGCGGGTCTCGCCTTTCCCATTCGAAATGGCATCCCTGTGATGTTGTTGGATGAGGCGCGCAAGCTCGACTAGAGCTGTCTACCTGTCATCAATTTTGGCAAATCGCCGGTCAGTCCAGCAGCTTCACGAATGAAGGTGCGGCGCAGGCTTGGGACAGAGTTCACGAGACCCATTCCCAGATCACGACCCATGCGTAGGATTGGATTATCATTAGAAAACAACCTGTTAAAAGTATCTGTTGCGATGGCGAGCGTGGCCGTGTCAAAGCGGCGCCACTGTTGATATCGCTCTAACACGAGGGGTGATCCGATGTCTTCACCGCGCCTTTGGGCAAGGGTCATTACCTCCACCAATGCAGCAACATCCCGCAATCCAGCGTTTAGCCCTTGCCCTGCAATCGGGTGAACACCATGCGCCGCATCGCCAATGAGGGCGAGGCGCTCTGCGATGAAGTTGTTCGCGATGGTGAGGTTCAAAGGGTAGGTAAATCGCTGACCCGCGAGCTTGATACCCCCCAGGAAATCGCCAAACGCGGGACGCAAAGCGTCCAGATATTTCGCGTCAGGGAGCGCATGAATGCGTTTGGCCTTCACTTCTGTTTCGCTCCAAACAATAGAGCTGCGATTGCCTGTCAAAGGCAGGATCGCCAAAGGACCGGAGGGCATAAAGAACTGATGCGCAATTCCGTTGTGGGGCTTTTCATGCGAGATTGCGCAGACCAGCGCGGTCTGGCCATAACCCCAACCCGTGCGTTTGATCTTTGCACGTTCGGCCGTGCCACTGCGGCGCCCGTCTGATCCAATAAGGACACGCCCGCGCAACGTTTCACCAGAGGCAAGCGTCACCACCGCACCAAGAGGCGATGTGTCTTGCGCAACTACGGTTTCGTTGTGGCGGAGTGTGATCAAAGGGTTCGCGTCCATTGCGTCCAAGAAAACGTAGCGCAGATAGCGGTCTTCGACTAAGTAGCCCATCGGTCCTTCTTCAATTTCCGCGTGATCGAAATGCATGAAAAACGGTGAAGGCCCTTCGCCCGCACGCCCGTCGGTCACTTTGATTTCCAGCATGGGTTGAGCATCACCTGCCAAGCCATCCCAAAGACCAATCGCGCTCAACAGCCGTTGCGACGCGAGCGCTAAAGCATAAGAACGCCCGTCAAATTTGGGGTCCTTTCGCGTGTCCAAAGCCAACGCGTCAATCACGGTGCTGCTCAACCCGCCTTGCGCGGCTGCAAGCGCCAAAGCGGGGCCATTCAAGCCGCCACCTACAATAATAAGATCGCTAACTAACTTCATAGTTTTCGATATGGGTGCGCGCGCAGGATTGTCCATGCGCTTTGGTGTCGCTACCTTGCGACGAAAGGGAGAATAAAGATGCAAGATTGGTTAAAGATGAGCGCCGCTGCGCTGGGCCGAGGAATTGAAGCGGGTGAGATTGATCCGGTTGATCTGGCGCAAACCTATCTTGATGCAGCGAGCGCCCATCCCATGAGTCATCGCATCTACGCGCGCCTCACGCCGGATCGCGCGATGGCTGAAGCCGCTGCCGCCAGCGCGCGTGCGAAAGCAGGTCAACGTCTGTCAGCGCTTGATGGTGTGCCGATCAGTTGGAAAGATCTTTTTGATACAGCAGGGATTGCGACAGAAGCGGGCAGTGCATTGCTCAAGGATCGTGTCCCAAGCGCAGATGCGGAAGTTTTGCGCGTGTCCACGATGATGGGCACTGTTTGCATTGGCAAAACCCACATGAGCGAACTTGCCTTCTCTGGCCTTGGCTATAATCCAGTGACGGAAACGTCGCCTTGTGTGCATGATCCAGATACCGTGTCTGGTGGATCGTCGTCAGGAGCGGCATCCTCTGTGGCTCATGATATTGCGCCCCTCGCGATTGGATCCGACACGGGTGGGTCTGTGCGTTTACCAGCGGTTTGGAATGATTTGGTTGGCTTGAAGACTACGGCAGGACGGATTTCGTTGAAAGGTGTTGTGCCTTTGGTGAAAAGCTTTGACACGGTTGGGCCTTTGGCTCGCACGGTTGAAGATGCTGCGCTTGCGCTTGCTGCTTTGGAAGGAACAGTCGCGCCCGATTTGCGCGGAGCTAGTTTGAAAGATGCGCGCTTTGCGGTTTTGAAGACTTTGGCACTGGACGATTTGGAGCCTGAGCCGCGTGCTGCGTTTGAGGGGGCGGTTGCTAAACTAAAAGTCGCAGGCGCAGACATCGTCGAAATCGAAGCGCCTGAAGTGATCGAAGCGATCTCGCATGCGGGTCCGCTTTATCCTGGGGAAGCCTATGGCATGTGGCGCACCGAAATCGAAGCCAATCCTGGCGTTATGTTTCAGCAGGTCTTGGGCCGTTTCCGTGCTGGCGCAAATTTCTCTGCACCAGATTATGTCGCCGCTTGGGAAACGTTGAACGCGTTGCGTGAAACGTGGAACGCGCGCATCGCGGCATATGACGCTGTGCTTATCCCGTCATGCGCGATCTTGCCACCCAAGATTGCAGATCTGGAGGCGGATGAAGCGTTTTACGTGGAGCGAAACCTAACAGCGCTGCGCAATACGCGCATTGGCAACCTCATGGGATGTTGCGCGCTAACGCTGCCAACGGATGTGCCGAGCTGTGGCATCATGCTCAACACTTTGCCGATGCAAGAGGAACGTTTGCTGCGCATTGGAACCGCCGTAGAGGCCGCTTTGGCCTAAATGCCACAAGTTGTTCTGAAACTTGCGATTTTTGTTGGACGTAAGGCACGCGCTTAGGTTACTTTAGAGTCAACGGGACGAATATGATCCCGATATTGAGGCACTAGAATATGTTTCCCGAGCGGTTTTCGAACCTTCCGGCATACGCGTTTCCGCGTTTGCGTAGTCTATTGGATCATCACGAGCCGGGCGGCGACGTGGTGCATATGACTATTGGAGAACCGAAACATACCTTTCCTGACTGGGTTTCAGGGATTATCGCCGAAAACGCTGCAGGTTTTAACAAATACCCCCCGAATGATGGTACGCCCGAGTTGCAAGGCGCGATTGCCGATTGGCTAAAGCGTCGTTTTGGGGCTGATGTTGATGCATCTAGCCAAGTGATGGCGCTGAACGGCACGCGCGAAGGCTTGTATAATGCTGCCATGGCGCTTTGCCCTGAAACAAAAAACGGTGCGCAGCCGATCGTTCTGACGCCCAACCCATTCTACCAAGTTTACATGATCGCAGCGATCTCCGTTGGCGCAGAACCTGTTTTCGTAAATGCGACGTCGGCGTCTGACCATTTGCCTGACTTTACGGCCTTGCCCGAGGATGTGTTGAAACGCACTTCTATCGCATACATGTGCTCGCCCGCGAACCCTCAAGGCACAGTCGCGTCGGAGCAGTTTTGGCGTGAACTTATCGCGCTTGCCGAACAGTATGACTTCCAGATTTTCGCGGATGAATGTTATAGTGAGATATACCGCGATACGCCGCCTGTCAGCGCTTTGAAGGTCGCGCAGGATATGGGCGCCGACCCTGAGAGGGTCGTTGTGTTTCATTCACTTTCTAAACGCTCGAACCTGCCTGGCTTGCGTTCGGGTTTTGTGACTGGCGGCGCTGAAAGCATCAAACGTATAAAACAATTGCGCGCCTATTCTGGTGCGCCCTTGCCGCTGCCTTTGCAAAAGGCCGCTGAAAAAGCGTGGGCGGACGACACACACGTCGACGAAAACCGCGCGCTTTATCAGGAAAAATACCGCATCGCGGATGAAATCTTTGCGAATGTGCAAGGTTATCAAGGGCCGGATGCCGGATTTTTCCTATGGTTACCTGTTGAAAATGGTGAAGAGGCGGCGCTGAAGCTCTGGAAAGAAACGGGCGTGCGCGTTTTGCCGGGTGAATATTTGAGCAAAGATACGGATCAGGGAAACCCTGGCCGCGAATACATTCGGGTCGCCATGGTGGCCCCAAAAGACGAAATGCAGCGGGGATTGATCCAAATCCGCGACTGTCTGTTCGCATAATAAACGAGGTACGGGATGGCATATCAAGCACGCGGACGTGATCCACTTTTGGATAGCAACATGCAGGCCATGATTGAGAAACGCGGCAAAGAGATGATTGGCGCAGCGCTGATTGTTTTTGGTATTCTGGCCGCGATGGTCGTTGGGTCTTACACGCCGACGGACCCGAGTTGGCTGTCTGCGACAGATGCGCCTGTGCAAAATATGCTGGGTCAAATGGGGGCGTCGATTGCAGCACCCTTGTTCATGATTGTGGGCAAAGCGGCGTGGGTCATCCCCGTTGTTGCGTTTGGATGGGGTGTGCGTTTCATTCTACATCAAGGTGCAGATCGCGCGCTGGGCCGTTTGATCTTTTTGCCGATTGCTGTGGTTGTTTGCGCAGTTTACGCGTCCTCGTTGCTACCGGGTGCCGCTTGGGCGCATACGTTTGGTTTGGGCGGTTTGTTTGGCGACACTGTGCTTGGCGCGTTCTTGACGTTCCTGCCGTTCAGCGCGGCCTTCGGCCTTAAGCTGATCGCGCTGCTTTTGGCCGTAGGGTCGATTAGTATCCTTGGTTTTGTTTTGGGCGTCACACGATATGAGCTCAAAGAAGGCGCGCGTTTCCTCGCTATTGGCGTGGTCGTGACTTACGTCATGGCGATGCGTTTGATCGGCAAGGGTGCAAAAGGCGCGGTTAGTGCGGCTGGCACTATGCAAGCGCGCCAAACTGAGAAGCGAGAAGCCCTTCGCGCAGAAGATGAAGCCCGCGCTGCACGTCGTTTGGCTGATGAGCCGCCAATGAGTTATGCGGCGCCCGAACCTGTGCAAGAGGCAGTTTTTGAAGAGCCGGAACAGACACCAGCGCTAGTGCCCGAAAAAGAGAAGATTGGCCTGCTCGCGCGGATGCCATCTTTGATCAAGCGCGCAGAGCCTTTGCCAGAGCCAGAGCTGGTAGAATACGAGCAAAGCGAAAACTACGCGCAAATGCCAACGGATGATCGCATCAAAAGTAAGATTTCTGACGTGATCAAAAGCCGCGCGCGCAATCACATGGTGACGCAACCGCCGCAAACGTCACATCCTGCAAAGGCACGTGGTCGTGGTCCGACGCCGCTTGTTGTCGATACGGCTCAACCGAATATGCGCGTTGAACCACCGATAAGCGCTACTTTGATTGCGCAACCTGCAGTGGACGCTGCAGCGACAAGCGGGGCGTTGGCGTTCAGTTCTGCGCGGATGGAACCTGTGGAGATGCCGCCGGTTGACGCGCCGCTTATAGCAGAACCCGCACCGCAAGCCCCTGCTTTCTTGAGCGCGTCCTTCCGAACGCAACCGCCTTTGGAACAACCTGTTCCGCAAGAGCAAATGTCAATGATGCCAAGGTCTTACGGGCCAGAGCCTGTCGTGGAACCTGCGCACCAGCCAGAGGCAACGGCCTTTGATGCGATGCCGTCAGAGCATCTTTTGCAGTCTGAATTTGTCGACAAACCAAGCTTTGAAAGTGCGCCAGTGGTCGATGAATTGGCGATGGCCAGCTATGCCCCTGTCATGGATATTCCGACGCCAGAGTCGAAAAGTGTTGTGCAACACACGCCGCGCAAGCCAGTGCTGCCGTCCACGCGGGCAAAGGCAGAGGCGCAACCAACGTTGAAGTTCGCTGATAGCGCGGCAGCATTTGAATTGCCTCCTTTGAACCTTTTGGAAAGCCCGATTGAAGTTCAGCGCCACCACCTGAGCGACGAGGCGCTCGAAGAAAACGCGCGTATGCTTGAGGCGGTGCTTGATGATTACGGTGTCAAAGGTGAGATCGTTTCGGTCCGTCCGGGCCCAGTCGTGACTATGTACGAGCTTGAGCCAGCGCCGGGTCTAAAAGCGTCTCGCGTGATTGGTCTGTCTGACGATATTGCGCGCTCTATGTCTGCGCTTTCTGCACGTGTGTCTACTGTGCCGGGCCGTTCCGTCATTGGTATCGAACTGCCCAATGAAAACCGCGAGAAAGTGGTTCTGCGCGAAATTTTGTCGTCGCGTGATTTTGGCGATGGCCAGCAAAAGCTTCCGCTTGCGCTTGGCAAAGATATCGGTGGCGATCCTATCGTCGCGAACTTGGCCAAGATGCCCCATCTTTTGATCGCGGGTACGACGGGCTCTGGTAAGTCTGTGGCGATCAACACGATGATCTTGTCATTGCTTTACAAACTCACACCTGAAGAATGCCGCCTGATCATGATCGACCCAAAGATGTTGGAACTCTCCGTTTATGACGGCATTCCGCATCTTCTTTCTCCTGTCGTGACCGACCCGAAAAAGGCGGTTGTCGCGTTGAAGTGGACCGTGGGCGAGATGGAAGAGCGCTATCGCAAGATGTCCAAAATGGGCGTGCGTAATATTGATGGCTATAACTCTCGCGTCGACGATGCATTGAAAAAGAACGAAATGTTCTCGCGCACTGTGCAAACTGGTTTTGACGATGAGACAGGCGAACCAATCTTTGAAACGGAAGAGACGCAGCCGGAGAAAATGCCCTATATCGTCGTCGTAGTTGACGAAATGGCGGACCTGATGATGGTTGCGGGCAAGGAAATCGAAGCTTGTATTCAACGTCTCGCGCAGATGGCGCGTGCCTCTGGTATTCACTTGATCATGGCCACACAGCGTCCGTCTGTTGATGTCATCACGGGTACGATCAAGGCCAACTTCCCAACACGCATTTCGTTCCAAGTAACCTCGAAAATCGATAGCCGTACGATCCTTGGTGAAATGGGTGCGGAGCAATTGTTGGGCATGGGTGACATGCTTTACATGGCGGGTGGCGCGAAGATTACGCGGTGCCATGGTCCGTTTGTGAGCGATGAAGAAGTCGAAGAAATTGTGAATCACCTCAAGGCTTATGGCCCACCAAACTATATGAGTGGTGTTGTTGATGGTCCTTCAGATGATACGGCCGGTAGCATCGACACGGTTCTGGGGCTTGGCGGCAATACTGATGGCGAAGATGCGCTTTATGACACGGCCGTTGCGATTGTGGTTAAGGATCGTAAGTGCTCGACCTCTTATATTCAGCGCAAATTGGCGATTGGCTACAACAAGGCTGCGCGTTTGGTTGAACAAATGGAAGATCAGGGGCTCGTTTCCCCTGCAAACCATGTGGGTAAGCGTGAAATACTGGTGCCAGAAGCGCAATAATGGCGATCCTTTGCTGCTCTCACCTTTGTGAGGGTCGCGTGGGGTGTACCCTTTGCTAAGAATGGTTAAGTGATATTCATGAAGATTTGGAAAGCCCTCCCCGCCGCTGCGATTTTACTCGCAACTGCAGTGCCCGTTGCGGCAGAGAAGATATCGCTGAATGCGCTTTCGCGTTATCTGAACCAACTCAGCACAGCCAAGGGCGCGTTCACGCAAGTGAATGACGATGGCACGATTTCGACTGGGACTATTTTTATTAAACGTCCGGGTCGTATTCGGTTCGAGTATAACCCACCAGAGAAAGCGCTGGTTCTGGCCAGCGGTGGCACTGTGGTTATTTATGATCCCAAGACTAATGAGCCGCCAGAGAGTTATCCTTTGGCGCGCACGCCCTTGTCGATCATCTTGGCGAAGAACGTAAATCTATCGCGTGCCAAAATGGTCGTGGGTCATACCGCGGATGACAAATCCACCACCGTCAAAGCGCAAGATCCCGAGCATCCCGAATATGGTAACATCGAACTTGTGTTCACGTCTAATCCGATAGAGCTGCGCCAATGGGTCATCAATGATGACGCAGGAATCCGCACGACCGTGATATTAGGCGAGTTGGATAAGAAAGCGCGGATGAACAACACGCTGTTCAACCCTGAATTTGCGCTTCCTCAAGGAAGTGACCGTTAAACGCGGCACCCCTGAAGTTGATTACGATATTTGTAAGAGCGCTCGTCGATTTCGCCGGCAATACGCATAAGCCATGATTTGCCGTAGAACGATCCACGTTTGTAACCCGTATGACCCTCATGGTAGGCTAAATACTGGTTGCGCGCGTCATTCAACGAAATGCCATTTCGCTGCTTTGAGCGGTTCATGTACCAACCCATAAAGTCCGACGCATCCGCGATCCGATCACGTTTGGCATAGCGGCGGCCCTGATCGACTTGATACTCTTTCCAAGTGGCATCAAGAGCTTGAGCATACCCATAAGCAGAGCTTTGCCGCCCCATTGGAATAACGCCAAGCGTGTATTTCAAAGGTGTGCGGGCATCGCCCTTAAATTTGCTTTCTTGATACATCGCAGCCATCTGAACGTGCACAGGCACGCCCCATTTCCGCTCTGTCTTGCGGAAGGCTTTCATGTATTCGGGACGCTGCTGCGCAATGCTGCAGGCGTTATCAAGGTTTCGTGGCGCTGACGACTTATTGCCGCCTCCACCGCAAGATGCGACCAGGGTCAAAATTACCAGGGCGCGAAAGAATCTGCTCATATGCCTCTCGCTTTTTATTACTTGTTTTTTCTGATTTTAGCGCAAATTTGAGAATTGCAAAATGACTTTCGCTTGAGGCGAACTGACTACAGCAGAAAAGCGAGCAACAGCGGTATTGCGGCAACGGACATCAGGGTAGAAACGACGACCAGACCTGCGACCGCATCCGCATCGCCGCCATATTTTTGGGCTAGCAAGTACGCGGTGACAGCAACGGGGGTAGCCGTTTGGAGCACAAGAACGGCGAGTGGGATGTCGCTGAGACCAAGTGCTGTGCCGACTGCCAAAGCCACGCCTGCACAAACGCCGTATTTTACGAAAGTGAGGAAGAAGGCTTGTCCTATGCGTCCGGGTTTCAGCCGCGCGACCGCCACGCCAAGGGTGATGAGCATCATCGGAATCGCCATTTGCCCAACCAATTCGAGTGTGTTGGTTAAGAAATCAGGCGTGCGCCAATCTTGCCAGAGAAACAAAGTACCAAGCAAGGTCGCGCCAACCATCGGCTCTTTCAGCGCTCTCATCAAACTACCGCCGCCTGAGACAATCCAGATACCAAATGTGAATGAGAGGATTGCGGATACGGCAAAAATAACCATTGCATAGCTTAGCCCTTCGGCCCCGAACGCAAATAGTGCAAGCGGTAAGCCAAGGTTACCAGTATTGCCGAACGTAAAGGGCGCAAGATAGGTTTGTTGCCGCATGTTCAGCACCCAAAACCCGAGCGCACCGATGGCAGCAATTGCGCCATGCGCCAAGATGCTGGCCATCAAAAGCGTGGTTAATGCACTTGGATCAATCTCGGTTTTCATTAAAGCTGTGAAAATCAAACAGGGCACCGCGAGGGTCATGGCAAGACGTGTCACAAATTCCACGCGGTACTCAAATCCAAGTTTGACCCAGCTGAACCCGATTAACGCCAATAGAAACACGGGTGCGACGATTTCCAGCACTGTCACAAAGATGATCACAAACTGTTTCCCTGAATTTAGGCCCAAAAATTGGACAAGACGCCCTTGAATTGGGTACTAACCAAATGTAGGAGCTGCAATGCAATGATGATATCGCATTCAAAATATCACCTCGGTCAGATCGTCCGACACAAGAAACATCCCTTCCGAGGCGTGGTTTTTGATGTCGATCCGACGTTCAGCAATACCGAAGAATGGTATGATGCGATTCCTGAGGACAGCCGCCCCAAGCGCGAACAACCGTATTATCACCTGCTCGCGGAAAACGATCAAAGCTACTACGTGGCCTATGTGTCGGAGCAGAATTTGATTGCGGATTATTCGGGTGAACCTGTGGATCATCCAGATATCGAGGACCTGTTTGGCCCCATCGAAGACGGGACCTATCCTTTGCATTTCCAGCTAAACTAATAGCCTAAAGCACATCCATCTTTGCGTGGATCAGACGCGCCAACGAGCACACCGTTCTCATTGATCTTGATGGACTGTGCTCCTCCGATTGGCCCATTTGGAACTTCAATCTTGTGTCCAAGGTCCGCTAATTCAGCGCGGACTTGTTCGCTGTAACCTTTCTCGACCTTGAGAATGCCGCCATCGGCAAAGGCCCGTGGTGCATCAATGGCGCTTTGGGCATCCAAACCAAAGTCCTTCAAGTTCGATAGAAAACGCGCGTGCCCATTGGGTTGATACGCACCGCCCATCACGCCAAAGGGCATATTAGGTGCGCCATTTTCAGCGAGCATTCCGGGGATAATAGTGTGCATTGGGCGTTTTCCACCGCCAAGTTCATTTGGATGGCCAGCCTCAAGCGTGAAACCAGCGCCGCGATTTTGTAGCAAAATGCCAAATTTTTCAGAGGCGATGCCAGATCCAAATCCATGGAAAATCGAATATATCAACGACACAGACATGCCGTCACGATCAACGACGGTGATGTAAATCGTGTCTTTGTGAACGGCTTCGCTTACCTTTTTTGGTGCGGCCATAGTGCGTTTTGGATCGATCAACCCCGCAAGTTTTTCTGCAATGTTTGGGGCCAACATATGATCAAGCTTCTTGGTGTGATCTGGATCAGCGAGAAAACGATTACGCGCGTCATAGGCTAGCTTGGCCGCTTCCGCTTCGATATGCGCGCGCTCTGCTCCGAAAGGGTACATCGCTGCAATGTCGAAATGTTTGAGGATGTTCAGCATCAAGATCGCGGTTGCGCCTTGGCCATTCGGTGGGTGCTCAAACAGCTCTGTGCCTTTGTAGTCTGCGCTGATTGGTGCGGTTTCCTCTGAGGTGACATTCGCGAAATCTTCGTCGGTGTGTACGCCCCCGAGTGATTGGAGCGCAGTTAACATATCATCGGCTATTTCGCCTTCATAGAAGGCTTTCACGCCATCTTTCGCAATTCGTTTCAGAACTTCTGCTTGACCGGGGGCGTAGAACATGTCGCCTGTTTTTGGGAGCTGACCATTGATCAAATAGTGTTTCTTGCCAGCGCCTTGCAGCATTTTGGAAGCATCAACCCAGTCGAACGCAACACGCGGTGCCACGGGAACACCTGTTTGGGCGTAGTGAATTGTCGGTTCTAAAATCGCGTCAAGCCCGAGCTTGCCCCATTTTTCGTTCATCGCCGCGAAGGCATGCATCGCTGTGGGAATTGTGACCGCATCGGGGCTTTGTAGGTGAACCGTTGCATGGCCTTTTTCGCGTAAGTTCGCTGCATTTGCTGCAGCAGGTGCACGACCTGAGCCATTGTAGGCGTGGACTTTGTTGGATCCGGCTGGAGAGACGAGTGCGAATAAATCGCCGCCAATCCCCGTCATTTGGGGTTCGCAAATTCCCAAGACCAGCGCGCCAGCAATTGCTGCGTCCATTGCTGTACCACCTCGCTTGAGAATATCGATCGCGACATTTGCCCCAAGCGGATGCGACGTTGCGCACATTCCATTGCTTGCAAATACTTCAGAACGTCCTGGAAAATGGAAATCGCGCATATTGTCTCTTTCTTAAGGTATCAGAGAAACCTTAGTTTGGCTTGCGAAGCTTGCCAATAATCGAAGAGCGTTGGGGAGGTTCCCAGCGTCGCGTACTGGGTGGGGGCAATTAACACGCGACGCTGGAATGAAGCTATATGCAGCTGCAAGCCCAGTGGTAGCGGTTTAAAGAGACGGTTTTTGGGTCAGAATGGGGCTTTTTTTAGGATGCGGAACTTATTTTGCATTAGAGCACACCGCCCGCAGTGATTTTTAGCAACTTCGATATGATTGGAACGTTTTCAAGGCGTAAAGATCGATCCTTCGCTGGGTACCTTCGTGCGTCGCCTGCAAATATTGATCAGGGTACCTACAATTCAGTCAAAGAAATCGAAAACCTTAGTATGTTTTGACCCTCACAGCGGCGGTACGCTAGATTCGTAGTCATATCACGAATCAGTCCCCAACCAAAGCCGCCCTCAGGCAAGTTATCTAGGTCGATAGTGAGATCATGTTCCTGTTTTGACGGAATCTCGCCACCTGGCAACATGTTTCCTTGATCAATGACTTCGAAGCGAATGTTTGTTGTTCGCTTGATGCAGCTTAGCGTTATCGTGCCAGAGGACTGCGCGGAGTAGGCGTGTTCGACAATGTTATTCGTCACCTCTGCTAAAACAATTTCGACAATTCCAAGCGCGGCAGCTTCGGTCCCAAGTGCTTTTAACGCCTGACAGGTCGATTGCAAAGCTCGCCGCACAGCGATTTCACGCGCTGGAAAGACGAGGTGTACGTCAGGTGGTGAAGATGTTTTGGACTGAATGGTCATAGGTTCTATGAAAGAGCCATCAGGCACTTTTTGCCTCATTCATTTTCAATGCATCGAGCGGTGATTTAAAGATCTTAAACACCCGTTCCATCCTTGTCAGTGTAAAGACTTTCGCCACAATGGGTGTCAGCCCTGCAAGATGCAAAGGGCGATCTCTACCTAGCAGTTTCATCGCCGCAACGATTGCGCCAAGTCCACTGGAATCAATAAACTCGACATTAGATAGATCCAGCACGACGGCGTTGTCTTGATCAGCTGTCAGTTTGCGAACGGTGTCTTTGAACTGAATAGCCGCGATCGCATCGATACGTGTTTCTTCCACTTTTAAGATTTGAAGATCACCACTTGTTTCACTTGTAATATTCATATGCATCTTGCCTGTTCTGGAAATTCTGAAGACACACCTAGGAGCAATTGGTTACGATTCGGTGAGCATCATGACGCGCGTAAATTATAAAGACCTCTCCACTGCGATTTTATCTTTGACGCAGGGTGAGACCGACGAAATTGCCTTGATGGCGACCTTTGCTTGCGAGGTGCATCATAGCGATGATCGGTTTGATTGGACCGGGTTTTACCGTGTCACCGCGCCGGAACTATTGAAGATCGGACCCTATCAAGGTGGGCATGGGTGTTTGGTTATCCCATTTGATCGCGGTGTTTGCGGGGCTGCGGCAGGCACTCGAGAAACGCAACTTATTAGGGATGTAGAGACTTTTGAGGGTCATATCGCATGTGCCAGTTCTACTCGCTCCGAATTGGTTATTCCGGTCGTGAACGGGGCAGGTCGATTGTTGGGTGTGCTGGATATCGACAGCGATCAACCCGCTGCATTTGATCAAACTGATGTGGATAATTTGATGGAGCTTCTTAACACCGTGTTCGCGGATGTCGGCTGACAAACATACAAATGTGTAGGTCATGAAAAAATCCTTTGATTTTTCACGCCACTTCGGGCTTTGTGAAATTTGACAGAGTAATTTCACGAAAGCTGCGCCTTAGATGATTCAATCTGACGTCACAAAGACCAATAGCCTTGGGGCTGATCTGCGTGCGCTACGCAAATCTCGCGGCTTGACGTTGAGTGATTTGGCTGACGCGCTAGATCGCTCGCTCGGTTGGATTTCTCAGGTTGAGCGCGATCTCTCTGAACCTTCTGTTTTCGATCTGAAACAGATTGCAAAGATCTTGGATGTACCTGTCTCGATCCTCTTTGGTCAGGCGCCAACACCTGCTCAAGAAGCAGGTATTATCGTGCGCGCTCATGCGCGCCGACCCATTGGATCAAAAGAGCAGGGCTTGGTCGAGGAACTCCTTTCGCCTGATCTCACGGATGAATTTGAGATGGTGCATTCCACGTTCGATCCCGGTGCTGTGATGGAAGACGCGGTGACGCGGCCGACGCAGGAAGTTGGATATTTGGTCTCTGGCACGCTCGATCTTGTCATTGATGGCCAAGCATTTACCGTCAAATCAGGGGATAGTTTCCGGATCAAAGGTGTTTCTTATCAGTGGTCTAACCCCTACGAAAAACCTGCTGTTGCGATCTGGGTGATCGCGCCGCCAGTGTATTAGGGCGCGGGCATATGAGCTTTGAGGTATGGAGTATTTTCGCGATATTTTGGGTGGTGTTTGTCACGACTCCCGGCCCAAACGCGGTCAATTGCATCGCGAACGGCATGCAACTTGGCTTTACGCGCAGCCTTTGGGGTGTGGCGGCGATCCTGACACAAGCGGGCCTTTTCTTGGTGCTGTCCGCGCTTGGCGTCACAGCACTTATCGCCACTTCTGAAACTGGTTTTCTGATTGCGAAATATATTGGTACCGCATGGCTGATCTGGCTTGGGATCAAAGGCTGGCTGGGCGCGAGCAAACCTGCGCCAAAACTACCACCGAGTACTGGTAGTATCTATGGACGCGCGTTGGTAATTGCTGTGATTAACCCGAAAAGCGTGGCGGGTTATTTCGCGGCATTCTCGCAATTCGTGCAACCCAACGTTCTGATTTGGGAGCAAATGATCGTCATTGTGCCAACGGCATTGATCCTGACGACGCTAAGTTATTGCGGATTCACCGTGCTGGGCGCTGGCTTGGGTCGCGCCGCATTGGGCGCAGTCTTCAACGTCTGGTTCAGGCGAGTGATGGCGATCTGTTTCATCATTTACGGCGTGATGCTTGGCGGTGCGCAACTGAACAAAGCCTCATGATACAAATAACAGCGAAAGCGCTGCATCAAAACCTAGGGAGAAACCATGGCTGACTTTCCAACAACGGCCCGCGTCGTCATCATCGGCGGTGGTGTCGTCGGCACTTCAACATTGTACCACCTTGCCAAAGCAGGCTGGAAAGATTGCGTGCTGCTCGAAAAGAACGAGCTGACTGCGGGCTCCACGTGGCACGCGGCTGGTAATGTACCGAATTTTGCGGGCTCTTGGGCTGTGATGAATATGCAGCGTTATGGCGCGAAGATGTATCGCACGCTGGGTGAAGACGTTGATTACCCGATGAACTATCACGTGACTGGTGCGATTCGTCTCGCGCATTCCAAGGAGCGTATGCAGGAATTCGAGCGCGTCGCAGGCATGGGACGTTACCAAGGGTTGCAAATGGACATCTGCACACCCGCGGAGCTGAAAGAGCTCAACCCGTTTATGGAAACCCATGATCTGGCTGGCGGTCTTTGGGATCCTTTGGATGGTGACATTGATCCTGCACAGCTGACGCAGGCATTGGCAAAAGGCGCGCGTGATGAGGGTGGGCGGATTGAGCGGTTCTGCCCCGTGACGAGTATGGACCGCGACGGTGACGAATGGATCGTAAAGACTGATAAGGGCGACATTCGCGCTGAGTTTGTCGTGAACTGTGCGGGCTACTATGCGCAGCGCGTTGGCGAGATGTTCAAGCCATTTGGCGGACGCACGGTGCCAATGGTTGTCATGTCGCACCAGTATTTCCTGACAGAGCCTATTGCGGAGCTAGTGGAGTGGACCAAAGAAAAAGGTCATAAAATGCCGATGATCCGAGACGTGGACACGTCTTATTACCTGCGTCAGGACAAGCATGGTTTGAACCTTGGCCCATACGAACGTAACTGTAAGGCGCACTGGGTCACGCCAGAAGATCCGATGCCAGAGGACTTTTCCTTCCAGCTTTATCCAGACGATCTTGAGCGCCTTGAGTGGTATATCGAGGACGCTATGGAGCGTGTACCGCTGCTGGGCACTGCGGGTGTTGGACGTAATATCAACGGCCCTATTCCATATGCGCCCGATGGTTTGCCGATGATTGGCCCAATGCCCGGGTGCCCGAATGCGTTTGAGGGACATTCCTTTACTTTTGGCATCGCCCAAGGTGGCGGCGCAGGTAAAGTTTTGTCCGAGTGGATCATGCACGGCGAAACAGAAGATGATATGTGGGCTGTCGATCCGCGTCGCTACACTGATTACACCGACCACGATCACTGCTTGTCAAAGGCGCTTGAGACATATGGCCACGAGTATGCGATGCATTTCCCGCATCATGAATGGCCCGCGGGTCGCAACAAGAAACTCTCGCCTGTGGATGCAGATATCCGCGCGACGGGTGGACAGATGGGGTCCTACAACGGTTGGGAACGCGCGAATTGGTTTGCCAAGGAAGGCGACGACACGTCTGAGGAAAGCACGCAAACATGGGAGCGTAACGGTCCATGGGAGCAGCGCATCAAGGAAGAAGTCGAAGCTGTGCGCGATGGCGTTGGTGTGCTTGACCTGCCGGGTTTCTCCCGCTTCCGCCTGACAGGTGAAGGCGCTGCAGAGTATCTGCGTGGCATGATCGCAGGGGCATTGCCAAAAGTTGGCCGCATGAACCTTGCATATTTTGCGGACACGCGTGGCCGTATCCTGACGGAAATGTCCGTGATGCGCACAGGTGAGGAAGAGTTTACGCTGATCACCGCCGCGCTTGCGCAGTGGCATGATTTCGATGTGCTGAACAAAAACTTGCCTGCGGGCCTCTGTCTGACGGATCACACGACGGAAGTGTCGACGCTTATCGTTACGGGACCAAAGTCCCGCGACTTGTTTGAGAACGTCGGTACAGACGCGGACCTCTCCACAGGGTGGCTCACGCATCAGGCGGCAACAGTTGCGGGCAAGCCAGTTCATTTGAACCGTGTAAGCTTTGCGGGTGAGCTTGGCTGGGAAGTACACGCAGATATGGTGCATATTCCAGCGTTACACGCCGCAATCACGGATGAAGGTGCGACGCCATTTGGTATGTATGCGCTGAATTCTATGCGCATCGAAAAAGGCTATCGCGCTTGGAAGGGGGACCTGTCCACGGATTACACCCTGCTCGAGGGTGGCATGGAGCGTTTCGTTAAGTTCGACAAACCTCAGGACTTCCCGGGCAAAGCGGCGCTTGCGTCCGAGAAACAGTCAGGCCGCAAGAAGGGTTTTGTCACGATGACCATTGATGATGAGTGTGCGTTTGATGCGCCCTACATGTCGACGATATGGAAGGGCGATGAGGTTGTTGGCGAAGTCACCTCCTCTGCCATGGGCTATCGCACGAATAAATGCATCGCGCTTGGCATGCTGCGTGTGGACCTTCTTGAGCCGAGGACGAAACTGGAAGTTGAGATCTTTGGCGGGCGCTACGGCGTAACCGTTCAGGAAGATCAACCCATGTGGGATCCTGCAAACGAAAGATTACGTGCGTGATTCAAACGGCAGACGATATTGACTGTCGCGACAGCCTCTGGTCGCGCACTTTCATCTGGGTGAAGGCGGCGGCAACGCTCTATGTCATCGGCATACTTGTCTGTCATTTCGCTCTGCCGCACGCTTGGACTTGGGGCATCGCGGCCTTCTTTTTGATTGCGATGCTTTTCACTTATCCGCTCGCGGCGTTTCACAGTGGCGCGCACCTCAATCTCGAAGTGCGCGTGTCTTTGGGCTTAGCTGCGCTGGGCATTCTTGGCTTCTTTCTCACGCCTTGGCTGATTATCGCTGGGATCTTTGGACACGGCGTTTGGGACCTGATGAAGCATCGCGGTCACGGAACACCATTCTTTGGCTGGTACGTTAGTGGTTGCGTTGTCGTGGACTGGTGTTATGCGGCGGCCTTAACATTCTTCTTACTGACAGGACCGATCTGATGACTGATGTTATGCTTTTCGATGGTGGCATGGGCCAAGAACTTGTGCACCGCGCGGGTGATAAGCCCACTCCGCTTTGGTCAACGCAAGTGATGATGGACAAGCCCGGTCTTGTCGCGGACGTCTCGCGTGATTTCTTCGCTGCGGGCTCTACCGTTGCGACGCTCAACAGCTATGCGATCCAACGCGATCGCCTTGTGCCTGTTGGGATTGAGGATCAGTTCGACACCTTGCATTCTATGGCATTGAAAGAAGGCCAAGACGCAGTCGCTGCCCATGGGTCTGGCCGTCTCGCGGGGAGTATGGGGCCTTTGGCTGCAAGTTATCGTCCTGACATTCACCCAAGCGCGGATATCGCTGTGCCGCTTTACACTGAAGTCGCGCAAAAGTTCGTTGGCAACGTAGATTTGATTGTCTGCGAAACCGTCGTATCGCTAGAGCACACGCGTTGTATCCTTGCGGGTGCGAAAACTGCTAATCTTCCGATTTATTGTGCCTTCTCGGTCAGCGATGAAGACGGCAGCAAACTGCGCTCCGGCGAACCTGTGCTTGAAGCAGCGCAGATTGCCAAAGATATGGGCGTCGTAGCAGTGATGGCCAATTGCTCCGCGCCTGAAGTCATTCCAACAGCTTTGAACGAGCTTGCCAAAACAAGCCTGCCTTTTGGCGCTTACGCCAATGGATTTACCAAGATCAGCGATGGCTTTCTTAAGGACCGCCCAACCGTTGACGCGCTTACGCTGCGCAAAGATTTTTCCCCAGACCTATACGCCGATCACGTCATGGCGTGGGTCGATCAAGGGGCCACACTTATTGGCGGATGCTGTGAAGTCAGCCCTGCACATATCGCGGAAATCGCCAAACGCCTGCGTGCAGCTGGTCACACTATAATCTAAAGGAACCCACGCCCATGTCTCTTCCTGAAAAAGCCCGCGTCGTCATTATTGGCGGTGGTGTGATCGGATGCTCTGTTGCGTATCACCTCGCCAAGCTTGGTTGGAAAGACATCGTTCTTTTGGAGCGCAAACAGCTCACCTCTGGTACCACATGGCACGCCGCTGGCCTGATCGCGCAGCTGCGCGCGACAAAGAATATGACGAAGCTGGCGAAGTATTCTCAAGAGCTTTATGGTAATTTGGCGGCAGAAACGGGTGTTGAAACAGGGTTCAAACGCTGTGGCTCTATCACTGTTGCGTTGACCGACGAGCGTCTTGAAGAGATCAATCGCCAAGCCGCGATGGCGCGGTCTTTCGGTGTTGAAGCGGAATCAATTTCCCCTGCTGAGGTGAAGGCGAAGTATGAGCATCTCAACATCGATGGTGTTGTTGGTGGTGTCTACTTACCCCTCGACGGGCAGGGCGATCCGGCCAACATTGCGCATGCTTTGGCCAAAGGCGCGCGTCAAAATGGAGCGCTTGTTAAGGAAGGATATCTTGTAACGGATATCCAGAAAGAGGGTCGTCGCGTCACGGGTGTCAGGTGGGAAGATAAGAACGGGGAAACCGGTGCGATTGAAGCAGAGCACGTCGTCAATTGCGGTGGTATGTGGGGTCATTCCATTGGCCGTATGGCTGGCGTGAACGTGCCGCTGCATGCGTGTGAACATTTCTATATCGTGACCGAAGCGATTGCGGGCCTCACGCAAATGCCTGTGCTGCGGGTTCCTGATGAATGCGCGTACTACAAGGAAGACGCGGGCAAGATGCTGCTCGGTGCGTTTGAGCCCGTCTCTAAGCCATGGACCTTGGACATTCCCAAGGACTTTGAGTTCGACCAACTGCCAGAGGACTTTGACCACTTCGAGCCGATCCTAGAGGCGGCTGTCGAGCGCCTTCCAATGCTTGCGGAAGCGGGTATTCACACGTTCTTTAACGGCCCTGAGAGCTTTACCCCTGATGATGCCTATCATCTTGGGCTTGCACCTGAATTAGATAACTTCTGGGTAGCCTGTGGCTTTAACTCTATCGGTATTCAATCTGCTGGCGGCGCTGGCTCTGCTTTGGCGCAATGGATGGATGAAGGCGATAAGCCATTTGATCTGGGCGATGTGGACATCTCCCGAATGCAGCCTTTCCAAGGGAACAAAGCTTACCTGTTTGAGCGCTCGAAGGAGACTTTGGGTCTGCTTTACGCCGATCATTTCCCCTATTTGCAAAAGAGAACCGCGCGTGGCGTGCGTCGCACTCCCTTCCACAATCATCTCATTGAGCGTGGTGCTGTCATGGGTGAGCTTGCAGGCTGGGAACGCGCCAATTGGTTCGCGCGCGAAGCGCAGGAGCCAGAGTATCAATACAGCTGGCAGCGTCAGAACTTCTTCGACAACGTGCGTGAGGAACACATGGCCGTGCGCCAAGGTGTTGGCATGTATGATATGTCTTCCTTTGGTAAGATCCGCGTCGAGGGACGTGATGCTGAGGCCTTTATGAACTACGTCGGCGGCGGTGATTATTCCGTAGCGAATGGCAAGATCGTCTACACTCAATTCCTTAACCGACGCGGAGGGATCGAGGCGGATGTGACTGTGACACGTTTGACGGAGCAGTCTTATCTGGTCGTTACGCCTGCCGCGACACGCCTTGCGGATGAAACATGGCTGCGCCGCAATCAGGGCGACTTTGAGGTGGTGATCACGGATGTGACCTCTGGCGAGGGTGTTTTGGCCATCGTGGGTCCACGCTCACGCGAATTGCTGGAAGCGGTGTCACCGAATGATTTCACCAATGCGAGCAATCCTTTTGGAACTGCGCAAGAGATCGAGATTGGTATGGGTCTCGCCCGCGCGCACCGCGTGACTTATGTGGGTGAGCTGGGCTGGGAGATTTATGTTTCTGCCGATATGGCGGGTCATGTGTTTGAAAGGCTTGCGGAGCCGGGTCTAGAAATGGGCATGCGCCTGTGTGGGATGCATATGATGGACACTTGTCGCATCGAGAAGGGGTTCCGCCATTTTGGGCATGATATCACATCTGAAGATCATGTGATGGAAGCTGGTCTTGGCTTTGCTGTGAAGAAGGACAAAGCGAACTACATTGGCCGTGAAGCGATTTTGGCCAAGCAGGAGAATGGCCTCGATATGCGTCTATTGCAGTTCAAGCTGAGCGATCCTGAGCCACTTTTGTATCACGCGGAACCTGTGCTGCGCGATGGAGAGATCGTGAGCTACCTGACCTCTGGCGCTTATGGCCATCACGAGGGGGCTGCGATGGGCATGGGGTATATTCCATGCAAGGGCGAAAAGCTTGCGGATGTTCTAGGATCAACGTTTGAGATTGATGTTGCCGGAACGCGTGTAAAGGCTGAGGTGTCCTCCAAGCCGTTTTATGATCCAAAATCCGAGCGCGTGAAAATCTAGGTTTTCGAATTGATTCGCAATCTGACCGGTTGGGGGCCCGCCCCCAAACCCCAGGGATATTTATTGAAAAGGGAAACAGGGGCGTTTGTGCATTGGCTTGACCTCATTTGCAGAGTAGGGCTGGGCTATGATGCAGCGTGAAAATGTAGATACCCCTCAAGGCTTGGTCTTTGCCCTGACAGCCTATTTCCTATGGGGCTTTTTGCCGCTTTATATTAAGTTACTCGCGCATATTCCGCCTGCTGAAATTATCGCACATCGCATCATTTGGTCTGTGCCAATTGCTGTGATCGTCTTGCTTTTGTTGCGCCGTACCAGCGATGTCATCACTGCTTTGAGAACGCCAAAGATGCTTGGCATGGCTTGCGTTACCGCTGCCTTGGTTTCGCTCAATTGGGGTATTTATGTTTGGGCAGTGACCGCTGGCTATGCGATGGAAGCGGCGCTGGGCTATTACATGAACCCGCTCTTTAGCATCGCGCTTGGGGCGCTTTTGCTTGGTGAAAAGCTTAGCCGTGCGCAGTTGGTTGCGATTGCTTTGGCGGCTACGGCTGTCATCGTGCTCGTCGTTGACGGGGGGGGATTGCCTTGGGCGGCGCTTGGAATGATGTTCACATGGGGCTTTTATGCGCTGGGCAAGAAGCAGTTGCCGATTGGGCCGAACCAAGGGTTTTTGCTGGAAGTACTGATCCTGCTGCCTTTCGCGCTTGCTTACGTCGCGTATCTTAGCACGCAAGGTATCTCGTACTTTGAACCTGCTTTAACGCACAACACATGGCTTTTGTTGGGATGCGGTGTGATCACCGCTGTGCCTTTGATGATCTATGCAAATGGTGCGAAATTACTGCGACTTTCTACTATCGGTATCCTGCAATACATCGCGCCGACGATCATCTTCCTAATCGCGGTATTTGTCTTTGACGAACCCTTTGGTCGCGCACGTGCTGTTGCGTTTCCTCTGATTTGGCTAGCATTGATCGTCTACACGACCTCGATGGTGCGTCAGATGCGGAAGGCTAGCTAAGCGCAGCTTTGTGTTTGAGAAAGGCGGGGTCGCGCATAACACGCGCATTCATCGCCTCGCGCAGCGACCCGATGCTTTTGTGTGGGCGCATGACGACCTCGAATGTTTTGATGAGTCCCTCATTATCCAAAGTAATGAGGTCTACGCCAACCGCATCAAGATCACCAATCTTGCATTGAAACTCGAGTGCCCAATCCTTACCGCTTCCCATCACTCGGCGGTATTCGAAATCGCTGAAGACTTGCCCAACATGGCCGAGCACTGCTGCAACAGCGTCGCGTCCCGTCCAAGTTGCGAAATAGGTCGGGGGCAGGAATTTAACCTGCTCTGCCAGTAAGGGTGCGATCTTGCTGGCATCACCCTTAGCGACGACATCTTGCATAGTGGTGATTGTGGGGTGCATGAGAAAACTCCTTCACGTGAGAGCTTAGGCGCTCGATGTCGGGTTGAAAAGCGTGCACGCATCTGAGACGAGGGAACATGAGCTCTGCGTATAATCCCCCGAATGATCCTTTGGACATCCTTCACGACGATCATGAGATCTTGATCGTGAACAAACCTGCTGGTCTGCTCTCTGTACCGGGCAAGGGCGAAGAACTGGCAGATTGTTTGATTGCGCGCATTCAAAAGGTGTTTCCACAGGCCCTGCTTGTGCATCGGTTGGACCGCGACACATCTGGGGTGATGGTGTTTGCATTGACGCGCCATGCACAGCGGCATTTGGGGCTGCAATTTGAAAAACGCATGACGCAGAAGACATATGTGGCGCGTGTTGCGGGTGTGTTAGAGCCGAAGACGGGGTCGGTGGAGCTACCGCTGATCGTGGATTGGCCGAACCGTCCGTTGCAAAAGGTGTGCCATGAGACCGGCAAGGCAGCGCATACGGATTACCGCGTGATGCGGTACGGGGAGGGTGAAACGCGGGTTCGTTTAACACCAAGAACGGGGCGGTCGCATCAGTTGCGTGTGCATATGCTAGCTTTGGGCCATCCTATTTTGGGAGATCCGTTTTATGCCTCCGGCACTGATTTGAGCGATCATCCGCGCCTAATGTTGCATTCAGAAGAGTTGCGATTGAAGCATCCTGATGGGGGCAACACCCATAAATTCCGCGCCAAAGCGCTTTTTTGAAAATAATTTCCGTTAATGTGTCTGTGTGCAGTGCGAAGACCGAAACGACGGACGGTCCTTTTATGGAAACAAAAGAAGTGCTTGGCGGATACTATTTGCTTGAATGTGCTGATCTGGATGATGCGATTAAAACAGGGGCGATGATTCCGACGGCAAAGTTTGGCCGGATCGAAGTGCGGCCTGTTGTCGTTTGGGATAACTAGAGGTTTCGTCGCGAAATGGGTTCCTCGCGGACATCCAAGAACGAAATTGAGCGTGTTTTTTGGTAAGAGTGGAGGCGCATTTTAGCTAGCTTAGTGAAAACGCTGGGCGATCTTCAAATAGCAGAAGATTGCCTATAAGACGCGTTGCTTAGTGCTTTGGAGCATTGGGAGCGCTCTGACCTTCCAAGATCGCCTGCCGCTTGGTTGTTGAAAGCCGCGCGACGTAAAGCAATTGATCGCATAAGACGCGACAGAGGTTTTGCGGCGAAACTTCTCGAATTGGCCTACCTTTATGAGCTGGAAAACAACAGCGATGACGCGGAGGATAATGCAGTGATCCCTGACGAGCGTTTGCAAATAATCTTCATCTGTTATCACTCTGTATTGGCGGAGAAGTCGCGTGTTGCGCTCACGCTTCGTGCGCTGGGCGTACTGAGCAAATCGCAGCTGCTTTTCTGGACACAAATGAAGCGATGCAGCGGCGGATCACGCGTGCGAAAAAGAAAATTATGGGAGCAGAGATCGCCTATAAGGTACCAGACGTAGAAGACGCGCCTGCTCGTTTGGCATCGGTTTTGCGTACGCTCTATCTGATCTTCAACGAAGTGTATGCAAGCCGATCCGGCAATGCTTTAACACGCGTTGATTTGAGCGATGAGGCAATCCGTTTGGTGCGTATCACCGCCAAATTGATGCCAGAGGAATGCGAAGTATAGGGGCTTCTTGCGTTGATGTTACTGCACGATTTTCGGCGTGAAACACGTGTGGAAGAGAGTAGGGACGTTGTCACGTTAGAGCAGCAAAATGGCACACGTTGGATTAAAAATACAATCATAGAAGATACAACACTTTTGCCGGCTGCCTTGAAGCAAGGACGCACTGGACACTATCAGATTCAAGCGGCAATCAGTGGCGTGAATGCTCATAGCGCGGATTAGTAAAGCACCGATTGTGTGCAGATCGTTGCGCTTTATGGTGAGTTACTGAAGTTTGAACCCACGTCCGTCGTACGGCTAAATCAAGCTATTGCGATGTGTATGGCTGGCAGGCCAGAGAACGCTTTGGCCGCTCTAAACGACATCGAAAACTTGCAATGATATGTGCCTTTTCATCTTGCGCAGGCAGTGGTTCTGGAACGTTTGAGACGCGATGCAGATGCCAGACACGCGCTAGGTTTGGCGCTTGAGCACGCGCAGAATGCCGCAGAAGCGCAATTCATAAGAAACAAGCTCGGTTACCTACATTAGCCAAAGAAAAATGCGCCAGAGTGTCCTCCAGCGCATTCTTATACTTTAGCTATAGCCTCGTTTAGCCTTTGCCATTCCAGCCAGAAACAGCCTTAATTTCGAGGAACTCTTCGAGGCCATAGAGGCCGCCTTCGCGACCATTGCCAGACTGCTTGTATCCACCAAACGGTGAGCCCTGCGCGAAGCCCTGCGCGTTGGTTTCCACCATGCCAGAGCGCAAACGCCGCGCTACTCGACGACGCTTCTCATCGTCAGGCGTTTGAACGTAGTTTGTGAGGCCATAGGGTGTGTCGTTGGCGATTGCGATGGCTTCCTCTTCGGTGTCGAAAGGAATCATCGCAAGCACGGGGCCAAAGATTTCCTCCTGAGCGATACGCATGTCGTTGGTTGCATCCGCAAAGACCGTTGGCTTGACGTAATAGCCACGGTTCAATCCGTCCGGGCGACCAAGGCCGCCGGCGACGAGTTTCGCTTCGCTCATGCCGACTTCGATCAAACCTTGGATCTTGTCGAATTGTACTTTGGAGACAACCGGACCAATGTGGCCGCCTTCTTCTGACGCTGGCCCTACATGAGTGTTGTTTGCGGCTTCTGTGACTACCTCAACAGCGCGATCATAAACAGAGCGTTCAACAAGCATGCGCGTTGGCGCGTTGCACGACTGACCGGAGTTGCGGAAGCACCGATCTGCGCCGTATTGCATTGCCTTTTCGCCAGCATCCGCGAAGATTATGTTGGCACCTTTGCCCCCTAGTTCGAGGCTCACGCGCTTAAGCGAATCTGCCGCTGCTTTGGAAATCAGGATGCCCGCGCGTGAGGACCCTGTGAAGCTGACCATGTCCACATCTGGATGCACGGAAAGCTGCGATCCGACGCCAACACCGTCGCCATTCAGCATGTTGAACACGCCTGCAGGGAAGCCTGCTTCGTGCATAAATTCAGCGAATAGAACGCCAGACAAAGGCGCAATTTCGGAAGGTTTCAGAATGACTGTACAGCCTGTCGCAATCGCTGGAATTGCTTTCAGCACGATCTGGTTCATTGGCCAATTCCAAGGCGTGATGCAGGCCACGACGCCGATCGGCTCTTTGAGCGTCATCTCAGTTTTTGTGTACTCAGAATCAAATTCGAAATCACGGAACGCTTTAATGAACCCGTCAAGATGCCAGCTGCCTGCACCAGTTTGCTGCGCGCGCGCCAGATTTTGTGGGGCACCCATTTCCATGGACATAGCTTGCGCCATTTCTTCTTGGCGTGCATTGTACACTTCGAGCAATTTTTCCAAAAGCGCTAGGCGCTCTTCTTTGGAGGTTTGCGACCAGCTCTCGAACGCCGCTTTCGCAGCGGCAACTGCGGCGTCTGTATCCGCTTGACCACCCAAAGAAATGATTGCGCAATTCTCTTCGTTTGAAGGGTTTACCACATCGAAATCGTTCGCAACGGCTGGGTCAACCCATGCGCCATTGATGTAAAACTGACGGTGTTCCAGCATTGGAAAGCTCCTGTGAGATTCTTGTGTGCGAGGGGTCTCCCCGCAAATCAGCGACACTTTGTCATTGTGTGCGCTTTGGCGCAAGGGAGGGGATGTAAGTGTCTTAACGAACGCTTAAGTTGCGACGTAGAATATCCAAAGAACGACATGAAAGGACAAAATATGAGTCTTCGTATTAATGAAGTGGTTCCAAATTTCACGGCAGACACGGATCAAGGTGCAATAACGTTCCATGATTGGATTGGTGACAGTTGGGCAGTCCTGTTCTCGCATCCCAAAGATTTCACACCTGTTTGCACGACCGAGTTCGGCGCAGTTGCACAGTTGGCATCTGAATGGGAAGCCCGTGGCACCAAGGTGATTGGTGTGTCCGTGGACGGTGTTGAAGATCATAAAAAGTGGAAAGGCGATATTGAAAGCGTTGCTGGCACGAACGCTGGATTTCCGATTATCGCGGATGAGGGTCTTGCTGTTTCCAAAGCATTCGACATGTTGCCTGCAGAGGCATATTTGCCCGATGGACGCACCCCTGCTGATAGTGCGACCGTGCGCTCGGTCTTTATCATTGGACCCGATAAGCAGTTGAAGCTGTCGATGACCTACCCCATGACGGTTGGTCGGAATTTCGCGGAAATTCTGCGTGCTTTGGATGCGCTTCAGACATCATCAAAGCACGGTGTTGCGACGCCTGCAAATTGGGAGTTGGGACAGGATGTGATTATTCCTGCGACGGTTTCGAACGAGGCTGCCATAGAGAAATTCGGAACTTTCGAAACGGTGCTGCCTTACTTGCGCAAAGCGCAATTGCCGTCCTGATTTCTAATCACCAATAAAAAGGCCCGGCGAAATGACCTGGCCTTTTCTTTGAATTTCAAAAAACGATCTTAGAAGCGGAACGTACCTGTGATCGCCACGCATGGGTAAACGCCAAACGCTGAAAGCTCGTCGTTAATGTTATTCACTTCGGCTGCAACTTCGTTTGCTGCAATTGCAGGAGCATCAACAGAGACGTTCAAGCCGCCCATACCAATCGCGCCGATTTCACCGCTAAGTGTGAACGTGCGACCAATATCGCCCCCCCCTCCCGCTATAACCGTAGCGCCGCAAACGAATAGTACGGGTGCGAATGTGCCGATAAATTCAGCCAATGGCTTCTTCATGATCTATCCCTTCGTTATTTTTGTGAGGGCAGATATTACTGCTTAAACATTGCAAGCACGGGGAATTATGCTGGAGGTAAACGTAAAAAGCCCCGGCGCTTCCACCGGGGCTTTCTACTATGGTTTGTTGAGCGTCGTTTAGTCGTCAGACTTTTCAGCCGCTTCTGGTTTCACTTCTTCACCAGTTGCTTGGTCAACAACTTTCATGGACAGGCGAACCTTGCCACGATCATCGAAGCCCAAGAGTTTGACCTTAACGTCCTGACCTTCTTTCAAGACATCGGACGGGTGGTTCAAGCGACGATTCTCGATCTGAGACACGTGCACAAGACCATCGCGCTTGCCGAAGAAGTTAACGAAGGCACCGAAATCAACGATCTTCACGACCTTACCGTCGTAAACCATGCCCTCTTCAGGCTCGGCTACGATGGAATAGATCATGTCGTAGGCTTTCTTGATGGACTCACCATTTGGCGAAGCAATCTTGATGATGCCTTCGTCGTTGATGTCCACTTTCGCGCCAGAGACTTCAACGATCTCGCGGATGACTTTACCGCCAGAACCGATAACTTCACGGATCTTGTCTGTTGGGACCTGCATTGTTTCGATGCGTGGAGCGTGCACAGAGAATTCCTGTGCGCCATCAATGGCTTTACCCATTTCACCGAGGATGTGCATACGTCCGTCTTTAGCTTGCGCCAAAGCTTTCTCCATGATGTCAGGCGTGATGCCTGCGATTTTGATATCCATCTGAAGCGATGTGATACCGTTCTCAGTACCAGCTACTTTGAAGTCCATGTCGCCGAGGTGATCTTCATCGCCAAGGATGTCGGACAGGATCGCATAGGAACCGTCTTCTTCCATGATGAGACCCATCGCAACACCAGCAACTGCAGACTTGAGTGGAACACCCGCATCCATCATCGACAGCGAGCCACCACAAACAGACGCCATAGAAGACGAACCGTTGGATTCTGTGATCTCGGACACAACACGAACTGTGTATGGGAAATCAGTTGCCGCTGGCAGAACCGCCTGAAGCGCGCGCCAAGCCAGTTTACCGTGACCGATTTCACGACGACCGGGAGGGCCCACGCGACCAGCTTCACCCACAGAATAGGGCGGGAAGTTGTAGTGCAGCAGGAAGTTGGATTTGAAGTTACCGTGCAGCGAGTCGATGAACTGTTCGTCGTCTCCGGTACCCAAAGTTGTGACAACAAGACCTTGCGTTTCACCGCGTGTAAACAGGGCAGAACCGTGTGTACGTGGCAAAAGACCAGTCTCGGAAACGATCGGGCGAATGGTTGTCGTGTCACGACCATCGATACGCTTGCCTGTCTTAACAACGTCACCACGCAGGATGCCAGCCTCAAGGCCCTTCATTGCGGAACCAAGGTTCGCATCGGCAAGCTGCTCTTCTGTAAGAGCGTCTTTGATCACTGCGCGAGCATCGTTGACGGCTGTCGTGCGCTCTTGCTTGTCTGTGATCGCAAATGCTGCGCGCATGTCTTTTTCGCCAGCAGCTGCAACAGCGGCGGACAACTCGGAATAGTCAGCAGGTTGGAAATCAAACGGCTCTTTTGCGCAATCTTCTGCCAGATCAACGATCAAGTCGATCACAGGCTGGATTTGCTCGTGCGCAAAGTTCACAGCACCAAGCATTTCAGCTTCAGACAGCTCATATGCTTCGGATTCAACCATCATTACGGCGTCTTTTGTGCCTGCAACAACGAGGTCAAGCCGCTGCTCTGGGTTCAGACGCAGGTCCTGCATGTCGTCAACGGTTGGGTTCAGCGTGTATTCGCCATCCACAAAGCCAACGCGCGCACAGGCGATTGGGCCCATGAAAGGAGCGCCAGAAATCGTCAACGCCGCAGATGCCGCGATCATAGCGAGCGTGTCTGGATCATTGTCGAGATCGTGGGACAGAACAGTACACATCACCAAAACTTCGTTTTTGAAGCCTGGGACGAACAGTGGACGGATCGGACGGTCGATCAAACGTGCTGTCAGTGTTTCTTTTTCGGAAGGACGTGCTTCGCGCTTGAAGAAACCACCGGGGACTTTGCCCGCAGCATAATATTTTTCTTGGTAATGCACGGTCAAAGGAAAGAAATCCTGACCCGGCTTTTGTTTCTTGGCAAAAGTCACAGCCGCCATAACGGATGTTTCACCAAGAGTGGCGATGACGCAGCCATCTGCCTGACGCGCAACTTTGCCCGTTTCGAGTGTCAGCGTATCATCGCCCCACTCAATTGATTTTTTCGTAACGTTAAACATATATCGTTTCCTAGTTGGAAGCACTCCCGGCGTTCCGGGTCTTCCGTTCATATAGTGGCCCCATTGCCACCGGCCCCTTCCATCGTTTTGTGCGCCAAGGCCAAAGCGTCACGTCTCAGATACGGCGCGCTTACAGTAAATTTGTGCGTTTGGGAAGAGGTCAGCTACTTGTCTTAAATGAACTTTGGCGGAGCAGCGCCTGCTTTAACAACAGGTTCAAGACCCATGCTAAGGCCACGGCCAATGCGATGGGCAAGCGTTGACCAAGCCTGCGCAATGTTCGGCTCTAAATTCTGCGCGAGCGTTTCGTCAAAAAGGGCGAGCCAGATGGGGAAATGATTCGCATGGACGTTACCAGCCGCTTTGTGAATTTGCATTGGATTGCCGTTGTATGAGCGTTCTAACAAGATTGCGTTACGCCAAAAGCGCGTGACCTTCGCTTCGTGAATAGGCCAAGCTTTCACGTGCAATGCGAACACAGGGCCAAGTGTTTCATGCGAACGAACTTTTGCATAAAATGCTTCAGTCACACGTTCGATCTCATCTGCCGTTATGTCGAACCGTGCGAGCATTTAGACAACGATGATCCATACCACGATCAAAGCGATCACAAGATAGATTAATGTATTAATCATCCATCGGATCAAGGCCGCGTCCCCTGTAGGATTAACGCCCAAACGTTCGCAGATCTTCGTGCCAGGCCAAAGGATCATATCAGCAATTTTCATGAGTCTATTCCTAAATAAGTATTTTAGACACGGATTAAATAGATGTTTTTAATACGTATTGCAAATGCTAATTATGTACTCATACAAATAGACAAATTTTCAGATTAAGCGTTACGTATCTTGATCGCACTGACCGCGTATGCGCTGGAAAAGTTGTCGACGTCTCAAATTGCGCGGATGTATGGGATATCAGAAAACTACCTTGTGAAGATCGCAACCCAACTTTCTAAGGGCGGTTTTGTGGTGTCAGAAAGTGGCCGCGGCGGTGGTTTGACGTTGGCTGTGCTGGTTGTCGACATTTCGATTGGCGCAGTTCTGCGCGCCTTGAAAAAAAATGAACCCGTCGCGGAGTGCTTTGGTTCCAAAACCTCATGTGCGATCTTGCCCACCTGTAGTTTGCGCGGCCCGTTGCTTGAGGCGCAGGAAGCGTTCTTTGCTGCTTTAGTTGGCTATTCGCTTGCGGATGTCGCCAAGGCGAAAGGGTATTTGAAGGATCTGATAGCCGTTTAGATCAACACAGTGGGGCCATCCGTACTCCGCACTGATTGCACAAAAAAACACCCGCCTCAAAAAGAGACGGGTGTTTCTAATTCGACGGTAAGAGCTGGCGCTTAGCGACGCAGGCCCAAACGTTTGATCAAGTCTTGGTAACGTGCTTCGTCTTTCGCACGTGCGTAGTCCAGAAGCTTACGGCGCAGAGCGACCATCTTTAGCAGGCCACGGCGACCATGGTTGTCTTTTTTGTGTGTTTTGAAGTGCTCTGTGAGTGTCGCGATGCGCGAGGACAGGATCGCAACTTGTACTTCTGGTGAACCTGTATCGCCTTCTTTGGTGGCGAATTCTTTCATCAGACGTGATTTTTCTTCAGGCGTAATCGACATCGGGGTCTCCTTTAAGAGATAAGAGTGAATGGCGCAGGCCGGGATATCGTCCAGCAAGGCCCATGGAGAATCGTCTCATTTCGACAAGAGACAGGCGCGTTTAGGTCAGATTAGATCGAAAAGAAAGCAAAAAACATGCGCAAAGCTACCCCTGTCCAACAAAGCTGATGTCAAACAGCGTAGGCGCGTCACCCGTCACTTCAGCAAGCGTGGTGCCGTTTGCTTGGATTAGCCAGCGGTCTGCTTGCTCTGGATCGCTTGAAATGCTCACCTCGGGTTCCACGTCGACTGCTTCATAGACAAGCACCAAAGCGTCCTGCCCGCTTTTAAAATCCCAGATTCGCGCTGGCCCGTCCATGTTAGTGTTCAACACGATTGCATCCGCGCCTAACCCGCCGGACACCTGATCGTCTGCCCCCGCGAAGATCGTATCATCGCCATCTCCGCCATTGAGAAAGTCAGCGCGCTCGGTCGTCTCTTCCCAACCGTTCAACGCATCGTCACCGCCCCCTCCATTCAAGAGATCGCTTCCCTCACCGCCATCAAGAAGGTCGTTTCCTGCACTGCCAACAAGTGTGTCGTTGTCCAGGCCGCCCAAAAGCGTGTCGTCGCCTTCACCGCCGTAAAGGCTGTCATTGCCCTTACCACCTGAGAGCGCATCATCGCCGTCATTGCCACTGAGCGTGTCGTTCCCATCGCCGCCATCAAGCGCGTCGCTTCCCTGATCTCCGAATAAGGCGTCAAACCCGTCATTGCCGGTCAATACATCGTCGCCGCCGTTTCCGTGGAGGACATCATCATCATCACCGCCACCGACGGTATCATCACCGCCACCTGCCATGACATTGTCGTTGCCACCAGCGCCGATCAGATCGTCAGCGGCGTTGGTTCCAATCAAAAGATCATCGCCATCTGTTGTTTCATTCGGATTGATTTGGGTGACGCCGTCTTCATCCGCGTAGGATAAGAAGTCGGTGCTCGTATCACCGATTTGCGTAGTGACGTCATCCGTGAGGGCGTCTGGTGATATACCATCGTCAGTTTCATCCGTGTTTGCACCGGGGTCGACAAGCGATATAGAGCCAATCGCCAACATCCCTAACAGACCAGCTAAAATAAGCATAACACACCTCTTTAAACCCCAATCAGGTGTTTGACGGTCAAAGTTGCGACGGGCAAATCTATTTAGATCAATTGGTTAACGTCCACGCGGTGCCGAAACGGGAATTTCAATCCAGTCAATCAGCTGTTTGGTAAAGTCGCCGATGATGGGAATGAACTCGAATTGCGACAGCCACCAAACCACAAGCGACACCAATATCGACGCGCCCAGAACAGAGCCAAGGCCGAACGCAAGGCCACGTGTGAATTGGAAAAGAATGAGCTTCCACAGAGAGTTATGCACCCGAATGAAGCGATGTTTGTTGAGCGTTTCAAGTTCCGCCGTGAGCTTGTCGAGGCGCGTGTCTGTATCATCAGTCATTGGGCAAACCCCAGCGTTTTGGTTGCTCTGTATAAGCGATGTAGAGCGGGTGTTTTGGATAGCCCGCCTTGCTGAGACCGAGGTGGTAAAGCGGTTTACCAAGTTTGCACAAAAGCCGCTGAACTTCTGCCCCACGTGCCAAGTGCGCCCCATGCGTGCCCCATGCGGCGATGATTTGATCAGAGGTGCGGCTTGCGTCCAAAATAGCGTCATCATTGGCTGGACCGATTGGATCAGCGGTCGCCTTCATCTTGCGCGGATCGGTGTCGCGCCACGCGAATATGTTGGTTACAGTGAAACTGCCAAATCCAAGTGCGCGTGCACGACGCTCGCAGCGCTCAACGGTTGGATCATTTTGTACCTCAGTCGCTGTAGAGGGGTTGAGCATGACGAAACACACGTGCTTGCCAGCGCTGTCCCACACGCGGCTAAGGGAATAACGATATCGCTCGCAATCGGAATAAACCGCAGTTGAGGGCGCATCACCTTTGGTATCTGTTCGCGTAATCATATGCGTCGTTATGCCTGAAACGTGCGGGTGTGCAAATCTGTGTTAGCGTATCGCGAAAGTAAGAAAGGACATCAGATGAACCTAGGCGCGTTTTCGATCAGTTTGACGGTGAAAGATCTCAACAAATCCATCGCATTTTACGAGGATCTTGACTTTACGCATTTTGGCGGCGCGGTTGAGCATGGCTATGCGGTTTGAAAAACGGCGAGAGCATGGTCGGGATGTCTCAAGGGATGTTTGAGACAAACATGTTAGCGTTCAACCCCGGTTGGAATCAGTCTGCGCAAAATGTTGATCTGTTTGATGATGTAAGTGCAATTAAGGAAAAGATGGTCGCGGCAGGGCATGTAATTGAACACGAACAAGGCGGGGAAGAGGGACCTGCGAGTTTCGTTGTGGTTGATCCTGATGGTAATCCGATCTTGTTCGAACAGCACCGCTAGCTCGGGCGCACGAATACGCGCGACGGGTGCAATTCGCCTGCTTTATAAATGCCCACGGCAACCGCTTGCCCATTGAGAGAGGCCCAAGCCTCGTCGCCGTATTCAACGCCATCTGCGGCGAATACCATGCCGGGATTGCCGTTGCGCAATTTGGTCGCCCCCTCTTCCGAGCAGCGCAGTTCAGGCAGGTCATCAAGCCCGATTTCAAGTGGTTGGATATGTTCGTCCAACGCTGGCGTGCGCTCTAGTTCTTTGATGTGCTCTATGCTGAGTCCATTGCTCGCCTCAAACGGGCCAGACCAAATGCGACGCAGTTTTAGGACATGCCCGTAGCATCCTAACGCAGCACCCAAATCGCGCGCGATGGAGCGTACGTAGCCACCTTTGCCGCAGGTCATTTCCAGCTCCACATGATCCACGTCAGGGCGGTCAACCAACAGCAGCTCTTCGACCCAAAGCGGGCGCGCAGACAGTTCAACATCTTCACCATCGCGCGCAAGTTTGTAGGCGCGCTGTCCGTCAATCTTCACCGCGGAAAACTTTGGTGGCACCTGTTGAATGTTCCCAATGAATGCGCTGAGAGCTTCTGTGATCTCAGCATCTTCTGGACGTATATCACTGGTCTTAATCACTTCACCTTCGGCATCATCAGTATTGGTCGCTTGGCCTAAACGCACTGTGAAACGGTAAGCTTTCAAAGCATCGGTGATGTAGGGCACGGTTTTCGTCGCTTCGCCCAAGGCCACCGCCAAAACGCCCGTCGCTTCAGGATCAAGCGTGCCAGCATGGCCTGCTTTTTTCGCCTCAAGCGCCCATTTTACTTTGTTCACAACGGCGGTCGATGTGATGCCCGCAGGTTTGTCGATAACTATCCATCCGGAAATATCGCGACCTTTGCGTTTACGTGCCATGGGAGTGTCCTTAATTACCTGAGCGCGCCGCCTAGCCAATTGGCGCGCGCCCGTCAATTACTCTGCGGGGATAACCGTGCCAACAATGGGGCCCAGTTTATTCCAGCCAACGCCGTATGAGCCGATATCAGGCGCATAAAGTCGCGAAATGTTGCCATCAAAGAACAACGCGTTCGGGGTTTTCAAAACATCGCGATAAAAAGTGCCGAACTCGTGGAAGGTTACAGTGTTGCGCGAAATCGCGAAGGTGGCGTTACGGCCATCCGCGCTGGTGCCAACGCCATTGCGGATGTAGCGCGACGTGCTGTCGATCAAGAAACGCGGGTGCAGGTAACCATCTATCACCAACATCGGGCCGGATTGGCTGGCATAGATGCACTGAGGCGTGCGTTTAACGAATTTGCGTGCTTCGATCACGTCAGCGCGGTTTTCACCGATGCAAAACACGCCATTGGGGAGCAAGCCAAAGTTGCCTGGACCATTTGATGTGATGACGCGTTGCTCTTGCTTGCCATTCTCAAGGTACAATCCAACAGGCGCGCGGTCGTCGTGGTACATGCCCGCGTTCATTGCGAAGCCCAGCCTTTCGCCGTTCTCTTTCAGCGCAGAATTTAAGAAGGAAAAGTAGCCATGCACCTCGTCCGCGTCATCTTTCAGAAACAGGCGTAGGTCTTCGCTGGCAAGGTCTACATCGCAGACCACATAGCGGTTGTCTTTATGGGTTTGCTCACGACACTCTGCGGCGATTAAGGGCGACGATAAGCAGAGTAAGAGTGCGGTGAGCCAGAGCTTCATTCGTCTTCTTCGTCTCGTTCGGTCGCGCGCTCAATATCCGCGCGCACATGCTCTTGCTCAAACAAACGGCGTGTTTCATCCATTTTATCAAACGTCTCATCAAGGCGGAAGCGCATGTCAGGGGAGTGTTTCAAAGCGAGCTTTTTGTTGATCAACTGGCGCAATTCGCCTTTGTTCTTGGCAAGCAATCCAATCACATCGTCCTTGCCTTCACCCCCAAGCGGAAGTGCATAAACAGTGGCGACACGTAGATCAGGGGACACGCGCACCTCACCGATTGTCACAGACAAACGGTTGAGATCAGCGTCATGCACATCGCCACGTTGCAGGATTTCAGACAGACCACGACGGATCAATTCACCAACCCGAAGTTGGCGCTGCGATGGGCCGGAGCCGCTGGAGTATGATTTCTTAGCCATGTGCATCACTTAAGCGCTCTTGCCGCCTTTGCCAAGCTGCTGTGCGCGGGTTAAGAGTGGGCAACGAGATAAGGAATATTGCGATGACTGAAACGCCCGGAATTGTTGTGACTGGTGCCTCTGGCCGTATGGGACAGATGTTGATCAAGACCATCCAGGAAAGCGATGCGGCGCTTCTTGTTGGTGCGTTGGAGCGTCCCGGTCACGACTGGGTTGGTCGCGATGTTGGCGTAGCCATGGGGGAAGCTGAGGTTGGTTTGCAGGTCACCGATGACCCTTTGGAGGTGTTTGCCAAAGCGCAAGCGGTTATTGATTTCACTTCTCCGGATGCGAGTGTCGCTTTTGCGGGTCTCGCCGCGCAAGCGCGCGCGGTCCATGTGATCGGCACAACGGGATTCGAGGACCATCACTTGGCTGCATTCACCGTTGCTGCACGGCACGCTACTATTGTGCGGGCGGGCAACATGAGCCTCGGGGTAAATTTGTTGACCCAGCTGACGAAAAAAGTCGCCGCCGCGCTTGATGAAGATTTCGACATCGAAGTGATCGAAGCGCATCACAATATGAAAGTGGATGCGCCCTCTGGCACAGCACTCATGCTTGGTGAAGCCGCAGCTGAGGGGCGCGGGGTTAATCTCAAGGACGTGCGCGACAGTGGGCGTGATGGCATCACCGGAGCGCGCAAGCGGGGCGACATTGGTTTCACAGCCATTCGCGGTGGTGATATTGTCGGCGAACATGACGTGTTGTTCGCAGCTGCGGGCGAGCGGATTGTGATCCGTCACATGGCCACAGATCGCCGTGTTTTCTCACGCGGCGCGCTAAAAGCGGCGCTTTGGGGGCAAGGTAAAGCACCGGGCGAATATGATATGCTTGATGTGCTCGGTCTTTGATTTTCCTTTAATTTGGCAAAAAGCCTAGCTAGATTTGCAGTGGTAACGCGTAGAAGTTTGATCCAGTCGGGCCATTTTCGCGTATAGTGAATAGATCGGAGGGGATTCGTTTTATGTTTAGGCTCTGCGCACTTGCCATCGCTCTAGTTGCAACACCTGCGTTTGCAGCCAATTACACGAAGATCAATGACAAGGCCGAGTTTGTGAAACTGGTGCAGGGCAAAACGCTCACACGCCCCTTGGTAAAGCTCCAAGTGTCTTCCGCAGGCAGCATCAAAGGTCGCGGTGCGGCATGGGATGTGAATGGTCAATGGACTTGGAAGAACGGTTATTTCTGTCGCAACTTAAATTGGGGTGGCATGGAACTTGGATATAATTGCCAAGAGGTTGGATTGTCGAACGGCAAAGTCCGCTTCACGTCTGATCAGGGCACGGGCCAGTCTGCGGAATTCAAGCTGCGTTAAGCCGTTAGAAATCGATCGCGATCCCCTTTTTCTCCCAGTCGCCGTAACGCACGGGTTCAGGCCCATTGCGGCCACCAAGCTCTGGCGCAAGCTCTAGCGCTTTTGCAGTTTTGCGGCGCTCTTCTGCTTCTGCCAAGGCGCGCTGGGCGGCTGGGGGTAATTCGTTGTTCTTTATATCGGTCATCTCAGCGCTCCTTTCCAAGGGGATATCCCCTTGATATACGCCGCGAGGTAGGGACGGCAAGCAGTGCAAAGGCAAATTAAATGGCAGATAACGGTGTAGCCGCGAGACGCGCAGCGGCAGGATTGCTGGAACAAGTGCTTGGTGAGGGCAAAATGCTGTCTGAAGCGCTGGGCGCCCCTTACATGCTACGGCTTGCTTACGATGATCGTGCACGCGCACAACGACTTGCGTCTGAAACGCTACGTTCATTGGAACGCGTTGACCGTATCATGAAGCCGTTTTTGCGCAAGCCGCCGCCCCTTGCGGTACATAATGTCCTGAGGATCGCGACCTATGAACTGTGCACAGGCGGTGCCGCGCATGGAGTTGTGAATGATGCGGTCAGCAGTGTGGGCGCAAACAAACGCACCGAAAAGCTGAAGGGTCTGACCAACGCAGTTTTGCGCAAAGTCGTCGACAAGGGTCCAGAGGAATGGGCGAAACTGCGGGTTCCGCGTTTGCCAAAATGGCTACGCGCCCCGCTTGCGCAGGCCTATGGTCATGAAGGCATCGGTGATATCGAGCGTATGCATTTCACGGGCGCGCCGCTAGATTTGACGCCAAAGGGCGATGCGAAGGCGCTTTCAGAAGCAGTTGCCGGCGTGGTTTTGCCAACTGGATCAGTCCGCATCAAAGATGCGGTGCAAGTGTCTGCTTTGGCTGGTTATGACGCGGGCGATTGGTGGGTTCAGGACGCAGCGGCGGCCTTGCCCGTGCAAATCCTTCATCCTCAAAAGGGCGAAGCGATCATCGATCTGTGCTGCGCGCCCGGCGGCAAAACCATGCAGCTCGCTGCAAGTGGTGCCAATGTGACGGCTGTTGATAGTTCTGATCGACGCATGCAGCGCGTGCGTGAAAATTTAGAGCGCGCAAAATTGTCCGCTGAGTTGGTTGTCGGCGACGCGTTGGAGACCAGCGGTCGATACGATGCAGTCCTTCTTGACGCGCCCTGTTCCGCAACAGGTACGATCAGGCGTCACCCAGATTTACCCCTTGTCAAGGACGGTTCGGAATTTGGGGAGCTGATCGAGCTGCAAGCGCAAATGCTTTCCCATGCGATCACGCTTCTGAAACCCGGCGGACGCTTAGTTTTTTGCACATGTTCGCTCTTGCCGGATGAGGGCGAATGCCAAATCGAGGATCTTCTTGCGATACATCCAGAGCTGGAGATTGATCGCGACGCCTTGAAGCGCGACGGGATCGAGGATGCATGGATCACCGAAGAGGGCGGATTGCGACTGCGACCCGATTATTGGGCAGAGCAGGGCGGTATGGACGGCTTCTATATCGCTCTTTTGCGCAAACCGCTTTGAGCGATGATTTTCAGCGGTGACTCTTAGCCACTCTCGCGGTAAGGTGACCTTAATCACCGCGCCATAAGAGCGCATAGGGCAGAGCAGATGTCTAAAGGTAGCAAATGGTCCGTGCGTGCAACCCGCGCGATGCACCGCGTTCATGCGCGGCTTGTCACTCGTCAAACGGCGGCGACAGGATTCGTGTCGCAACCTGAACCACGCACTATTGGCAGCTTTGCAAAGGGTCGTCAGCTTTGTGCCGGAAACATCATGTTTGCAGGGCATCTGGTAGAAGCGCCCAAGACAAGCCTATGGAAAATTCCAGTTCCTGATGCAGCGTTTGCGCAAGATGCGCATGGCTTTAGTTGGCTTGATGATTTGGCTGCGGTTGGTGATCTGGCCGCTCGTGAAGCTGCTCAAGCTTGGGTTTGGGATTGGATCGGAACTTATGGTCGCGGCAAAGGACCAGGCTGGGTGCCCGGACTTACAGGGCGCCGTTTGATCCGCTGGATAAACCACGCGTTGTTTTTGTTGAGAGGGCAAGAGGCGAATGCGTCAGAGCAATTTTATCGCTCCCTCACGCAGCAAACGAAATTTTTAGCGCGTCGTTGGCATAAAACCGAACCGGGTCTCGCACGGTTCGAGGCATTGACTGGGATGATCTACGCTGGCCTGTCTCTTAGCGGCATGGAGGCCCATGTAAATCCGGCAGTCAAAGCCTTGGCGCGCGCGTGCACTGATCAGATCGATGCAGAAGGTGGAATTTCTACTCGTAACCCTGAAGAGTTGCTTGATATCTTTACACTTATCACTTGGGCCGCAGTCAGTTTGCGCGAGGCCGGGATCATACCGCCGCAAGAACATCTTGATGCGATTGAACGCATCGCGCCAACCTTGCGGACATTGCGCCATGCTGATGGTAGCCTTGCGCGCTTTCATGGTGGTGGCCGCGGTGTGGATGGGCGCTTGGATCAAGCCCTTTCCAATTCTGAAGTGCGCCACGCAGCGCCAGATGGTTTGTCGATGGGATTCGCGCGCCTCTCCGGTGGGCGCACAAGCTTGGTTGTGGATGCCAGCGTGCCGCCGAAAGATGTCTCCTCTCACAATGCACATGCCTCGACCCTCGCGTTTGAGATGACGTCTGGGCGACGCCCTTTGATCGTGAATTGCGGGTCTGGCAAGGTTTTTGGTGAGGATTGGCGCAGCGCGGGACGTGCGACGCAATCGCATTCTGTGCTTTCTATTGATGGCTATTCCAGCGCGCGTTTTGCAGCGCGCGGCATTAAGAAACGCAAGTTAGAGCTGCTGGTCGACAGTCCCAAACATGTCCCCGTGCAAGTGAGTGAAGCCCCTGATGGAACCCGTTTGCAAGCGGGCCACGATGGATATGACAGCACACATGGTTTGACCCATGCGCGCACGTTGGAGTTGACCTTCAACGGACGCGGTCTTGCGGGTGAGGATATGTTGCTCGCCATGGAAGATGCTTCCAAGAAGCGGTTTGAGAAGCGCATGGATGAGTTAAGCCTGCAAGGCGTTGCGTTCTCGATCCGCTTTCATCTGCATCCAGAGGTCGATGCCGCGCTAGATATGGGTGATACGGCTGTGTCGATAGCCCAAAAAAGCGGCGAGCTATGGGTATTCCGTCATGATGGCGTCGCAGAACTTAGCCTTGAGCCGAGCGTTTATCTTGAAAAAGGGCGTCTTCAGCCGCGCGCGACAAAACAGATCGTTTTAACTGGGCGCGCAATGGACTATGCGACACGTATTCGGTGGTCACTTTCCAAAACGCAGGACACTGCGGTCGGTGTGCGCGATCTTGTACCGGATGATGAACCGCAATTTTTATCCTAGGACGATGCCCTCATGACTGACCTTTCCCCAATCCGCCGCGCTTTGCTTTCTGTGTCTGACAAGACAGGCTTGATCGAGCTGGGACAGGCTTTGTCTGATCGTGGAGTTGAACTTCTCTCGACGGGTGGCAGTGCCAAGGCGTTGCGTGATGCTGGCCTTGAGGTGCGCGATGTTGCGGATGTGACGGGTTATCCAGAGATGATGGATGGACGCGTGAAAACGCTGCACCCTGCGGTACATGGTGGCTTACTGGCGCTGCGCGATAAAGATGCGCATGTGGCCGCGATGGATGAGCACAACATTGGCGCGATCGATCTACTGGTTGTTAACCTTTACCCGTTTGAAGAGACAGTGGCGAAAGGTGGCGACTACGAAGACTGTATTGAGAATATCGACATTGGTGGCCCCGCGATGATCCGTGCTGCTGCGAAGAACCACGCGTTTGTGAGCGTGGTCGTGGATGTTGAAGACTACGCTGGGTTGTTGTCTGAATTGGATGCGAACGACGGTCAAACGACTTATACATTCCGCCAAAAGCTGGCACAAACGGCTTACGCGCGCACGGGTGCGTATGATGCGGCTGTGTCGACTTGGATGGCGGATGCGCTGGGCGAGGTCGCTCCGCGCCGTCGCGCTTTTGCTGGAACGCTTTCGCAGACCCTTCGCTATGGAGAGAACCCGCATCAAACAGCCGCGTTCTATACCGATGGAACAGAGCGTGCGGGCGTTGCGACGGCGAAACAGCATCAGGGCAAAGAGCTGAGCTACAATAACATCAACGACACGGATGCAGCTTTTGAATTGGTGGCGGAATTTGATCCTACCGACGGCGCAGCCTGTGCCATTATCAAGCATGCGAATCCCTGTGGCGTCGCTTTGGGTGGATCGCTGATCGAGGCGTACAAAAGTGCGTTTGATTGCGATCGCACTTCTGCGTTCGGTGGAATTGTCTCGCTTAATCAGCCACTTGATGAGGAAACGGCGAACGAGATTGTCGGTATCTTTACCGAAGTCGTCATCGCTCCGGGTGCTTCCGATGCCGCGCGCGCTGTGTTCGCGAGCAAGAAGAACCTTCGCTTGCTGACCACTGATGGTCTACCTGACAATCGCGCTGGTGGTCTGACCTATCGCCAAGTCGCAGGCGGGATGTTGGTGCAAGACAAAGATGTTGGGTTTGTCGGTATGGATGATCTGAAAGTGGTGACCAAGCTTGTCCCGACTGATGAACAAATGCGTGATTTACTATTTGCTTGGAAGGTCGGCAAACACGTGAAATCGAACGCGATTGTCTATGTGAAAGACGGCGCAACCGTTGGTGTTGGCGCGGGTCAGATGAACCGTCTTGATAGTGCGTTGATCGCCGCGAAAAAGGCAGAACGTATGGCGGAGGTACTTGGCCTTGAGACGCCGTTGAGTGTCGGATCTGCTGTCGCATCTGACGCGTTCTTCCCGTTTGCGGATGGTTTGATGGAAGCGGCTGCCGCAGGTGCGTCTTGCGTTATACAACCGGGAGGGTCTATGCGCGATGACGAAGTGATTGCAGCAGCTGATGAAGCTGGGCTGGCGATGGTGTTTACCGGTATGCGCAATTTCCGCCATTAAGAAACGTTAAGGGAGGACGCAAATGCGTCTGGTGTTTTGGGCAGGCTTTTGGGTGTTTCTCGCGGATCAAGCGAGCAAATATCTCGTGGTCCATTGGATTAACCTGCGCGAAGTGGGCAGCATTGACGTGTTGCCACCTGTGATAAATCTGCGCATGGCGTGGAATTACGGCATAAACTTCGGGTTCTTTTCAGGCGACAGCGATTCAACGCGTTGGATCCTGATCGGCATTGCAATCATCATCATTGCTTTCGTGCTTTATTGGCTGCGCAAGGAAGAGTTCGGCAAGATCGGTTTGATCAGCGCTGGCATTTTGATCGGTGGCGCACTGGGAAATATTATTGACCGTATTCTCTACGGTGCCGTCGCTGACTTTCTCAACATGAGCTGCTGTGGCTTCACAAATCCGTTCTCTTTCAACATCGCCGATATCGCGATCTTTGCGGGTGCGTTTGGCATGGTACTATTTGCGGGTGACACCAAGGAAGAGGCTTAATCCCATACGACCAGTGCGGTTTCGCCGACATTAAAAAAGTCTAGGTGACGCCGCTGTTTCAATAGGTTAAAAGCACTGATAACGGAGCGGAGTTTAACCATGCGACCGGCGAGCAGTTTGATCCTTATCTTGGCCCTGGGCCTTTCCGCGTGTGGCGATACGACCCTGCGCGACTTGAACGATCCCGCAGCGGGACCGGAAGAGTTCGATATTATTCCAAATAAGCCTTTGGAAACACCTGACAATTATACCGCATTGCCGGTACCAACACCTGATCAGGCAAATCTTGCGGATGCTACACCGAAGAAAGACGCGGTCGCAGCGCTTGGCGGTCGTCCCTCTTTGTTGGACGCACAAGGCCCTGCGCGCAGTGATGCGGCTTTGGTCGCGAGCGCTTCGCGCTTTGGGGTGCCCGCCGGTGTTCGTGAACAAACTGCCGTGGAAGATGCGGAATTTCGAAAGCGTCGTGGCCGTTTCTCCAACATTCGCCTGTTTAAGACGGATCGCTATGGCAGTGTGTACAAGCGTCAAACATTGGATGCTCAGAAAACCGTCGAGACGTATCGTCGAGCTGGGCGAAAGACACCGACTGCGCCTCCCGCAAATTAACGTTCTCTCACGAAGCTGTCAGTGCGCTTGAAACATCACGCGCGGCACGTAAATTGAGATGCAGACAGACCCAGCGTGAGGAAACACAATGCGTTTTGGACTTCGTTTGGCAGTGCCCTTTCTTGCGCTGTTTTCTGCCCCTTTGAGCGCGTTTGCAGAAACTGTGCGCTGGGATGATAAGGTTAGTACGTTCAATCTGGACAATGGTATGGAAGTCGTCGTGATCGAAGATCACCGCGCCCCCGTCGTTGTGCACATGATGTGGTATCGCGCCGGATCTGCGGATGAAAAACCTGGTGTTTCCGGCGTCGCGCATTTTCTGGAACATCTGCTTTTCAAAGCCACAGATACCATGGAAGCAGGCGAGTTTTCCAGAACAGTCGCCGCGAATGGTGGCTCTGACAATGCGTTTACGTCACATGACTATACGGCCTACTTTCAGCGCGTCGCCTCGGATCGTCTTGAGTTGATGATGAAGATGGAAGCGGACCGTATGGTCAACCTGCGCCTCACGGAAGCGGATATTCTGACGGAACGTGAAGTGATCATCGAAGAACGCAACCAGCGCACTGAGAATGATCCCGGTGCGTTGTTTGGTGAACAAGCGAATGCCGCGCTTTACATGAACCACCGCTACGGCGTGCCGATCATTGGATGGCGACACGAAATGGAAACGTTGGAGCTGGAAGATACGCTGGAGTATTATGAGCAGTTTTATGCGCCCAACAATACAATTCTAATAGTCGCAGGTGATGTCACACCAGAGGAAGTTAAAGAGCTGTCCGAGCGTCATTACGGACCGCTTGCCGCAAATCCAGATTTGGAGCCGCGCGCGCGCCCGCAAGAACCTTTGCACAATGCAGAGCGTCGCATTTTGCTCGAAGACCCGCGCGTCGCGCAACCCTATGTGCGTCGCTCCTACATCGCGCCCGAACGCGACAGTGAGGATCAAAAAACTGCCGCAGCTTTGATGTTGGGGGCCGATCTCTTGGGGGATGGTCAAACATCTTTCATGTCGCGAAAACTCCAGTTCGAAGAGAAAATCGCCGTGTTTGCCAGCGCGTTCTATCGCGCCACTTCTTTGGATGATGCGAGTTTCACGACCGTTGTCGTGCCTGTTGAAGGTGTCAGTCTCAAAAATGCAGAGGCGGCGATGGACCGCGTGATTGCAGAGTTCATGGAGGCGCCAATTGATCTGGATCATCTGAACCGGATCAAACGCGCGATGCGCGCGAGCGAGATCTACGCGAAAGACAATGTGCAGGGTTTGGCCAATCGTTTTGGGCGAGCTTTGACTTCGGGCCTGAAAGTGAAAGACATTCTTGCATGGCCAGACGTAGTCGAAGGCATCACAGAGGATGATATTAAAACGGCAATGCGAGACGTGTTGAACAAGAAATCATCAGTGACAGGATGGCTCACATCCGGTGCGGAGGCAGCGCAATGAAACGATTTTTCTATAGCTTAGTTGCAGTTGTTACGATCATAGCTACGCCGCTTCGTGCGGATGTGGATATCCAAGAAGTGACCTCGCCTATGGGGTTCAAAGCGTGGCTGGTTGAGGATCACACGATTCCTTTTATGGCTTTGCGCCTCGGTTTCAAAGGCGGTGCGTCTTTGGATCGGGAAGGAAAACGTGGCTCTGTTAATTTGATGGTGGCTTTGCTTGAAGAGGGCACGGGGGATCTGGACGCACGCGGATTTGCGCGTGAAGTGGATGAGCTTGCGGCCTCCTTCAACTTTGACGCTTCCGGCGATTCAGTCAGCGTTTCTGCGCGCATGCTCAGCGAAAACCGTGACGCGGCGATTGCGCTATTGAAGGGTGCAGTGGCTGCCCCGAGTTTCGATCAGGTCGCGATTGATCGTGTCAAAGGGCAGGTGGTTTCCATCCTGCAATCTGATCTCAAAGATCCCAATAAAATCGCGCAAACTGCGTTCAACAAGGCGGCATTCGGGGATCACCCCTATGGCAGCACTTTAAGTGGCACAGCAGCGTCTATCGAAAGTCTAACGCGCGAAGACATCCAGAATGCGCACCGCGATGCGATGGCGCGCGACCGTGTGTTTGTCAGTGCTGTTGGCGATATTACGGCCGAAGAACTTGGTGCGTTGATGGACACCTTACTCGGAGATTTGCCTGAAACGGGTGCGGCTATGCCAGAGCGTGTCGAAATCGGGCTTGGGTCTGGAATCACCGTTGTTCCTTACGAAACGCCACAGTCGGTTGCGCTGTTTGGCCATCGCGGGATCAAGCGTGATGATCCTAATTTCTTTGCGGCCTTCATCGCAAGCAACATCCTTGGCGGCGGCGGTTTCGACAGCCGTTTGATGGAAGAGGTGCGCGACAAACGCGGCCTGACCTATGGTGTTTATTCGTATCTTTCCACACGTGATCATGCGGAATTGGTGGTGGGGCAAGTGGCCTCTGCTAATGACCGTGTCGGCGCTGCGATTGATGTGATCAAGGATGAATGGGCGCGTTTGGTCAACGAAGGCGTGTCGCAAGAAGAACTTGATGTGACTAAGACCTTTCTGACTGGTGCCTATCCATTACGCTTTGACGGCAATGGTCCGATCGCGAACATTCTTGTCGGGATGCAGATGCAGGGTTTGCCGAAAAACTACATTAACACACGCAATGACAATGTGAATGCGGTGACTTTGGAAGAGATCAACCGTGTGATCAAAGACGTGTATTTGCCGGACGAGTTGCACTTTACCGTCGTGGGTAAACCCGAAGGTTTGGATTAAGAAAGAGCGCCCTTTTTACGTGGCGCTCTGGGTGTTTTAAGGGTCGGCGAAGAAGCTGATTACAGCGTCCGAGATAAGCGCGTGATCCGCGATACGCTCGTCTGTTCCGCCTTCACACAGCTCGCCGTCGCCCGGAACTTCGTTCTCTAAGATGTCCATACCGCGGTCTGTACAAACCCCTAGAAAATCGAAATGCGTAAGGCTCGTAGGTTCGATGTAGCGCACATTATCTTTGGGCAATGAAGCGATCAATGCGCGGCTTTCGCGATCAAGATCAAGGGATCCCATTGATGGCTTTGGCGCACCGATCACCAAAAGTGGGGTCTTGATTGTAGATAGGGTTTCGGGCGCGAAGGTCTGCGTGCCTCCCAAATCAAAGACCGCAATCGCTTTGATGCGGGGATCGCTCAGATCTTGTTCCATCGACACAATGTCCTCTTCGGTTTTCGCGATACGCCACGTGTCACCAATTTTGCAGATCAACTCGCTCGGATCGGCTGCGCAATCGGTTTTGACCTTGTCGCCATCATACCGTCCACCGGCAAGCCACACCGCCGTCCAGCCTCCAAGGGAATGTCCGCCCATGAATATGTTCTTTGGATCAATGCGCGGCGCGAAGGTGTCGTCGTCTAACAAATGGCTGATCACTCGAGACACATCGCGCGGACGTTCCCACAATTGGCGCGCATCGCCCGTGTCACGGAGCCAACTCGACGTGCCGGGATGGCTCAGCGAAGCAACGATATACCCCTTGGTGACCAGAGCTTCAGCAAGCCAGTTTTGGTTGCGCTCATTTCCGTACAAGCCATGTGATAGAACGACGAAAGGGCGCTGACCCTCAAGCGGCGTCGCCTTTTTTGCGGCGTCAACACCCACCCAAACCCCGTTGGATTGGATGCGTTTCACACGCGCATCGTTCTCAGCCGGATACCAGACAAGCCCCTCAATGGGGCGGTCTTTCTGAGCGTCCTTCACTTTGAATTTCTGCCATCCCAAGACTTGATCCTCTGCGTGCGCTTGCCCTGCGCCGATCAGCAAACTGAGGCAAAGAATGTGAATTAGTCGTTTCATGTCGAACTCCGATATGTATGCGTGATACGAATTGCAGTGCTGCGCAAACGGGGATCTCGCAATCGCTGGAGGCCGCAAAACATGTCCTGAAATTCGATCTAGGACAGCTCAAACGTCAAAGAGGACATATGCAGGACACGGCTCTGCTGGTTTTACCATTGCCTATAATGACCGCACTGCTCGGTGGTGCGATTGCGGCGTTGATCCTTCGCCTTGATCTGGGAAGTCGTAGCGCGACGGTTTTATTCGCGTTTTTATTCGCTTTGCTGAGTTTCAGTTCGCTCTTGGTCGGGTTGCGATTTGGTTATGGATTGGAACAGGTAGTTCTAATTCAGCGCACGTCGCCTTTGCTTGTTGGGCCGTTGCTTTATCTCGGGTTCGCTGCGTTTGTAATCCCGAAAGAACGGTTCAGTCGCGCGGTGCTGCTGCACCTGAGCATTGCATTTATCGTGATTGCAATCGTGCTACTGTCGCCTAGACCGATCTACGCGCTCGATTGGGTGATCACGCTCAGCTATCTGTTCTATCTTGTCGGGCTTTGGCGGCTTTGGCGTCGCGGGCCAGATTATTTGATCCACGCTTATTTCGATGTCTCGCAAAGGGTGTCCAACTGGATGCTGCGTGGCATGGTTTTGCTGTCGGTGATCTTGCTGTTTGATACAGTGATCGCGCTTGATTTCATGCTCAACGAGGGGCGCAATGCGAAGACGCTGATCTCGCTCGCCTCGATCCCGTTTTTTATTGGATTGCTCGCCTTTATCTTTGTGCTGCCCTCAATGATGTCCGCCCCACGCGCGAAGAGTGAGGCGTTATTGCAGGGCGAGCGCGATAATAATGTGAAGTTAGAGCATGAGGCGCGGGAGTTGCTGATGTCGACGCAGCTGTATCTCGAGCCTGATTTGTCAGTGCAACGTTTGTCGCGGCGTCTTCATGTAACCGTGCGGGCGTTGTCAGTCGCGATCAATCGCACGCAGGATATGAATGTGTCGCAATATGTGAATCGGTTTCGGATGGAGCATGCAGCGGATCTTTTGCGCGGCACGGATGAAAGCGTGGCAAAGGTTATGGCGCAGTCAGGGTTTCTGACGCGGTCCAACTTTTACCGAGAATTTCAAAGGGTCTACGGGTGTTCCCCTGCGGCATACCGCAAGGGAAAGTAGTGCTGAGCGTGCGCTGTTAGATCAAGCCTGCGTGAGCCATGCCTGCGTCGATCATTGCTTTGGTCTCATCCGTAAGGCCAACCAAAGGTGAGCGCACTTCATCGCTGCACAGGTCCAACTTGGACATCGCATACTTTGCACCAACAAGGCCGGGCTCTGTGAAGATGGCTTTGTGAAGCGGCATCAACTGATCGGTAATTTCCAGCGCCTTAGCGAAATCACCTTTGAGCGTCGCCTCTTGCATTTTTGCGCAAAGCTTCGGCGCGACGTTTGCGGTGACCGAAATCATGCCAAGACCACCATGGGCGTTATAGCCAAGCGCTGTTGCATCTTCACCGGAGAGCTGGATGAAATCCGTACCGCATGTGAGACGGGTCAAAGGCACGCGTGCAAGATCGCCTGTTGCATCTTTGACGCCAACAATGCGTTTTAGCTTGGCCAACTCACCCATGGTCTCAGGGGTCATATCAACGACGGAACGGCCCGGAATATTGTAAATGATTATCGGTATATTTGTGCTGTCGTGGATCGAGGTGTAGTGCGCGACCAAGCCGCGTTGCGTCGGCTTGTTATAATATGGCGTGACCACAAGAACCGCATCGGCACCCGCTTTCTCGGCGCTTTGCGCAAGACGGATGGATTCGAGTGTGTTGTTGCTACCCGCACCCGCGATCACAGGAAGGCGACCGGCAGCGGCGCGCACAACTTCTTCGACGACTTTATCGTGCTCGTCGTGGGTTAGCGTTGGGCTTTCGCCAGTAGTGCCAACAGGAACAAGTCCATGCGTGCCTTCACCAACATGCCATTCGACAAGTTTTTTCAGTGTATCCAAATCCAGCTCGCCGTTCTTGAACGGCGTAATCAATGCGACGTTTGAGCCTTTAAACATGACACGCTCCTCTTCGTGTTGGCGGACGCAGTGTCCGGATGCAAAAAACAGCCTAAGGGAACACGCACGTGTGCAATTGTGAATTGCGGCCAGCGCTGCAGAGGCTAGGTTGTGCGGTGTCTATCCTTTGTCATTGAACGAATTGCAAGCCATGATGCGTTTCGCCCTTTTGCTTTTTCTTACTCTGTGCGCTCCGATTTTTGCGAACGCGAACGGTCATGTTCCGCTCACCCGCGCCTTTGAAGCGATGAAAGCGGGCGATTGGACAAGTGCGCGCGCGATTGCCAGTGACGTTAGCCCCATCGCCTATGATTTGATCGAATGGCATCGTTTGCGAAGTGGCCTTGGCACGCCTGAAGAAGTAATGTTGTTTCTGGATCTCAACCCTGATTGGCCGGGTTTGGATTGGCTGCGTCGCAAAAGTGAACCTGTGATGCTGGACGCAAACAATGCTGATGTCTTGCTGTTTTTTAGGGAAGATTTGCCCCAAACCGCCCAAGGAGCCTTGGCGCATGCGCGTGCTTTGGAGGCAAGTGGTCAGTCTGGCAGTGCGGACGCGGGTATTGTTCTTGCCTGGCGCAGTATGGCGATTGGGCCGCAAACCCACGCACGGATGTTGGAAGAGCACGGCGATTTGCTGGGGGAACACCATATCGCACGCCTTGACATGCTGCTGTGGAAAGATTGGAAAAGCAACACGGATCGAATGTTGCCTCTAGTGCCTGAGGGCTATCAAAAGCTCGCGAAAGCGCGCCAAGGATTGCGCGCGCGCGTGAAGGGACCGGATGCTTTGGTCGCCTCTGTTCCTGCAAACCTGCAAAACGATCCCGGTCTTTCGTTTGAGCGTTTCGTGTGGCGTGCGCGCAAAGGCCGTCAAGAAGACGCGATAGAGCTGGCTTTGGCATCGAGCAAAAGTGCGAAAACCTTGGGTGAGCCTGAGCAATGGGCGAATAGACGCCGATCTTTGTCGCGTCAGTTGATGCGCAATAAAGATTACAAAAAGGCCTATGCCTTAGCGAGCCAACATCATCTATTTGGTGGCTCGTCCTTCGCAGATCTCGAATGGCTAAGCGGCTACATCTCTTTGCGGTTTCTGAATGATCCTGCGAAAGCGCTGACGCATTTCCAAGCGCATCAAGGTGCTGTGGTCACCCCGATTTCTCGGGGTCGTGCTGGTTATTGGATTGGTCGTGCGCAAGAGGCTTTGGGCAATGCGAAAGCTGCAAAAGCATCCTATGTGGATGGAGCAGAATACCAGTCGAGCTTTTATGGATTGCTCGCGGCTGAGCGCGCGGGTGTTGGTTTTGACAAAAGCCTTGGCGGACAAGCGTCTTTGCCGGATTGGCGCGGCGCGAGCTTTATGGGATCGACAGTGTTCCAAGCGGCAGTTCTTGCGTTGCAAGCCGGTGAGTTAACGGTGTCGGAGCGGTTCTTTACTCATCTCACCGAAAGACTGAGCTCGCTTGAAGCTGCGCAGCTTGGTCAGGTCGCGATTGACCTCAATGAACCGCACATCGCTGTTATGATAGGTAAACGCGCGGCGAGCGGCGGTGTGACGATCCCTGCACCGTATTATGCCGTTCATGATCTTGCGAAGTCGACGCATCCAATTGCGACGGAATTTGCGCTCGCCATAGCGCGCCGTGAAAGCGAGTTTGATCCAGTCGTCGTCTCTGGTGCAGGGGCGCGTGGTTTGATGCAAGTGATGCCTGCGACGGCTCAAAACGTGGCGGGTGAAATTGGGATTGATTACGCGAAGGAGAAACTGACGAGCGATTGGCGTTATAACGCACAGCTTGGCACGGCCTATCTCGCGCGTTTGTATAAACAATTTGATGGCAATCCCGTGATGATTTCTGCAGGTTATAACGCGGGACCAGGGCGCCCTGTGCGTTGGATGGAAGTTTATGGAGATCCGCGCAAAGGCGAGATTGATATTGTTGATTGGATTGAACACATCCCGTTTCGTGAAACGCGGAACTACGCGATGCGTGTGACGGAAAGCCTGCCAATCTATCGTGCGCGCTTGGGGCAGGATCCTTTGCCAAAGCCGTTCTCGAAAGAACTCGTTCAGATGCGTTAGGTCAGCGTGGAGTTCGCCGAGCCCTTTAATTCGCCATTAGGGTATGCGATGCTTGAGGGAGATTTTTTGTAATTATTGTCACGTCAGAGTCACAACCTGAGGATTTGGGTGCTTTTGCAGTGGTTCTTTGATCAAGGCATATTAAGTGATGTTTAAGAATTTATTGTTGGTGGGTGTTGTGACGTTAATGACTTCGATCTGGACGCGCTTTGCGCTGCTTTTGGCGCTTGCGGCACTCGTTTCCGGTTGCGCTCAGCCGGGGTCGGGGCAAATTGAGGGCGACGTCTTTGATCCCTACGAAGCGAACAACAGGCAAACGCATGAGTTAAACCGTGCTTTGGACAAAGTGTTGGTTCGGCCCGTTGGCGTTGGCTACACGACAATCGTCCCTGACGACCTTGAAGCCAGTATTGGCAACTTCGCCTCTAACCTGAGCTTGCCAAGCACAATTGTGAACAACCTATTGCAGGGCAATGTGGAAGGCGCGTTCCGCAATTCGATGCGCTTTGTTTTTAACTCGACCCTTGGGTTTGGCGGTTTGTTTGATGTTGCCGGAGATTTCGAGATCAATGAGATTGGCGGCGACTTTGGTCAAACGCTATATGTTTGGGGTGTGCCAGAAGGCGCATATATCGAACTACCGATTGTTGGCCCGTCCACAGAGCGCGCCGCAGTTGGTAGGGCTGTTGATCTCTTCACCAATCCTTTGAGCTATGTTTTGCCGAACCCGGATAAATACATTGGTACTGCGGCAGGAGTTGCGTCAAAAGTGGGGGATCGCGTGCGCTACGCCGAGACGGTCGATTCTGTGCTTTACAACAGCGCGGACAGCTACAGCCAAGCACGCGGCATTTATATGCAGAACCGTCGGTTCCAGTTGGGCGATGGCGATGCTGCAGAAGAGATCAACCCATTTGATCTGAATACAGAAGGGTTCTGAGCATGACACAAGTTTCACGACGCAAGGCTACAGGCCTTATCGGAGCAGCGCTCGCCATGTTTACAGTCGCGCCAACGCAGGCCGCGGCTTTGGACACGGTAAGCGCAAAGAAATTGGTCGATGCTCTTGTTGGCGAGATCAACCGCGTCATTGCATCGGGAAAATCTGAGCAAGCGATGTACAAAGATTTCAATCGCATCTTCGCGAAATACGGTGACACGTCCTACATAGCGGCTTATGCGATGGGCAACGATGGTCGCCGCGCGAGTGGTGCGCAGAAAAAGAAATTCTCGGCCGAGTTCCAGACCTATATTTCGCGCAAATACGGTGCGCGCTTCCGTGAGTTTATTGGCGGACGCTTGGAAGTTAAAAGCGTGCGTCCTGTGAAAAGCTGGTTTGAGGTTACAACGACTGCTTTTCTACGTGGTGAAGCGCCATTCACTGTGACCTTCCTTGTGTCCAATCGCACGGGGCGCGACAAGTTCTTCAATATGTTCATTGAGGGCATCAACCTGCTACTCACTGAGCGCACGGAAATCGGTGCGATGATCGATCGTCGCGGCGGTAATCTTGATAAAATGATCGCTGATCTACGGACAGCTAAGTAAGCTTCGGCTCTAGCTCTTTATCTGTCGATGATGACCTCTTTACGCTGCTTGCGTGGTGTAGCTGGTCCGTTGCTGCCGCCCAAGCTTCTGAGGACGCGTTGTAAAACCGTATCGGCGACGCCATCTGCGGGGATCGGTTCGAAATTACCATTGCGTCGTTGTTGTTGAGGTTGCTGACGCACAGGCGTGGGGGCGATCATTGGCAGCGGTTTTGACGGCAAACCTTCGTGCACGCGGACCATAACCTCGTGCCAGATTTCAGCGGGAAGGCCACCGCCCGTCACGCCCGTGAGCGGCGTGTTGTCGTCATAACCCATCCACACCCCTGCAACGTAATCCGCAGTAAAGCCGATGAACCAAGCATCGCGCGCGGCTTGTGTCGTGCCAGTTTTGCCCGCCGCTTCGCGATCAGGAAGGGCGGCGCGACGACCCGTGCCTTGGCTAACCACACGTTCCATCATGTAGATCAGTTTGCCTGCCGCCTCATCGCGGATCACGCGTTCGCGTATTCCACCTCCGCTACCCATCAAAGGTTCGCTATCACCGAGCAAGCTCAACTCGACGAGACCGTAAGGAGCAACAGACGATCCACCATTCAGAATGCCAGCGTAAGCGCCTGTCATCTCGATCAAAGTGCTTTCTGACGCACCAAGGGCAAGTGCAGGACCCGCTGCAAGATCACTATCAATGCCAAAGTCGCTGGCAACTTTGCGCACGTTTTCTCGCCCCACAAGTTCTGACAACTTCACAGCAGGAATGTTAAGCGATTCTTTCAGAGCATCGGTCAAAGTCACCGCGCCTTTGAATTCCTTTGTGTAATTTTTCGGACTCCAAGGGCCAGAGCCGGGGATGTTGATCGTCAAAGGCGCATCAATGATCATTTCATTCGGGCTATGGCCCAATTCTAGCGCAGTTGCATAGACAAATGGTTTAAAGGCCGATCCCGTCTGACGCATTGCCTGTGTTGCACGGTTGAAGCCTCCAGAAACCTTGGTGTTGCGTCCGCCGACCATCGCGCGCACGGCGCCATCTGCGCTCATAACAACAATTGCGGCTTGGGCTTTGCTTCCTTCACGTACCTTATTGTCGAAGATGTATTTCAGCGCCTCTTCAGCACCCGCTTGCAGGCGGCGATCCAGCGTTGTTTTGATGATCACGTCTTCTGTGGTGTCTCGGGTAAAGAATTCGGGTCCGCTATCCATGACCCAGTCTGCAAAGGCACCACCTGCTTTGGCCTGGGCCGCTTCAGAAAGCTGCGCAGGCGCAATGCGTGCGATGTCTGCGTCTTTCTGACTAAGGTATCCTTGATCCGCCATAAGCCCGATGATGACGGAGGCGCGTTCTTGCGAGCGTTGTAGATTATTCGTGGGGGCATAGCGCGTTGGTGCCTTCAAGAGACCTGCGAGCATGGCCGCCTCTGCCGCATTGATATCTGCGCCTGATTTGCCGAAATAACGTTTGCTCGCAGCTTCAAAACCGCGCGCACCAGCGCCAAGGAAAGCACGGTTCATGTAGATGTTGAGGATGTCGTCCTTTGTGTATTTGACCTCCATCGCCATCGCGAACAACGCTTCTTTTGCCTTTCGCCACATGGTCGTGCGTCGGCAATCGGCCTCGTACTCTTTTTCGCTTTTCCATGTTTTGTTGTCATAGGGCACGCCGAGGCACAGCAGTTTTGCGGTCTGTTGGGTGATTGTTGAACCACCATGACCAGACAAAGGTCCGCGCCCTTCACGAAGATTAATGCGCACAGCGCTCGCGATGCCGCGGGGGCTAACGCCAAGATGCCAGTAGAAGCGTTTGTCTTCCGTTGCGACGATCGCGTTCTTGAGATGCGGGGAGGCGGTTTCAGCGGTGATAGCGCCGCCAAATTGATCGCCGCGCCATGCGAAAACCTCGCCATTGCGATCCATCAAAGTAACGGAGCCGCGCGCGCGACCGTCAAGAAGAGCATTCGCTTCGGGAAGCTGAAGGGCGAAATAAGTGATTGCGAGGCCGAGAATGACGGCGGTGACAAACCCAATACGCCAAGTGAAGCCCCAGATAAGCCGAACGACCCAGCGAAACAGAGTGACTATCCAGCCAATTGGGCCGCGTAATGGCTTGCGCGCCACGCGTTTTTTGCGTGGTTTCACTACTTTTTTCTTTGCAGGTTTTACTTTGCCATATCGCTTTTCAGCGACAAGCGGAGATTTCCCGCGTTTCTTCTGGACCATTTAACGAACCTGCTCGGGTCTTATTTTTTCACACTTTACCGCGTTGTTGTGTGGATGTTGAGTAGAGTTTTCCACAAATAAAACGCACAATAAATACGCATATTACAATTTACGCACAATTTTTAATCAATTAACATTGAAAATTTGCTGTACTCTCCGCCAATTTCTTCCAAATCAACACCACGGGCGTTTTGCTGCAAGTGCAAACACGGGGAGTCGTTCCTCACACTTACGAAAGGCATCTCAGGTGAAACTCATCATAGCAACAATCAAACCTTTCAAGCTGGAGGACGTGCGCGAGGCGCTGACCGACATAGGCGTTCGCGGCATGATGGTCACGGAAATCAAAGGCTTCGGTGCGCAATCGGGTCACACAGAGATTTATCGCGGCGCTGAATACGCGGTGAACTTTGTTCCCAAAATCAAGTTGGAAATCGTGATCGGTGCCGACATGGCCGATCAGGTCGTCGAGACGATCACCAACACAGCGCGCACTGGTAAAATCGGTGATGGAAAAATCTTTGTGCTCGATGTGGCGCAAGCGATGCGCGTGCGCACGGGCGAAACTAATAACGACGCGATCTAAGCGCAAATTTCGAAGGATACGGATATGAAAAAGACGACACTTTTGAGCGCTGCTGCTCTGATGGTGCTGCTCCCCAGTTTGGGGTTTGCGCAAGAGGCAGACACGACGCCGACCAATGCCGAGATCGGCTTTATCTTCACTACGTTTATGTTCCTTGTTGCAGGCTTTCTTGTCTTCTTCATGGCAGCTGGTTTTGCGATGCTCGAAGCAGGCCTTGTGCGCGGCAAGAACGTGACGATGCAATTGACCAAGAACATGGGCCTTTTCTCGCTTGCGACGATTGTTTACTACTTGATTGGCTACAATCTCATGTATCCGGGCGATGGCTGGTCCATCCAAGGTATGCTTGGCGCGTTTTCACCTACGTCTTTGGAGCCAGTAGGACTTAAAGACGCAGAGCCTGATCTGACCTATGCCTCCGTCGGTTCTGACTTCTTCTTTCAGTTGATGTTCTGTGCTGCGACAGCGTCTATCGTGTCTGGTGCTCTGGCGGAGCGTATCAAACTATGGCCCTTCTTGATCTTCACGATCATTCTTGTCGGCCTGATCTACCCAATCCAGGCAAGCTGGAAATGGGGTGGCGGTTTCCTTGATGGCATGGGTTTTCAGGATTTCGCTGGTTCTACTGTTGTGCACTCTGTTGGTGGTTGGGCAGCCCTTGCTGGCGCGCTTATCCTTGGGCCACGTATCGGCAAATATAAGAATGGCCGCACGGTTCCGATGCCAGGTTCCAACCTGACGCTTGCAACACTTGGTACGTTTATCTTGTGGCTCGGTTGGTTTGGCTTCAATGGTGGTTCGCAGCTTTACATGGATAGCGCGGCGAATGTTGCTGACATCTCTCGCATCTTCTCCAACACCAATGCGGCCGCGGCTGGTGGTGCTTTGACGGCGATGATTTTGACACAGCTTTTGTATAAAAAGCCAGATCTTACGATGATCCTTAACGGTGCTTTGGCGGGTCTCGTCTCGATTACGGCAGAGCCTTTGACACCCTCCCTTGGAGTGGCGATTTTGATCGGTGCTGTTGGCGGCGTGATCGTGGTCTTTGCGGTTCCCTTCCTTGATAAGTTGAAGATCGACGATGTGGTTGGCGCGATCCCTGTGCACTTGTTTGCTGGTATCTGGGGTACGATTGCGGTGACCTTCACGAATAGTGCGGCGAGTCTTGGCGTGCAGCTTTATTCCATCATGATTGTCGGTATATTCGCCTTCGGCATTTCCGCGATCGTCTGGTCCATCCTCAAAGCGACAGTCGGCATTCGCGTTAGCGAAGAGGCAGAGATCAGTGGTCTCGATACGACCGAGTTGGGCATGGAAGCCTATCCTGAATTCTCTAAAGGTTAACCTCCCTAATCTTTGAGACTTTGGCCCGAGCAGAAATGCTCGGGTTTTTTGTTGATTAACGCTGTTTTGAGACGTGGCAGAATCGCCGGCCTCTATGCTATTGGTAGCGGTATGAGCGAACTTGCCCCCAACATAAGCGATACACAGCCTGTTATTCGTCAACTCGACGATGCTGCGATCAACCGTATAGCAGCAGGTGAGGTTGTCGAACGTCCTGCCTCTGCGGTTAAGGAGTTGGTTGAAAACGCAATTGATGCGGGCGCGCATCGTATCGAAGTAGCATATGCTGACGGTGGCAAAACGCTGATCCGTGTGGTTGATGACGGTTGCGGGATTATACCCCAGGCGCTGCCGCTTGCCCTGTCACGTCATGCGACGTCTAAGATTGATGGCAGTGATCTGCTCAATATCCACACATTCGGGTTTCGCGGCGAAGCGTTGCCGTCTTTGGGCGCTGTAGGCCGTCTCACAATTATTTCGCGCGCGGTGGGGCATGATGCATTCGAGATTGCTGTGAATGGCGGTGCGATGAGTGCGGTGAAGCCGGCGGCGCTTTCCAAAGGCACAGTTGTGGAGTTACGCGATTTATTCTTCGCCACGCCCGCGCGTTTGAAGTTCATGCGCACAGATCGTGCTGAATCCCAAGCGATTACAGATGTGGTCAAGCGTCTCGCGATGGCGGAACCCTTTGTTGGGTTTACGTTGCGCGATGTGACGGGTGGCGGAGAGGGGCGCGTGACTTTCCGCGCTGATGCAGAAAGCGGTGATCTGTTTGATGCGCTTTATGGGCGTTTGGCAGGGATTATTGGTCGTGAGTTTGCCGATAATTCCCTTCGGATTGAGGCTGAGCGCGAAGGTCTGCATCTGACAGGTTTCGCAGCGCTTCCGACTTATTCGCGCGGTTCTGCGGTAACCCAATATTTGTTCGTGAACGGCCGTCCAGTGCGTGACAAGCTGCTCTATGGTGCCTTGCGGGGGGCGTACTTTGATTTTCTCTCTCGCGACCGTCATCCAGCTGCGGCGCTGTTTCTCGATTGTGATCCGCAACTGGTGGACGTGAATGTGCATCCCGCTAAATCAGAAGTGCGTTTTCGTGACCCGGGTTTGGCGCGTGGCTTGATTGTGTCTGCGCTACGTCACGCGCTTGCTGAAGCAGGTCATCGCGCATCAACGACTGTGGCCGATGCAACATTAGGTGCGATGCGGCCTGAACAGACTGGCCCTGCGCGGGTCTATCAGATGGATCGCCCCTCGCAGGGCGCTTTGCGCGCGAGTTATCAAGTTCAAGCGCCCGGATTTGGAGAAACCGCTGGCGTTTTCAGCCGCGTTGAACCTTTAGTTGAAGAACCCCCAGCAGAGCAGTTTCCACTCGGTGCTGCGCGTGGGCAGGTGCATGAAAACTACATTATTGCGCAAACTGCGGATGGCATGGTGATCGTTGATCAACATGCCGCGCATGAGCGTTTGGTTTATGAGAAACTCAAGGATCAGATGGCGGAAAACGGCGTTGCAGCGCAGGCTTTGTTGATCCCCGAGATCGTCGAACTGTCCGATAACGATTGCGCGCGCTTGATGGAAATTGCGACAGATCTGGAACGCCTTGGTCTTGGCATCGAACGCTTTGGTGGCGGTGCGATTGCTGTGCGCGAAACGCCCGCGATCTTGGGTGAAGTAAACGCGAAAGCGATGCTGCTCGACATTTTGGATGAACTTACGGATCAAGGTGAAAGCATTGCGTTGCAAGCCAAGATTGAAGCGATCCTAAGCCGAGTGGCCTGCCATGGCTCGATACGCTCTGGTCGTCGTATGCGCGGTGAAGAAATGAATGCGCTCCTGCGCGAAATGGAAGCGACGCCACATTCGGGGCAGTGCAATCACGGTCGCCCGACCTATGTGGAACTCAAGCTCGCTGACATTGAACGCCTGTTTGGACGAACCTGATGACGATTGATTTTGAAGACCCGTTTGCGTTGGCGGCGATTGCTGCTGGATTGGCGTTCTTGCTCATTTTTGTGCTGCTGATCATGGCTTTGCGCGCCGCTGGGCGCGGTGCGCGTTTGGCGGAACCTTTGGCCAATCAGATGGGCATGTTGGGTCAGCGCGTGCAGTCTATTTCAGATGGGCAGCAGCAATTGGCTGGTGGTTTGAACCATGTGTCAGAGGCGCAAGCAGCGTCCCAAGCAAATATGTTGCAACTGATGGAACAACGTTTGAGCCAAGTCAGCGGAACGATGAATGAAAACTTGCAAGGCTCTGCAAGACGTACTGCACAAAGCCTTGGAGAATTGCAACAACGGCTGCAAGCGATTGATAAGGCGCAGGATAACATTACGAAGCTTTCAGGCGATGTGTTGAGCTTGCAAGATATCCTGAGCAACAAGCAGACGCGCGGTGCCTTTGGGGAAATTCAACTGAAAGACATCGTAGGCAAGGCGCTGCCAGCTGACAGTTACACGTGGCAAGCAACGCTTTCCAATGGCAAGCGCGCGGATTGTTTGATCCATTTGCCCAATCCTCCAGGGCCGATTGTGGTAGATAGCAAGTTTCCTTTGGAAGCGTATGAAGCTCTGCGCAATGCGGAAACACAGCATGAGTTGAGCGAGGCGGCGCGGATGATGCGCACGGCTGTGAAGGCGCATATCAAGGCGATTTCGGAGAAGTATATCCTGGATGGTGAAACTGCTGACGGTGCGTTGATGTTTCTTCCATCGGAAGCTGTTTACGCGGAATTGCACGCGAATTTCCCAGAGCTCGTACGCGAAGGATTTGCGGCACGCGTTTGGATAGTATCACCGACGACTTGCATGGCGACCTTGAACACGATGCGCGCGATTTTGAAAGACGCGCGAATGCAAGAACAAGCGGGCGCGATCCGTCGTGAACTAGGCAATTTGTTCAAAGACGTAGAGCGTTTGGGCACGCGTGTTGAAAATCTTGATCGCCATTTTGGACAGGCGGCGAAGGATATTTCAGAGATCAAGATAAGCGCTGATAAAGCGGGGCGTCGTGCGCGCAGACTTGATAACTTTGATTTTGAAGAACTTGCACCTGAGCAGAACCCAACAGTTGTTCCGATCACAAGCTCGGGGCCAAAAATTGAGCGTTGACTATGATACCTTCGCGCGCGAGTGGGAGGCCGCTTGGAACAGTCACGATCTAGATCGTATCCTGTCGCACTACAGCAATGATATTTGCTTTCGCTCTCGCAAGGCGGTCGCTTTAGTGGGCGCAGGTGAGCTTCACGGTACAGACGCTTTGCGAGCCTATTGGGGGCATGCGTTAGAGAAACAGCAAGACCTCGAGTTCAAGGTGCAGCATATCTTCAAAGGTCATCAGATGATGGTGATCACATACCTAAACCACCGCGGCGTCCGTGCCGCAGAGACGTTGTTTTTCGATGAAGAAGGTATCGTGAACCAAGCCTCTGCTTGTCACGAAGCAAATTAGATCCGCAAGAAACGCTGCGCGATACGTGGGATCAACGCATTGAACTTGAGCGGTGCATCGGTGACGGCCAAACAAATGCAATCCTCGCCCATATCAGCGATTGGCGTATGCTCCATATCTTCGTTCGCAACTTCTACATCGCCGCGAGCGAAACGGTCTTCCTCGTCCACAAACGCGCCTTGAAGGACAAGCGTCATTTCTGTTCCCTGGTGTCCATGATCAGGCACAGCAGCGCCCGCAGGAATGTAGAGCAAACGCGCAGTCGCCGCCTTGGACGTTGACAAGATCACTTGTTTTACACCCATGCCGAGTGGCTTCCACTTTATCGCGGAGAGATCGCCGCCAACGTAGTCCTGCAAAGGGCTTGGGAGCGTGCCAGTTGAACGACGCGGCGCTTTTGGCGCAGTGTCGCTGGCTGCGATGAGCTTCATCGTCGACGATAGCGCATCACTGGACACATCGGCTGTCACAGCATCCTCCATCACCACGCCGCCGACAGCATCATAGCTATCAAGTTCAGCGCGACACACATCGCACATGGAAACGTGGGTCGCCACAATGAGGCTGAATGCCTCTGGTAGGGTTCCAGCGGAATATGCCATCAAAATTTCAGGCGTCAGGTGGTGTTTAATCGTATCTGTCATGTTCATCACTTCATTGCGTGGCGCAAGCGTTCTAATGCCAATCTAATGCGGGATTTGATCGTGCCCAGTGGGAGACCTGTGATTTCTGCAATTTCACTATGCGAAAGGTCACCAAAATAGGCTTGCTCAATCAAAATCCTCTGTTTCTCTGGCAATTCCTTTATCGCAAATGCCAATTGCTCTGTCTCTTGTTTCAAACCGATGGCTTCTGCCTGATCGGGTTCAGCTTCGGGGCCCCAAGGAAGGTCTTCCGGTTCTGGCCGACGTTGCTTGCGCAATGCGTCAATCTTACGGTTACGCGCTATTGTGAAAATCCAAGTCGACGCGCTTGCGCGGCTTGGATCGAACATATGCGCTTTACGCCATAAGGTGGCCATCACCTCTTGGGTACATTCCTCTGCCAATGACGCGTCTGCGCCGCTTTTTATCAAAAAGCCTTTCACACGCGGTGCAAAATGGGCGAACAGTTCGGCAAAGGCTGCCTGATCCTGTGCGTCCCTTATCGCATAAATTTGCGCGGTCCAGTCTTTGTTCGTCTTATTCACTTCAGTTTTGTCCTGGCCAGTCGTTGAAGTCGTTAGGTCCAAATGCGAGTGGAGTACCGAGTATTTAGTACATGGACCGAATTCCGAGACGCCAACGTGTGCCATTACTTACAGATACGTGCCGCGTAGGGGAGTGGATCACTCACATGTTATTTTTTCTTCTTTTACATCCAAATAGTGCGAAGCTGCGTATTCTCTCATAACTACTTAGACCAAACTACCTCTGGAGCTCAACGAATGCCAATACTCAACGGCAACCTTCCGCACAAAAATATTGCCGTGATTGGGGCGGGGATATCCGGCCTCGGTGCCGCGCACATGCTTGGCAGCGATCACCGCGTCACCGTGTTTGAAGCAGAGGCGCGCTTGGGCGGTCATGCGCGCACGATTATTGCGGGTGCGAGTGGCAATCAGCCGGTAGATACGGGCTTTATCGTTTTCAATTACGCGAACTATCCTCACTTGGCTGCGCTCTTCGAAGAGCTGGATGTGCCAGTTGTTCCATCAAGCATGAGCTTTGGAGCCTCGATTGATGGCGGACGATTGGAGTACGGGCTTGCGTCAGTGCGCGCTGTTTTCGCGCAAAGCAGGAATGCGCTTGATCCTCGCTTCTTGCGAATGTTGCGCGATATCAACCGCTTTAATGGAAAGGGCTATGATCTCGCCGCCGCAAATTCCGATTGGACGATTGGAACATTCCTCGAAAACCTCGGTGTCGGTCGATATTTCCGTGACTACTATCTCGCCCCTTTGTCTGGCGCGATTTGGTCGACGCCAACGGATAGAATTATGGATTTCCCCGCTTACGCGATGATGGATTTCTTTAAAAATCATGCGCTGCTTGGAGTGACAGGCCAGCACCAATGGTACACGGTCAAAGGAGGCTCGACCGAGTATGTGCGCCGTGTCGAGGCGTCGCTGCGCGCTAAGGATGTAGCGCTGCGACTCGGGTGCCCGATCGATGCAGTGCGCCGAGTTAATGGAAGCGTCGAAGTTAAAGTTTTGGGCGGAGATTGGGAGGCGTTTGATGAGGTCATTTTTGCTACGCATTCCGATGACAGCCTGCGTTTGCTCGCTGACCCAACAGAAGCAGAAAGTTCTGCGTTGGCAAAAATCACGTATCAGCCGAATGACATCATTTTGCACGCTGACGCTTTTGTTATGCCAAGGCGCAAAGTGTGCTGGTCCTCATGGAACTATACAGAGGATGAAAGCAAAACGAATGAACGGATTGATCTGACCTATTGGATGAATTCGCTCCAGCCGATTCCGGCAAATGATCCGCATTTTGTTACGCTAAACACCACACGCACGATCCGTGAAGAGTTGATCTATGATCAAGTGACTTTGCGCCACCCTGTGTTCGATCTGGCGGCTTTGGACGGTCAGCGAGACGTAGCTGCCTTGAATGGTTCCAATAACACATGGTTCTGTGGCGCGTGGATGAAAAACGGTTTTCACGAAGATGGCCTTTCAAGTGCGGTCGACGTGGTAAACGCATTTCGCGATGGTGCAGCTGCGATGATTGCGGCGCAATGAATCAAGTTCAGCACATTGCTGGCCATACGTTTCACGGACGCAAAGGTGATATCGCCAATGCGTTCCGATATCGCGTGGACTATGTTTTGCTTGATATGGACAAGACGGGTGCTAAGCCTTCGCTGTTCTCCCGCAATGAGCGCAATGTAACTGCAGTTTTTGACTGCGATCACGGGGGCGTGCCTAAGGCGGGGCATGGCGCAAAATGGGTGCGTGAGGTGCTCAATGCGAACGAGGTCGCGTTGTGTGGCACGATCCTTCTTCTGACCCAACCACGTGTGTTTGGTCATGTGTTTAATCCGGTCTGCTTTTGGCTAATCCATAACGATCAAGACCAGCTTTGCGCCGTGATCTCCGAGGTCACGAACACATATGGGGATCGCCATAGCTACTTGTGTCACCATGATGATTTACGGCCAATTGCGCCTAGCGATCGTTTGAAGTCGCGCAAACTGATGCATGTGTCTCCTTTCCAGCCCGTCGAAGGCGGATACGAATTTCGCTTTGATATTTCCACAACGCGTGTTGGGATTTTCATCGATTACACGAGCCAAAAAGGTGGCTTGATCGCCACGCTCGCAGGGCCGCGAGCACCGCTGAGCAACGCGAGTATCCTTGGATTTTGTATGAAACGCCCCTTTGGGTCGCGCCGCGTGTTAGGGCTGATCCATTGGCAAGCACTGAAACTTTGGTGGAAAGGCGCCGGTTTTCGTAACCGACCCGAACCACCCACGCGCGAAGTCTCGTGATGGCAGCGGCCGCTTCACATGACACGCGGGTATCCGCTTTGGGTGGCTATGCGGTGTTTGCCGCATTGTTGTCGGCGGCGGGCTTGCCGATCTACATCCACGCGCCCAAGTTCTATGTGGACGAATTTGGCGTTTCGCTGGGCGCACTAGGCGCCGTGTTATTCGCGCTGCGTTTGCTCGATGTGGTGCAGGATCCGCTACTTGGAAAGCTTGCAGCGATGACAGCCTCCGCACGAGGAAAGGCCGTTGCGATTGGCGTTGTGGTGATGTGTGGTGGGATGCTGGGATTGTTCGCAATCGCGCCGATGTTCTCGCCCGTTTCGTGGTTTGCGATGATGCTGACGCTGGTGTTTTCCGCGTTCAGCTTTCTGACGATTGCCTTTTACGCCCAGGGGGTTGGCAAAGCAGATACTATGGCAGCTGGCGGTCACCTAAGAATCGCGCGTTGGCGTGAAACAGGCGCGCTTTTGGGAGTGTGTGCCGCGTCTATCGCACCGTTTGTATTCTTGTTCTACATGGAGGCAGAGTTCACAGGCTTTGCCATCGCATTCGCAATGTTGGGTCTGTTAGCCGTCCTGCTGATGCGCCACGAATGGGGCAATGCTAAGCCTGATGCGGGACCCGGATTTCGGGTGATCCTTCAAGACACACAGGCGCGTCGCCTGCTTCTGATCGCTTTAGTTAACGCAGCCCCAGTCGCGGTCAGTTCAACGTTGTTTCTTTTTTTCGTGGAAAGCCGCCTTGCAGCCCCCGGCCAAGAAGGCACTTTGCTGCTACTTTTTTTCGTCAGCGCGGCTGTCGCGGCGCCGATCTGGGGTATTTTGGCACAGAAATACGGGATCAAGCCCGTGCTTTTGGTCGCGATGGTTCTTGCCGTTTTTGCGTTTGCCGTCGCCATTACACTCGGTTCTGGCGACACGTTTTTGTTTGCGCTCGTCTGCGTCGCTACTGGCGCTGCGATGGGTGCGGACCTCACTCTTTTACCTGCGGCTTTCGCCACACGCATGGCAGAAATCGCACCGAACGCTGCTGAGGGTTTTGGCCTTTGGGCATTGGTGTCGAAACTTTCGCTTGCGTTTGCGGCTGTCGTTTTGCTCCCCTTGTTGGAGCGAGCCGGATTTTCTTCCGGTGGCGAAAATACTGAAGCCTCACTTTGGCTTTTGACGTTACTATACGCGGCAGTGCCTTGCGGGTTGAAATGCCTTGCTATCGCGTTGCTTGCGACAACTCAGCTAGAAAAGGGATAACGATATGGAAGCGATTGGATACGTATTACTGGGTGTCGCTTTGATGCTCGTACTCAACCATTTCAAGACAAAGTACATGGACTTCGCAGCGCAAAGCCCTCTGGATTACGCCAAGAATGATGCCCAGTTTGATCTGCGTGAGCATCTGAATGGTCCGATTGAATGCGAAGGTGTAATCTATGGCCCTACTGGCCGAGTCACATCGCGTTTCGTGGGTAATTTTGAGGCGAAATGGGACGGCAACAAAGGCTATATGCGTGAAGAGTTTCGCTACGATAGCGGCACGGTGCAGAACCGTGAATGGCACCTAACGCTTGGCAGTGACGGTGCGATTAAGGCTGAGGCACCGGATGTGATCGGAACCGGTTCGGGCACGCAAACAGGCTCTGCGGTGCAGTTGAAATATCGCATCAAGCTCCCAGATGAAGCGGGTGGGCACGTCCTCGATACGATTGATTGGATGTATCTGGCACCCAACGGATCAATCGTGAACCGTAGCCAGTTCCGCAAGTTCGGCTTCAAGGTCGCGGAGTTGGTCGCAACAATGAGAAAGAAGGAAGTGGCGTGAGAGAGTGGTCGGGCAAACGGTATTGGCTTGTCGGGGCCAGTGAAGGTTTAGGCGCAGCTTTGGCGCATCAACTGGCGCGTGCAGGGGTGGAGGTTATCGTCTCCGCACGTTCGCAAGATAAGCTAGATGCGCTGGTTTCTGAATTGCCCGGAAACGCGTCGTCACAAGTCGTCGATGTGAGTGATAGTGCAAGTGTTGAAACGGCAGCTCAGGTCGTCGGTGATGTTGATGGCGTCGTCTTCTTGGCGGGCGTTTACTGGCCGATGACATCGCAAAATTGGGGCGCGAGCCGTGCGGAGGCGATGGCCGATATTAACTTCACGGGCGCCATTCGTGTGATGGGATCCGTTATGCCAATGATGCAAGAACGTGGCTCGGGCCACCTTGTGATTACTGGCTCATTATCTGGTTTCCGTGGCTTGCCCGGCGCAATTGGCTATGCCGCGTCAAAGGCAGGTACGATGGCTTTGGCAGAAAGCATGTACGCGGATTTGCGTGGCAGTGGGATCGATGTGCAGCTCGCCAATCCGGGGTTCATCAAGACACGTTTAACCGAGAAAAATAATTTCAACATGCCTTTCATTATGGAACCTGTAGAGGCTGCGCATGAGATGTTTGAGCTGATGAACTCGCCTCGCTTCAAGAAAAGCTTCCCGCGTGTCTTTTCATGGGTGTTCCGCCTAAGCCAGTTCATGCCGGACTGGATGTACTACCGTCTATTTGCTTAAAGATGTTTGTGAAACGTCGCCTCTGCTTGCGCCCAAACACCTGTGTCCAAGTCAGTGAGCATCAGCAGAGAGGGGAGTAATTGCATTGCATAATCCTCGGAGCTTTCAACCGGCAGCATTGAGGGGAGATTGTCGATTGCAGTCACATCGAGAGGCGGCGCATCATGCACACGCAAGGCGGGTTCGGCCCACGTTGTTGTGCGATCATAGACCTTGATTGGAGAGAAGTCGCTATCGGGATCGCAGGCAATATCGCCAATCACGGTAAGCTGGCGCGCGTCAGTTTTTGCGCTTTCCGATACAAAAACTGGCGTACCGGGACGCGCAAGGATGCAATTTAAAAAGATTGCGTGTTCAAAGACTTGTGGGAATGGTCCGCCACTGGCGGTCTCTGCCATATCCCATTTGGTCACAGGAATATCGAGGGTGCTGAGGAGGTCCGCTGCACCTGTTCCAACGCGGCCAAGCGCGCCGATGATAAGCGCATTAAGTTTCGTTTTATTGTGCTGAGCCATGTGTTCTTGCAGATTTTTAAGCAGCGCATCGGAACTTTTGAAAACGCCCACAGGTCCCGCAATTTCATCCCTTTGTTGCGCTATCCAGCAGCGCAGAGCAACGGCAGCCCCTGCATAACCTGCCCAATACCCGAACGCAGCGACACGTCTACCCGCCTGGTCAACAAGGTATTCGAGATCATACAAGGTGCCGCCACCGGCTTTGAAACGATCGAGCAGAACCCGCCCTGATGGTTGGCCTTTGTAAGCATGACCGAACATTATGTGGCAATGAGTGAGGGGCGTGCCATCCTCGGGAAGCTCTTTTAGGCCAAAGATGATGGCATCACTTGGGGCTGATGGCCAGCTGTTCTCTGGCGCGATGATGCATCCGGCTGCTTGGTAACCTTCAATTCCGATTGCGCGCACGGTGCTCTGCTCAATCGTAACCTGAACCCCTGCTTTAAGCAATTCGGCAGCGCCAGCAGGCGTCACCCCAACGCGTTCTTCATTTTTGCGCTGCTCCGCGCGCACCCAGAGATGTGTCATGCAAAAGCCTCTTTAAATATGTGTTTGCGCATGATGGCGCCCAATCTGTTCAAGATGTGAGATGTTGTTGAACTGGGACAGTGACAGCTTTGGCCCAATTTTTGTAAACCGATGCGTCGATGAGTTCATGATCGACAGGCAGGTCCGCGCGTAATTGTCAGTATCAAGGCTTAGAACCTGACGTGTCATCAAGCCGATGACTCCACCCGATGTGATGACCAAAGCGCGATCACTGCGCGCGCTGATGTCCTCGATGGCTTGGCTCACGCGGTCTTCGAAGCTTGCGAAACTTTCGGGGATATTCTGAAGGTGCCCGTCCATCCATGCCTCAAACAGACGCGGCATATGCGCGACGAAATCTGCCTGCTGCGTTGGAATGGGCTGTCCGCTATAGGCCTCAAAAGCGTTAGACAGGTCAAAATAAGCGAGTTCGTTCAGGCGCGCATCTTGGGTAACTGGCGCATAGTCTGCTGCCTGCATGCCAGAAGCCGTTTCGATATGACGACGCAAAGTACCGCAATAGACGCTGTCAAACGCTCTATTTGTGTCGCGTAAATGTGTGCCAAGCCACGCTGCTTGTTCGTGTCCAAGCGGGCTTAACTTGTCATACCCATGCTCATCAGTGCTATTCGAATTGGCCTGCCCATGCCGTACGAGCGTGATCTCTGTCATAACATTTCCTTGTCGCTTGGCTCAGATGTAGCGCTCTGGATCGAGAGTTGAAAGGGCAGGCTTTCTGTGACCCTAATGTGGGAAAGGAAACAGCCTATGCCCCTCAATTTGCAACGGTTTTTAGAGAGTTTGCATTACCTGCGCAGTTTTGGTGCCAGTGGGGTCGGCTGGGGTGTGGTTCGACCTGCCTTTAGCGCCGCCGATATTGATGCGCGTGCGTGGCTTGCCAGCGAATTGCGCGCCTGTGGATTAGAGGTTCATGTAGACCCTGCGGGATCTGTGTTTGGGATTGCGAAAGGGCAAAGCCTACTGCTTGGGTCACACACAGACAGCCAACCAGAGGGCGGGTGGCTTGACGGTGCTTTGGGTGTGATGGCTGCCTTGGAAATTGCGAAAGCGCGGTTTGAGGACGGGTTAACGCCCGTATCTGTGGTGTCATTTCAAGACGAAGAGGGACGTTTCGGTGTGACTACTGGCAGTGCCATTTGGGCTGGAACGCTTGATCTGAAAACTGCGGAGGCATTGATGGATCGTGATGGCGTCACCTTTCGAGACGCGCGGGCGATGATGGGGGGAAAGCGCGAGATTTTTGTTGAGCCTCAAAGGTTTTCCGGCTTCATCGAAATGCATATCGAGCAAGGTCCAGTGATGGATGAGACGTCAGATATCGTCGGAGTTGTCAGCGATATTGTTGGTATTCGAGACATGAAAATAGTGTTTGAGGGTCAGCAAAATCATGCGGGCACAACGCCAATGGCGATACGGCGCGATGCGTTTCAAGCGCTCTCCGCATTCAATGCGTTGCTGAACGAGCGTTTGCGCAATGTTGTGACGCCGCAAACTGTTTGGACAATTGGACAGGTCAGTTTGTATCCGAACGCGTCCTCAATTGTGCCCGGCAAAGTCGTGTTTTCGATGCAGTGGCTGGATGGCGATTCGGATCGGCTCGCACGTATGGAAAGCGTGATCAGAGAAACCGCTGAAGAGATTGCAGATACACATGAAATGGCGCTGAAGTATGATCCTTTGTTGGGGTTGGAGCCTGTCGCGATGGACACGTATTTACGCGAAGCTTTAGAGCAAAGTGCACAGGAGCATGCCCCAAAGCAATGGCGCGTCATGCCGTCTGGTGCGTTGCATGACGCAACGAATGTGTCTGCTTTGATGCCCGCAGCAATGCTGTTTGTTCCATCCATTGGTGGCATCAGTCACGACTTTGCTGAAGACACGAAAGAGGATGATCTTATGATGGGGCTTAAGGTTCTGGCAGGCGCGGTGGATCGTTTGATCTAAATCGTGACAGGGACCATCGTGCCTTGCAAAACTGCAACATGTTTGCGTGTTTCGCCGTCAATCGCCCAAACGTCAGCCGCAACAACAACCAAACGCCGGCCAGGTTTTAGAACGCGTCCCGCAGCAATCAACCGTCCTTTGCCAGCGGACAGATAGTTGATCTTCAACTCTGCGGTCATGATTTCATTTTCAAGCGGGACCATGGTAAGCGCTGCATAACCTGCTGCGCTGTCCGCGATTGAAAAGACCAAGCCACCATGCGCAAACCCTTGTTGTTGCGTGTAGGCGTCTGAAACATCTGCTGTGATCTCGGCTTGGCCAAGGCTCACAGCAGTCATTTTTGCGCCAAGAGAAACCATCATCGCTTGGTTCGCAAAACTGTTGCGCACCTTCGCTTCTATGGCTGGGTCGAGCGGATCAGAAATCGAGGTTCTCCACGTTCAATGCGTTTTGTTGAATAAATTCACGACGCGGCTCAACAATATCGCCCATAAGCTTGGTAAAGAGATCATCCGCCTCGGCCACATCGTTGATCTTGACTTGCAGCAATGTGCGCGCGTCAGGATCCAGCGTTGTTTCCCAAAGCTGATCGGGGTTCATTTCGCCCAGACCCTTGTAGCGTTGCAAGCTTAGACCTTTTTCACCCTCTTGCAGGATCGCTGAGAGCAGATCGAGCGGGCCAAAAATCATCTGATTGCGATCCTTGCGAATAAGGGTAGCAGGCAGGTTGTACACGTCCTGCAAGCTTTGCGTGAAGCTACCGGTTTTGCGCGCCTCACCGGAGCGCAACATCGGACCATCAAGCGTGCGCACTTCTTCAACACCGCGCAAAATACGCGCCAGACGAATGCCGTGATCCTGTGTGATGCGGCCCTGCCAGCCTTGTTCGTATTCCAGCGCAATCAGGTTTAAACGCTCGGCCACGCGATCCGCGGTGCCTTGCAAATCCTGATCGACGACGCCGGGCACGAAGGCGCCGGCGATCGCGGCCTGTTCAAGAATGTGACGTGGATAATGCGTCGGGAAGGCGTCAAGAACGCGCTTCAACTGACGAGCCTCGTTTACGATGCGGCGCAGGTCTTGGCCGTTGATCTCTTCGCCATTACCTTGGCGCAGAACAGCACCGTCGATGCCTTGTTCAATCAGATATTCGTCCATCTCGGCTTGGTCTTTGAGATACACTTCGGACTTGCCGCGCGACACTTTATAAAGCGGCGGTTGCGCGATGTAGAGATACCCGCCCTCAATCAGCTCTGGCATTTGACGATAGAAGAAGGTCAACAACAGCGTGCGAATATGCGCGCCATCGACGTCCGCGTCGGTCATGATGACGATCTTATGGTAGCGCAGTTTTTCGATGTTAAACTCGTCGCGCCCAATCCCTGTGCCAAGCGCCATGACCAGGTTGCCGATCTCTTGGGAGTTCAGCATTTTGTCAAAACGCGCGCGTTCGACGTTGAGAATCTTACCTTTTAGCGGCAAGATCGCCTGCGTCTGACGATCACGGCCTGTCTGCGCAGAACCACCAGCTGAATCACCCTCGACGAGGAAAACTTCAGTTTTAGACGGATCTTTTTCGGAGCAATCTTTGAGCTTGCCCGCGAGGTAGTTCACATCCATCGCCGTTTTGCGCCGTGTCAATTCCCGTGCTTTGCGGGCAGCTTCGCGCGCGTGCGCGGCTTCGATAATCTTGCCAACGATGATCTTGGCTTCGTTCGGATTCTCTTCAAACCATTCGGCCAGTTTTTCGTTCACAAGGCTTTCAACGGCAGGACGTACTTCGGAACTGACGAGTTTGTCTTTCGTCTGTGAGCTGAATTTTGGGTCAGGTACTTTGACGGACAGCACACAAGTGAGACCTTCACGTGCATCATCACCCGTGAAGTTTACCTTTTCACGTTTCGCGATACCGCTGGAGGCCGCGTAGTTGTTGATCGTACGGGTCAGTGCGCCGCGGAAACCCGCCATATGCGTGCCGCCATCGCGCTGAGGAATGTTGTTGGTAAAGGGGAGTACATTTTCATGGTAGCTGTCGTTCCACCACATCGCGACTTCAACGCCGATGTCGTCTTTCTCACCGATCATATAGACTGGTTCAGGCATGATGGACGATTTGGAGCGGTCGAGATATTTAACGAACTCCTTAACGCCGCCATCGTAATATAGCTCTGTACGCAGTGGCTCGGCGGGGCGTTCGTCCTCAAGTATGATACGCACACCGGAATTCAGGAAGGCGAGTTCGCGCAGGCGTTTTTCAAGGGTGTCGAAGACGTATTCCAGATTAGAAAAGGTATCGAGGGAAGCGAGAAAGCGCACCTCTGTGCCAGTACGCTCGCCTGCATCGCCGACGACTTTCAGATGTTCAGCGGTATCGCCATGCTCGAATCGTGCGACGTGTTCTTTACCGTCACGCCAAATGCGCAACTCGAGCCAGTTGGACAAAGCGTTCACAACCGAGACGCCAACACCGTGCAGGCCACCGGACACCTTGTAGGAATTGCTGTCGAATTTACCGCCCGCGTGAAGCTGGGTCATGATGACCTCAGCTGCAGAAACGCCCTCTTCTTCGTGGATGCCCACAGGAATACCACGTCCGTTATCGCTGACAGAAACCGATGAGTCAGCATGGATTTTAACGTTCACAGCATCCGCATGACCAGCTAACGCTTCGTCAATTCCGTTGTCCACGACCTCATAAACCATGTGGTGCAAACCAGAGCCATCATCGGTGTCGCCGATGTACATGCCTGGGCGTTTGCGTACAGCCTCTAAGCCTTTGAGAACTTTGATGGAATCGGCACCATATTCGGCGTTGTTCTGCTCGGTCTCGGACATGCGAAAACCCCCTCGTTATTTAGGGATTTTATACTAAGCTTTGGGGAGATTGTCACGCGCAACAGCTATATTTTGTGTGCTGCGCAAAGCCTAGCCTTGGCGAACAATATTGGTTTCGCTAATGCCATCATTTTCGGTGACTTCAAGGTGGACGGATTGGCTCGACAGGCTGTCAAAAAGCTCTGCACCAGTGCCTGTCATCCAAGCTTGTGCGCCAAGCGCTGATATCTCCGCATATAATGCGGCGCGACGGGTCGCATCAAGATGGGCTGCGACTTCATCGAGTAAAAGGATGGGCGGTGCGCCGATTTGCCCAGCCAGCGCGCGCGCATTCGCAAGGATGAGGGAGATCAGCAGCGCTTTTTGCTCACCCGTTGAGCAATCTTTGGCGGGTACGCCCTTGGCGGTGAATACCCCGTACAGATCAGCGCGATGAGGACCGACCAGAGTACGACCCGCGGCAAGATCACGAAAGCGACTGGCCTCAAAAGCGTCTTTCAGATCAACGCTATCGACGGGCATGGCGTCTTCTGCGTGGGTCAATTCGAGGTCAGCAGTAGGGAAGGGGGTTTTGGCCTGCGCCTGCGCGTTGCTAAGGAAAGTTAACGTGCGGACGCGGTTTTCGTGGATAACTGCGCCCGTTTCGGCAAGGCGTGTTTCGAGCACACCGTACCACATCGGATCGCGCACGTTCTCTTTCAGCAGCTTGTTGCGCTCGCGCATGGTTTTTTCATAGGTGAGCGACGCCTCGGCGTGGTTCGGGAAAAAGCTAAGCGCCATGCGATCAAGAAAGCGACGACGCCCTTCAGCGCCTTCAATCCAGAGACGATCCATTGCGGGGATAAGCCAAAGAACGCGAGAAAGTTCGGCAAGTCGGTTTTGGGGTACGGGTTTAGAATTGGCTTTGGTACTGCGCGCGCTGCCATTTTCGGACCACATCTCGATCTCGTGTGTTTGGTCTTGCGTTTGCAAAAGCCCTGTAACTTTCCACCCCAACGCCTCGGGGCGGCGTGTCATGTCTTCGGCACTGGCGCGCCGCATACCGCGACCCGGTGAGAAGAGGGAAACCGCCTCAAGAATGTTGGTTTTGCCAGCGCCATTCGGGCCATAGATCGCAACAGGCAAAGGCCCACATGAAATGCGGGCCAGCTTGTGCGAGCGGAAATGTGAAAGCGTAAGCTCGGTTATGGCGAGCATCGGCTGGCTTTAAACGCGCATCGGCATGACGACGTAGACAGCGCTCGTGTCATTGCCTTCACGCATGAGAGTTGGATCGCCGGAAGAGTTAAAGAGGAATACTGCGTTCTCACGATCCACTTGGCTTGCAATTTCGAGCAAGTACTTGGCGTTGAAGCCAATTTCAAGACGCTCATCACCGTATGCGACGGCCAATTCTTCTTCCGCAGCACCGCTATCAGGGGCGTTAACGGAAAGCACCAAACGGTCCTCATCAAGCGAGAGTTTCACGGCACGTGAGCGCTCAGATGAAACAGTCGCGACGCGGTCCACAGCTTTGGCAAAATCAGCGGCGTCAACTTCCAGCTTGCGCGTGTTTCCCTGTGGGATCACGCGCGTGTAATCGGGGAAGGTCCCGTCGATAACCTTGGAGGTTAGGGTGATTTCAGGCGTGGCAAAACGTACCTTGGTTTCCGATACAGAAACGGCGATTTGCATGTCGTCTTCATCCAGAAGCTTGCGAAGTTCCCCAACAGTTTTGCGCGGTACGATTACGCCAGGCATTTCGGATGCGTTTTCTGGCAGGTCAGCATCAATGCGCGCAAGACGGTGGCCGTCGGTGGCAACGCAGCGCAAAACCTTGCCGCCTTCCGCATCAGAGATGTGCATATAGACGCCGTTGAGATAATAGCGCGTTTCCTCAGTCGAGATTGCAAACTTTGATTTATCGAACAAGCGGCGTAAAACGCTGGCTTGTGCTGAGAAATTTGCGGAGTACTCGGAGGTTGCCATCACGGGGAAGTCTTCCTTTGGCAAGGTTGCCAAGGAGAAGTTCGAACGACCCGCTTCAATCGTCAGACGGCCGGAGGTGCCATCGTCGGTCAATGTAACTTGCGCGCCATCGGGTAATTTGCGCACGATTTCGTTCAAAGTGGTTGCAGAAACTGTGGTCGCGCCTGCGCGCTCGACCATGGCTTCAACCTTGTCGACGACTTCGATATCGAGGTCCGTTGCGCGGAAACGTACGTCGTTGCCTTCCGCTTCGATCAGCACGTTTGCGAGAATTGGAATTGTGTTGCGGCGCTCCACCACGGATTGGGCGTGCGAGACGGCTTTTAGCAGCGTTGCGCGTTCGATGCTGATTTTCATTTGTCTCGCTCCTAGAAAGACTTGTCGGAACGACAAATTACCTGAAACGGTGCATCCCTCAAGCCCTTTCTATCAAAGGCGCGAGGGTTTGTTAGGACAGTTGCCTATTCTTCAAGCGCGCGGCGCAGCATTTCGATGTCTTCCGCGATCTGGCCGTCTTGAACTTTCAGCTCTTCAATGCGCTTCACGCCGTGCATGACCGTCGTGTGATCGCGGCCACCAAAGCGACGCCCGATTTCTGGTAGAGAGCGGCTAGTCAGCTGCTTGCATAGATACATCGCCACCTGACGCGGGCGCGCAAAGTTACGCACGCGCTTGGGGCCGATGAGCTCCGATAAGCGGATATTGTAGTGCTCTGACACGCGACGCTGGATTTCTTCGACGGTGATTTTACGCTCGGACGCGCGCAGCACGTCGGAGAGACAATCGACCGTGAGATCCATAGTGATTTCGCGACCCACAAGAGAGGCGAAGGCAAAGAGACGGGTCAGTGCGCCTTCAAGTACGCGGACATTGGTGCTGATGCGGTGCGCGAGAAATTCGATGATGCCTTCGTCGATATGCAGGCCTGGATACTGCGCTTTTTGAATTTCGACTTTCGACTGAAGAATGCCAAGGCGCAGTTCGTAATCCGTAGGATGAAGGTCAACAACAAGACCACACTGAAGGCGCGATTTGATGCGATCCTCAAGCCCTTTGATTTCACCGGGCGCGCGATCTGCAGAGATGATAATTTGTTTGTTTTGATCCACGAGCGCGTTGAATGTGTGGAAAAATTCTTCCTGCGTGCTGTCTTTGCCACCAATGAATTGAACGTCGTCAACCATCAACACATCGACCGCGCGAAAGAGGCTTTTGAAGTCCATCATTTTGCGTTCACGCAGGGCTTGTACAAAGCGGTACATGAATTGTTCAGCAGAGAGATAAAGAACCTTAAGATCAGGACGCGAAGATTGAAGTTCATGCGCGATTGCATGCATTAGGTGCGTCTTGCCAAGGCCAACACCACCATAAAGAAACAGCGGGTTGAACGTAACTGGGCCACCTTCTGCGACACGGCGCGCAGCAGCATGCGCAAGTTCATTCGGTTTGCCGACGACAAATGTGTCGAAGGTAAATCGCTTGTCGAGCGGTGCACCTGCGAGGGCGTCAGGAAAATTGGAGGATTTTTGCGCAGGCGCATGAGTGTCTGGTTTAGGAGCGACCGCGGCGTGTTGCTTACTGGTATCCGCATGGTTGGCTTTGAGCACAGCGAAGTGGACGCGCTGAATATCGTGGCCGGCCTGTTGCGCCTGATATACGATCATATCGCCGAAGTTCTGCGACACATAGTTCCCAAGAAAATTCGTTGGGACGCTAAAGCTTGCCACGCCACTCTTCGCGCCGATGAACGACAAAGGGCCAATCCAGTTGGTGTAGTTGTTCTTTCCCACGGATGCCCGAAGAATATCTTGTAATCGTCCCCAGTCATCGAGCGTCATATGTGTTCTTTCTTTCCCAACCTTCTTTCGCAGCTTTCTGTCGGCGAGCAGCACCACAGAAAGTCATGTCGGTTTCACATAGCTTCGGAAAGCCTTACAAAACTCGAATGCGCAGCATATCGGCGGGTCCCCCAATCCACCTACTTATGCTTTGCGTGACGTGCCAGAGATTTAAGGAAGTTTGGTGAACCCAGTGCGAGACCATACTTTGGGTCCCAACGCTGCTTCGCCCCACTCCGAGATTTCTCGGGCCGACATGAATCGCTATGCATAACTAGCAAGTCGTTGTGCGGCACGGCAACTTATCTATTAACTTGACTCATTGAATGGTCGAAAAGAATCTCTTTTCGTAGGCAAATGCAACAGATCGAATTGAAAATGCAGCTGTGCAAATGGAGTCATATTGACTGACTGAATTTTTCCAAAACCCTGCGGAGAATCGGCCAGATGGCCGTAGAAACGACAAAAGCGCCAACCCATGACAGGTGGCGCTTAGATCATTTTGTAAGACTAGCGTTTGACGCTGCGCTTAGCCGATCGCTTTGACGCGAGCAGAGAGGCGGGACATTTTGCGCGCCACTGTGTTCTTGTGATAAACACCCTTGGTCACGCCACGCATGATTTCAGGCTGCGCATCACGGAGAGCAGCGGAAGCCGCGTCTTTGTCACCGGATGTAATCGCCTCTTCTACTTTACGTAGAAAAGTACGGATGCGCGAGCGACGCGCTTTGTTTACTTGAAAACGTGCTTCGTTCTGACGAGCGCGCTTCTTTGCTTGAGGCGTATTAGCCATATATCATCGTCCCACTGTTTGGGTTCGGTTTCATCTTGAATTCGGGTCTTTAGGGCCGACTCAGCTTTGTGTCAACAGGCCCCAAGGTCTTGGTTGATTATTTGTCACGAAATTGCGCTTGGCGCTTCTCTAGGAAGGCGGCCATTCCCTCTTTTTGATCTTCAGTCGCGAAGAGGGAATGGAACAAACGACGCTCAAACAGAATACCTTCGCTGAGGGTGGTTTCATAGCTGCGATTCACAGCTTCTTTGACGGCCATAGAAGTCAAAACAGACTTTTCTGCGATCTTCTGAGCAGCTCCAAGCGCTTCTTCCTTGAGCTTTTTCGCAGGAACAACACGGCTCACAAGTCCGCTGCGTTCGGCTTCTTCTGCATCCATGAAGCGACCTGTGAGGTGCATATCCATCGACTTGGACTTGCCCACAAACCGCGTCAGACGCTGTGTGCCGCCGATTCCTGCCACAACACCAAGGTTGATTTCAGGCTGACCGAACTTTGCAGTGTCGGCCGCGATGATGAAATCGCACATCATTGCCAATTCACAGCCGCCGCCAAGCGCATAACCTGCAACAGCCGCAATGATCGGCTTGCGAGTCGCGCGCACTGTGTCGCCTTCGTCTGCAAAGAAATTGGACATAAACATATCAACAAACGTCTTTTCAGACATTTCCTTGATATCTGCACCAGCAGCAAAAGCCTTATCAGAGCCGGTCAACACGATGCAGCGCACCTTGTCATTTTTGTCGGCATCCAAAAGTGCTGTGCTCAGCTCGCTCAAGACTTGTGAATTCAAAGCATTCATCGCCTCGGGGCGATTGATGCGAATGAGGGCGACGTGATCCTCGATGTCGACGATCAGCGTTTCATAGGCCATGTGTTTCGCTCACTGTTGTTGCACTCAGGCCTGATTGATTACCATGTGCGCGGCGCGTTTCAAGCTATCTTTGACAGGAGGGGCAATAGAAACTCGAGCGACCCGACTGCACAATACGCTTGATCGTGTTACCGCAATCGACGGTTTTACATGGTTCCCCTTCGCGCCCGTAGACGTCAAAGCTGTGTTGGAAATAGCCTAGATCGCCGCTGGCTTGGCGAAAGTCCTTAAGAGAGGATCCACCTGCCTTGATCGCATCACTCAGCACTTGTCTTATAATCGGAACGAGGCTGGCGACACGAGGTTTGGAAATCTTGTTTGCTTTGCGGCTTGGCGCGATGTGCGCACGGTAAAGCGTTTCACATACATAGATATTTCCTAAGCCCGCGACGACGCTTTGATCCAAAAGCGCAGTTTTGATCGGGCTACCTTTGGTTTTGAGCACCTCGATCAAATACGCCTCATCAAAATTATTCCCGAGCGGTTCAGGCCCGATTGACGACAAAAGCTTGTGGCTGTCAGCGGTCTTTGTGTCGAGCAAATCCATCGCGCCGAAGCGGCGGGGATCGTTGAACGTCACACGCGCGCCATTTTCCATATGAAAGACCACATGATCATGTTTTTCAGCAGGTGGGTGATCATGGGTGAACTGGCCAATCTTCGCGCCAGAAATCAACATCCGCCCCGACATCCCCAAATGGATCAAAAGCGATTCGCCGGTATCGAGGTCTGCGAGAATGTATTTGGACCGTCTGCGCAAACGCTCAATCTTTGCCCCTGTCAGACGCTCGCTCATCTGATCGGGAAAGGGCCAGCGCAGATTGGGCCGATTCACATCAGCTTTTGCGATACGAGTGCTCTCCATGACGGGGGCAAGACCGCGCCGCACAGTTTCGACCTCAGGTAGTTCCGGCATTCTACATCCCATTCCATTGCAGTGAGCGAGCCAAAAGGGCGCATTGTATCGTGTGTGCAGCGCTCTATAACCAAGGTCAAATAAAAGGATGGGCGTTTTCATGAGCGATCAGATTTCTGAGACCACACATTTCGGCTTTCAAACAGTACCTGAGACCGAAAAAGCAGGGCGCGTGCAAGGCGTATTCAACTCTGTGGCGTCCAAATACGACATCATGAACGACGTTATGTCGATGGGCATTCACCGCGTTTGGAAAGATGCGATGATGGATTGGCTTGCACCCCGCGCAGGTCAGAAGTTGCTCGATGTGGCAGGTGGGACTGGTGATATTTCATTCCGCTTTTTGAAACGCGCAGGTAGTGGGCATGCGACTGTGCTTGATCTGACAGAACCCATGTTGATTGAGGGTCGTAAGCGCGCTGAAGCTGGCGCGATGATCGATTCGCTTGATTGGGTTGTTGGTGATGCGATGGCGCTGCCGTTTGAGGACAACAGTTTCGATGTTTACACTATTAGTTTTGGCATTCGAAATGTGACCCGTCCTCAAGAAGCGTTGAACGAAGCATTTCGCGTTTTGCGCCCTGGAGGTCGCTTGATGGTTTTAGAGTTTTCGCAAATTCCAAACCCTGCGATGCAATGGGCGTATGATCGCTACTCCTTCAACGTGATCCCGCCTATGGGAAAATTGATCGCGAACGACTCGGACAGTTATCAATACCTTGTTGAGTCAATTCGCAAGTTTCCTGATCAGGATACTTTCCTTGATATGGTGAAAAAGGTAGGCTTCGAAAATGCAAAGTACCGCAATCTGACGATGGGTATTGCGGCGCTCCATTCCGGTTGGAAAATCTAGCCCATGCGCGGACCGCATAATATTTGGCGCCTCGTTGTAACTGGTGCGACTTTGGAACGAACTGGTGCGATGGGTGTCGTGCTGGATGCGATGGACGCGCCGCGCCCTTTGCGTATTCTGGCGCGCACTTTGGGATGGCCGTTCAAATGGCTCGGTTACAAGGGCGATGTGAACATGCCGCCTGCACCGCGCGCGTTGACCGCACTTGGACCTGCCTACATTAAATTTGGTCAGGTATTGTCGACACGACCAGATGTGGTGGGTGATGAACTCGCGGTGCAAATGCGTGTTTTGCAGGACAAGCTCCCACCTTTCCCGATTGCGGTGGCGAAAGAAACTGTCGCGCAAGAATTGGGCTTGCCAGCAGAACAAGTGTTTTCTGAGTTTAGCGAACCTGTTGCTGCAGCTTCTATCGCGCAAGTTCATCAGGCAAAGATTGCCGGCACGGACGAAATCGTTGCTGTAAAAGTGCTTAGACCCAGGATAGAAAAAGCGTTTCGCAAAGATATCGACGCTTTTTATCTGGCCGCTAAAATGATCGAACTACTCTCACCTGCGTCGCGTCGTTTGCGTCCTATGGAGGTCATAACGCATTTCGAAGGTGTTGTTCTGGGAGAGCTGGATCTTCGTTTAGAAAGCTCTGCCGCGTCAGAATTTGCTGCCAATACAGGCGATGATGCGGGTTTTACTTTGCCTGCGGTAAAGTGGGATTTGTCGGCCCGTCGCGTGATGACGCTTGGCTGGGCAGATGGTGTCCCATTGGGTGACAATGATGCGATTGATGCTGCGGGTCATGACCGCGCTGTTCTGGCTGCGCGTGTTTTGGAATTGTTTTTGCAGCATGCGCTGCGTGATGGTTTTTTCCATGCGGACATGCATCAGGGCAACCTTAAGGTGGCTTCGAATGGCGATATTATCGCTTATGATTTCGGGATCATGGGTCATATCGATGAATATACGCGCCGGGTTTATGCCGAGATTTTGTTTGGGTTTATCCGCCGTGATTACAAACGTGTCGCAGAAGTGCATTTTGAGGCGGGATATGTGCCTGCAGATCGCGATGTTGAAGAATTCGCCCGCGCTCTGCGGGCGGTGGGTGAACCCATCTTCGGAATGGATGCGACCCATATTTCGATGGGGCGTTTGTTGAACTACCTGTTCGATGTGACGGAACGCTTTGGGATGGAAACGCGCACTGAGCTAATTTTGTTGCAACGCACGATGGTTGTGGTTGAAGGCGTGGCGCGATCTTTGGATCCACATATGAACATTTGGCAGGTCGCGCGACCTGTAGTGGAAGAGTATATAAAAGGCAGCATTGGTCCGCTTGCAGTAGCGCGTGACCTATCGAAAACGGCGCAAGTTCTTGCGCGATTTGGCCCACGTTTACCTAGTTTGGTGGAAGCCGCGTTGATCAAGCAATCAGAACAACCCCCAACTTACGAACCAAGCAAAACAAGAAGCCGGAGCTTGTGGTTTGTAGCAGGTGGAATCGTGAGTGTTTTGGCATTTATCGGCGTTCAAGCACTGCTGTCTTAATCGGGACTGCGAAGTGCGGCTACGTCGCTCGGTGCGACAGAATTTCCGCCTTTGAGAATCAGCATAGCTTCGCCATCTTCAATGACGGCTTCACGCACTCTATTGTAGGCTTGAACGCTCTCAGTTGCGAGCAATGTTCCATTGTTGAATGATTCAACGCTGAAGGTGTAGGTGCCATGCGGGGCTTCCACACCGTTAGCGAAGTTACCATCCCAACTAAAGTCGGTGCCTGAGGCTGCGATGTTTTCTTGGGTCGTGATGCCTCCGGTCTCATCACGTACAACTAATATGCGTTGATCTGCATCCTTACGATCGGGCGCAATGAGCTCGATGTCACTGCCATCGAAATAACCTTCATTTCCTGCGCGAACATCCATGCCGACCCAATGACCCAAGGACTCAACTCCACCGCTAGCCATCGTGGCAGCTAGTGAGCTCAATAGATCATTTGTGCGCACCTGCTGCTCTACAGATGAAAAGGTTGCCAACTGCACAGCGTAGTCTGCAGAATCGACGGGATTGAGCGGATCTTGATTTTCCATCTGAACGGTCAACATTTTTAGAAAAGTTTCAAAATCACTGCTTAATGCGGCGGTTTTCTGTGCTTGGTTCGTGTCGCGTTGGCCTGAGAATAGGGGTGGTGTTTGTAGTGTCGGAGTTGTGGCTTCCATTGTTTCAGATCCTAATGTCTAATCCACCTGTCGTCGCGACAAGTTGAAGGGGTTTTTGGTCTTGCTTGGGGGGCAGCCCGTCATTGAGAGCATCGTTTTTCTCCGTGCTTTTTTGCTCCGTTGTATTGCCGTGCTGCTGTTCAAAATCAAATGAGAGGTTTTCAAAACCCATGTTTTTGAATTGAGATTGAAGGTGTTCAATCTGACGCCGCATCAGATCTTGTGTTTCCAGTTTCTCGACAGCAAATGTGATTTGGGTCCCATTAACAGTTTGCTCCAATTTGATATTCAAACGTCCAAGGTCTTCTGGTGATAAAATGACGTCGATCTGGCCGCCCGAATCGCGCAGTGCAAGGACCGCATCCGAAATGACTTTAGAATTGTGTAGAGAAAAACGTCCAACTGGCTGAGAAGTAGGATTCGAGGTTAAGGACGACACATGTACTGGTGCGACACGCGTCTCGCTGTTGGAGAACTCAGATGCATTTCTAGAAAATTCTATTTCGCCAATTAGTGGATAGATCTCGCTTTCTGACATCATCCCCAGCGCGGATTGGTTCATGTTCAACGTGATTTTTTCGCTCGACTTGTTGTCGAGCACCTTTGCTGCGGCCGGTATAGGTGAGGGAGATCGGAGAACATCGTCTTTTTCAGAACGTTCCGCATGTCGTAACAAGCTCATTTCCAAACGAGTGAGCTGATCGTTCGAAGAGTCTTCAAAAATTGGTAAAGAGTCTAATTTGGACATTGAAGACGTGACTAGCGGTGACGGGTCTTGGCCGCCTTTGGCTTCAAGCGGCGCTTTTGGACGAGGTGATGCACTTTGATCTCTCAAATAATTGGTTTTAGGCTGTGCAGTCGCGAGCGTTCTAGGAATAGATAAAACGCGTTGTCTGATTGGGACTATTGCATATTTTTCCAACGGCTTAGTAGAAACTTTTTCGAAAGCACCAACCGAAGGAACCGCGGCATTGCCCAACATCCCAGGAGAAGTAGCCTCGATTGTAGCCTAGACGAACCTGCGGGTCACTTCCGTTGTTACTGTAGCTTGTCTCTGA
>OCVR010000032.1_pt1 | contig 107241 bp, 111 predicted proteins | sample 1539091 | NCBI WGS metagenome assembly OCVR01 (sample SAMEA3355530, study PRJEB22509) | marine metagenome | biome: marine; feature: coastal ocean; material: water | place: USA | collected 2010-08-07 | depth 16 m | reverse complement strand
CAGAGGACATAACGCCGAAACCATCGATGGTATGTTCCCCGATGCGGCCAGTGCATTCAAAGGTGATATCAATGAAGAGATCGAAGTCACCTTTGATGTCAGCGGAATATACGGCATCAAGTGCAAGCCTCATTTTACGATGGGAATGGTGATGACGATTGCCGTCGGCGACGTTGCAGAGGTGCCCGCGTCATTCCTTGAGGGTCGTTTGTCCAACAAAGCGCGCAACCGATTTGAAGAACAAATCGCCAGCGGAAATTTGGGACAGTAAACCCAACTAGGCCGCCCCAATATTAAGTGGCGGCCTACTCTTCGTTCAGACGCGCCAGCAGTCTGGCCATAGGAGCGTTGTTCTTCGTCAAATCTGCCAGCGTCATCGTACTTAGAGATGTATAAAATGCGTCTTGTGCTACCCTAAGTGCAGAGGTCAAACCGCATGACGGGGCCAATACGCAACTGCCCCCATCGGGCCGCAAGCACTCGACAAGTTCAGTCTGGCTTTCCAAGTCGCGCACGACATATCCTATGTTTATGTGCCTGGGCTGCTTGGCTAATCTCAGACCACCCGACCTGCCTCTGACAGAGGCAACATATCCCTCACGCACCAACCATTGGGTCACTTTTGCAAGGTGGTTGTACTTTGCGTCATGGATCTCGGCGATCTGGCGGGTCGTCAACATATGCTTTTCTGCAATAGCAAGATGCATAAGCGTGCGTAAGGCATAGTCGGTAAATTTGGATAACTGCATAACGCGTATCCTTAACACACATATTTGGTATTTACAGTGCTTAATTAAATTAACATTTAAAATACCAATTAATACGGTGAAGCGTAAATTGACACAAAGGAACGCTCTATGCAGACGACGATTTTAATAATCAGCCTCGCGTTGATGGCTGTTGTAGGTGTGACCTACACCTGCGCAGTCTATGCCAACGACGGGCCCGCTGCGGGACCTCAAGCCAACAAAAACCGAAGCCTGTTGTTGTGGGGTATGATAGTCTTTGGCGTCATCATTTCCGTGGCCACGTTGCGCGAGAACCCTCATGTTTCAGCAGGTCCAGCACCCATGGTTGTGAACATCTCGGGCGGCCAGTGGTGATGGGAAACCGACATCTATGAAATCCCAATGGGCCAAGAGGTGGAGTTTCGCGTCACCACCGAAGACGTCACGCACGGCATGGGCATTTACACCCCTGACATGACGCTAGTGGCACAAGTCTAAGCGATGCCCGGCTACACCAACAAGCTGGTGCATACGTTTGACGCCCCCGGCACCTACCAAATCCTATGCATGGAACTGTGCGGAATCGCGCATCACGACATGATCAATGAATTCGACGTCACGGAGGCGGCCCAATGACCGATGCAACAGTTAAAATAGATACAGCACCGCCTGAGAACTTACGCGCAAACATGATCAAGCTGACCATGGGTTTGGGCGGTGTGGTCTTTTTGCTGATGATGATCTTTGGGCTTGTCATGCGCACGGCACAGGGCGGCATCATAGACCTTGATCCGGCGATTTTCTACCAACTTCTCACTGCGCATGGCGCTGGCATGGTAGGCTCTGCTGCGCTGTCAGGTGCCACAATCCTGTGGTACTTTGTGGCGCGCTATGTAGATCTGAATCCCAAGGTTTACCTCATCTTTCTTGGGCTATTCCTTGCCGGTGTGGTTTGCATCCTTGGGTCAATCTTTTTCGGGCAATACGGCGGCGCATGGACATTTCTGTTTCCTCTGCCCGCGATTTCCGGTGGCGCGTGGGAAGCAGGGGCCGCGGTTGTGTTCTGTGTCGGTTACTTGCTGATCGGTGTCGGATTTCTGATTTACTACCTTGAGATGGGTTACAAGGTTTCCAAGTCTTTCAAAGGTCTGTTTGGCGGTCTCGGCTGGAAATTCATTATAAACGGTGACACAGCCGCTGCCCCGCCCCCAACAATCATCGCAGCCTCCAGCGTGATGGTCTTCAACTCCATCGGGATCGTATTTGGGGCAATCGTCTTGGTGGCTAATATCGTGAACTTGTTGATCCCCAGCTTCGCGGTCGACGCATTGCTCGCCAAGAACGCAACCTATTTCTTTGGCCACGTGTTTATCAACGCAACCATCTACATGGCGGTCACTGCGGTCTACGAGATCATCCCCGAATACACCGGAAAACCGTGGAAAAGCACACGCCTTTTCGCCATTGCGTGGGCTGCCGTCGTGGTCTTTGTGCAAGCGGTTTACTTTCACCACCTGCTGCAAGACGTGAACATGCCCGCATGGGCGATGGCCACGGGCCAAGTCGTGTCCTACGCATCGGGTGTGCCATTGATCGCGGTCACCCTGTTCTCAACCGCCCTGTACATAAAAGGGTCAGGGATGAAATGGGACTTGGCCACAAAATTGCTGGTCCTCGGTGTCGGTGGTTGGGGTGTCGGTGCGATCCCTGCGATGATCGACGGTATGGTCTCGGTCAATAAGTTAATGCACAACACGCAGTGGGTGCCGGGGCATTTCCACACCTATCTGTTACTTGGTGAGGCTGCGATGGCCTTCGGGTTCGCGGCTTGGCTTGTAAAAGACACCTCCCGCGTGACGCAATCTGGCTTGGACCGGTTTGCCTTTCTGGCATACGTTGCAGGCGGGGCAGGTTTTGTGCTGATGTTCCTGTGGTCAGGGGCCAGTTCCATCCCGCGCCGCTGGGCCGTCCACTATGAAGCATGGCAGCTACAAAGCCAGGTTGCGACAGTGTTTGCCGCCGTTGTGATCCTCGTGACAACGCTGTTCATCGTCGGTTACGTCAAAGGGCTGATGCGGCGAGGTGCAAAGACATGATCTCAATCCCTCTCACAATAGGTGCGGCCCTTCTGGGCCTCACCTGCCTTTATCACGCGACCGATGGGTTGCAGGCTTTTACAGCCGAAGGTGCGCGCAGGGTGGTGGTGGCGAAACACCGCCCTTACGTCCCCGACATCATGTTTGAGGATATGACCGGCACTTCCCAATCCTTGCGCTCCCAATCGGGCGAAATCGTGTTGGTCGAGTTTATCTACACCACTTGCCCAACGATCTGCCAAACAGCGGGCAGTGACTTTGCACAGCTGCGCGACGCGCTCGTCCAAACGCGCGAGAATGTGCGGATGATTTCGGTGAGCTTTAATCCCGCCAATGATACGCTCGCTGCATTGGGTGATTACGCAGAGTTGCATACGGCCAGCGGGTCACCTTGGACCGTTGCACGCGTTGACGTGGCGCAACGCGCACAAGCGCTGGATTTTTTAACGTCACCGTCATTCCCGATTGAGCCTCCCCCTTTGAAGTGGTCCGCCCCTATAGTTAGGAAAGCGGAGGACCTGAGATGGCCATTAAGAGACCAAAGCCCGAAGAGATTGTCGTGAAGTTACGGGTCGTTTTGGCGTCGGTCAGAAAGAGCTGGCCCGTATGTGGGGTGTGACTGAGCGAACTGCAAAGAGAGAGCTCGCCCATATGAGAGGCTTGGGATGGATTAGTGTTGCTGTTGCATCAGGGCGGGGACGCGTAACGCAGCATTCGATCAACTTAGACTCTATTATTGAGCAAAGTGCACCTCATTGGGAGGCGATTGGGCCTGACTTTGCGGCACGTATGGTGGGGGCCCCCGAGCAAGAAATCTCTAATGTTGTGCCCATGCGTGCAAATAGTACAATGCCGATCTTTGACAATAATACAGGTTGGGCGCTTGTTGCCGAAAGATTGCGAGAACAGGAACCTGCTATTTTTAATGCATGGCTGTCGCAACTTACCGCGCTTGAGGGTGACGCCACAAAAATCGTTTTGGCCGCTCCAACAAAGTTTGTAGCGCAGTATGTCACGACACATTTCATGAAGCGGATACAGGCGAGCTTGTCCGCGGTTGAGGGGAGCCTCAGACAGATCAGAATTGAGAGTCTTGAGGACTAACAGATCGCTAGAAAGACATTGCTAGGGTAGCACTGAACAAGGGTTTAAACGGCTAGTTAGTCAATATTTTCTTGAGCTCCTCGACACAAACATCCATCAACTCTTGATTAGATTGTTTGGCCGCTTCTTCTGCGTCAGAAAGCATAGAGCTGAGTTGAAGGAACCCAACTACCCCGGTCGAGCCAACAGCGTAATGTGCTGCATCTTTGCGCTCTTTCCAGGACGTTGTGGGGTCCATAAGAACTCTGAGAGCGGTTTGCGCATCTACCATGCTTTGCGCCTTTAGTTTTTTGCCAATGACAGGGTCCACGAGCTGTTCAATGTCATCGGATGGCGCACAGGCCGTGGCTTGACCAAGATGTAAGTTGATCGCCCGTTCTAGACGGTCAGCGGTCAGGGGCTTGGCCAACATAGCGTCCATGCCAGATTCAGTAGAGTAGTCGCGATCGCTTGGGATCAATGCTGTGACGCCTAAAATGATAGAGTCTCTGGATTTTCCTGCGTTTGAACGAATTGCGCGCGTCGCTTCATAGCCGTCCATGACTGGCATATTAACATCCATCAAGATGAGTGCGTATTCCTCATGCTTTGCGGCTTCAACGGCTTCGCTCCCAAGTGCAACACACTCTGGTTCATAGCCAAGACGCGAAACCATTTCGCCTAAAACTGTGCGGTTGATGTTGTTGTCATCCACAATGAGCACAGCTCCTTGCAACACTTGGTGAGAGCCACTTTTGCTTTCCACAGATTCAATGTCTGGAGATGCGATTGCGATGCCGTCTTCAGCTATTTCCAGCTCAAGCATAAACTTAAATTTGCTACCTCGCCCCAGCCGACTGGTCATTTGAATTTCAGAATCCATCTGCTCGAGCGAATGTTTGACGATTGAAAGCCCTAAGCCAGAGCCACGGGTGCTATCTTCTTCGTTGAATTTCGCTTTTTCGAAGGTTTCAAAGATACGGGCCTTATCTTCGTTGGCGATACCTATTCCTTGATCGGACACCACAAAGTTCAAGCAACGTGTATTTTCAGTGCCACCTTTCGTCGAAATCATCTCAATCGAAATTGATCCGTCTTGGGTAAACTTAATTGCATTGCCAATGAGGTTATACATGACACGTGAAAACGCCTCTGGTAGGCCCTTGTAGCGAAACTCTGTGCCCTCACCGAGGAATGTCATCTCCAAGGTGTTCCCATTGGCCGCCGCGAGAGGTGTTAGCACTGCCTGAATGTCCTCAAGCACAGTGCGAACAGCGAAGGGCTGCGCGACCTCTTTTATACGGGTCAAACGCGTGTGGTCCAAAATGCTTGTGACCTGTTCCAATGCGCGGTTGCTACATTCAAGAGCGGTCTTGAAGAGCTTTTGATCCGCTTGCGTGAGCTTGGTTTCTTCGATCATGTCGAGCGACGCTATCAACCCATGGAGCGGTGTACGCATTTCATGACTCATCGTTGCAAGAAAGCGGCTTTTGGCGTTAGAGGCTTCTTTGGCTTCATCACGGGATGTTTTGAGTTTTTCTTCAGCAGCAAGCTGTTCGGAGATATCTGTGAGATAGATAATATAGGTATCAAGCCCTTCAACGTCTTTCGTCCAAACGCCTGACATTTCGATCGGAAATTGTTTGTAGTCTGAAGATCGCGCAATTAGTCGGATCGTGTGCGTGAAAGGCGTTTTTTGATAGAGTAAAAACTCGTTGACACTATCAATGTCGAGAAGCCCATGTACAAAATCTAGGCCAAGAATATCCTCTTGAACCGTTCCGAAGTATGTCGTGGCTGCATCGTTGCATTGGATGATCAAGCCGTCTGAATCCATTAAGATCACGGCGGATTGTGCAGCTTCAAAAGCGTTTCTTACATTTGTTGCAGAGACTTCAATATTGCGACTGCGTTCTTCCAAGTCTCGCCATAAGCGAAATGCTAGGAGGCATGAAAGTAAAACGAAGCCTAAAATGATGAACGAGGACGCATGAAATCGCGTAAAGGTGTCGTATTGCTTTGCGCGTATTTCGGTCTGGGCCGTTGAAAGGCTTTGCAGGCCGCGCGTTGTGATGGTTCTTATGTGTGGTTCCGCGACTTTTGCGACGAGGTAAAACTGATAGACGTCGTCATGCGTTGGCGCTCTCATGCCGTCAATGATTTCCGCAAGCTTTTCCCTCTTTCGAACGACAAAGTTATAGTCATCCCTTCCTGCAAGGGGTGTGGCGAGACGCGTTAAGGCGGCCCCAATCACGTCGACCCGACTGTAAAAAATATCGAATGCAATTTGGAGCTTTAAGAACTCGGCCGCTGAAATTTCAACACCGTCTTCTGAGCCAGGGGTCATAGGCTCTAATACGTTAGCCAAAAAATTCTTATAGTCGACATTTACTTGCGAAATGTTCCATCCCAAGTTGTCAGACGACGCAACAGCCAATTGGTCAATTTGTGTTTTCAGTGCTCTGCCACCGATCAGCAGAATAAAGAAAGCGAACACGAGCAGCGTGAACAGTGTCATTGCAGACAAATTGCGAATTCTAGATCGCTGTTTACGGAGCCGAGTTCTCATTTACTTACGATTCTTCTTCATTTTTCTCGATTGAAAGGAGCTGCCAGATGCTTTGCGCATAGATCTCTTCATTTTGGTACTTAACATCAGAGTCGTATGGATAAACGACCCAGTATGGCCCTTTTTCACGACGACTGAATGGTTTGCCATTCATCAGATAGGCGATGATAGGCGTTTCATCTGTGATGTCGGCAACTGGAATTTCGATGATGTAGTCATTGACAGCGGTCAGAGTGAGAACACCCTCGGTGATGTCGGCAAGGCCAACGATGGACAGCAAAGATGGTCCGGAGAATTCAATTTTTCCTTCGGCCCAGATTGTTGTTGTTTCAAAAGTGGTTCGGTCCAACTTTGCAATGTCGTCTTTGGTAAACTCGATCGTCAGATCACCATTCGTGACGCTAAGTATGTCTTGCGGAGACGCAAGGGTGGGCAGCGCAGCGAAAGACAATACTGTTATAACTGTCTTTATAAATTGGGTCATTTTAGTTTCCTTGCCACTATGGTTTGATATGTTTCTTTAAGATATATCTAAAAGAAAAGAACTATGTATCAAAAGATATATTAAGCGTTAATTTGATAAATTCTGTGGTTAACTGCTGTGTTTTGAGAAAAAAGAGCGTAAGAGTTTCTTAAGTTGTACGGCGCACTCGAACTATAGCGGAAAGTTCACAAGTTTGTAGTATCAGTTTTTTTTTTGACACCCTGCTGGTTGTTGGTAATTTTGATAAGTTTTTAGGATGATAGAATGAACTTGAATGATGATGATGACGACGATAGCGGAACGATCTTGAGGGTTGCGATTGCGGACGATCACAAGTTGCTCGCAGATGCAGTTTCCTCGATGCTTGGTGGGGATGAGGGGTTTGAGACCTCATGCTGCTACGATTTGGAATCGCTGCTGAAGCTTTTAGGTCGTGATAAGTTCGATATTGTCCTCTTGGATTTGCGTATGCCCGGAATGTCCGGGCTGGATAGCGTTGCGCAAGTCGTTCGTGCCGCACGGGACGGGCATGTTGTATTGTTCACGGGCCAAGTTGATAGGCATGTGCTAGATAAAGCAATTGAACTTGGTGTGCGCGGTCTCATTGCCAAGACGATGCCGCTGCGCTCACTTGGAAGTATTATTGAACTGATCTGCTCAGGTCAGATTTTCGTTCCAGTTGGTGCTGACTTCCCAGGTTCCATGACGGACGTTGAGAACAAACATGGTTTGACCGATAAAGAACTTTATGTCCTGCGGCGCGCCGCGAATGGAATGACGAACAAAGAGATTGCTCGCGACATGGGCGCAACCGAGGTCATTGTGAAGATGCACATGCGTGCAATCTGTAAAAAGCTTGGGGCGCGCAATCGTGCGCATGCGGCTATCATCAGCCGTGAACGGTCCCTCCTTTAAGGTGCTGGCCTAGTTATCTTGGTTCCAAGAATCGACTAAAGCTTCCATGTATTCGCCAGTTTCATTGATGCTGGCGATCATCGCTTCCATGCGTCCAAACTCGATGTTGTAGCGCTCTGTGAGAAGGCTGACCCGCTCTTCAATGGCGATCAGGTCCTTTTCAAAGTCTTGCAGATCTTCGGTCAGTTCGGTTTCGCGCCTTGCAAGCAACCCACCCGCGCCGATCAGTGCATCACTATATGTTTCGAGACTGTTGGTTAAGCTGACGCCATAGCGCACGTTTGCGGAGACGGCTTGTTCGTTTTCAAGTGTTATCGTCATGCCGTTCGTGTCGCCCAAAGAGGAACGAAGGGTTGTCTTGCCATTGCTATCCAAGCTGATGTCCAGATTTTCGCCATCCAGCGTTGCAGAAGGGGGCGTGGTGTTTGGATCATAGACCAAGGCGTATGACCCTGCTTTCGGCGGTGCGAAGGAAAGCCCTGTTACTGCGATCCCGGGATCATTGGAGCCGTACTGAGAGGCAAAAAGAGCCTCAGCGATCTCTGGGTTCTTTTCCATTGCGCGCTCAAAGGAGGCCTCATCAAGTGTAAGTCTGCCATCAAGTTCAGTTTTAATGCCCAACTGCGCGAGATATACTGGTTGCTCGCCAAAGCCGGAAATCGGTTCTGTTGTGAGACGACCCATTTTGCTTAAAATCGACTGCGCAGCTACGTCGCCAGCAAGAGACCCTTCTTCCGCGCCGTTAAGCCCACGTTGGGTTGCGGTTTTGAGGTAGTCTTTGAGGGTGTTAACTTCAGCTAAGAATTGCGAGATCCGTTCGCGCACGGATGTGTTGCTTTCGTTTGAAATCAACGTTGAGGTTCCAATAGAATTGAGCGTTATGCGATGACCGGTGAACAGATCTTCGATTACATTGCTTTCACGTGTGACGTTGACACCATCGACTGTAAAATTGGCATCTGTCGCAGCGACAAGATCGCTCGAAATCCCCATAGGATTGTTAGTAGCATCGCTTTGGCCTTCGGTGCCATTGGCGGTGAGGCCCAACGCCTCCTTGATAGAGCGGATGGAATCGTCGTTTAGTGCGTTGATAACACCTGCATCGGTTTTGATAATGAAAGCCATGCTCTCACCGGTGTTGATTAAGGACGCAGACATGCCATCGATACTGTTTAAAGAACGGGTAAACCCTGTCAGCGTGTTGTTGGTTCCATCAATTGGAATATTGAGTGGGGTCATAGCATTGTCAGTCGCAAGCGAAATGCTCGTCCCTCTCAATAGAGTACTGGTGTTCGTGTTGGTGTCAAAATTGATCGAAAGGACCTGAGAGGTGGCAAGGGTGTTTACCTCCACAACAGCAGAGACATCAGAAGCGAGCGCTTCCATGGTGACTTCGATGGAGACGGCGTTCGTCGTTGAGCTGGCAACGCGTGACGCGGATTCAGCAGTACTGGCCATGCCTGCTTTGAACAGGCCCAATTGAGACGACAAAAGTCCCATAGCAGAGATCGACGTGTTGGCGTCTTCAACACGGCGTTCTGTTAAAACGCGGTCGCTGTTTGTCTCGGCCTCTACGAGGCTGCTGGCAAGGCTTTGCAGCTGGATGCCGCTGCCGTTCTGACTGAGCGCCGATAGAATATCAGTCTTCATTTCCGCCATGGCTGAGACTCCCTTAGCCTTTATAAACGTCAGTGATGCGCCAACATTTAGCGCGTGTTAGAATTTGTTTGTATTTACATGCGAAATTTCATGACTTTGTAGTTATGCGTGCGCATAATTCCATTATTAATTGTCGTGATCGCACCTGTTTCGCGTTGGATAGACAGCTGCGTGCGCCCCCAATCTGCAATCAAGACGTCGTCGCTGGCAAAGGTGATCTTTGACTTTGTGGGCTCTGCGCCGAGGATTTTGCATTGCTGACCGATAGAAAGTTTTTCGAAGGTGACCCGCTCGAAAGGGGCATGTACCCCCAAACACTCATATGTTTCCTTTTAAATATCTTGTCAGATTGGCGCAGTCGCGCAATGTGCCGGCGGTTAACAACGCAATGAAGCTGAGACCGACTAAAGAATTGCTCATTTTATGCCCTCACATTATCGGCGTTACTCTGTCGCTACTTCATCGACTGCTGCGTCACTCGTCTAGGTGCCATCGAGAACCTGAGAAGCGACTTCTGTATCATCGCCTTCGCTTTGTGGCGCTGGTTCAGGTGTGTAAAGTTCGCTCACACCTGTCGCGAAGAGCTGTTCGGCGACCTCTTTTGGGGCCGCAAGAATAGCCCCGATTGGCAGTTCGAAACCTTGATGCGTGTACTTTTCAAGCAGTAGCATTTGAACCATTTCATCTGAAGGCTCGCGGTTGTGCTCTTCCAGATCATGGATGGTGTCATCAGCGTCGTGTGCTGACCAGCGTAGCTGCATCTTTGGGAATTTGTCTCGGAATAAATCAGAAAGCGTTGTGTCATGCTTGACATCTCGACCTGCGTTGCTGGCGCCTGTGCGGGCGCGCAATACTTGTACCCGTGCATCCAGAATAGCCGTGCGGATTGATGGATCTGTCGCATCTATCAGCATTTCATTTAAAACGTTAATGACTTGCAGTGCAGGGACCTCCGAGAGCCCGTGCATCAATCGTACCGTTGTTTCATTGGCCGTGTGCGCAGGTTTTTTAGCGGTTCGCTTTGTAGGTTTTCTCAAGCTTCGTAAAGTTTTTTTCGACATTCTCTGCTCCGTGATGAATTTGGCACTCAACTTGCAATTATTGGACCAGAACCGAAGAAACGGGGACGAAAAACATGAACGCACTTAAAGAGCATATTTCATTCCAAGCTTCTGCGCTGTCTTTGCGCAGTGCTCGCAATAACATGCTTGCGTCCAATATCGCGAATGCTGCGACGCCAGGCTATAAGGCGCGCGACATGGATTTTGACCGTGAGATGTCAGCACGCATTGGGGATAGCCCCGTTCGTATGAGCGCACCGCGTCACGTCAACAACCTTACAGGTGTTGGCGCTGATCGTGTTCAATATCGTCAACCGTTGAACCCGTCGTTGGACGGAAACACGGTTGAGATGTCTGTAGAGCAGATAGAGTTCTCCGAAAACTCGGTGCGCTACATGTCAACGCTTGAGTTCTTAAACAAACGTGTCGCGGGCCTGATGTCCGCAATCAGAGGTGAATAATGTCTGATATAAAGAACGTCTTCGATATTGCGGGCCGCTCAATGGCGGCGCAAATGGTGCGTCTGAACACTGTTGCTTCGAATATTGCCAACGCAGAGGCGCGTGCGGGTTCTGCAGAGGATGCATATCGTCCGCTGCGCCCTGTCTTTCAAACAGTTTTTGAGGACGGAATGCGCAATGCTGAAAGGGCATCTGTCGAAGTACGCGACGTGATTGCATTAGACCGTGAACCCCTGCGCGTTCACGAGCCGGGCCATCCACTCGCGGATGAAGAGGGCTATGTCTACATCGCGCCAGTCGATGTGAATGAGGAGATGGTCGATATGATCGAGGCCAGTCGCCAATACCAAAACAATCTAGAAGTCGTCACGACGATGCGCACCTTGATGATGCGAACTGTGAACATGGGTAAGTCGTAGGAGTTTAACCAATGGAAGTAGATAATAACAGTTTAAGTGCGCAAAATGCGCTGTTGTCCAAACTTGGGATTAGCACGACCGATGCCAAGCCTGAAGATGCTAAGGAAGAGCTGGGACAAGACGATTTTCTGAAGCTTATGACGGCTCAGTTGCAGAACCAAGATCCGTTCGCACCGATGGACAATGGTGATTTCATTGCGCAAATGGCTCAGTTTTCATCGGTCGCTGGTATCAGTGACATGGGTAAAACGTTGAACACTATTGCTGATCAATTGGGTCAGTTTCGTGTTGGCTCATCAGTGAATATGCTGGGGCATTCGGTCTTATTGCCGGGCAATATTGCGCGCGCAGATGACAAGGGCGAAGTGCATGGCGTATTGGATCTTGAGCGTACCTCACTGGAAACTCGAGTTGAATTTCTAGACGCAGAAACGGGCGAAGTGTTGCACACGCTAGACCTTGGTGCCCGCGCAAGTGGCATGTCGGGTTTTGAGTGGACAGACCTGCCAGAAGAATATCGCGACGGACATCGCAGTATGAAGTTAGATGTAACGGTAAACTATGGTGACGGTCCTGAAGGGCTTGTGCCAAACGTGTTTGCTGAAGTGATCGGAGCTTCAATTGCAGGGTCTGGTGAGGCCCAGCTTGAAGTTGAAGACTACGGTGACGTGAGTGCCGCAGAAGTTCTGCGGTTCCGTCTTTAAGGCCGCCCAAACCCATTCAGATAGTAAATAAGGAGAGAGTACATGTCTTTCTACACCGCTCTTACAGGCCTTAACGACGCCCAATCAGATATCTCCACGAGTTCCAACAACATCGCAAACGTTGGAACGACTGGTTTCAAAAGATCTCGTGCTGAATTCGGCGATATCTTTGCGACGTCGCCTTTGCAAAACAGCTCGTCATCCATTGGTTCGGGTGCGATCCTGAAAGGCGTTAAGCAACAGTTCACACAGGGTAACATCGCGTCGTCCTTGAATGCTTTGGACATGGCGATTTCGGGCCAAGGTTTCTTTGCGCTCAAGCCAAGCCAGACTTCAACGCAGGTTGTTTACACGCGGAACGGTTCTTTTAATGTCGATAACAATCGCAACGTTGTTGATAGCTCCGGTCAATTTTTGCTGACGTATCCAGTTAACGAAGACGGTTCTGTCACGGCAAAAGACATCGATAGCGCTACGCCTTTGCGCTTGCCTGTCACCTCGGGTGATCCCCAAGCAACGACAAACGTGGATCTATCCGTCAATTTGCCCGCAAACGCTGAAGTGGCGATGGAGAAGGATAAGTTTCGGGATGGCTATACTTTCGATCCTGACGATCCTGAAAGCTTTACAAACTCAACATCGTTCACGATTTTTGACGATTTGGGTAACCCGACAATTGCGACGGTTTATTATATTAAAACTCAAGCGGCGTCGGCTGAGGATCCTACCAACAAATTTGAAACTCGTCTTGTTATCAACGACGAGGTGGTCTCCCCTGATTTGGTTCCTGCGCTTAACGACAATGGCAATCAGATTTACATTGACCAATTTGGCAACCAGACCACGACTGTGCCTGACCCGAGCTACTTTGCCGGTCGTAGTGCACCGCTTTATAAGTTGGATGAACTGCGGACGCGTTTACCGTCTCAACCTGCAATCCTGACAGGAGAACAGAGCGGGTTTGATTTCGGTGATGAGGGTTCGCGAGAGATCGAAATTGTGACGGACCCGATGTTGTTCGGTGCCACTTACGAAGCTGACGCTGCAAACCAAGGTGTTTATTGGGGAAATGACTTTCTTTTGGTCAACCTTGATGATGGTACGCGACCTGTCAGTATTTCTATTCGTCCTGGCAACTATAATGCCGAAGAATTGGCATCTGAGGTCGAACGCGCAATCAACGAATCCTACGATGATGCTCGCAAAGTTGAGGTGCGCAAAGGCGGCGAAGACACAATCAACATTCAGTTGTTCACGCCTAGCACTGATGGCGATGTGCCCGTTGCTAATAGTGTTTCGATTGACTTGCTTGAGCCAAGTTTTGTGTCGACGCAAGCTGGTATTGATGTTGCCAATCTAACGTCACCCAACTTCGAACTAGATACTTTCCTTGCGCATGCTCAGGCTCGTATCAATGACACTTTGAACGATCAGTTGGGTCAAAACCAATCAGCAGTACCAAATATCGCAAGCAATCAATTTGCGAAAATCACAACGACAGAGAAGTTGGCAGATCCACCCGAAATGCCGCAATCTTTCGGTTTTGAATACACGACGCGTGATTTGGATGTGAGCAGTTTAGCGAACGGATCGGATCGGTGGGACATCGACTATTTTGAAGGTGAGTTCACAGTAAGCTCAATTCAAAATGCGCCAACTGAAAGCGGTAAATCAGTCTCTTTTTCGGTGAAAGATCGTGATGTCTTTGTTGCCATTCCTGATGGTGCGACAAGTGAAACCGAAGTTTTGGATGCAATCAAAAGCAAGGTCGAGAAGCTCTTTAGCGTTTCATCAACAGCACCTGAGATTAGTGTTGCCAATGGTGAACTAACGGTTTCAGGTGCGACTGCGAATGCGCCAACGACTTTGAGTTTAGAAGCTTTCGGGGCCGTTTTGAGCGTTGACGTCGAAGCAACGGATACCGATACAAGCATCGCTTTAAAGATCAAAGAAAAGATCGATGCAACAGGGGTTCGCAATGTTGCTGTTGAACAAAACGGCTCTGTGTTGAGTATCACTGGCCCAACGATTGAAAGTGAATCCGGTGCATCGTCGCTGTCCTTTGCTGTGAGTGAGCAGCGCTATATGGCATACACAAACTTTGGCAATCGTCCCGATGTCAAAGTGTATGATCGTCAGAGCGAAGTCGCGACGTCTGGGCAAAGCCCCGCTATCGAGTATGATGCTGAAGCAGATCGTTTGTCTATCACGATGAAATCGGTCGCGGGTCTAAGCGTTGGTGACAATATCGTCCTTATGGGCGCTGACAATGTGGCGAGCGCAATCAATGGACGCACGTATAGAATTACCTCCTTGGATGGTAACACGATCCAGATCGCAACGGGTGATTTGGGCTTGCCCGATGATAACATTGCCATCGACGTCGACGTTGACAATCCGTTTATTGTTCTGTCTGAAGCATCCTCAGATGTTGAGGCCTTTTTTGAAGGTGCTGATCTACAAGTTGATGGATCGGCTCAAAGTTTCAACAGCCAGCGTATCGTCCTGCGCGAGCGTGAAAGCGCGCGTCACTCCTATACTGATGTAAATGTGAATGGTTCGAATAAGTCGATCTTTGGCGCTTTCGAAGCTCAACTAGGCGTCGAAGCGAGCCCAACTGCGTCTGACTTTGGCCTTAGCAACTCGGCGATTGAACTTGAATGGGTCGATGAGCGTAATCCGCCGATCAAGATCAAATATGATGCTGCGACGCAAAGCATCGTCTTTAACATTGATCATACAGCGCTTGGACCAGGTGGCACGATCAGTGATGTTTCAGCGGTTCAGATGTTGTCTGGGAACTCTGAAAACTTACCATCGATGAGTGCTGGCGCTTTGAGTAATTCGAGCAAGGTGACGATTACTGCATCGACCAATGTCAGCGGCTCGCCGTTTATCCTAGATGGTGGTCTTGTCAGTAGCAGCCCAGACAGATTTGGTGCAAAAGTGAGTTATGATCGAGACTCCCACTCGTTTACTTTTGAAAGTGGCACCACAGGTAAGGCGGTTCGCGCGAACAAGGCGATGGGTGTCGAGACGGATCAAAAGGCCTCTAACATTCAAGTTGGTCGTTATGAAATCGACGCGAGCACAGGACTTGCAATCACAGGCGACGGGACAATCGATTTGGCCTCACGTGTTCTGGCAGACGGCAAAAGCCATTTGATGGGTGTTGGTTCAACTGTAAGTGTTGGTTTCTTGGAAGGTACGGGTTTGAAATCGGAACCAGCAAAGGCGATTGGCGGACCTGCAAAAGATCCTCTGAACAGCCAGCCTGTTTTCCTAAATCCTGCGAATTTTGAAACCACTTTCAACGTGTCCGTCAACGGAGTGAACGCGAATATTGAGATCCCAGGTGGCAACTATATCGGCACAACCTTGGCCGAACTACTTGAGCAACGTATCAACCAAATGCGCGACCCAGAAACTGGTCAAACTATTGGTGGTGTCACGGTTAAGTACCAGCCGACTGAAAACAACTTTGTTTTCACGACAGGGACAACGGGTGACACATCAACAATCCGCGTCAAAGGGCCTGCGAAGCTCGGCTTGGATGACGTTCCGTTGAGTGTGGGCAGCGTTCCGACAATTGCAAAATTGGTTCAGGCTACGAATGAAAATGGCATTCCGCTCTACGTGAACGAGAACGGCGATATCGTAGATACCGAGCCAGACAACCTTGTGGCAGATTACTACCCACTTTACCTAGATGAGGGAGAGTTGACCTTCGACAAAACGGGAAAGTTGATCAGCCCTCAAGGCATGACGCGCTATGAATCCCAGAGCGATTCATTCTCGATTTCGCTTGATATCGATTTCAGCAGTTCAACGCAGTTAGCGACACCGTTTGCTGTTAACAACCTTGAGCAAAACGGCTTCACCTCTGGTCGATTGGATGGACTTAATATCGATGCAACAGGTTTGCTGCGTGCGAATTATACCAATGGTCAAAACAAGCCGCTTGGCAAAATTGTTCTCGCGAACTTCAACAACCAGAACGGTTTGAAACAGGTTGGTAATGCGACTTTCGTTGAGACGGCAACATCGGGTGAACCGTTGATTGGTGAAGCTGGCACAGAAGGTTTCGGTTCGATCCAATCTGGCGCGTTAGAGCGTTCGAATGTGGATATCACGGAAGAGCTCGTCAATTTGATTACTGCTCAGCGAAACTTTCAAGCGTCTTCTAAAGCGATTGAAACGTCTACTCAGCTGACACAGACGATCATCAACATCCGAACTTAATCTGATGACTAATGTCGAGACCCGCTTGGGATGAGCGGGTCTTCATAACAAGAAAGGTTCAACATGGATCGCAATATTCACATCGCTCTGAACAGTATGCGCAATATTAGTTCGGATCTGACTGTAAATTCGCAGAACATGGCCAACGTGAATGTTCCAGGCTATCGTGCTGACCTTGTCGTGACGCGTGAAGCCCAAGCCCTTCAATCGTTTGACGAATTCCGCTCGCGTGTCTTTAGCCGGCAAGGAAAAGGTACGCTGTTCTCAGCGGAGCAGGGTGCGATGCAAAACACCGGTGAGCCGATGGACGCCGCGATCCGAGGCGAAGGTTATTTTATGATTGCTCCGGCTACGGGAGGTGATCCTGCGTTGTCTCGACGGGGTGATTTTGGATTCGATTTAGAACGTTTCATCATAGATGGGGCAGGCAGTCGTTTGCTCGACACGGACATGAACCCGATCCAGTTGCCTGAAGCACGACGGATTGTTGTCGAAGAAACAGGGCAAATTCAGGTCGAGTTGTTTGGCGCACCAGAAGGTACTTTTGTGCCGGGGCCAATTATTGCGACGACGTCGGCAGCAGATGTGAAACTTTCAAAGTCGATTGATAGCCATATTAGACCGTCAAACGGCGATCCACTTCCTGAACCCGATCAACGCGCACGTATTTCGCAGGGCTTTTTGGAAAGCAGCAACGTGAACACGATCACGGCACTTGTCAAAAACATCGAAAGCCAGCGGAAATTTGAAATGAGCGTCAAGTTTATTTCATTGGCACAAGAAATTGACGAAGGCACAAGCCGGATTATGCGTTTGCCTCAGTGATATTGGTTTAGTTTTCTATTTCGGCTCAGTTTGGCACATCAGTTGCATTATAGCATTGAACGAATAGATTACGGAGCCGCCAATGTCTTCCAATGCAATGCACGTCGCAAAGACGGGCCTGAATGCGCAACAAACGCGCATGCAGGTTATCGCGAACAACTTGTCTAACTTGAATACGGTTGGCTTTAAGAGCGACCGCGTTAATTTCGAAAGCCTACTCTACCAAGTCAAGCGTGGCGGTGGCGATCAGACATCAGAGGGCACGGAACTCACGTCTGCGTTGGCGCTCGGAACAGGTGTACGCGCAGTGAATACGCAGAAGCTGTATTCCCAGGGCGGGATGGTTAACACAGACAACTCGTTTGACTTAGCGATTGACGGGCAAGGTTTCTTTCAGGTTTTGATTCCAGATGGACGTGTTGGGTATACGCGTAACGGTTCTTTCTCGCGCAGTGCTGAAGGTGCTCTGACGACAGCCAGTGGATATGTTGTTCAGCCTGAGATTCGAATTCCTGATGATGTGGTGGAGGTGAATGTCTCCCAAGATGGGATCGTCTCGGTTCGAAGTGCCGCGCAAAAAGAGCCGCAAGAGGTGGGCCAGCTTACGCTTGCCTCTTTTGCAAACCCTCGCGGGCTTCAGCCTGTTGGAGAAAGCTTTCTGGTTCAAACGGCGGCCAGTGGTGACCCTACTGTTGCGTCCCCGCAAGCGCAGGGCATTGGCAAGCTGGTGCAGGGCTCTTTGGAGTCCTCAAACGTCAATGTCGTTCAGCAATTGGTCGAGATGATCGAAACGCAGCGTGCTTATGAAGTCAGCTCCAAGTCCATCACAGCATCAGACGAAATGATGCGTTACATTTCAAATAACCTCTAAGGTGCTCACATGTTTTTTATCCCTAAAGTGTTCGCGGCTCTTATGTTGTGCGCTCTTGGCGCCTGTTCGACTTATGTAGAAGACGAAGCCAGCCATGCTTTTCAACCTGTTATGCCTGAGGCGAACGAACGTACAGGACCAGCTGATGGTAGTATTTACCATGCCAACGCGTCTGGCTTGTTTGCTGTTGAGCAGCGCGCCTCAAAGGTTGGCGACATTTTGACGATTGCGTTAAATGAGTCTTTCCAAGCGACCAAGTCACAGACAGCGTCAGCAGCTAAATCAGATAGCCTGTCGTTGAGTGTTCCAAACTTGCTTAACGTTCCTGTTGCCTCAACGGGATCTGCACAAAATTTTGAAGGCAACGGGGCTGCAGAACAGTCAAATAGTTTCACAGGTCTTGTGACTGTCAGTGTTGTGCGCGTCATGAGCAATGGAAATTTGGAAGTTCTGGGTCAAAAGAAATTAACGCTCAACAACGGAGACGAATATGTTCGGGTGAGCGGTCTTGTTCGCCAGAGCGATATCAGCCCGACCAATGTTGTGAATTCGAACCGTTTGGCGAATGCCGAGATTACATACATTGGCGCAGGCGATCTTGCCGATACCGCGAAGCGCGGTTGGATTCCAAAAGCTTTTTCAGCGCTGAACTCTATCTAGGAGTAGATGAATGTCCCGTAGATTTCATACGATCTTGGCAATTTTTATGTTGTTTACCTTTTGGGGTGCGAATGGGGTTTATGCGGATCGTATCAAGGATCTCGCAAGCATCGCAGGTGTGCGCACGAACCAGTTGGTTGGCTACGGTCTGGTGGTTGGTTTGTCCGGCACAGGCGATGGCGATTTAGGTATAACGTTGCAGTCTTTGCAGTCCATGGTGTCGCGTTTTGGTATGGTTACAGAGGCGGACGGGCTGGATGGATCAAATGCGGCAGCTGTGATCGTCACGGCTGATTTGCCCGCATTTGTGAAGCCGGGACAAACGCTTGATGTGACTGTTTCTGCGTTGGGATCGTCAGAGTCGCTACGTGGTGGAACACTTTTGATGACCCCTTTGTTGGGTGTTGACGGGGAAACATATGCGATTGCGCAGGGCAACCTTCTTGTTGGTGGTATGGGTGTTTCTGGTGCTGATGGGTCGTCATTGACCGTGAACGTGCCAACGGTTGGACGTGTTCCACAAGGCGCTAACGTTGAGAAGATGGTTGAGAACCCGTTTATCACGAATGACTACCTCATTCTTAATCTCCACCTTGCGGATTTCTCAACGGCTACAAACGTTGCGGACGCAATCAACGTTGTGTTTGGCGGCGACACGGCAGTTCCGATTGATGCGTCCTCTATTCGAGTTTTGGCGCCAAGCGACATGTCGCAGAAAGTGTCTTTTGCGAGTTTGATTGAGCAAGTTGAAGTGCAGCCCGCCGAACCGCCTGCGCAGATCATCGTGAATTCGCGCACCGGTACTGTTGTGATTGGCGGTAATGTGAATGTCACGCCAGCGGTCATTACGCACGGCTCTTTAACGGTTCGCATTCGCGAAGACGTTGAAGTCACGCCGACGAATGAAACGATCATTCTGGACGGTGCAATTGTGAACGCCCCCGGTGATCCAATCGAAACGGCTGACACAGAAATTGCTATTGATGAGCCAATTGCACGCGCCTTCCTTTTTGATCCAGGCGTTAGCCTGAGCGATGTAGTTGATTCAATCAATGCGATTGGCGCTACACCGTCAGATTTGGTGGCCATTCTTGAGGCCTTGAAAGTAGCAGGTGCTTTGCGCGCTCAGCTCATCATCATTTGATCTAGCTTGAGAAGGACGCACCATGACTACGATCAGTTCCACTGTCTTGAAAATGGCCTCCGGGCCTGTCGCGAGCACGACAAAACCTATTGTGGCACACGGTCCATCAGAGCGTGAAAAGTTAGGCGAAGTGGCCGAACAATTTGAAGCTTTGTTCGTCAAATCCATTCTGTCGAGCGCGCGATCTGCGCAATTAGCTGACCCGTTGCTAAACAATGAAGGCCTGAAGACGTTTAACTCTATGTTAGACCAAGAATATGCAACGGCCCTTTCACAGCGCGAGTCGCTTGGAATTGCGGACGCCCTTGTGCGCCAGTTCCAGCACAGGGTCTCTGACGGGGACGTTTAGGCATGGCAAGTCTTCTAGACATAGGTCGCAGTGCCGTCAGTGCACAACGTGAAGCGCTAAATGTCACGGGGCAGAACATTGTGAATGCCAATACCGAAGGGTATCGGCGGCGCGAAGCGTCTTTGACGGAAGTGTCTGATATTAAAAGTGAGTTGACGTCGGTGACGTCGCAGACGGGATTGGGCGTAAAGCTGGGAGAAATCCGGCGCGCATATGACTCCTTTTTGAGCGAAAGCAAGCGGGGTGCAACGGCGCGTTTTGAATCCTCTGACGCGTTTGTCAAAAAGTTGGAGCAGTTGGAAGACACTATCCTACCAACGGATGGCGATTTGGGTGTGACCCTGACCGCCTTTTTCGATTCCTTGAGCGAAGTTGCGGCACAACCAGGCGATCGCGCCCCGCGCGCACTAGCTATTGAAGTGGGCCATACCGTCAGTAATTCTTTCAACACGACGGCGATGATGTTGAATGACCTTGGCGAAGGGACGTTTCAAGAAATTGAAATGCGATTGGCCGAAGCGAGCCAAAACATCGAGGTGTTGGGGAAGTTGAACGCGCAATTACGCTCTTCAAATTTTGGAGCGAACCCGCCCCACAGTTTATTGGATGAACGTGATCGTTTCATTGATACGCTCTCAGGAATATTGCCCGTCAATGTTACAATTGGCGAGCGCAACGATGTTGAGTTACGCTTGGGTTCATCGGTTGCAGGCCCTGTTATTTTAACCGGCGCTGACGCGAAAACGCTGAGTGCAATGATGACGGATCAAGGCGCCGTCGCTTTCAGAATTGGATCTGGGCAAATCGTTCCGCAGCTTGAATCCGCAGAATTGCGCGGGCTTGTTGATGCGTTTGAAACAACGCAACGTGCGATCCTTGAGTTAGACGAGTTGGCGCGCAATTTTAGTACGCAGATGAACCGACAGCACGCTCAAGGTGTCGATCTTGATGGCGATTTGGGGCGCGAGTTGTTTTCAACAGCGCAGTTCACGCCTGTTCGCAGCGCTCTTAACAAAGGTAACGTCGAGGTAAACGTAAACGTTCTCGCGGTGCCCGGTCGTGCAAATGAGTTGTCACAGATGACTTTAAGCTATGAGGTGAAGAGCGATTTTTGGACCTTGAAAGACGGTGATGGTGCGGTTTTGGGAGAAGGGCGCAATCGGATTGAATTGGATGGCGCGGTTATCGAAATTGTTGGGAAAGCGGCTGCGGGCGACTCCTTTGATATTGTACGTGAGACCGGAGATGCAGCGCGCATTTCATTCTTGTTAGAACGTCCCGAAGAAATCGCAGCAGCGTCTACCGTTTCGATAAGTCCGAACCCTGCCAATTTGGGCAACGCGGTTCTATCGACGTCGCTGGTTGAGCCCGTGTTTAGCGCATTGCCGTCAATCACAGAAAGCCTCGCAAACAATTTGTCACCAGTCGTTGCGCAAGATTTCTTAAGAGCGGGTGTGGTTGGAATGATCCCACGTGGCACACAAGAGATCACGCTTGCGAGTTTTGCGACGCAAGCGACAGCCACAGTCATTGCGCAAAATGATGCAGATATTTCGACGATTGCTTTAACCTTGGACGGCATGGGGCATATGTTCTCTTTAGATCCTGCTTCGGTGGATGCTGAAGAGTGGAGGTCTGGATCAGAGATTGCGCATCACCTTACGTCAGGGCTTTTGAAAAGTACTGGTGGGCAATCAATCGCGCAGCTCGGCCTGACTGTGACTGGATCTCAAAAAGGATTGGTTTTCGCTTCTGACGGCTCGCGTGATTTGAGCGCAATGGCCGCGCGTGCATCTTCAGGAAATAGTCTAAGCACTGACGTTGTCGCAGCACAGTCCGCATCAGACATTCGTGTTTTCACGCGCGAAGGGCGACAAATTTCCGGACCACCATTGGCGGCTGACGAAGCCGCGGAGCTTTTGACATTCGAGAACGGGTTCAGTTCAGAAGCGGAATATCACGCTGATTACACAACGGTGACCAACGGCGTTGGATATCGAGGGCTTAGTATTGTTCAAAGTCAGAGCAGTAGCGACCCGATGAACAGTGGTTTGAACGCGCTATCGAGCAGTCTCTCAGGGTTGCGCGGGAGTAATAGTGGTAACATTTCTTCTGATCTGCGAGTGAATGAAACCCAAGCGCAAACACTCACGCTTGCGCTGGCGACTGGCGCTGAGCGTTCATTCGAAATCCCGCCTGCGGTTGATGCGGCCTATGTCGCTGAAAGTGCGAATGCTGCTTTGGTCTCGGTTGGTGTTCAAGCAAATGCGATGACTGTCGTTGGTCTCAATTTAGACACGGGTTCGAATGGGTCGATGCAACTGGATTTGACTGGCTCTAGCGCAGAAGCTGCATCCATAAGTGCATTTGTGAGCGATGGCGATCTGACCGCTTTCGTGGACGCCGTCAATTTAAGATCATCTGAAACGGGCATTCGTGCAGATCTGACAACGACAAAAGATGGCCTGACACTGACGCAAGAAGCTGGGTTCGATATTGGGCTAAGCAATGTGTCTTTGAGCGGTATCAGTATGTCTGTTTCCGTGCTGGATCAGAGTTACCAATCGCTTGCGCTGGATGATGCGATCAACCCGCAGATGTCCGTGTCTTTGGATGCGGATATGCGCATAAGTGGAACAGTCCAGTTTAGTAGCAATGCAGAGTTTGATCTGAGCAGTGCGCGCATCGGGGATGAGTCACATTCGCTTTCCTCCAAGCGGGAACCGACGGTTGGTGGATTGGTGACGAAAGATTTGAGCGCAGGTGGTTCGAATGCTGCGTTGCGTTACAATATAGATCCAAAAATTGATGGTGTGGCTAGCAATGTCGACGGCTCGCGCGTGCATGCGCCCTCAGCACGCTTTGAAACTGCGCTACGCATGCCGGACGGCACAGTCTTTCGCGCCAATGTGGGCACGGGGTCTTTTCCCTCCGATACGGACGTCGCCTTGAACACGGTTGCTGAACTGCGCAGCGAAGCGCCAATCCCTTCATTGCTTGGCTCGGCTATGACGCTTGAAGATATCCCAGCGGTTGGCAGTGCCGCCAAGTTCTTGCTTGGTGGGGCTGAGTACACGCTGACACGTGTTGATGACGGAGATCCGAGCCGTCTAAGCCAGTTGGACTTTGCGGTGACAGGTCCTGAGGGAGGACGCATTGTTCCGCGTTTGATCGAAGAGAACGGGACGTATGCGCTTTCGCTGGCTGTCGTTGGCGGCCAGCTGTCGGGGCAAGGGCCCGTGGCAGTTGCCGATGAAACAGCCCAACAATTCGGGCTTGGTGCGACACAAAGCAAAGCATCTCTGCAAGGTCGTGAGATTTTGGCGGGGCTTGCGGATGGTGAGTATCAATTTGATGTTGATCTAAACGGGATCGAGCATGAGGTTTCGGTTGCCGTTGAGGACGGCACCTTTGCGATAACGCTTCCTCAGTCGGCGCAAGGATTGATAAGCGCGCAGATCGTTTCGACGTCTTCAGGACAAAGTGCGCTTAGCCTGAGTGTTTTGCAATCGCAGATGGGGGCACTTTCGGTAAGCCCGAGTGAGGCGGCGCAGAAGCTTGGGTTTAAAGTCGGGACTGTCGATCTGACAGTTCAGAACGGCATATTGAATGCCCGAAGCACCGGTGGCGTTGCGGTTGATATCGTCGCAGGTGGTGTGAGCTCGGCTGAATCGTATGTGCGTTTAAATGATATTCCTGACGAAGAATTGATTGTCGTCATGGGCGGGCAGGGGGCTAAACGCCTTGCGGCTGAATTTGAAACGGGTCCTGTCATGTCGGATGCAGATAGGGGTTCTGCGCAGTTTCGTATCGAGATGATTGATGCTGAAACAGGTCGCGTCGAATTGTTTGATCTCGATTCTGGAGCGTCTATCGCGACGCGAACATCGAACGGGGTTACCCATTTTAATGTATCAGGGCAAAATATTGAATTCTCGGGTTTCGCGGAGACTGGAGACAGTTTTGAGCTTGCCACTGGCCAACGTGCGCCAGGTGATTCACGTAATATGGATGTCTTGGCCGCTTATGGTCAAAACCGCGCTGGTATAACTAGCTTTCAGGACGATTTCCGCAACATTGCCTCCGAAGTAGGCGCGACGTTGGAAGCTGCGCGTTTGACGAATTTATCAAACGAAGCTGTCTACGACGCGGCTGTCGCGGCGGAGAGCGAGTTGAGTGGAGTCAAAATGGACGACGAAGCGGCTCAACTGATGTCACAACAGCAAGCTTACCAAGCCGCTGCACGCATTCTGCAAACTGCGCGCGAGTTGTTTGATACGATTTTGCAAATTTCTTGAGGTTTCTTATGAGTATTTCCACAAAACTTTTCTCTGATCGCATGTTGACACGTTTCGCAGATTTGAACGACGAAATCCAAGTGCGTCAAACGAAGATTTCAACGGGGCAGGCGATTATCGAAGCATCGGAGTCGCCCCTTGCTGCGGTTGAGTTGTCTGCTTTGGAAGAGCGCGTCTCACAGCTCGACGGGTTCAAACGTAACGTTGGGCTTGCGCAGGATCGCTTGGTTCTGAGTGATACGACATTGAGCGATGTAGATACCATTCTGTCGCGTTTGCGAGAGCAAGCGATCACGGCAAGCAGCTCGACAGCGAATGTGTCAGATCTGAATGCTATCGAAATTGAAGTTGCTCAAATGTTCGATGCGATGGTGGACTTGGCCAACACTCGCACCTCGAATGGCCAAGCCTTATTCGGCGGATACGCAACAGATGGTTTGCCGTTCCAAGAGGGCAAAGACGGGCGCATCGTGTATCACGGAGATGGAGGCAGTCACACATTGGCGGCGTCTGAGACCATGCGTTTGCCGACGTCGGTCAATGGCAGTGAAGTCTTTATGCAGGTTCAAACCGAAGCTGGTTCGCAGGGGATGTTTGATATCATCGACAGCTTTGGTGCTGCGCTTGCAACCGAGCTTACGACCATAAGCGGCATCACAACCGAGGGCGATAAAAATTTGACACTTAGTGTCAATTCTGACCGTGAACCACGCGATTGGACTTTTGATTTGAGTGGGCCGGATGGTGCGGTAACGATTGTTGCGAAAGACGTTGTTGATGGCTCAACGCAACGCATGCTCGAAGCGATAAATGCGCAAACCCAAAATACTGGAGTTTTTGCCATGGAAGTGGACGGGCAGCTCGAACTTCGTAGTTCCACAGGTGGGATTGAGCTGTCCAATTTAGAGGTTGAGGGCGTTGATTTAGCGATGCGACAGCCGAAGTTCACCTTGAGCGTCGGTGAAGATCCGATTGAGATATTGGTTCCGAAGTCACAGAGGTTAGAAGCACAGATCGAAAAGATCGTTGCCGCTGGTGAAAGCATCGCTGTGTCGCGCACAACCGTGGGTGCCAGAATGGTGCGCGCGGAGACTCAAGAACGCACGCTGGAAACGCGCTCTTTATCGCTTGAGCTTAAGGTGGATGAGTTAGCATCTGCTGATCTGGAAAAATTAATCACCGAAATGCAAACACTGATGTTGACGCAAAACGTCGCGCGACAAGCATATTCTCAGATCGGGCAAAGAACCTTGTTTGATTATTTGAAGTGATCTTCGAGCGGTCCCTCATTTTGGCATGAAACCTGCAAAAACATTGCGAACGTTTTGAAAAGGAGTTCGCAATGTTTGGGACAATCTTATCTGGCATGTCGACGTCGATGTTTGAAATTTCTGTGGTTTCTAACAACGTTGCCAATGCTGGTACGACAGCGTTTCGCAAAAGTAACGCAAGTTTCGCGGACCTCTATAACGGGACCTCACCTGAAACTGTATCGCGCACGGCGACTGGTACGGGAAGTATCGTTGAACAAACGCGGCAAAGTGCCAAGCAAGGTGGCATGATGGAACGCGATGGCGTTCTGAACATGGCGCTTGCAGGCAACGGGATGTTTGTCACAACGACTCCCAATTCAGATGGCACACCGTCCGAAGTTCTTTCATTTACGCGCGATGGTGAATTTTCGCTCGATGAAAACGGCGTTCTTCGGTCTTCTAAAAATGACATTGTCTACGGATATGACGGTCTTGGTGGCCGAGGTATGCAGCAATTGGTTGTGCCTTTTCAGAACGAAGACGGTGCCAAGCTGACGGCGTTGGAAGTTGGATCTGACGGTGAGATGTTGGCAACTTATGGGTCTGAAGATCCGAGGTTAGTCGGTCAAATCGCGATTGCTCTTTTTCCAAATACGACCGCGATGCGTCAGATGGGCATGAACCGTTTCAAAGAGAGCCGTGAGTCAGGCGAATTGGTTTTGGGCGTTGCCGGATCTGAAGGTTTTGGAAGTATTCAAACAGGTGCGTTGGAATCGTCCAACGTGGATTTGACGACAGAAATGACGAGCATGATCCGTGCTCAACAGCAGTTCTCGGGTTCTTCGAGAATTCTGCAAACCTATACAGACATGATTGAAAAATTGACCCGGTAGGACTGGAGCTTTTGTAACTAATTTTTTTGGTGATTTGATGATTTTGACGCGACGCAAAGTTTTGCTGGGGGCGTTAGCTATGCCGAGCATGGGCACTGCAGCTCCACTTTTTGATATAAAGATGGGAGGCGGTCTTTTTTCTAAAGTCGTGAGTCGCAGCGACGATATGAGTGATGGTCTTCGTAACCTTTATAATGACCATGAGCCTGATTTGGCTCCGATGACCCTTTTGACGCCCAAGCACGTTCCTAACTTCATTATCAAAAGCTCAATGAAGTTGGCGTTCTTGAATGCGAACACCGGAGAGAAGATGCCGATGAGCCTTCAAGAAAAGGGTGGCTTGAGGAAGAAGCAAGTCTCGCAATTGAACCATTTTCTGAGGGACTGGCGCCAGAATGAGATCAAAGAGATTGATGGTGCTGTTTTAAAAACATTGATTGATGTGTGCACCAACTACGCGCCTAAATCTGGGGCGTTGGAGGTAAGAATTACCTCCGGGTATAGATCAAAGAAAACCAACAATATGTTGAGGCGTTCGAGCAGTAAAGTTGCGCGGCGTTCGCTCCATATACAAGGGCGCGCGATTGATTTTTCTCTCCCGAATGTTTCGATCCGTGAGTTGTCTAAAGCGGCTAAGAATATCTGTCCTGGCGGTGTCGGAACGTACAGCACGTTTGTCCATATTGACAGCGGACCAAAGCGAGCTTGGGGCTCTGCCTAATTTCAAAAGAGTTGTCGGTTGTTCGTAGGTAACGCCTGAGTTGGCCCAATTCTTGCAAAACTCGCTCTATACTAGGAGGTGTAGATGAGCACAGTTATTTCAATTGCAAGTGGTAAAGGCGGTGTCGGAAAATCGTCGCTTGCAGTCAATTTTTCAATCCGCTTACAAGAGATCGCTGGTTCGACGCTCTTGGTCGATTCTGATCTGCTGATGGCCAATGCGCACATTTTGATGGGGTTTCGCCCGGAACTCAGCCTTGTTGACGTGATTGAGAAAAAATGTGCGCTGTCTGATGCAATTCAGAAAATCCCAGGAACAGTTTCCATACTACCTGGACGTTCTGGTACCAGCGTTTTGGTCGAGAAAGATGGGGATCCGCTTGAAACACTCGTCCCGCAAATCCGTAGCTTGAAAGAAAGTTATGATTACGTGGTTATGGATGCCGCCGCGGGGGCTGGAGACGGTGTGTTGAATGCGCTCTCTCATTCAGATCACGTGGTGATTGTGTTGTTGGGCCAAGCAACGAGTTTTGTGGATGCCTATGCGTTGATCAAGAACGCCTACATTGAACGCCGGATCACGCAGTTCAGCGTCGTCGTCAATATGGCGGACAATAAGGTTAAAGCCCAAACGCTTTATGACAACTTTGAGCGTACAGTTTGTGGCTTTTTACCAGTGTCGTTAATCTACACAGGATATATTCCACTGCGCGATGCAATCGCGCGGTCGTCAAAAAAGTGTAAGCCGATCGTGCAAGCACCTGGCGAAAAGCATCTCATCGAGCATATCGACACTGTGGTTCATCGCATTCTTGCAGCACCGCTTAGCACATCGCGTCAAACTGAGGTTGTTGCCTCCGATTGCGGTTAATCGCGTTATGAGTGCGCATCGTTATCAAACAGCTCAAAACAGTATCGAAAAGATCGTGAGTGAGCATGAAGTTTTGGTTCGCAAAGTTGCACATCATGTTCATTCACGTGTGAGATCAATTGTTGAGTTTGACGATCTTTTGCAGATTGGTCTGATGGGCTTGATAGAAGCGGCTCAACGTTACACCCGTCAAGAAGGCATTTCGTTTGAAAGCTATGCGGTGATCCGCGTGCGTGGCGCTATCAACGATTTCTTGAGAAAAAATTCGGCGCTTAGTCGGAAATCGATGAAAATTAACAAAGAGGTCAATGAAGCGCGCAACAAGTTGGTGCATGATCTTGGCCGCGCTCCTGAAGGGCATGAAGTGGCCAAAGCTGTCGGACTAAGCCTTGATGAGTTCACTGCTTGGGAGCAGACCTTAAACAGCAGCTATCACAATTCGATCCAAGATGAATATGACGAGCATTCCATGTGGTTTGCAACGGCAGATGCACCGATAGAGCAAGAGCTGGATCGCGCGCGCCTGAAAGAGGCGCTGCTCTATGCTCTAAAGACCCTACCGGAGAGGGAAGCTTTGGTGCTCCAGCTCTATTACGTTGAAGAGTTGAATTTATTTGAGATTGCAGCGGTTCTGGATGTGACGTCAGGACGTGTGTCTCAGATCAAGTCGTCTGCATTCAAAAAAATGCAACCCCTTCTAAAAGATTACATTGATAATTCGCAGGCCGCCTAGTTTGGGTGGGCATGTCGCGCAACGGGTGAAAGGCTAGCCTGTTGGAACACATAAATTCGGTTCATGTTTCGATTCAGTCTGTGGATGTTGCGATCATTGGTCATAGCGCACTTCCTAATATTGTACTGAAGGGCTCATTGAAAAACGTGTCTAAAGGAAACGTCATACTGACAATCGCGACTTTGGATCATCCCCAGTTCGGCAATATTGGTCAGCTTGTTGTCGAAGACAATCGTCCTGTCATGCAGGGGACTATGGCCATTGAAATTGCACGATTTGATGTGCTCTTGGGCCTATTGAGTGGTCCGTCGCCGCGTCCTGCTTCTGTTATGTTGGCTTTGCACGAACACATGAAGATTTCATCGGATGGATATCTCATTCCCGATAACAACAGCACCTATGCGATCGCGGACGTTTCCTGGAACATCCCAGTTCAATGACCCAAAGCATTGCGCTCAGCGTTTAAAGATCGACAAGGTTATATTTGTGAATTTTAGCAATGAGCGTGGTGCGCTTCAGCGCCATCAATTTTGCGGCCTCAGCCGTATTTCCACCGCACATTTCAAGCGCAATTTTCACGATATCGCTTTCGTGTTTCTCTAGATGCTCTTTCAAAGAAAAAATCTGACCAGCCCCAAGAGTTTCACGAATACGTTCGTGCGAAAGCGACAACCCAGTTGCTTCATAATCTGGCGTTTCTGGATCTAAACTGTCTTCATGTTTTGGCAGAGCCTCAATTGCGTCCCAAAGCGTTTCTTGCTCTTCAGCGACTTTGATCTTGCCATTCAACAATCTGCGAATATCTAAATGTTCGACCGGTTCACCACGCGACAAAACCGCAGCGCGTTGTAGAAAGTTCTTCAATTCGCGTACATTCCCAGGCCAGTCATAGCGCATGAGTTCTGCCTGCGCGCAAAGCTCAAAACGAGGAGGAACCAAACCCGTATCGCCAGTCTCCATCTGTTGTGAAATCTTTTCCACAAGTTCGGGAATATCTTGCAGCCTTTCTTTCAAAGACGGCACGCGAACAACGAAAACCGATAGACGGTACATCAAGTCTTCGCGAAACTGTCCCAGTGCGACTTTCGCTTCCAGATCTTGGTGCGTCGCACAAACAAGTCTGAAATCTACTGGCGTTTCTGTGTTAGAGCCAACGCGTGTCACGACACGGGCTTCAATAATGCGCAAAAGCTTGGCTTGGAGATCAAGAGGCATATCGCCGATCTCATCCAAAAAGAGTGTGCCGCCCTCAGCTTGCTCAATCCGACCAACGCGACGTGAAATCGCGTCAGTGAATGCTCCTTTTTCGTGCCCGAACAGTTCTGCTTCAAGCAGGTCTTTTGGGATCGCGGCACAATTTACAGAAACAAGTGGACCCTTACGGCCAGAGGCTAAGTGAATAACCTGTGCGACTAACTCTTTGCCGGCTCCTGTGGGGCCAGTTGCTAAAACATTCACATTATAAGGTGCGCAATCAAGCAGATCACTTTGCATTTGTTTGATTGCGGGAGAGCTTCCGACTATTGGGTTAATGAATTTTATATTTTTGAAAACGGCGTTCATTTTGTATTCCAACTCCATACAGACTTTTTAACGCTAATTGAGGTGCGTACCTCATTTCTTGGATTGCACATACTATTATCCAGTTTTTACAAATATGTTGGCTTGTCTTTAGATATATAAAAAATTCTTAAGTATAATTTTTTAACCCAAAGGATAGCTCACCCTTGGGCATGCGTGCGGAAATTTTGACTTGGCACGTCTTTTGCTTGTTAGCGCCAACGGGAGATATAAAATGCAACGAGTTGTTATAGACAAAAAAAGTTTTGACGTGGCGCAAGCTATACAAGATATGCTACTGGATCACATCGTGGCTGTGACCGAGGTAGAGTATTTTGAATCCTCACAGAAGCGAGCAGGTACAGACTTTTTTGTTATGTCGCATGTGCGCGCGAGCGAACTTGGTGGTCAAAGCGGTGTGATTGAAGTGGCGCGCCAATATGGAGCACGTACTGTTCTAATCGTAGACGAGCAGGCGCCAGAGTATTCGGTCACAACGGAGCTGAATGGCAAGATCGCATGTATTGCGCTAGGCCAGCAGTTGGATTGTGAATACGCGATCTTGTTGTTGTGCGCTTTGTTGCATGGAACAAGACGCGCGATTGTGCGTGATCAAAACGTTAAAGATTTGTTCAAAATGTCCGAGCGTGTCGCTGAAGCGGATGTAAGTGTGTTCATCAACGGTCCTACAGGGAGCGGCAAAGAGGTGATGGCGAAGTATATCCATCAAAGATCACGCCGTTCAGACGGTGAGTTTGTCGCAATTAACTGCGCCGCAATTCCTGAGAATATGCTGGAAGCGATGTTATTTGGTCATGAGAAAGGGGCCTTCACGGGTGCCTCCACGACCAATGTTGGCCTGATCCGCGCGGCGGAAGGTGGAACGTTGCTTCTGGATGAAATCTCCGAGATGTCGATGACCCTTCAAGCCAAGCTACTGCGCGCTATTCAGGAGCTGGCAATTACACCTGTTGGTGGCAATCGTCAGATCGAAGTCGACATTCGTATTCTGGCAACGTCTAATCGAAACATGCAGGCTGAATGTGTTGCGGGTCGTTTTCGGGAAGATCTGTTCTACCGCTTGAATGTTTTCCCTGTCGCAACGATGCCACTTTCGCAGCGCCCTCAGGATATTCTGCCGATAGCGATCGAGTTTCTTGTGCGTTATGCGCGCGATGTAAGCGAGATCGCCTATCTGGCACCCAGCGCAATTGCCGCTTTGGAAGCGTATGACTGGCCCGGCAATATTCGTGAACTTGAAAACATTATTCAGCGCGCGCTGGTGTTGAAGGCTGGGCCTTGCATCACTGCGGATGCGATTATGATTGATCAATTCTCTAACATTACGACGTTTGCTACTGCCGCAGGCGACCCTGTCGCTGAACAGCGTCTTGGACTCTAAGGGAACAAGCAAATGAGCAGCGTTTTTTCAGTTGGATCTATTAATTCACTTACTGCAAGCGATGCACTGAACCGTGCGCGAGATATGAATCAGCGAGCATCCGGTTCTGGAATTGAGATGCGTCCGGATGAACCTAGCTTCACGGATCGCTTGAAAGATTCACTCGATTCAGTTGCGAATGCACAGGCCGATGCAGCTCAGTTGGTCCAAGACTTCGAAACAGGCAAAGAAACTGATTTGACCAAAGTGATGGTGGGTCAGCAGGTTTCATCACTTGGCTTTCAGCTCACGCTGAACGTGCGGAATAAAGCGCTGAGCGCATACAAAGACATCATAAATATGCCGGTTTAACGACCGAACTTTTTCTCTATTAAGGAGGACTCGATAATGAGCGATAGCACAACGAATGCCTCTATGGTTCCGGTGCGAACAGGCTTGATGGCACGGATATCGCAAGGCGTGGAGGATTTGCGCAGCTTTTATCGCCAACCTGCGATCCAACGCGCGTTCCCGGTTGTTGCTGCCGTTTTCCTTGTCGCGATTGGCTTGTTCTTTTACGTGACATTACAGGTGCCAGATCGCACGACTTTGTTTGCGTCTTTGCCTGAATCTGAAAAACCTGCAGTTATGGAAGCGCTTCGTGCAAATGGCACTGATGTGCAGATTGACCCTATTACAGGTGAAATGACCGTCCCAGTGGGAGATTATCATAATTCGCGTTTGTCGCTTGCGTCCCAAGGTCTTCCGACATCGATGCCAGATGGATATAGCGTGTTATCGGATATGCCGATGGGGACATCGCGTTCTGTCGAAAGAATGCGCTTGAAGCAAAGCCAAGAGCTTGAGCTGTCTCTTTCCATCGACAACATTGATGTTGTTGCAGGTTCGCGAGTGCATTTGGCCATTCCAGAACGCTCCGCGTTTGCGCGTAACGCTCAAAATCCAACCGCATCGGTCTTCGTTCAACTAAAACTAGGTCGCGCACTTAGTTCTCAGCAAGTACAGGCGATCGTTCATCTGGTGTCGTCGTCGGTGGCAAACCTTCCCAAAAGTGCGGTCACGGTGATTGATCAGAACGGCCGTCTGTTATCTGACTCTGTGGATGACCCGGCAACGACGTTAGCAGATCGACAGTTGGATTATCAGTTGAAATTGGAGGACATCTATCGTCGCCGCATCGAGAGCTTGTTGACACCCGTTGTCGGCCCGGGAAATGTCTCTGCACAAGTGAGCTTGGACATCGATTTTACCCGCCGTGAAGTGACGCAAGATATGGTTGTTCCAGATCAGTCTGCTTTGCTGAGCGAGCAATCTGCTTTGGAAGAAGAGATTTCCGCGCCAAGCCGTGGTGTTCCAGGTGCGTTTACAAATACGCCACCGCAAATGCCTAGCTTTGAGCGACGTGTTGAGAGCAATGGCGAAGAGGGTGATGCACAAGCGGAAGAGTCTTCGAGTGCAAAGATGCGTTCGTCAAACAACCTGCGCAATTATGAAGTAAGCCGGAAAGTGTCTTCTGAAAGCAGTCCAATGGCTTTGCTCACAGGTGTTCATGTCGCGGTCTTGTTGCGCGAATTGTCTCCGATTGGAGAAAGTGTTGAAGGTGGTGAAGCACCGCTGATGCAAATCGGAATTGATCCAGAGAAAATTGAAGAGATAAAAGCGCTTGTTGCAAGTACAGTTGGCATTAACGCCCGTCGGGGTGATACGCTTACGGTTTCTAGCATGCCCTATATCTCCTCGGAATCTATTCTCGCTTCAATGTCCAACAGAGAGCCTGCGCAGTGGCATGAAGATGAGTGGGTGCGCGAAATGGCACGAAATATGCTCATACTAGCTGTGCTAGCGATTGTGACGCTTGGGATTGTGAAACCACTTTTGACACAGCTCTTCGCGACGCCAAGTGAGGGTGCCGCAGGAAAAATTCTGATGTCAGATGACGATGACATTATCGATATGGATGCCATTGAAATGGAAGCTGGACAGTCGCTCGAATATATTAAGGCCAAGCTAAAATCGAAACGCGGTATAATCTCTGCCGAGATGTTGGATACGGCGAATAGTTATGACGACAAAATTGCGCTCATCCGGATGATGGTTGACGATGACGCAGGACGCGTTTCAAACGTGTTCAAAGGTATGATGGAAAACGATATGGATCAGTAAAGCTGATCCTAAATGCAGGAGGCTGAGTTCATGGATGGCTTACTAAACTTAGATTTGACGTCTGCAGAGATTGTCAAGGGCTTAAGCGGAACACAAAAATCTGCGATCTTGATGATGCTTCTTGGTGAAGAAGAAGCAGCAGAGATTTTGAAGAATCTCGGTCCACGCGAAGTACAACACTTGGGCGCGGCGATGTATTCCGTTCGCAATACGGACCAGAAAACTGTGAATGCTGTGCTGGATGAGTTCTTGATGATCATCAAGGGGCAAACCAGTTTGGGGCTTGGTGCGGGAAACCACATTCGCAATGTTTTGAACCGCGCTCTTGGAGAAGACAAAGCACAATCTGTTTTGAGTCGTATTACGCCTGCAAGCAGTGAACGACCTATCGAGATCTTGGATTGGATGGACGCGCGTTCAATTGCCGAACTTCTGCAAGATGAACATTCGCAAATCATCGCTTTGATCATCTCTTACTTGGACTACAGCCTTGCGTCTGATGTTTTGAATCTTTTGCCACGTGAAATCCAGCCCGATATTGTGCAACGCATTGCAACTTTAGAAATGGTCGATCCAGAAGCGCTTCGTGAGTTGGAAAGTGTTATCCAGATGAAGTTCAAAGCCAACACAAGCCTACGTTCTACAAAAGTTGGTGGCGTAAAGGCGGCGGCGAAGATCATGAACTTCACCAAAGCAACGATGGAAAAACGTATTCTTGGAGCGATCGAAGATTACGACAAAGACCTAATGCAATTGATCGAAGACAATATGTTTACCTTCGACAATCTTGGTCTGTCCGATGATCGGTCCTTGCAGACATTGTTGCGTGAAGTCGAAGCCGATGATCTCATTATGGCGCTCAAAGGTGCCGCAGACGAACTTCAAGACAAGTTGTTTGGATGTATGTCTACGCGCGCTGCCGCCAATGTTCGGGACGAAATGGAAGTTCTTGGACCTGTGCGTTTGACCGAAGTGCAAGCCTCGCAGAAGCGCATCATCGAAGTTGCGCGCAAGATGTCTGACGAAGGGACAATCGTGCTTGCAGGTCGTGGTGGGGATGAAATGGTTTAACTATGAGCGCTTCATCATCAATACATCGTGAATCGGAGCAAGTTGACTATATTCCAACGGATCTCCAAACTGTGCTTTCAGGTATGCGTGGCTCAGAGTTTGCGCGCGATAGCAAAGCGCCTGGAGCTGCAAAGCCAGTGTTCAAAGCGCTGAATTGGCAGGAGATGGCAGTTAAAGTCGTCATTCCCGATCCTGTTGTAGAGCCTGTTTTGGAAGACGTTTCTGATGCCATCGACACAGATACTGTCGAGAACGCAATCGAGGCTGATTTTGCATCCGAAATCCAAACGCTAGGAGGCGCAGCTGCGAGGGTCGTGGCGGATGAAGCGCCAACGCAGCCTATTCGGCCTGCTACAGAAGAACCGCCGGATGTATCCGCTCAAGCTCAAGCGCTTCTTGCTGAGTTGGAAAAGGAAAAGTTACAGGTCTTGCAAGATGATGCTTATGCAGAGGGGTTTTCTGCGGGCAAAGCGATGACGGAAAATCAAAGGGAAGCAGAACTGACAGCACAGTTCGCGGCGTTGGAGCAAATAGTCGCGAGTCTAAGCGCACCCGATCTATTGGACACAGAGGCATTGTCCCAAAATATCAATGCAGCCGTGTTTGAATTGGCGTCTGAGCGTATCGGATTTGCGCTCGAGGATATGCCCGAGTTGTTGATGAACCGCATTGACCGATTGCTGGATCGATTGGCGCATTTGTCAGCGGATCGTACCCTATTCGTCGCGCCTGAGGATCTTGGATTGGTGCAACTGGGCCTTGATGACACCGAAACCCAGCCGCGCATTGAGTTGCGCAGTGACCCCGCTCTTAGCCGTGGAGACGCGCGCCTTCGCGTTGGAGGCGCGGAAATTTGTGATATTTTGGAGGTAAATCACGTCGCGCCTTTAGAGCCAGAAGATCAGCCAGAGAATGATCAGGTGGAGGAATGATAGACCTCACGAAGCAAATTTCGCGACCTATTCAAAACGCGACGACCAAGTCGACGCTCACTGGACGCGTATCGCGCTACGATGGGTTGTTGTTGGAATGCGATGGCTTTCCAGTTTCGGTCGGGTCTGTGTGTTCAGTGAAAACGGCAACTGGAACGGTCGTTCTTGGTGAAGTAATTGGGTACAGCGATGGGCTCAACAAGTTGGTGCTTTATGAATCAGGTGCTGCCGTGCAAGCTGGGGCGCAAGTTTCGCTTGTGGACGAAGGCGTTTTTGTTGACGTTGGAGACGCATATCTAGGACGTGTCGTTGATGCGTTGGGCGATCCTTTGGATGAGGCACCCGCGCCCGTAGGAAACGACAGTGTTCCTTTAAACGGAACCTTCCTTAACCCTCTGGCGCGCAAACTCATTCCCGGCGCACTTGATGTTGGGGTGCGTGCGGTGAATGGCCTTCTGACGATTGGAAGTGGGCAGCGCATTGGCATTATTGCGGGTTCAGGTGTTGGTAAGTCAGTGCTTCTGGGAATGATGGCGCAATATACTTCGGCGGATGTCATTGTGATGGGGCTTATTGGTGAGCGCGCGCGGGAAGTAGGCGAAGCTGTGCGCGAAATCATGACCGAGGAAGCGCGCGATCGGATCAGTATTGTAGCGGTGCCAGCAGATCGTTCGCCTTTGTTGCGCATTCGTGCGGCACGCCGTGCCACTGCATTGGCCGAGCACTTTCGCGATCAAGGCAAAAATGTTCTTTTGATTATGGATTCCTTGACACGTGTGGCGCATGCGCAGCGCGAGATTGGTCTAGCTCTTGGCGAGTTGCCAACCTCTAAAGGGTATCCGGCGTCTGTTGTTTCGATGATCCCGACATTGATCGAAAGAGCGGGGATGGGCGTTGGCGAAAACTCTGGCTCAATCACTGGGATCTATACGGTTCTTGCGGATGGGGACGATGGCAATGATCCTGTTGTCGATACCGCCCGCGCCATTTTGGATGGCCACATTGTATTAAGTCGCTCGATCGCTGAAATGGGGATTTATCCGGCAATTGATATACCAGCCTCAATCAGCCGTGTGATGAATGATATTGTAACGCCTGAACAACAAGCCTCTGCGCGCAAATTCAAACGGATGGTTGCGCTTTATAATGAGAATAGGGACTTGATGTTGATGGGGGGTTATGTCTCGGGGCAGGATGCGGATCTTGATGAGGCTGTCGCGCTTTGGCCGAAGCTTGTTTCGTTCATTGGACAAACCCCAAAGCAAAGAGCAGAGCTTGGCGAGAGCGCAAGAACCCTTAATTCGGTAGTTGGAGGCAGATGAGCTCCGCAAGACGTGCGCGGTTGTTGAACAACATGGCGCTCAAGGAGCAAGCACGCTTGCCGCAATTCATTCAACGGCAGAATGCCCTCAGAAGTGAAATCGCTGAGTTGGTAGCGCTGCTAGAGCGCATCAAACAATTGCGAGAGGACGCGAGCCTGCAAAAGGTGCAGCATGCGCAAAAGCTGCAAACCAACCGATGGTATGAACTTCGTTTGATTGAAGAAGCACAAACCTTGCAAAACAAGCTGGACTTCTTGCGTGTTGAGATGAGCAACATTTCTGCGCTCATTGTCCAAATGAGCCACAAACAGAAAGTGGTCGCAGGCAAGGCGCAAGATGCTCTGAAAGCGATGCGGGAAGAGCTTGAAATCAAGGTCGACCTAGAGCAGGCTAATTATCAGAGACTTCCAAGCAGTTGATAAAATTTTGACAAATGACAGGGTGATCATAAACTTGGCACTGCATTTGCATTGATCTTTGGAACTTTAGGAGAGTCCAAAGCCAATGAGCGCCACACTTCAAACCTCATCGACAAAACTTGATGTCGCGTCGGCTTCGTCGTCGATACTCACATCACGTGCGGCGGGCGTAGGGGAGGGAGCTGTAGCGACACCGTTTGCGACGCTTTTTGTAGCTGTTCAAGCGAATGAAGAGGTGCCAGCGCAAACCGTGGTGGGTGAGACGCTAACACATGAAGGCATTGGCGCGTGCGAGCAAACCAATAGCATTTTGGCACCCCGTCAGAATTTAAAACCTGAAGAAACGGTCGTTGAGGGCGAAGAGCTTGAACTTGATCCATGGCCCGATTTCGCGGCGGTCCCAGCCTGGAGCATTCTTTCTGAAAAGGTGGTCTTGGCCGAGCCTGCGGGCGCTCCTTTTCCGGTTAACTTAGCAGTGAGCCTTGAGGACGCAGCGCTCTTCGATGAAGGCCAGAGTCTCTTGATAGAACCGGTTGATCTTGAGTTTAGCGCCGACTTTTCAGAGCAGTTCGTACCAAAGCTCTTGGTTGCGCAAGGTGAACAAGAGGTTCCTGTAATCGATGCGACGTTGATTGATGATCCACTTTTGAAGACTGCTGTGACAAGCATTAAGCCGGTGAACACGGTTGGACTGATTAAGCTTGCTGAAGAATTAGCAAACACGACCGCGCCGCGTCTTGGGAGCCAAGCGCCCATCAAAGGAGCTTCTGGTACGCAAAATTCCCGTGATTTGGCAGACCCCGTAGAAGACCTAGCCGTTGATTTAGACGTACCCGTTGGCGTGCCTATGCCTGAAAAAGCCGCTGATTTGGTGCGCGCAACCACCAGTGTTCATCCTTTGGCCGCGATTGCGATTGTTATGCCAGAACGGGTGTCTGAAGTCGAAAAAAATCAGATCAGCGTTGATGGGTTGAACGAAGATGTGTTGTCGGATGACAGTCCATTGGAGGCTGTTGGAACGCGCCCTGCCGTCCAGACTACTTTGGGCGAGGGTGTCACCAATGTGGCTTTTCCCCAAGCAACGCAGGTTGTGCACGAAGCGGCAATTCAACGAGCCGCAGCGCAGAGCAATCTAGAAAACTCCTTGCCTAAAGATGACCCAAATACAGAGCCCGCACTAGCACTCACACAAGCCAGTGCCACAATGTCGAAGTCGTCCAACGTGGCATCCCAAACTGCGCCGACTGCTTTTGCAAGCGGTGCGGGTGCCGCAGTAGTTTTGGATTTGCGGCGTCAGGGTTGGACCAAAACATTGGTGAACCGAGCAGCAAGCATGGCGCAAGCGGGTGGCAGCATGACGTTGAGCATTTTGCCGCAAAATCTGGGTCAGATCACGCTGAAGCTGAGCGATGGCCGCAAAGGTCTTGAACTTCGCATGATGGCTGAAGTTGCTTCGACCACCGCGATGTTGCGCGATGTTCAGGGCCAGATTGAAAGCGCTTTTGATCAAGCTGGTCTTAAGCTTGGGTCGTATTCTGCGCAAACAGGCGGGCGAGGCCAGCAAGGTGGCTCTGACCAGAACGCGCCACAGGATGATGGCGAGATTGAGCTGCTAGAGCGAAACGCGCCTGCTGAAAAGGATCGGATTGATCACGAGGATCCCGATCGCCTCAACATATTGTTGTAAATTTATTAAGAAATAAGGATTGGCTAGATGGCTGACGAAGAAGAACCCAAAAAGAAATTAAGATTGCTGAAAATCATATTGTTCGTTGTTGGGGCTTTTGTCGTGCTTGGGATTGGTCTGGGCATTGGCTATTTAATGTTTGGACCACAGAAGAATTCACCTGAGCAATTGGTGGCCGAAATCATTGAACGCAACAGCCAGCCGGCAAGTGAAGAAGTCACCGAAGAAGACGTCACCCCTGAAAAAGTGAGCAAAGACAGTCCAAGGGACGAAGTTTTTCAAACGCTTTATTTTGAGTTTCCCGGAACGCTGACAACGAACCTACAAGGGTCGCGCCGTTTCTTGCAAATTGGCATTGGGATATCGACGCAATACGACAACGAGATTCTGACGAATGTCGAAGTGCATATGCCTGCGGTCAAAGCGGCGTTGCTTGTTACACTCAGCGATTACACTGAAGAAGACGTTGTCGGCAGCGATGCACGAAAAGCACTGGCTGAAGATCTCAAGAACACGATCAACGCTGAGATGGAACGCCTTGAAGGTTTCGGTGGCGTCGAGGGCGTCCACTTGACCTCCTATATAATGCAGTAGGGCTGGCGGATTATCATGTCGACGAAAAAGCTAACCCAAGATGAAGTGGACGCGCTTATCAATAGTCTTGATAAGCAAGGGTCTGTACCGATTGGCAAAAATCGAGTTTCAGAGAAGGATGTAAGGGACTTTGCATTCGGATCTGACGATCTCTCGCTTATGGGCGACTACTATGCTTTGCGAGTGATCAATGAACGTTTTGCACGCCTTGCCAGGTCTGTCTTTCAACCCATGCTTCGGGTGCAGCCGCGTATTTCTGCGCAGTTGCCCACGGTTCAGACCTTTGATGAGTACTCGAAAGATTCACCCTCTTTGATGAGTCTTTCGACGTCACGCATTGATGAATTGCGCGGCAGCAAAATGATGGTCATGCAGCCGGAATTTATTTCCGCTTTAACTAATGGCTACTATGGCGGCGAGCTGGGTTTGAAGCACGCGCTTCGTAGTGAGTTTACGGCGACGGAAACGCGCGTCATCGAGATCATTACGAACGGCTTGAACGATGTTCTTTTGACGGCATGGCAAGATCTGATGCCACTGTCGTTTTCTGAGCATGCGCGTGAAGAAAATTTGCAATTTGCTTCTTTCGTTGATGGTGGTGACACGATCATCGTTTGTAAGTTCACAGTGCAACTTCCCAAAGCCGAGAGCGCAACACTCGACATTCTTTACCCGCTTCAAACGCTTAAGCCGATTGCAGCACAGCTGCGATCACGCATGCAATCTGATGTTATCGAAGATGACCTGACTTGGCGTGAACGTTTGGAGCAAGCAGTAATGCAGGTTTCACTGCCGATGAATGTTCAGCTGAGCAAGCCCAAGGTCTCGTTGCGCGAACTTGTCGAGCTGGAGGCTGGAGACGTGTTTCCGATCCAGTTGAAAACCGGTCTGGGCGTCATGGTTCATGGCCAAGAGATGTTCGTTGCCGATATCGGCGAAGTTGCCGGCACGAGCGCAATAACCATTATCCGCAAGCAGCTGGCGCTGTGATAGATAAAGTGAGCATTTTCTATGTCTGATACTGAACTAGCGACCCCGGCACAGGGATCTGAAAAAGATAAACTTCGCGCGCTTGAGAACATTGAAGTTCAAATGTCGATTGAAGTTGGCAGGACCGAAATCACAATCGCGAATTTGCTTCGGTTGAACGAAGGATCTGTAGTTGAGCTTGACCGTCTTGCGGGTGAGCCGCTCGATATTCTGGTCAACGGCACAATGATCGCAAAAGGCGAAGTTGTGATGGTTGGCGAGCGATTTGGCATCCGTTTTTCCGACATCGTTGATCCAGAAAAGCGTGTCGACAAAATCTGAGGCCCTTCTCTTTTTCAAATTTTTAGTGTGAGGATTTTTTCAGTGACCCCTGATTTAACAAAAATTATTATTGTTGTGGCGTTCCTTGCTGTGCTGCTTCTTGCCCGTCAGATTATCCTGACAAAATCGGGTGTTTTCAAAGATAAACTGGGTGTGGGTACAAAGCACCTGGTTCTGATCGACAGCTACAAGCTTGAGCGATCAACCCAGCTTTCTTTGTTCGAGATTGCGGGCCAACGCGTGGTTGTTTTGCAAGGCAAAGGTGGACAGGCGGGTCTTTTGCAGCTGAGTGATGGGGCAAACGACGTCTCGACATTGGCGCTAGAAGGTGGTCATCATGATTGATCGCCGCCTCAGCATTCGTGCTCTGTCTCTTGCGCTTGTCTCGGCCGCGCTTGTTCCCTCTATTAGCTTGGCGCAAACGGCCGTTGAAGGCATGCCTGCCCTGAATGTAACAACAGGCGCAGACGGCGAGACACAGTATTCATTGTCTTTACAAATCCTCGCTCTCATGACGGCGTTGACTATTTTACCGTCTTTTCTTTTAGGGATTACAGCCTTTACGCGGGTCATAATTGTGTTGTCCATTTTGCGCCAAGCGATGGGAACGCAGCAAACGCCCCCTAACCAAGTTCTGATTTCAATCGCGTTGTTTTTGACCTTTTACATCATGGCACCGACGTTTGAGCAAATATACGAAAAGGCGATTTCGCCGTACTTGAATGGCCAGATGCAACCCGTCGCTGCCATTGAAACAGGTGCCGCTATTCTGAGCGAATTTCTTATTCTTAATACGCGCGAGTCCGAGCTTGCGATGTTTGCAGAGATGGCAGGTGACGCACCATATGAAAGTAACGAAGACGTGCCCTATACTGTCTTGATGCCCGCCTTCATTACCTCTGAGCTGAAGACTGCTTTTCAAATCGGCTTTTTGTTGTTCTTGCCCTTTTTGGTGATTGATTTGGTGATCGCATCGATTTTGATGGCGCTTGGTATGATGATGCTGAGCCCAATGTTGGTGTCTTTACCTTTCAAGCTTTTGCTTTTCGTTTTGGTCGATGGATGGGCGATGACGATCGGTTCTATCGCTTCAACATATGTGAATTAACGCTATGGAATTTGATATTAACGTCGAAAGCCTACGAGGCGCGTACTGGCAAATTATCATGACCGCTGGCCCCATTCTTGTTGTTGCTTTGTCCGTTGGTTTAATCATCGGTATTTTGCAAGCGGCGACCTCCATCAACGAAGCGACGATCAGTTTTGTTCCAAAGCTTGTCGTCGTGCTGTTGGCCATGGCCCTTCTCTCAACATTTATGATGCGTGAAATGGTAGATTATTTCGCGATGATCTTTGATCAAATTCGTATGCTGCAATGATCGCCCAAACCCCAAATCTTGATGACATCATCGGTGTTGGAGGTGTCGAGTTACAGCTGGTCTTCGACTATGGGCTTGTCTTCTTTTTGCACACCATTCGGCTAAGCGCATTTTTTCTCTCGGCACCCTTTTTTGGAGCCGCCTCTATCCCTGTGCAGGTGCGGGTAATGGTGAGCATTTTGATTTCTGTATCGTTGTTCGGAAAGGTCGAAGTGCCAGATCCGCAAACTCTGCCATTCCTTTTGTTGGTTGAAGTTATCATGGTCGAAATCGCGATGGGACTATTACTGGGCCTCATTTTGACAGTTCTTTTTTCGTCTGTGGCTCTTGCGGGCGAGAAAGTGGCGTCTTCTGCGGGACTTGGTTTTGCGGCTCAGGTTGATCCCAACTTGGGCGGTCAAACTCCTGTTATCAGCCAGCTGCTAAACCTCTTTGGGATTGTACTTTTCCTCGCGATGGATGGGCACTTGGTTTGCATTGCATTGATCAAAGGCAGTTACGATCTTATGCCTCTGGGTCGTCCATTTAATTTTCAAGCATTGATTGCGTCTGGGCTCACGTCTGGGGGGCATATGTTCTCAATGGCGTCGCTGTTGTCATTCCCCATTGTTGCCATTCTATTGCTCGCCAACATCACCGTTGGTGTCATCACGCGTTCGGCGCCCCAGCTCAATTTGTTTTCGTTTGGCTTTCCACTCACCATTCTGGCGTGCTTTTTCGCGCTCTATTTCGCGACGACGCCGATGGCCTTTGCAACCCGCGATTTGTTGAATTTCATTCTGGAGTTTCTTGAAACCAGTATTCAGGGGTCTGCGTAATGGCTGAAGGGGGAAGCGACGGTCAAGAGAAGACCGAGGAACCAACCCAGAAGCGGTTGGATAAAGCAAAAGAAGATGGGCAGGTGCCCTCGTCTAAAGAGTTGTTCGTCTTTACGACGCTTTTCATTGGCATGTTGATCTATGTTGGTCTTGTCCCGGTCTTGCCAAGCCTCGTCCAAGAATGGGGCATGCTATTCTCTTTTTCGGGTGAAAAGGGGCTTACTGACGCGATATTTGGCAATTTAGGCGCGAGCTTTCGGTTCATGTTTTGGAAGTCAGTTGTCTTTGCTCTTCCAATGCTTGTCGTTGTGATTGCCACACAAGCAGCGATGTCAGGATTAATCAATTGGTCCAATGGTGCGCTTGCTTTCAAAGCAAGCCGTATTAACCCGTTGAGCGGTTTAAAACGCATGGTTTCGATGAAAGCTTTGGTCGAGATGCTCAAAGCGATTGGCAAAGTAACACTTCTTATCAGCGCATCTGTGATGGTTTTTGTGTCTCAGATCGAAAGCTTGCTGGTGTCTAACGCGACGCATCTGACTGGTGGTTTGTCGCGAATGAATGATGTGTTTGTTTTGTTGATTATCGTGTTCTTGTTTGTGCTGGGCATCATGGCGATGGCCGATGTGATGTATCAACATTACCAGCATAACAAGCAGCTCAAGATGACGCTTCAGGAAGTCCGCGACGAAAGCAAGCAAACTGAAGGTTCGCCTGAGGTAAAAGCAAAAATTCGCAGAATGCAGATGACGGCTGGATCGCGCGCCAAAGCGCGCAAAGCAGCGATGGATGCAGTCCCAACAGCGACAGCGATTATCACCAACCCAACCCACTTTGCCGTCGCTTTGAAGTATGAAGTTGGCACTGTTGGAGCGCCAACAATTTTGGCGATGGGACGGGGGCACTTTGCTCAAGAAATTATTTCGACGGGCAGGGATGCGGGCGTGACCATTTTCCGCAATGAGCTGCTCGCGCGTGCTTTGTTTTTTGCGGGCCAAGTTGGTGAAGAAATTCCTGCGCCTTTGTTCTCTGCTGTGGCGGGGGTGTTGGCGTTTATCTACCGACTTAACGAAGAAGAAGAGGTCGATGCCCCAGAGGTCGAACTCCCTGAAGATATGCGATTTGACGAAAACGGAAAGGCGCTTTTATGATACGCAAACAGGCTCCTCGCCGCCAGCACAGAAGCAAAGGTGAGATAATAAGTACATTCACGTTCCTGCTTGTAGGCGTGTTCTTCGCCGGCGAAGCAAATGTTTTGTGGAAAGAGGAAACGGTGCTCAAGGCGCTTTTCATGACACTATGCGCTGTCGCGTGTATTGCCGCGGGCCTGCGGTTTCACATCCATAACTTGTGGCATCAAATCAAAGATCTCCTGTCATGAACTCGTATTCGAGACCCTCAATAAAAAAGCCCCGCGTAATGTGCGGTGATTGCCAGTATCTAAGGCTCACATATGAGCCACGTCACCCGTGGAGTTGTTCTCGGTTCGGGTTCAAATCACGCGAAATCCCTGCACGATTGGTGCTGAACGAAACTGGCATGGAATGTGCATACTACTCATCAAGAATGCGAAAGATGCAGAATATTTGAGTAAGGATAGCCCTAAAATGGCCAAGAAACCTGGGAAGAAATCGCACGCGCTGGATTTGGATCAGAGCATTCAAGTCGCATTGGATGCAGCCGAGGCATCAATGGATGTCACTACAGAATTCGGTAAAGTATCAAAGCAGTTTGAGTCCACCACTGCAAGCGTTCAGAAATTGCAAAAAATCTCTCGCAACGGGATCATCGCAGCGGCGTGTATCGCTATTTTGAGCATTGCGCTCATGGGTGCCATTTGGCAACGCTCTTCGGCTGGTTTGCAACGCCTTGCGGCGATGAACACAGAACTGCTTTCGATGCTGACTGAAAATGTCTCAAGTTTAGAAAAAAAGGTGAAATTAATCGAAGAATTCGGCGACAAAATGGGCACCCTGTCTGCAGAAATGAAAACGCTCAAAGAAAGCACTGCGGACATTTCAGCCTCTACGTCAGAAATTGGAATGCTACGCGCCAGTGTCGCTCAAATGACAATCGATATGACCGGGCTTGTGACGGAAGAAGCCGCCAACCTTCGTAGCGAGGAGTTGGTGAGCAATGTGGGTGATCGCATTGCCACCTTAAATGGCGAATTGGCGATGACAGTATCGCTTGGGATGCAAGATACGTTGACGGCGCAGATGGAGGATTACCAGAGCTTGGTCAAAGATGTGTCCAAGGCGCTCGACGCAGTGAACTCGGGTCCCGGTTCGGATTCTGTTGCAGCCCTCCAAAAGAAGATGGATGTGAAGGTTAATGATCTCAACATGCGCATCAATCAGTTGAAAAAGGCCCGTGCTAAGGCACCTACGAAGCGTGCAAGAGCTGCGCAGCAGCCTGATGTCATCAAGTACCCATAAGTCACATGGCTGACACAAAATCCGACAACACGCCCCCGGACCATCCACCGTCGCCGCTGCGCGTACGTGGGGGTGCAACATCGCATCTGACGCAGTTTTTGATGTTAAAGCCGAAGGATTTAATCGTTGCGGTGAATGGTATTTCTTGGAAGCGTTTAGCCTGTGTCGCTCACGCGATCAAAATCCTTCTGGAGCGTGATACAGCACCCGTTGTGCTTACTATTCTAAGGGGTGAAAAGACCTTTGATGTTATTACGAGCGCTGAGATCAATCGAGATGCGCAAAGGCTGTCTCAAGAACAAATAAACGCCATTTCTGAAAGCCGCTTGCCTGCGCAATCGCATAACCCAAGCGCGCTTGGAAACTATGCAATTTTTTCAGATATGTACGGTGCTTCTGACGTTGTCGATTTGCAGGGATCTTTACTTGCGATGGTTTTCCCACCTTTGTGGTTTATTTCCCGTCGCCTTTGGGAGGCGCTCGCCACCGCAATTTGCCTCTTATCCACAAGCTTTGTCATCAATCCGAGCTTAAGCCTGATTATCTACGTTGCGATGTGCATCATCGTTGGACGCAAACAAGTACATCTGATTCAAGCAGGTATGCGTCGAGAGGGCATGTATAAAGTCATGGTTCTGGCAACGACCTCTGAATCAAAAGCTCAGTCTATTGCGCTTCAGCTTCACGACAAGCTCACTTTCAGATTTGCACAACGCGAAGACACTGCAACTCTAGAGTCTGAAATCGGGGTGCTCTAGAGCCAAACCATAGCATTAATGGCGACACGGCTTTCCCAAGCTTTCAAAGATATTCTTGCAGAATGATAAAGGTTTCGAGCTGTTTCATTCCGGAGTTCGGGAAAGATAGTAAACAGTTCATCGCGCTGTTCTGATTCAACTCCTAAAAGTGCCTGCGTTCCGGGTTGGAAACTTTCTGTCCAGATTCCATTGCTCAAAACAAGTTCGTGCTGCTCACACATCAAGTGGATGTAACTTACTGACTTTGGTGCATGTTGCGTAATATGATCATTATTGTTTAAACTCGATTTCAATCTCGATCCGTCGGTTCTTTTCGCGACCTTCCGGGGTGTCATTGTCAGCAATGGGGCGCGCTTCGCCATAGCTCGTTGCTGACATTTCACGTTCGGGTACGAGGTTTAAACCTTCGATCTCTTGGACAACGCTCGCAGCGCGTGCTGCTGCAAGATCCCAGTTGTCTCGATACAGCGCACCAAATCCGATAGGCACGTTGTCCGTGTGACCTGCCACCACGACAGAGCTGTCAGGATCGTTCGTTGTGGCTGCAAGCTCAGCCACGATGGCCTGTGCCGCCCCTGTGAGCGAAGCAGAGCCTGAAGGGAAAGCGCCGCCAGAGCCAAGATTGACAAAAACCTTACCTTCGCGCCGCTCAACTGTCACTAGACCATTCTCAATTTCATTTTCAAGATTGGCTTTCAGCTTGGCCTCCGCTTCGCGAGCCTTATCGAGCGCCTTTTGAGCGCGCTCTTTGTCCTCTTCGATGCTTTCGCCGTCTATCGCATTTTTCTGGTCTTGGATCACAGAGACCATACCGATCAACTGGCTTAGGTCTTTGTCCAAGCCGGCATACAACACCTCATTTTCGGAATTGCCGGTTGCAAGCTCTGCAATCTCAAGCGCTTGGGCGACGCGTTGAAACTTCTCGATCATTTCTTCTGGTGTCGACTGTTCCGCGTTCAAATTAACTGCGACTTTTCCGTCAACGAGTTCTGCACTTACGTTTACCGATGCGCCAATTTTCTCAATCGCTTCAGCGAACTTTTCAGCGTCAGACTTTCCGTCGCCAGCTCCATCAGCGTTTTTTCCGCCTAAACCTTCTCGGTTTTCATCGCTCTCGTTCAGGTTGTCCTTGCCGTCGTTGTCGCGATTATCTGTTGGGACTTTCACCTCGGGCTCTCGCACTTCTGTCGTTTCTTGCGTGGCCTCTTCAGTTATTGACGGGGAAGGGGAGGGGCTGAAGTTCAACTCCAGAATGGTTGTGCCTTCCGGCTGTTCCACGACTGGAACAATACGTTGGATGCCGAACGAGTCCCTTAACGACCCAGAGATCTGCTTGAACTTTGGAATATTCATCTCCGCGAATGACAGAATCAAAACGAAAAAGGCCATAAGAAGGATCGCAAGGTCAGCAAATGTCGCCATCCATGCAGGTGCCCCGACAGGGGGGCACTTTGGACATTCATCATCATCATTATCATCAATTTCAGCTTCAATGGCTTCGGACATGGGATGTTCCCCGAATTGCTTGGGTTACGCCGCTTCGATTTTTGCCTGCATCTTAGGCGGCAAATTTGAAACCATTTGATCTTGGATATTGCGAGGAGACTCACCGCGCGCGATGTTGCGCAGTCCCAGCACGATCATTTCTCTGTAGGTGACCTCGTAGGCTGTATAACCTTCAAGCTTGGTCAGCATCGGACCAAAGATAACGTTTGCGAGGATCGCGCCATACATCGTTGTTAGCAAAGCAACCGCCATGGATGGACCGATCGACTTTACGTCTTCCATGTTGCCTAACATAAGGACGAGACCGATGAGTGTTCCGATCATTCCCATTGCAGGCGCAAGATCGATCCACGCTTTTACGACATTCTGATTGGCTTCATGGCGACCCTTCATCGACTTGATTTCTTGGTTGAGCTGTTGCACCAATTTGGTTTCGTCGGCACCATCCACAAGCAGTTGCATGCCTTTACCAAAAAACTTGTCTGGCACTTCTTGACCTTCAAGTGCCATCATACCGTCTTTGCGAGCGACACCCGCAAGTTCGACCATTCGCTCGATCAGCACGTTCTGCTTCATTACCGGTGGCAAGAAGGCTTTTGCCATTGCGCTAAAACTTCCCAAGAAAGTACCGATGGGTGTTGTGTACATCGCAGCAAAGAACGTACCGCCAATAACAATCAAGACTGATGGGGTATCTACAAAGGGTGCTAGACCACCACCAACAACCATGGCGCCGCCAATCATCGCGAATGCTCCAATGAAACCTACTAGTGATGCAATATCCATGCGATCTTCCTTTTGCGCGCGTCTTCGGCACGATTCCTGCAAGCAGAGTGCCAAGTTAGTGAGACGTGGAGTCAGATATGCTCTTGGCGAGAAAACCATTTAAAAAATTGAACGACTATAAAGCAATCGTTTGCGCTTTTGCTTTTTTGGCCCCCTCAACACACGCCGTAAGCGCAAATAGCAGCAAGACTTATTTTTCAAAAGGGCCCGTTGCCGTTGACGTTATGGAGGGTCTTGAATGGATGCGTTGCAGTATCGGGCAAGTGTGGAGCGATGAAACATGTGTCGGTGAGCCCATGCAACTCCATTATGCAGCCATCAGTGTTGTATTGGAGCGGACCTTGGCAAGTTCTGGAGAAGGGTGGCGTCTACCCACGCGCAAAGAACTCATAGCACTGATCGAGACTAATGACGAACCACCAATGATCAACGCCAAGTATTTTCCAGCGACTTATGCTGGTAGCTATTGGACAGCTGACAAAAATCGATTTCTTGCGAATGGTCATTGGGTAGTGAACTTTTACACGGGCCATAGTTATGGCCGTGCGGCAAACACTCAGTCCTTCGCAATAAGATTGGTGAAAGATAGATAAGTAATCTTAAGATTACTTATTGCGATACCCTTGCGCAATTTCGATCACAGATTTGCCAACCGCGAGGCACCCAAGCATCCCTACAAAAATAATCGCAACAGTCATCGTGGACATCCCCTCAACAATGCCCGCAGTGTCAGTTCCAATTATAGTGAGCGCAATAATTCCAAGAAATGATAAAAGAAAAAGCCTGATAGAAATGCATGTACGACAAGGCGTGTTTTTGAAAGCTTTCTCCTTGGGTTGTTCAAGTTTCAAAGCTTCTTCTCCAATATTTCTATAAATCAGTAAATGCAAGAATCGTGCCAAAATTAAGCAGTAAAACTTTAGAGTTATTAAAAAATCTAAAGATCATATCTCTCGTCACTTCTGGTATGCTTAAATGATTTCAAAGTTAATTAAAGGGAATCAACATAATGCATTTGTCTATGCAGGCTCAGATCACCCAGCGCCAATCCGTTGTTTTTACTCCGCAGCTACAGCAGGCGATTAAACTTCTTTTGCTCAACAACCTTGAACTCGCAAAATATGCAGACAGTGCTGCCGAAGAAAATCCATTCTTAGAGGTCGAACGCCCCAAAGCACTGCGAGGGTTGCCTTCGATACCTCGTAAGTCTTCAAGCGCAAATGATTTTGATCCTGTCTCCCTTCTCCAAGACTCATCTGATCACACATTCCGTGCTCATGTCTTTAATCAAGTCGATGAATTGATCACTGGTCCTAAAGAACGTGCAATTGGATACGCATTGGCCGCCGATCTTGAGCCAACAGGTTGGCTGTCTTCACCTTTGTCCTGTATCGCCGAGACGCTTAAGGTCGAGATTGAAGTGGTCGAAGGCGTCTTGGCGCAAGTTCAAAAAGCGGAACCCGCTGGGCTTTTTGCGCGCAACCTCTCTGAATGCCTCAAGCTACAAGTCACAGGGGAAGGCCCAGAGGAAACGCGTCTTCTTATATTAATCGACAATCTGAAGATCATCCAAAGGGGTGGTTTTCCAGAACTTCGACGCAAGCTGCAATGCAGTAAAGACGAGTTAACCGTCGCCTTGCGCCAGATACGCTCTTTGAACCCGAAGCCTGGCCTTCAGCTGGACGATGGCAGTGCGGAACCTATCCGTGAGCCAGACTTGCGTGCCTTCAAAAGCGAATCAGGGGAGTGGCGTGTCGAGTTGAACAAAGCGACATTGCCAAGTATCCGTGTTGACGAAGAAATGAGTCGCGAAGTTCGCAAGGTCACCATGCAAGACGCTGACAAAGAGTTTGTTCAAGGCGCGCTTGGATCTGCCCGCTGGCTTGCGCGCGCCATTGCGCAACGTAACGAAACCAACCTCAAGGTCGCCGCCGAGATCGTCCGATATCAGAAAGCCTTTCTTGAAGAGGGGATGCATCAGATGCGTCCGCTTAAGCTTAAATTGATCGCAGACAATGTGGGCGTACACGAAAGCACGATCAGCCGAGTTACGTCTTCTATGATGATGCAAACACCGCAAGGATGCTTTCCGCTTAAGATCTTCTTCAGCACTGCGATTGAAAGCGACGACTCAGAAGAGGGCGCGTCTGCAATGATGATCCGAGAGAAAATTCGCAAAATGATCAACGATGAATTGCCCAAGCAACCACTGAGCGATGACGCGATCACAAGCCAGTTGAACAGCCAAGGGCTGCGGATCGCGCGTCGAACTGTCGCAAAGTATCGCAAGCTCGACAGCATTCCGTCTTCATCCCAACGCCGCCGTGGTTATCAACTACTAGCATTTGCGTAGCTTAAAACCTCTTTGGTGCGCATTTGGGTGAAGACATATCCTAAGATAGCGATCGCGCACTGAAGTAAGTGATACCTGTGCATTTTTTTAACATAATGTCGAGATAGCGCATCGGAGGATATAATGTTTACTCATTTTGAGGACATAGACGCCAAGATTGGTTTTATCGGCCCTTACGGACGCCATTTTACATCTTTACGCGGATTGCTAGGTGGCAATGGTATCGCACTAGATGAAGCACAGAACTTTGCGGTCTTCAACTCTTTGTCGTACGTCGAAGCCGCTTCCCACGACTTTCTGTTCGTTGACATCGACGGTCTGGGCGGCATCAGTAACGTGCTTGATCGCCTCACGACCCTGCGTGTGGATTACCCGACTGTCCCAGTCATTTTGATTTCCGACGAGTTTAAGCGCGATGATTTCGAAAGGTCTCGGCAGGCAATCGGCGATATCTCTCTTCGTAGCCCAATTCGTTACTCTTCGCTCGAATTTGCTCTATTCGAAGCTCCGACAAATAATAAGAACTGGCAAGATAATCTGACGGAATACAACCAAAGCTTTGCTGCCTAAAACCGATTTTATTTCTTCCAAGACCCTCCTACCTCTCTCTAGGCTAACGACTATCCTTTCTAATAACGCCACTCACGCAGAGTACAGGCGTTCTAGGGGCCCTGTACTTTTTTAAAAATTCTCTAGTGTCGTTAATCTCCTTTTTGATGATGCAATTTTTAATCAGAGTTTTAAAATGTCTCACAAGAAATACGTCTTCGAAATGCTAAAGAGCATAGAGAGAAAACCTTCTCCCTCTGAAAACCAAGATCTTTCCGATCACTATATTTACTAAGATATTTTTTTGCGCGCACGTGCTGATAAAACGCGTGTCTGGATGCAACAATTAAAAATTAAGACCCTTAAGAATGAGATACTCTTGGGTAATTTCCCACTAATGTCCGCTTCAGAGGCGCGTCATCTCGCCGCTTGTAATCGCAAACTCGTTGCACGCAGTTTAAGCCCGTTTCCGAGAAAAATAAATGATAATGATCACCAACTTCGCAATCAGATTAAGAATTTGATAGAAGGCGCGGATCAGTCTCATCCAAGCGAAATGGTCGAGGCTAGAACATCAGATTGTCCCGATTCAGCAAGGTCAAAAAACAGCACTTTTGGATCTCTCCCCTTACAGGATGAAACACGCCGTTGATGTTCAGACGCAGGGCACGGCAAAAGCTTTGTTCGCGGCACAACTGGAAATCCTGATTGCTGACGCAGAACCATCTACATACGAAGAGTTAAAAACAGCTTCGGCGTTGGAGCCCGTGCCAGCACCGATGCTCTCAGTAAGAAACGCTGAGCTCGAAGTAACCAATGCCGGCACAAATCTATGCGTTTTGGCAAAAGCTCTGGCGCTCAATTCACAGAAGCCTGCACAAAAAGTCCAGATCTACAAAAGCTGCCTTGCTTTACTCGATGAACACGGACCCGACGTTTTGGACGAAGCTTGCCAACAAGCTCTCGTCTCGGGAAGCAGCTCACTTAGCGTGGTGGTTTCGATCATCCGCAAACAACATGATGACGCCACAGAAATCCAACCCAACTCGCCCACAACAATCGCACACTCCAATATTCGCGGTGCCAGGTATTTTAACTAAGGGAAAATAACATGGATACGACCTCCGTACAAAACATACTTCGCACATTGAAGCTTGATGGTATGGATGCCGCCTTTGAAAAACTACTTGTGCAGAGCGCCAGTCGCTCCATCGACCCGGTTGAATGGATCAACATTATGGCGATGAGTGAAGATCAAAATCGCCGCAAGCGTCGTTTTCAATCACGCCTGCTGAGCGCTAAATTGCGCGATACAGAAGCCAAAATCGCCAACATTGATTACACAACCGCTCGACAGCTTGATCAGGTGAAGTTCCAAGATCTTGCCCAGTGCAATTGGATCAAAGACAACAGTTCCGTTCTGATCACCGGGCCATGCGGCGTTGGAAAATCTTATCTCGCTTGCGCGCTTGGCCACGAAGCTTGCCGCCAAGAAAATTCTGTTCTTTACTTTAGAATGCCCCGCTTCTTCAACGAGCTTGAGGCGGCCCGAAAAGATGACACCTTCGAACGCCTATTCAAAAAGATAGGCCGCGCGGATGTCTTGATCCTCGATGATTGGGGACCCGACTTTATGACCGCGGCCCAACGCCGAGATTTGATGGAAGTCGTTGACGCACGTTACGACAACAAAGCGACAATCATCACCAGTCAGCTGCCTGTGGAAAAATGGTATGACATTGTCGCAGATCCGACATTTGCGGATGCGATTTTGGATCGTTTGGTCCACCGATCTCACCGGATCGCTTTGGATGGACCATCAATGCGAAAAGTGAGCGGTGCGACTGCGCCGCGTAAGCCTAGCTTCGCTCGGATTTTGCAAGAGCAAAGACAAGCTTCTCCTGCTTAGCAAGCTCTGCCGAGGAAAGCCGCGATTCGAATAGCTTTCTAAGTATCCTCTGCGGTAATATCTTTAGATAAAAAAGCAAATATCTGGCCATTTTTAGTAATAAATTCAGTTTATTACTGGCCAGATATCCTGTGTAGGTTTCTCAAGAGAGTACCAAATGCAGTGTGTTTTCAGCATACTTTGCCAGAGTGTTTCATCAAGAGCACGGGAGGCCTGACTATCTTTTGCCAATTTTTAAAACATATTCCAATGTAGTAATTTTTAGTACTGGACTGCACGATTGAGGGTCAAAATGGCGTATCATACAAAAAATGGACATGAATTTGTCGGACTTCGCGTAAGTGTGGGTGGTGAAATGCAAGTGGTGTACGACGCTTTGGCTGGCAAGCGTCGCGTTTTGGAGATTAAAAGCAGATCAACAAACCAGAGCACCATTGATGACGCTTTGCGTGAAAGCATTGTGTGCAAAAATGTCTTCTCTGGGTTGGTGACGGCTTTGAACGCGCGCTCAATTGAGGTTGATTACTTGGACTAAACTGGTCCAACGTCGAATGTTGCTTGAACATGTTTTAGTGCAAAATTCGATGGAAATATTTGGTATCATTTTCGTTTTCCATTCGAATTTCGCGCCCACGTCAATTTTTTGACGGCCCCCCTAGGATGATAAATCAAAAGATAATCAAAATATCTATGGTGTGGCAGGATATCGGAAAGAGAGAAGGAAGACTTGATGCAGGCGTGTTAAAAATTCTCTATCAGGTAAAGGAACTGAGAAATGAACGGCATTCCGATTAAGACTTCCGACCCGCTTGAAGGCGCAAAAGTGCTGTATCCGGAGATGCTTTTCGAGAAACGTGACTTTGCTCCGACTGACGTGAGCTTCGATACAGATCGTTGGATCTCCGCCTCGACGCTCATGCTGGGCCTAGTGCCCCTCGGTGTTTGGTGCTGGTGGTCGGTTATAAGCACTATCATTTCCTTGTTTTGACGTAGGGATACGGACCCACCAGTTTTCTCGTTCACACACTTCTTAGGCAGTACAGAGACAAAGTTCTCGTGTCTGCGCCGCTTCTTACGGCCACTTTATACTGGCTATGTTTTTAAAAAGGTCGGATTTGCAATGTTTTACAAAGACGAACGTATTGCCGTGTTTATCGACGGTAAAAGCCTTTTCGCTTGCTCTAAGGCCCTTGGTTTTGACATCGATTTCAAGTTGTTTCGCAAGGAATTCTCGCAGCGCGGCAAGTTGAACAAGCTTTCCTATTTTACAACTCTAGTTGACAGTGAAGAGTTTTCTTCGGTTAAGCCTCTCGTAGATTGGCTCAGCTACAATGGGTACAATACTGTCACTAAACCGGTCAAAGAATACGTCGATACAGCCGGGCGACGAAAAGTAAAAGGCAACATATCGGTCGAAATGACAATTGCCGTTCTCGATATGGTTCCATTTGTTGATCACATCATCATTGTGACGGGCGACAAAGACTTCAAGCCACTTGTCGAAGCCGTTCAGCAACGCGGGACACGCGTTTCTGTTGTTTCGTCGATCCGAGTGCAGCCGCCAATGCTTTCTGACGATTTGAGACGGCAAGCGGACAATTTTATCGAATTAGACGAGCTTCGCAGCGTCATTGAAAAACCGCATCATGGCTCAAATGGTTTGCATCAAAGCGGTAAATCTACTGCGATTCCAGATACATCTTTTGTCCGGGGAACCGCTTAAAATTCGCATGTTTTAAGTATCAGTTTTGTTTTGCGCACGAGGTTTTAGTAATGTGTTGCGGGCAAAAAAACGTATGTAACGAGTACCTGCGTTTGGGTTTGGCGCGCTTCTTTTGAAGCGCGTCAAATTCCCTAAGGACCTTCGTGAAAAGCGCTGAAATAAAGGTTTGAATTTACAATACCGATGGAACGCCTGCCAGCGCTCAGATAGCTTATGACCTTCCTTCGGGCCTTGGTGAAAAACTGATAGTAGACTTTGATTATTCTATCGATCAGTTGAAATTTACGACCTTTAGTTTACGAACTTCCGATTTTGCAGAAGAAGGTCATTACGCCATCTACAATGACGGCCAGCTCGTTTATGAAACTGACTTTGTGGACACTTTCGGGAGAGGGAATGATACTTTTAACGTGTTGGGGCACGGCCTTTTGAACAAATTGTTTTCTCCGCGTTAATTCAAACTGATCTAAGCGACGGTTGGGATTACGGCATTTCGGATATTATTTTTACGCCAAGCATACCGGATGCACCGACAGACGAATTCGGTGCCAATTCCATCAGTGATGGCGATGGTGAGGCAGACAGCCCCACTGGCGGGGCAGGCGCGGATGATTTTGTTGATTTGACGGACTTATATAATCGAGACTAACCTCGATGCCTGGAATGCAGCCAACCTCAGGCAACCATATGCAACGCCTTTAGCGTGGCTAAGGGTCTACCAAGCAGGTGGCACGCTAGATCAAGCCGATGGATTGCAAATCCAGCAGGGTGGTTCAGCTGTCGCGTCAAATGCATTGAATGCTGAAAAAACTGGTGTCGTTTGCTTTGCACAAAGCACCCAGATCCGTGTGCCCGGTGGCGAAATGCCTGTTGAAATCTTGTGGCCTGGCGATTTGAATCAACACGCGATAAGGGCGTACAGCCGATTGTTTGGATTGGCAAAAGAGCACTGGACCATGTCGACCTTACAGCCGCTCTAAATTTGCTACCGCTGTTTTTAAAACCGGCCACTTTGGCTTAGAACACGATCTCATTGTGTCATCCCAGCATGGTGTCTTGTTGCAAGATCCCAATAACGGCGGCTCTGACGTTCTCTACCGTGCGCGTTATTTTGTGGAAACAATAGGCGGTGATGTGCGGATCATGCGCGGATGTCGACGCGACACGTATTTTCATATTCTGCTCGATCAGCACGAAGTCGTGTTTTCAAACGGTATGGCAAGCGCAAGCCTCTACCTCGGGCCCATTGCACGCCAAAGAATAAGCGCACCAGCTCGCCGCAAGATGCTACCTGACCACCTCGATGCACTTCGGACAACGCATTGATCTAAACTTTGGACCGGCGTTTAACTGAGCCGGTCCGCTCTTAAAAGATGCGCTGAACTCATTTAAATTTGCGGTTTGAAAGTAATCCCTTTTTTAGGAAGTCTTTGCGTTCAAACTGCATTTTAGTTACTAATAAATGTCTCATAAATATTTGAAACGATCACCTGATAAGTTGCAACCCAAAGCTACAAGTTTGACGTTAAAATTAGAAAGTTGTTTAAAATATGAAGGGTACAGTGTTTGTCGAGCTTCTCAAGATGGCAGAAGACGCATTTGGAGAAGACGTTGTCGATCATGTATTGGACAACACGGAGCTAGCAAATGATGGCGTTTATACCGCGGTAGGAAACTACCCTTGCTCTGAATTGGTAAAAATTGTCGAAGCGTTCAGCGAATATTCGGGAATAAGCCCAAACGTTTTGCAGGTTAAATTCGGTCATTGGATGCTCGAGCATTTTGCCGAGCATTATAGCGAGTTCTTCACAGGCAAAACGGGCTCATTTGAAATGCTGGAAGCGATTGACCTAGAAATTCATTTGGAAGTAAAAAAGCTGTATCCGGACGCTGAGCTCCCCAGATTTGAAACGAAGCGGATGGCCGATAATCATCTTTCCATGCGCTATTCCTCGCCCCGTCCTTTGGTCGGGTTTTGTCACGGACTTATTGAGGCTTGTGTCCTACGCTTTGATGAGAAAGCCAGCATTTCGCGGTGTCCAATCGAACACGATAAGATGTCGACCAAATTTGATATTATGCTCGAGAAATAGCCTGACATGAAAGAGCCGATGATAGAAAAATCGAGTCACGTCTCTCGGCGAAGATATGAGCGAGAACAAAAAGCTCGTGCTGAAGCTGAAAAGCTTTTGGAAGAAAAGAGCCGCGCGCTTTATCTCGCGAATGAAGAACTTAATGATCGTTCTGACAAGCTTGAAGAAGCAGTGGTCGCGCGCACCATTGAGTTACAACTCGCCCTGGAGCAAGCCAAAGCAGCGTCCATCGCGAGAAGCCGCTTCATCGCCACTATGAGCCATGAGATTAGAACGCCGCTTGGTGGTATGTTGGGCATGATTGACTTGCTGGTATTGGATGAAGAGTGCGAAGAGAAAACCGAACTTTTGAATTACGCTAAGACAGCTGGATCAAGTCTGGGACGCATCGTGAATGATGTCTTGGATTTCTCTAAGATGGATGCAGGGGTCTTTGTCCATGAGGACGAAAATGTTGATCTGCGTGCTCTGATTGAAGGTATCCAAATCCTTGCACAAGCCAATCCTGATTTTCCAAACCGACAGATTAATTGTCATATCGCAGAGGACGTCCCGCAGCTGTTTGTTGGCGATGCCTCGCGCATTCGGCAAGTGATTTCCAATCTAGTGAGCAACGCGATCCGCTATTCTACTGACGGTCCAATTACCATCTCTGCGCATTCTGAGGACCATCCCAAAGGCGCTTTGCTGACGCTTGAGGTGCGTGACCACGGCATTGGAATACCAGAAGACAAGTTTCCTGACCTTTTCAAAGATTTCTCTCAAGTCGCGAACTCCCTTACCGCCAAGGCCCAAGGGGCAGGGCTCGGCCTCGCGATCTGTAAACGCATAATGGATAGCATTGGCGGTAAGATTGACGTCGAAAGCGACTATGGCGAGGGATCGAAATTTTGGTTTGAATTGCCCATCGAAGTCACCGTATCCGACAGCTCAGCCGATATCGCATCGCAAGCTGCTCCGGCTGTGGTTCTAGATGGCAAGCATGTTCTTCTCGCCGAAGACAACGTTATCAACCAAATGTTGTTTACAAGATACCTGACTCGTTTGAATATGAGCGTCGAGCTTGCTGAAAATGGCCGTATCGCTTTGGATAAGTTCAACCCCGATACTTTCGATGTCGTTCTAATTGATATCGCAATGCCAGAGATGGACGGGTTGGAGGCAACCAAACGATTTCGTGAAAAGTGGGTTAACCACACAATACCACCAATCGTAGCCCTTACTGCGCATGTCTTGGATGCCATTGAAGAAGACGTCTCGATCGTTGGTATCGACAGGGTGCTAACAAAACCAATTCTGTTTGAAGAGTTTGAAACAGAGCTCAACAGTATCCTAAGCACCGCTGCTGTTTCTATGGATGCAATGTCTGAGCAACCTGAAGAAGCCCGCAGCATCGTTCGCCTTCCAGCTGGTTTGTCAAAAGAGCTTTTCTCTTATTTTTTACCAAAGGAACTTGAGGAACTATCGCAAAAATTTGTGAATGACGGTAAGGCAAAAGCGTCCGACATTTCGCAAGCCCTAGAAGAAGGCGACTACGTCACTGCAAAGTCACATGCTCATTCTTTGAGGGGATCTTCATTGTCACTAGGCTTTAACGATTTGGCAGGCCTCGCAAAAAAGGTCGAAGAACTGCCAGAGCCTTTTCAGCTTACAGTGGCTCAAGAGTTGGCCGGGCAAATTTCACTAAAAGTGACCGAAGTTGAAGAAAGTTTTGCGCCCAGTTCGGAACTGCCAAGCTAAACTAAGGTTGACCGAGATTTTTCTTCGATTGATCGCGTTCGACTAGAGCGAGCGATTGCAGACCTTGTTGACGGCCTAAGCTGACCTTATCCGCGGGTAAGATTTGTCAAAATTTCGTACTTCATAGAGCAGTGCCTTTCTTGACGTCGCTTTTTTTGCTAATCAGCGAAATACCAGAAAATTTTTAATTTTACGTTATTTATCAATTACTTATAAATTATTACCTCGGGAACTTTAGTGTTATTTGCTGTAATCTTAGGGGGATATTGTATCTAAAGACAGTGCTTAAATTTCCATCGCGTGATAGCATCTGTGCCGGTCTGAGGTTCTAAAGAAATTAGCAAGCGGGACTGGTGACAACCCCCCCAGGTTCGCCAACTTTATGGGTCGTGATGCACACTCACGACGTTCCGCTTGCGGACAAAAATGACTACGACAGAATTTTTTGCCCAAGAGCAAAGAAATAAAAGGATGCCTCTCTATGAATGATTTTAGAGCAGACCTGTCAGAGATCGTGACCGTTTTTATTAGCCCGTTCCATTCCGCGCGCGGCCCCATTGTGAAAGTTGGTCCGGCACCAGACGAAGCGACCATCTGTGTTGGTACTTCCCTAGTTCACGGAAAGTGTTTGACATTGATCAAAGGCATGTCTCTCTGACGCTCAGTAGCTGAAGTGACGTGGAGCAGCGGTTCAAAACTAGACCCGCTATTTCGAGTTGGCAAAATATTGCTGGCGACACACGCAATGGTTCGGAAACAGTCGCTGTGACCTCTCGCTATATAGCGTCGAAAAAGACTACTTCGATCGTTAGGATATCATTCAAAACTTTGAGTTCGGGAACATCAGCCAATGACCACTCTGATGGTGCGGCATACTGTGGATTGATTCTCAAACGAAATACAAAGGCTCTGAACGCAAAGAGAATTGACTTGCTTGTTGTCAGTTCTTGCCTTGGTCCAAGCGGGTTAAAAAATAGTCCTTTTAGCTTGCGAGGCTGGTTCGCAGCATCGAAGAGCGCAGAGTAGTGGATGAAGGACTTGCAATATTCGATAGCATTGTCGTCTTCGATTTCGGTAAGAAAAAATAACATCGCTTCCGCAGCACTATGTAATTTTGTCGATGAGCAGTCGCTGTAGAGCTTTTCGAGCTCGGTTGACATTTTGTTGGCGTAAGCTTCGAGCGGCAAGTTTCCCTCAACAAAGCGCAGAGCGATGGCTCCACAAACGATGTTCAGCACCCACTTGGGTGCGTATGAGATGTTTTCCATTCATAGCCCCCATTGGCTGCTTCTAAGTTGTAAGCAATAGTGATTGTGCAGAAGAGAGACATTCTATCTTTGGTGTATAAATTGTATCTAAAGAGAATTATGGATGTTTGTGAGTATCAAAAAATCAAGGGCTCGTCTTAATTGTAGCGTGAATAAGCGTCTCTAGCTGTGCTTTGCTTTGCTGGTTTCGTCGCCACGTCAAACCGCGAAATAGCGCGGTTAAGGCGCCCTAACGACGATGCTAGCCATTCTTTGTGAGCTTTTGTCACGTGTTTTGACGCGGTCGGCAAAGCCATTGTCAACTGCGCGATTATAGCGCCTTGTCGCTGTGCGTCTTCATAGCGAACGCGGTCTAAGCTCTCTTCGAAGTAAGATATTGCGGCGTCGATTTTACTGAGAGTCTGATCAATCGAAGCGCCGCTCACTTTATTTGATCTGATGCCAAGCATCGAGAATTTCGCTTATTGCATGACTGGCTTGTTCTAAGTCGCCGCTATTATCTTGGCGCATCACCTTTAGGACCTGCTGGCGAGAATATTCGTAGAGTTGAAATAAGCTGTTGGCGATGTCGCCACCGCGCTCAAAATCCAAGCTGCTTTGAAGCACGTAAATTGAGGTCAACGCACGAGCAGAATGGATTTGGAAAATTTCGGCTTGATCTGGTTTTTGAACCATCAAAGATAGGCTCTTCGCAAGATATTCGAGTGTGGCCTTAATCAACTGGTGGCTGTTGTCAGTATCAAAGCTGGGTGTCTTTTGTTGAAGCTTGTAGATTGCTGCTGGGCTTAACATCGACATGGCGTGGCCTTCCGTTTTTCCTGTGTCGAAATAAGTAACGACAGGACCAGCGTCAGGTTTAGCTGGGCGATTTGAAAAACTTTAAGCGGGGTAGCGCAGAGCATCAGTGTAGCTCAAAGTCTCGCGTAAGAAATGAGCGATTGTCGGAGCTTCGATTATATCGATTCCAGCGGAGACATGATCGCTTTCGCTTGCCGCGAGCAGTGTTGATTTGTGTTCAGCAAGGGCAGAAAATCCCGCAATTCCTAGAGCACTGATTTGCAAGTGTGTTAGGATCGTACACGCCTCAAGCTGTGCAATATCGCGGCAATAGTGTTCAGTCGCATGGTTCGACCATGTCCCGGGCAAAGTTAGGATTGGTTGAACGCGCGCATCGGGAAAGTCGTTCTTAAGTGTTTCATATGCCTGAATAATATCAGATGTGTCTTTGTAACAGCAATCAACGATAACTTGTTGATCCTTCTTGATGTGAGAGGGTTCAATTATCTCAATGAGGTCTGCATCCAGAAGCTGGGAGAACTGGTTTAGCTTGATATCGCTGACAAAGCACTTCGGGCCGATGGTGTGCAAGGATGGCTTGATATTACAATCGCGATGGCGCGCAAAAGCAAGCTTTGCGGCAGTCGTTGTTTTGCCTGCGCCACCTGGGCCAAAGATAAAGAGAATCTCACTGTCCAATGGCGTTGGTTTCTTTGAGGAAACACTTAGCTGCGCGGCCAATTCTTGGTAGGCAAATTTTAGTGAACTCTCAAGATCAAGCAGATCTGGGTGATTTGAGCAACGATGAACCATGTTGCTTGAAAAGCCGTTAAGTTTTAGGATCTGGGACACATCGGACGAGGGTTGAACGTATGGCCCAATAAAGGGATCAGGTGCTACCGCTTCTTCAAAGACAGGCTCTGCTTCGTGAAGTGGTTCAAGCACAGATTTAAAAATAGGATCTAACGTAGGTTCTTGTTTGACCTCATCCGCAAAAATGGGAGACAGAGCTGCATGAAAATCGGTTTTGTCAGCGCGGATTGTTTTGAAGAAAATTCCTGCCGGTTCATTGAGCAATTCATCAGATCCAGTCTCGGCAAAGGCGGCTTTTTTCTTGAGTTGGTAGAGCGGTTCACTGGCTTCGGGTGCGTTTTGTTGTGTGGACGCAAAGCGTGGTTCGGCATTTGTCGCTTCGTTGATGTCGTAGTCGAAGAGGGCATCGTCCTCTTTCTCCAAAGGCAACGGCTGTCTTTGCTTGCGTGATTTTGGAGCAGAGGAGGGGTCAACGATTGGATCCTCACCAAAGAAGTAATCCAGTGACGGGCGTGCAGGCGCGGGTATTTGTTGGTTTTGATCTTTCCTGCGATTTTCAGCGCTGCGCATTGCTTCGCTGAGACTGACTGCCCGTGTGGGTAGACCTTTTGGGAAAGGTGTGTGATTTACCTTTGGTAGTGCCGCGAGGGATTCTTTCACAGCGCGCACTTCGGTGACATCGCCTTTGCGTTTGACGGACAAAATCATCGCGTCTTCACCCAACTCGCGAATGGCTTTTTCCATTGCACTGTCTGAGTCAGCGGCTTTGAAAACCTGTTCTGTCATGTTGTTTTAGTCCTTATTTGGCTTTGCTAGAAAACGGGGCAATTACTGGGTCGGTGCATTTTCTTCGCCCGAAACACTCGCGATGATATCGACTTGGCGACCGTCGGGCAGTTCGGTGAAAGACAGCACAGGGAAATCTGCGATGTGTTGGCGCAAGAACGTTGAGAGTTTTCGACGTATGAGTGGAGAAACGATGAGGAACGTTTTTTTGCCAGCTTCGGTTTGTTCTTCGTTTAAGTCGACCAAGGATTGGACAAGGCGTTCCGCCAAGGCCCCATCTAGCAATAATTGATCGCCCTCTGACTGCTTGGCCGAGTTGATCAACAAGTGTTCGAGGGAGCTTTCGAGCGTGACGACGGGCAGGGGTTCATTCAAAGGCGTGCTTTGTTGAATAAGCAGACCAACAAGGTTCGGGCGAAGTGCTTCTGCGGTTTCGGCAATACTAAGATTGCGCGCAGCCATTTCCGAGAGCAGCTCCAAGATCAAACGCAAATCGCTGATTGGAATACGCTCTCGCAGCACATGGCGCAGGATCGCAGTCAGGCTGTGCAATGGAAGCAGCTTGGGGATCACAGATTGGACCAACTGTGGTGCGACACCAGTGAGATTGTCTAAAAGCTCCTGCACATCGTCTTGGCCGATCAGCTCGGAGGCATGTTTGTACAGGACTTGGCTCAGATGCGTGGCAAGGACAGTTTCAGGCTCAATCACGACGTAGTCGTTTGCTTCGGCTTCTAGTTCGCGCTCTGGCTTGATCCATGTAGCTTCGATTCCGAAGGAGGGGTCTTTGACATCCATGCCGACGACTTTGATCCGCGAGTTCGCACCTTGAATTGCAAGTTTATGGTCAGGATAAATCTTGTTTTCGGCGACAACGGTTTGGCCGACTTTGATCTGATATGCATTTGCCGGCAGCGCAAGGTCATCGCGAACACGCACGCCTGGAAGAACAAAGCCAAGTGCTTGAGACACTTGTTTGCGCACAGAGGTAATGCGACGGGCAAGCGGACCGCCATCATCGGCATCGACCATCGTTAGAAGGGGATAGCTGAGCAACATGGTAACCGCAGATAGATCGGCCACATCATCAACAGTGAGGCTGTCTGGATCGCTGGGTTCTTCAGGTGCTTTGTTTTGCTTGATTTCGTCTGTGTTTTCGCGCATTTCAGTCTGTCTAAAGACATAGCCAGCGACACCCGAAATAACGGCCATACCAGTAAAAAGCATGGTTGGCATGCCTGGAACAAGTCCGATCAAACCAAGTACGCCAGCCACAGGGAACCAAGCACGTGACATGCTGATTTCGCCTTTGATGTGTTGGGCCATGTCTTGCGATGAGGATACGCGCGTTACAATAATTGCGGTTGCAATAGAGAGCAGCAAAGAGGGGATCTGAGCAACCAATCCATCGCCGATTGAAAGCAAAACATAAAGCTGAGCCGCCTGACCAACAGAAAGGTCATGTTGCAACGTTCCAATCGCAAGACCACCAATGACGTTGATTGCCAAAATCAAAATACCAGCGACAGCGTCGCCTTTCACAAATTTGGAGGCACCATCCATTGCACCGTGAAAGTCGGCTTCGCGGCCGACATCTTCACGGCGCATAGTTGCTTCCTCAGCCGTCAAAACACCTGCGTTCAGGTCTGAATCGATGGCCATTTGTTTGCCCGGCATCGCGTCAAGTGTGAAGCGTGCGGAAACCTCTGAAACGCGTCCGGCACCTTTTGTAATCACGACAAGATTGATGATGACGATAATTGCGAAGACGAAGATACCAACGACGAAATTACCGGCAATTACAAAGGCACCGAAGGCTTCGATGACTTTGCCAGCCGCTTCAGTTCCGGTGTGTCCCGAACTGAGAACAATACGTGTTGATGCAACGTTAAGAGCGAGGCGCAGTACTGTCGCTACCAAAAGCAAGCTGGGAAAAGATGAGAAGTCCAAGGGGCGGAATGTGTGAAGGGCGACCATCAAGATCAGAAGTGAAATCAAGATGTTGACCGTAAAAAACAGGTCAAGCAAGAACGCGGGCAGGGGTAGCACCATCATCGCAACAAGCATCAAGATGCCAAATGGCAGCGCTAGTCCTGTTGCTGTTTCGCCTAGCCCTGCATTGCGGGGTATAGTGTCCGACATGCTCATTTATATTGTCCTTTGACGTCGTCTAATTGCGCAAAACGCCCTGCGCTTCGTATAAAGAAAGCAAGAGTCATGCCAATTTGAGTATTCTCAAGGATTGACGTCGTTTCTTTTGAGCTGGCACGGAACATGCATGCCTTGGTCTGAATTTAACTCAGCGCGGTCCGAGGAGATCAAGGTGTACAGATCTAGACGTTTTAAGGCAGGCACGGCCATTGCCATTTCTGGCGCTTTCACACTTTTAAGTGCATGTAATCATGTAAACTTGGCCCAAGGGCCTATCCAAGGCACCGATGCGCCTGCTGTGCGCGACGCAATGGCTGTCGAAAAAGCATTGAACGACACAGATGCGATGGTCACGGCTCAAGCTGTGCCGAGCATTCGGGGCACGGGCTATGCAACAATTTCCGCGCAGCCTGCAACAAACGTGAACCAGAAACGGCTTATGGCTATTCGCGTGGCGCGGTTGGACGCGATGCGCGATCTCACGGAGCAGGTCCATGGCATGCGCTTGGATACACGCACCACGGTGATTGATGCGGTTCTTCAGAATGACACAACGCGTACGACTGTATCTGGGACGATCAGAGGTGCGCGAACGCTTCGTATCAATCCAGTTGGTCGCGATACCTATGAAGTGGTTATGGAGCTAGATCGTGACATGATCGCCCGCATTATGAAGGCGGCGCGTTAAGTCATGGGTACGCAGGGGCTTTTGAATACTGGGCGGCTGTTCAAGAGCGCTTTGCTGCTTACTATTTTGCTCTGTGCACCGAGCTATAGCGCGGCTGAAATGGTACGTGTCACAGGGCGCGCGGCGTTGCAGTCTGGCTCTGACTCAGGCGCGCGCCGGAATGCTTTGGAAGATGCACTTTATCAAGCGTCTTTGGCGGGCGGTGCGGAGCTAGACGGGTTCACTGTTGCCGATCAGGGTGTGCTTACCGGTGATACGATACTACTGCGTCCTTCTAGCAAAATTCTTGATTTTCAGGTACTTCGTGAAACTCGTTTGCAAAGTCACTACGAAGTGACGATCGACGCTTATGTGGGTGGTCAGCTGAAATTGGGCTGTTCTACGCGCCCTGACGTTATTTTGACGGCAGTGCGCCCAAAGATTTACGCCAGTGCGAAAACGCCTCTTTGGATGCAGGACGCTTTAGAGCGCGCTCATAGTCAAACGCTAAAAATATTGGGCAGTGCCGCAAAGGTTATGATCGTGGCGAGCGATATCGATTTGGCGCGCGTTGGTGTTCGCCCAACGGCGACTGTTCAGGCTGGATTTGATTATAAAGCCCTGTTGTCGAGTGGAGCAACCAAGGCGCAAAAGCCTGCGGCAGTACTCTCAAAAAATGCGCGTGCAGTTCACTTGAAATGGGTTGCTGAGGGCGCTTCTATGCGCAGCGGCAAGATACTTGTTACATTACAAGCAAAGGTCGTTGACCCTGCTGCGCCATCGCGCGGAAGAGACATAAGGCTGCGTCATACTTTGAAGCTGTCACCCGGAACACCGTGGCGTGCGTTAAACGTTGTGGCGCGCAAGGATCAAGAAAGCGCAGCAAATGAGTTGTCCCAAACGATGGGCGCAGGACTCGTGCCTTTGTTGGAAGAGCTGGCCTGTGCGCCGTTGGTCGCGCGATTAAAGGGTCTTGGGAAACACAAATATCGCGTTCAGCTTGGCGCTCGTGATGGTCTAACACGTCAAAGTCTGGCGTTTGCGGAAGGTAATGATCAGGCGTGGACGGTCTTTCGTATCGTCGAGCTGTCACAAAGTAGTGCGATCATTGCTCCGATGAATGCGGCGCGGGCGGGTGCCAAATTAACTGGTGCGCAAGTGCGCTTTAACGTGGGGCGCCCGTAACATGATTTTACGTCATTTTTTGTCATGCGTCACTATTTTGATGGCGACGATGGTCAAAGCGAACGACACTTATGTTGTGCTGCAATATAACACTGGCCTCATGTCCAGTTCGGACCTGGAGAATAACGCGCAAAATACGCATGAAATCATATCGGGCGAAACGATTTATGGCATCGTGATGCACTCCTTTGGGGCATCCTCTGAGATAAATCAGCTGATTGAACAGACTGTTCAGAACAATCCTGAAGCGTTTCTCAATGGGGATGCTAACAAAATGTCAGCGGGGCATGTTTTGAGATTGCCTACGCAGGGCACAACAAGTTTGGGGATCGCAAATGCTATTTCTCAGTTTTAGGCTATGCGGTCCTGTTTTTTATGCGGTGGTTGCCTACTTCTTGGTGATGGTCGGCAGTGGCGCTGCGCAAATGCGTGTCGTTGATGGTGTTGAAGTGCGTGGCGCAATAGTTGCGCGGTTGGCTGCTGCGGGCGAGCAAGCGGCACCGAAACTTTTACCACAGAAACAGTTTTATCGTTGCGATGTGCCGCTTGAAGTAAAGCCATCTTTCGGAAACTGGCGCAGCGTTGATGTGATTTGCTCGTCGCCGGCGCGGTGGAAAGTTTCAGTGCGTGCGCAAGTCAAAGGCCATGAAGTGAACATGCCAATCAAGGTGAGCTTACCCAAAGCAGAAGCAGTTTACTTGAAACTACCCATGAACAAGGGCGATCGCTTGAAGCTTTCTGATGTAGAGTTGCGGCCAATTGAGCGACTGTCCTCTGAAAGCGTGTATGCCAGCCCGGATCAAGTCGTCGGCAGGGTGCTTGGACAATCGTTAACGCCTAGCATCGCAGTGATGCCGCGCCACTTAGCCAGAGAGTGGAGTGTGCAAGAAGAAGATATTCTATCGATATATATCGTGCGGGGGGGAATCGAAGTTGTTTCAACGGGTGTCGCGTTGCAACCGGGGCAATTGGGGGATACGATACATGTTGAAAACCTCAGCAGTGAAACAGTTTTGATCGGTCGTATCATCGGTGAAAAAAAAGTTGAGATAATTGCTAAAGGTCGCAAATAAACTGTCGTTACATAGTGCGATAGGAGAGAGCTAATGGTTGATGCAACACAAAATCTGACTGGAACTGTGGCGTCTATTAATATGTCGGAGGTCTCGGTGACACCTAAAGTGAATGTTTCACCGAGCAATACTGCTCAGACAGCAAGCCTTGGCCTAGGCGCACCGGTGAATCCGATGTCCTCTACTGGTAAACCTTCTGTGCAAGTGGAGTCCTTTGCCGCAAGTGTCATGTCGACGATACAAGAACAGCCTGCGCCAATTGATATCGAAGCTGTTAAACGTATTCGCGAAGCGGTGAGCACGAACAATTATCCGCTGAACCATGAGAAGATTGCCGATGGGCTCGCAGAAGCATTTGAATCTCTAGAATGATGGACGTCGAAGATGTGAGCAGAGTGTTTCAGGGCTTGGAAGACGCTCTGCAAAAGGTTGAAGTCGCACGAGGCGATGCCAAGCAATATGCAGAACAGTCAGAGGCTTTCATGCAGCACCTGCAAGGTGTCTCTGAACAGATTGAGGGCAGTGATCCTCGGCTAGCTGCATTTGGACATAAGTTGTCACAAGAAGAAACTTTTGCTTCCAAAAGTTCTGAATTGCGTTCGCTGTTTGCGACAAAACCTGAAGCGCGAACGTTTAATTCAAAATATTGAAATTTGGATTATTATTACTCTCATTATTAGGAACATCTAGAAATGATTTTTGACTTTACCCTGATCGAAATTGCGCTTGCGTTCGTTTCTTTGGTGGCTTTGTTTTTTTCATTTCATCAGATCCGCTTGCGAAAAGCGGACGTGAGATTGTTGAAAGCGGCGCTTGCGCGTGAAGCGGCTGTTCAAGAGCCTGTCGAACTTCCAGTCGTTGAAGAGAATATTGTTGGGACATCTAGCAAAGCTGCGATCGAAGAGATGCTGCAAGATATTGCTTCTGGCGCTGATGTTTTGGAAGAAGCCGCCAAGAACGGGTTCAGTGAAGACGAAGCCCGCGTCGCGATGGCGAGCTACGACATTTAACCTGCTGACGACGAAAACAGCGTTGCCATTTTCTGCTCTTCGAAGAGAGTTCTCGCGTTCTCCTGTGCGCTTTCGATCGTATCTGGGTCCAGTTCCTCAACCATTGAGTCACGAAGCAAGTCTGCGTTTGGAATACCAAGTGCGGCACCTATGAGAGCCCAAAGATAGGCAGTCTCAAGATCGGGTTCTGGTACGATTGTTTGATTAAAAACAACATATTGCAAGATCGTGCGGCGATTGCCTTGGGCAAGTTTCTCTTTGAGGATCGCATCGACGTTGGCAATACATGTTTCATAACTATTTGGGGTTACAAGGGCGCTTAGATCTTGGCGTAATGCATTGGCTTGTGGAACACCGCCAAGCTGAGCGAGCAATGCCCACTCTAGAGCTTTGGTGAAATGTTGGGGGCGTCCTTGTCCCTTTTTAAGAAGCACGGCCAAGTTAAACTGCGCATCATGATTGTCATTTTGAGCCAAAGTCTCAAAGAGATCATAGGCATGTGAATAGTTTTCAGACTTTACCGCTTTAACCGCTGCATTGAATGGATCAGGTTTGTTTGCACCCTCTGCCACGAGTTGTCCGGGCAGAACCGCAAGCATTGCACAAACCGCTATCGCCGCGACGTTTGTACGAAGGTGTGTGGCGTGCGCGTAAGTACACGGAAATGACATAACACTGTCCTCATTAAAGATCGTCGTCTTAGTATAGCTTATTCCCTAGCCTCACAATTCCAATTTTTTTAAAAGATTTTTGCTAGAAGGCTAAAGTCCTCGTTTGTGAGCCGTTACCCTATGCGGACCAAGTGGCAGTCGTAAACGCCAAGCGGTCTGAGAGATGAATAGGCACATGCCTCATTTCTCGGAACATTAATTCAGGAGAAGTGTAATGGCACTTTCAATTGCAAGTAATGCAAGCGCGCTTATGGCGGCTTCTGCGGCCTCTAGCGCAAACCGCGATATGGACGTTTCTATGGAGCGTTTGGCGACTGGTAAACGCGTCAACTCTGCGTCTGACGATGCAGCAGGCGTTTCTACAATTTCACGTATGAACAGCCAGGTTCGTGGTTTGAACCAAGCGATCGAGAACGCAAGTCAGGGTCAGTCAATGGCTGCAACGGCTGAAGGCGCGATGGTCGAAGTTGAATCAATGCTGCAGCGTATGCGCGAACTGTCTGTACAATCGGTCAACGACACGTTGAACAGCAACGACCGCTCCAACTTGAACGACGAAGTAGACCAGCTGAAACAAGAGATTGATCGCGTTGTTTCTGCGACGGCTTTCAACGGCACGGCTTTGCTTGACGGTTCTGGCGACTTTGATCTTCAGCTTGGTGCGAACGCCGGCCAGACAATGAACTTCAAAGTTGGCAACTTGAGCACAACAGCATTGGGTACATCTTTGTCCGGTGCAGCAAGCACTGCATCCACATCTAACTCTGCGTCCGGTACAGCAGCAGTTGAGACGGTTGCTCAGATGGCGTTCAACGGCAACGACACATATGAGTTTGATCTTGAAGTCGGCGATGGCGCTGGTGGCACAACGACGCTCTCCATTGCGGGTGCGGATGTTGCAGGCGGTTCTGCGTCTGACGTTGCTGATAAGATCAACACGGCAATCGGCGCGGCTGTTACAGCTGGCTCCATGGCGGCAGGTTCTGTTGAAGCGAAAGCTAACGGCAACGTTATCAGCATCACAAACAATATGGGCGATTCAGTTTCGGTTTCCGGCTTCTCTTCTGATGGCAACGGTACGGCGTCTTACTCGTCTGTGTCTGGTGCGGGTTCCAGCCTTCTTTTGGATGACGCAGGCGCTACAACATCGCTGAGCAACACAGGCGGTGGCGGTGTCACGAACGCGGCTGGCACGCTGACGCTTGAAGCAGGTAAAGACTACAACTTTACTGTAAATGGCAACAACATCAGTGTTTCTAACCTTGGTACTGATACAACAGAAGACGAGCTACTTGCTGAGTTGAAGTTGGCAATCGGTGAAGGCGCTGCGGGCTCCGCAGTTTCTGGTCAGGTCTTCACGCTAGAAGACAGCTCAGGTAAGAACATCGAGATCACGAACTTCGACGCGGCGGCTTCTGAAGCTGGCTCGGCTGGTTCGATGTCGATGACAATCCGCACAGACTCTGCGTTTGCAACACCAAGCAACACGTTTGCCCAAGGTGGATCTGACACTAGTGACATTGGCGCAGGCGCAATTGTTCAGCTTCAGTTCTCTGAATCTGAGGGCGACTACAGCCTCGATCTAGGTGGCGAAAGCTTCACAGTTGCAACTGCTTCTGCTGGGGACTCTCTGCAAGAAGCGATTGGCGCGACACGTGATGCGATCAACGCGAACACCCAAATCAACGGTAACATCACCGCGCGTGTTGTTGATGGCAAGCTTGAGATTGAAAACAAGTCTTTGGCGGCAGTTACGCTTGATAACTTTGGCGCAACAGGTAAAGCAGCTGAAGTTGCGGGCGCTGCTACGTTTGGTTCAACCAACATGGTGACTGCGCAGAACGCATCTACAAACAACGGTGTTGAAGCGACGCCTTCCGAGACAACAATGCGTTTCTCCGAGGACGACACTTACTCCTTCAAAGTTGGTGGTGCACAAGTCACGGCTCAGGTATCTGACGGTAACTTGGATAACATGGTTGCTGCGGTTAACTCCCAGTCCAACATCACTGGTATCGAAGCGTCTTTGTCCAACGGCGACTTGCTGCTGACAAACGCATCTGGTGGCGCAATCAACCTCACGGACTTCAGCTCTGAAGGCACAGGTAGCGCAACAGCGGCGACTGCAGCAGGGCAGGGTGGTTCTGCAACGTTGACGGACACAAACGCTGTCACTGGCGCATCTACAGCAGCTGCTGGTGTTGCAACAGCGACAACGATGGAACTGTCCATGGACACAACCGATGATGTGAGCTTCCAGATCTCTGACGGTCGTACAAACTCTGTTGTTCGTTTGACGAGCTTTGACACAACAGACAACTCTGCGATGCTTGCAGAAGTTCAGTCTGCCTTGTCTCAGTCTGGCTCCAACATCACGGCGTCTGTCACGTCTGCAACATCTGCGATTACTTTGACAAACTCACTTGGTGGCGAAGTCGAATTGTCCAACTTCAAGTCTGACGGAGCTGGCGTAATGACAGCGTCTCCTGCTTCTGAGCAGGGTGTTGGCAAGATGCTTGATGACACAGGAACAGGTGCTTCACAGAGCGCGGTAGCTGCGATCGACATCTCGTCATCTTCGGGTGCAACATCTGCTCTTGATGCTCTGGATCGTGCGATTGAAACAATTGGTAAAGAACGTGCAAACTTGGGTGCGGTCATGAACCGTCTCGACTCAACGATTTCCAACTTGACCAACGTTTCTGTGAATACTGAAGCTGCAAAAGGCCGTATCGAAGATGCAGACTTTGCTACTGAAAGCACGAACATGACGAAGTCCAAGATCCTTGCGCAGGCATCCACGTCGATACTGGCACAGGCCAACGCATCTAAGCAGGGTGTATTAAGCTTGCTTCAAGGCTAAGTCTTGTAACAGAACTGAAAATAGCGGGTCCGGCATGCCGGACCCGTTTTCTGTTTGCGACGCGTTTTCAACCAAAGCATCGCGCACTTTCGATAGTTGTCTTTGGCTGTTGTGCTTGCAAACTCTCTTTAGCGTATTTGCTTTGTGCTTTGCATACGTGAGACTTTTGAGACTCACCTAGTTCTTGTTGCCTCAAATTTTCGCATAATACAGGCAAGTATTGAAGCTTTTGTGGCCGCAGAACTACAAAAACTAGGACTGTAAACGTGAAACTAAAAAAAGCCAAAAAGGCACTTAAACAAATCAACCGACTGTTTGAGGCAGTACACGAGCTTGAGCAAAGAAACACAGACTTAATCCGAGAGAGGCGCATCTTAGAGGCGCGTAATCTTGATGCTGAACATAGGGTAAGTGTTTTGGAAACGCTTGTCGAAGAAGTCCTATTGGAACTTCGAATATGTGAGCTTGAACTTAAAAAGACAGATCTACAAAGTGCTGCTTTTGAAACAACGCAAGACAATCGCCCTATACTGCGACTGGTCAATCCAATTGCACTTGCGGGTTAGTCAAATAACAAAAATGAAAACGAGCGTTGCATTTCGCAGCGCTCGTTCACAGGTTATTCCGTCTTAAAGCGCGCCTCGCTCTGTTCAGTGGAGGTATGATCCGCTTTTTTGTAGTGCTGACCGAGAGTTACTTTCAACGCTGCTAGAGTGGTCGGTTTGGTCATATATGCATCCATACCTGCCAACAGACACCGTTCCCCTTCGCCGCGTACGGCGTTTGCGGTGATCGCAATTATCGGGATGCGACCTTGGCCATCTTTCTCTTCATCATCGCGGATCTTTCTGGTCAGTTCAAACCCATCGACGATTGGCATTTGGCAATCGGTCAGAATGAGATCGAAATCATCAAGCTTCCATGCCTCATAAGCTTTGGCACCATCTTCGACGATAACTGGAGTATACCCTAGTTGCGCCAATTGGCTCTCCAAGACCACACGGTTAATGTCGTTATCTTCAGCAGCGAGAATGCGTGGTCCAACGTCGTCACTCTTATTCGCGAGAAACTCATCTTTTTCTGAATTGTCGACGTTCGGTTTGGGTGCTTTCAAGTTAAAAGCGCGTTCGAGGGCTTTGGAAAATGCGCTGTTCAATATTGGAGCGGACGGAAGAAAAATGTGTTCTCGCTCGGATCTTTCTGCCAAATGATGGGGAGCCGGCGAAAGAAAGATCGTCTTGGTTTCATCAGGGAAATTCCTGCTGTTAAAAACGGGAGAGGCCTTGTCGTTCTGCCAATCATCGCAAGCAAAGGGAACAATGTAAACGACGTTATCATTTCTGATTTGTGCGGCTGCGATCAAGTCTGCCGGAGTGTCGAACGCCTTGAAATGGCCTCCGCACTTTTCTATGGGTTTTTGAAAATAGTGCACACCGTCATCTGAATTTTTTAGGTAGGCAATTGTCTTATTTCTTAGATCTGGGCACCGTATTTGACCTTCCCGATCGATTATAGGTAGGTGAACAGTAAATGTAGTTCCTTGCCCGCGCTGACTTTGCACCCCAATCGATCCGTTAAGTTTTTCGATAAGCTGCGAAACGATCGCTAGTCCAAGTCCGGAACCGCCAAACTCGTGACGTCGAACCTCTGCCGATTGCTCAAACGGGTCAAACAAGCTAGACAAGAACTCCTCGCCGATCCCGATCCCATCGTCGGAAACTTCCACCTTTAAGTCATCTTTGTCGCTAAACCCTACAGTGAGGATGACCTGGCCTTTTGGATCCTCTGGCGGCCTTTTTGAGAACTTGATGGCGTTAGACAATAGGTTCAATATGATCTGCCGCAGGCGACCAGAATCGCAACTCATGTACTTAGGAAGATCAGGGTCGTAGTTCATCAACAAGGTTACATGATGTGCTTCGGCAAAATGCCTGAGTGTGTCCGCTGATTTCTCGAAAACGCTTAAGACTTCAGTTTTTTGAAGCTTTAATTCTAATTTTCCAGCTTCGATCCGAGACATATCGAGTATGTTTTCGATGATGGACAAAAGTGCTGTCGACGAGTCGCGGATTGTTTCGACAATGCGGCTTTGTTCCGTCGTGAGTTTGCTGTTTTCGAGAATTTCTACCATTCCCACGACGCCATTCATCGGAGTTCTAATTTCGTGGCTCATTGCGGCTAGGAAATCGGTCTTCGCTCGGCTGGCTAGGCGAGCCTGAGTGCTCGAGGCTTCCATTTTAACTTGGTTGGTATGGGCCAAAATTCCGAATGCTGCCATCTCGACGGCGATCAGAATGAACACCATGAATAGCAGGCCAGTTGCGAGGTACTTTTCGGCGGTCTCTTTTCCGACCCAGGGGGCGCCAAAGAAATCATTTCCTAACAGCAATACGGCCATTAACGAAATGGCGGTTGCGGCTACCACAATTGTGAGCTGCAGATTTTCGCGCCCCACAGCGAAGGTCAAGAATGGCCCGCCGAGTAGGACAAGGTACATGAGTTCTGGGTTAGCGGCTTCATGAATTGTAAAACTTGCCAGAGTAACCGCTACGATACCGCCTGCGCTCCAAACTGTTCGTCCTAGTAAGGGCATTCCGTAAGCTGTAAAAATAGTCGCAAAGATTGTGCCAAGCAAAGCAGGTCCGGTCAAAAGAGCGATCAGCGGTTCATTTAGATAGTATGCGAGTAACATCCATCCGATACAGCAAGCGACGATACCCCAAGAAGTAATAAAAATTACTTTGGTATAGATGGAGCGTTGGTCTTTATTTTTTGGGGTGTTTTCTTCGAACAACATCAGCGTTGCTTCCAGTACAATTGTTTTAAGGATCCAGCCTCTTTGTCGAGTTGCAGGCATGGTAGCCTGAGGCCGCATGAAAGAAACTCAGAGCGCATGCATTCACATTCGTTATGTGTATCCGTGTTGATAACGTTGGGGAAGCTACAAAAATAGGTGCAGGTGACCATCGGCTGCTATCTTTAGAACGGTGAAGCCGATTTTAAATATTCGCGCAAAATGGATCGTAGGACTGCTTGGACGAGCGGTTTAACGTATACGATATCCATCCCGGCTTCCAACATGACTTCTTTTTCGGTCGGATCTTCGGAAGTGGTGAGACCAACGATTGGGACAGAGCATTTTGGGGCCGCTGTTGCGCGTATGCGTTTGGCTGCTGCTGGACGGCTGGCAACAGGCATGCAGTTATCCATCAAGATCAAATCGAAATCTTCTTGCTCGAACAGGCGGAACGCGTCATTGCCTTCGACGGCACTTTTTGTTGTGCAGCCAAGCATTTCTAGCGACGAGGTGATGACGATACGGTTCATTTCATTGTCGTCAGCAATTAGTACGTGAGGTGACTGTTCAATAGAGGTGATCTTCGGAGAATTTGGGCGGCTTGTGTTGAGCGGCTGCTCTGTCGGTGTGGTCGGGATGAAAGGTATTTCAACCCAGTGCCTTCAACGGCAGGTGCGGCGTATCTTCTACGCGACCAATTTCTTGGAATGGCTTATGTTGCTTCTCTTGACCTATGCCACGGCCGGTATCTTGCACGCCAATTCGGATCACGTTCCCTTGCGGTGTTTGTTTGAAATCGGCGCTGACAGTAATAGAGCCAAATTCGGTAAACTTGATGGCGTTGCTGACCAGATTGTCGACGACTCGCCGCAAGCGTTTGGGGTCCATTTGCATAATCGACGAAATTTATAGCTTTTGATTGAATTTCACAGGTCAGTCGGCGTTCTCTTGGGTTGGGTGACGCTTTCTAAGGTCATTGGATCCTTAAGTTCACGAGAAATTAGTGAACACTCTTTGGCGGGGTGAAATCCAGTTGCCGTGGCTGCGAAGGTGGCCCTGAAAGCTTGGACAACTATATGGTCATCAAGAACGTATGGCATTCAGCTAAAATCGTGTAAGCCCAATGCAAATTATCGAACATCAGGAATAGAAAAATGACCGCACCCGTAGGAAAAATTACCCGCGAGGACACGATCAAAATGGATGGCGCTGATCCGATTGCCCATCTGCGTGAGCGCTTCGAATTGCCGGAAGGCGATATTTACCTAGACGGTAACTCTCTTGGTGCGCTGCCGTTGGGTGTGATGGAGCGTCTTGAAGTCGCTGTGAAAAAGGAATGGGGCCAAGGATTGATCCGCAGTTGGAACGATGCGGATTGGTATCCTGCCCCGCAACGCGCTGGCGCTGCGATTGCGCGTATTTTGGGCGCGGATGACGACGAAGTCATCGTTTGCGATTCCATTTCTGTGAACTTGTTTAAACTGCTGGTTGGCGCTTTGCGTATGCGCAAGGATCGCAAGATCATAGTGTCTGAAATCGGCAACTTCCCGACGGATGTCTACATCAACCAAGAGGTTGCGGACCTTATGGGTTGTGAGCTGCGCTGCGTCATGCCCGAAGAAGTCGAAGCGGCGATTAGCGCCGCTGGCGACAACCTTGCGATCGTCCAGTTGACGCATGTTCACTATAAAACTGGCCGCATTTACGACATGCAGGGTATCACCAAAAAAGTGCAGGATCTTGGCGGCTTGGTGATCTGGGATTTAGCGCATTCTGCTGGATGTCTGCCCGTGCAGCTAAACGACTGTAATGCCGATTTCGCAGTTGGTTGTGGGTACAAATATCTCAACGGCGGCCCCGGCGCGCCTGCGTTTGTCTTCGTCGCACGGCGGCATTTTGAAGCGATGGATCAGCCCCTTCGTGGTTGGCATGGCCACGCTGAACCTTTCGCGTTCACCCAAGAGTATAAGCCGCATCCAACAATTGATCAGATGTTGACAGGCACGGCCTCCCAACTTGCCACACTTGCGCTAGAAACTGCGCTGAAAGTGTTTGAGGACGTCGATATGAACCTGTTGCGTCAAAAGAATATGGCGCTGGGGGATTTGTTCATCGCCTTGGTCGAGCAAGAACTGGGCGGCATGAATTTTGAACTTGCCAGCCCTAAAGAGGCTGAGCATCGTGGCTCTCAGGTCTCGCTGATCCATGAAGAAGGATACGCGATCATGCAGGCTGTTATCGCACGCGGTATCATCGGTGATTTCCGCGCGCCCGACATTCTACGCTTTGGCTTTGCATCACCCTATGTGCGCTACATTGATATCTGGGACTCAATCGCGCACCTGCGTGACGTAATGGAGATGCGCGAGTGGGATCAGCCCAAGTTCAAAGAACGCCGCGCGGTGACCTAAAGATCATGGGTGCTCATGACGTTTTCCAAGCGTCAAGTTCAGTCTCGTCCTAGTACCCAAGATAGACACCATCCACTGCATCATTGTGGCACATATCTGCGTCGATTTTGTCATCTAAAATGGTGACGCGATTGCGCTGCCTGCGAGAAAAAATGAACATGGCTTGTGATAAGCACGTGATCTCGCCCGCATATTTTTCTTCGGTGTGAGCGATACGTGAACTGCGACCCTTGTTAGGTACAGGGTAGGGCGGTCATCGCATTTCCTCCATCATCACTTCCGGTTGCTTTCGTCGCAATGACGTTCCAAGTGTCCAAGACCTCAAAGCTCTCAATTGGTATGAAAAAACGGCGTATTTCGGCTTTCCATGTAGGGTTTGCGTCGGTGCTCTGACCAGCATCCAATCACCGTGACGAGTATTCTCAATCCACGTTAAAGCGCCTCAAAACTGTCAAACTTTGGTGCCATTCTTTTCCAATTTCTTAACCCTTTGGCGTGTAATGAGCCATAGCGAGGGTTGTGTTTTTGACCATCTAAGCTCGGTAGATCAATTCAGACATTATGGGAAACCATGAAGATACAGGGTAGTAGTTTATGCCGACAACTTTTAATGTCATCTCCTTGGGGGAATTTTGCCAGTATTGACCCGACAGAGGGTAATACTCAGTCTGAGAACGCTTCCTCACTTGTAGGGCAGACATTTGGCGGCGTGGGGGATTCGCTTGTAAACGATATCCAAAGCTTCTCCACAGGTTCAACCGGCTTCGGCGGCGGAAACACCAGTGCTTATGACATGAACAATTCCGCGTTGAACGAAGCGTTTTCGATCAATGGAGGACCAGATCAGGTCTTTGACGGCACAGCGGTTTACAACGCGACTATTACCTATATTGATGGTACGACCGCCACAATCACGGCGGTCGTATTCCAGGATAGCGCAGGTAATACCTATCTTTCGCCGGAATTTTCTGCCAACCCCGACCAAGCCTCGCTAGAAGCTGGGGCCATCCGTTCGCTTAGCCTCGATAGCTTGGTTGGCAACAACTATTCCGGCATGACGGGGTCCCGCGAAACGTTCAATTTCGTCACATGCTTCACGACGGGTGCTCTGATCGCCACTAGAAATGGTGCGCTTTCTGTGGAGGACCTGCGCGTAGGTGATGAGTTGCCGACCCGTGATCGTGGGTTGCAGACAATCCGTTGGATTGGCGCAACTACATGCACAGCGCTGGGAGATTTTTTACCCGTACGCATCAAGGCAGGCGCATTAGGACAAGGTTTGCCTCATCGCGACCTCATTGTATCGCAACAACATAGAATGTTGATCAGTTCCCACATCGCGCGCCGTATCGTTGGTGAACAAGAGGTTCTAATGCCTGCGAAGAAACTGATAGGTTTACCGGGGGTCGATTATGCAGAAGACATGATTTCCGTGACGTACTTCCATTTGTTGCTGGATAACCATGAGGTGATTTATGCAGAAGGGGCACCAACGGAGTCCCTGATGACCGGACCTATGGCGCGGCAGGCCATAGGTTCTGATGGGGTTGCCGAGATCAACGCGCTCTTCCCCGATCTGATTTTGTCCGCCAGCTATCCCGCTCGCTCCATTCCGCGAGGACAGCAGGCGAGGGCATTGGTGGCGCGTCATAAAAAAAACAACCAACCATTACTGCAACTCTAATCGTTTTCACAGCAAACCTGTGGTTTCCTGATATGAATCCGTGAACCCGTGTATTTGCCGCGACCTTAATCCAAGAGCGCTTCTGTCTGACGTTGTCTAACAGAAGCGCTTGTGGGACAGGTTTGATGTTTTCGTAAAGGAGGGTTTCTGGTTCATCGTAGACTTTATGTAGTGAAGATGAACAGGAAATCCGGAAGCAGCAAAGCGTCTGTAGATAAATTGTTAAAGAATATACGTCGCAAAACACGGCTTGCCTCTCAACGGCATGGCCACCGACAATCTGGCGTACGCCTGGGTCACGCGCCAGACGCGTGGCACCGTTCACACCCTCATAGCACGTAAGGCGACCAAACACCGACTGGCGTTACAGGCCCATAAGGGTGCAGACGCCATTTTTACCTTTGCGAGTGCCCCGAAGAAACCGAACGGTTTTGTTGACCACCGCAATCCTGCTTACGCAGATCGCGACAAAAGCCTAGATCAAATTGTTTTCTCTAAAGAAAAAGCCGCGAGCTATCATATGTGGCATGATAAACTTTTAATTGAAAATTTCTTTTCCGATGCTTTGGCAGAGCGGCTGATTTCAGCCGAGCTGAGAGGGTTGTGGCTCAAGAAATATGAAGAAGCGTAATGCGACTGCGTAGCTGCAAAAGAGTAAAGTTTCCTGAATTGGCCGCTCCCTCGACAACATCTTCCTTGAACGGCTGTGGCGGTCCCTGAAGCAGGAGGCGGTCTATCTGCATGAACTGCAGGACGGATTCCATGCAAAACGCATCATCAAAGACTGGATCAATTTTTACAACGCCGAGCGGCCTCACAGCGCTCTCGATAAGCGATCACCTGACAACGTATTCTTTGACACACAATGAACCCAAAAGGCGGCATAAAACCAAACAGATTACATCCTAGCTGAACTGCAAAGCTGTCCTAAAAAGCAGGACCACTTCAGTTTGAACTCATCCGAAGGCGAATACGCTTGCTCTTATCCGTCTTTATTTGGCTCCAAAATTAACAAGCAGAGCATCTGTAAATCTATTGTTAACTCAATAATCCGGTAGTCTCAAACAGAACGGGTCTGCGTTTTGACGTGGTAAAACTCGGGTTCGTTAAGGATTTGGCCAGCAACATTCAAAATTAAAGATGAATTCTAACTCACTGTAAGGCCGTGGCCATTAGTTACTTGACGAGCGCACCATTATCCTGACAAAAACGCTCAGCAACGTCGCGATTTATCGTCTGAATGCTGACTTAACGGAGAAACTCAATGAAAATTCTATTCCACTCTTGTCTTTCGCTGGCTGTTGCATGCGGCGGGGGAACCTACGCTGAGGGAGAGGTGAATCTCTATTCATCACGCCATTACGATACTGACGAGCGGTTGTATTCAGACTTCGAAGAACTCACAGGCATCACCGTCAACCGGATTGAGGGTAAAGGTGATGAACTAATCGCGCGTCTCAAGATTGAGGGTAAGAATTCGCCAGCGGATGTTATCCTGACGGTGGATACGTCCCGCCTTGAACGTGCCAAAGAAGCTGGCGTCCTGCAATCCATCGAAAGCGACATTCTGGATGCGCGCGTGCCGAGCAGCTTGCAAGATTCAGATAATCAATGGTTCGGGTTCTCGCAGCGTGCACGGATTATTTTCTATGACAAGAACGATGTTGCCAACCCGCCGCTCGACTATCTCAGTCTTGCGGATTCAAAGTATCAAGGGATGGTCTGTCACCGCTCCTCGTCCAATGTGTATTCGCAAACGTTGCTCTCTGCGATCATCGAAAACCACGGTGAAGAAAAAGCAGGTGAGTGGGCAGAAGGCATGGTCATCAACTTCGCCCGCGAACCGCAGGGCGGGGACACGGATCAACTTCGTGCTTTGGTGTCGGGGGAATGCGATATTTCGGTGTCCAATACTTACTACTTCGCGCGTGCCTTGCGCAAAGACGTGCAAGGGCTGTCGAGTGAAGAGGTCGCAAACATCGGTTGGATTTTCCCTGCGCAAAATGCGGAGGGCGCGCATATGAACCTCTCAGGTGGTGGCGTCGCAGCGCATGCGCCGAACCGCGAGAATGCGATCAAGTTTCTTGAGTACCTTTCTAGCAATTCTGCGCAGCAGTACTTTAGCGGTGGCAATGATGAATACCCTTCGGTGCCGGGTGTCGGTCTCAGCGCCTCTGTCGCGCGCCTCGGCCTGTTTCGCCCCGACGCGGTTGATTTGAGCGCGGTGGCCAAGAATGTCCCAACAGCGCAGCAGATTTTCAATAGGGTTGGTTGGTACTAACGCGACTTTCAAGCGATCTATGACATCGATACTCAGGCCGGGCGAGGAGGACTTGCCCGGTCTTTCCTATGCGGAATGGATGGTTTGAAGCTGATCGCACATAGGCCCGTTTAAGCGGCGTGAATTCAAACTAAAATAGTAAGAAATATTTTTAACCATTTTATTTCAATAAGTTAAGTTACATCAAGAAACTTGACAAATAAAGTCAGAAAAGTGTTTATGAACACATCCCCAAAACCTGATGAAAACAGGCAAGATTAGTTCCTAGGAGAGATCATGAAACGCTCGCTCAAGTTTAGCACTTCCATTTTGGCCCTCGCATTCTGCGCAGGTACCGCCGCTGCCGACACATATGGCCCGTTCCCGATCACGGATAAAAGCTACTCCGGTGATAGGACAAACTCTGTGTCCTACACAGGTCAGGTCGCGCGTTCGATCTTGCTCGATAGTCTCAAGTCTTTGGCCGGCAAAGCTGACGGTGGTGCCAATGCGGCAGAGACAAAAGCGACGATGATGAAGTATTTTGCCGGATCTGACGAGGATCTTGCGATCTTGTCGCACAACTCTAAAGATGGCTTCCCGATTAAGCAAACAATGCTGAACGAGATTTCCAAAGGAAAAAACATCTCGGGCAAGACGTACAAAGGCTTGGTTCCAGGCTGGCCTGGCAACATGACTGGTGTTGAAGTTATGGAGCACCTGATACATCACGCTTCCATGTCCGTTGGCGGTTTCGACGCGGAATATGGCTATGACTACGGCCAGTTGATTCAGAAGTTCGGCCTTGGCGCGATGGCGTATAACCAAGCTGTTGATAACTATCTCGACGAGAAGCTTGGCGCGGACAACAAGCCAAACAACAAACCCTATAAAGACGGCGCGGCCTACACGGGCAAAGAGCACAGCTGGGACGAAGCCTTCGGTTACTTCGGCGCGCCTGCGCATGCGCTTACGCTTGAACCGACCCAAGCCTATAACATCAGCAAGAAGAAGGACCTTGCTGCGGGCGACGCAAACGGTGACGGCATGGTCGATCTGAGGACCGAAATGACCTTTGGTGGCGCATATTACGCGGCTGACGCCGACAAGAGTGGCACAGATTATCTGCCAACGATCACCTCGGCCTTCCTTGAAGGACGCAAGCTGATTTCCTCTGCAAACGGTGAAGCTTTGAGCGATGCGCAGCGCGCGCAACTGGTAGCCTACGCGCAAACAATCGAGGACGAGTGGACAAAGGTGATCGCCGAAGCGACGTTCAAATACGCGGGTTCCGTTTACAAAGACATCGAGAAATTCCGCGCTGATACAAAGAACATCGACGCGGATCTCTACCGCGCCTATGGCAAGCACTGGGGCGAGCTGAAAGGCTTTGCGATGGCGTTGCAAACGGGCAAGGAAAACCTTGGCGGAACAGCTGTGCGTCTTAACCGTCTGATCGGCTTTAGCCCCGTCACGATGGACGAGAGTATCGTCACTGGCATCGACGCGGATGGCAATTTTGTCAAAGACGGTAAGATGTCTTGGAATGCCTATCAGCTCAATATGCTGAAAGTTCAGGACCTTATGGTCAAGGAATTCGGTGTAGAAGCACGCAAGAATGACGCAACTGCAAATCTCGCGGACTTGATCAAAGAGCTCGACAGCGACAGCGGTGGCGCAGAAACGGACTAAGCACTACGTTTGGTTCCACGGAAGGGTGGCGTTCTTTAGTGGCGCCACCCTTTTACGATTGAGAGGAGAGGGATGATGGAGTGGATCGATCTAGGCTTCGGGCTCTTCTCGGATTTTGCCAATCCCAAGAAACGTCTGTTTTTTGGCTACTTGGGATTGTCCATTCTGATCGCCATGATCTGGCTAATTATTTTCCGCAAAACGCCTTTGCGTGAGTCGCTTGCGCGTATTTTTGATCGCAAGGTGTTCTTTTCCGGCTCCGCGATAGCGGACTACAAAGTGTTCTTGATCAACCGTCTGTTCACTGGGTTCATTTCGCCGCTTTTGCTCACCCAGGTTGGTATCGCCACGGCGATCTACATGGCGCTGGTGCGCAGTGATCTTACGTGGTGGGGCATCTACAGCGATGCGTCTAAAACACTGGTTGTTGCGCTGTTCTCGCTGGCAATGTTTTTGGCGGATGACTTCACCAAATACCTCGTGCATCGCTGGATGCACAAATGGCCGATGCTCTGGTCCATCCACAAGGTGCATCATTCTGCTGAGACGCTGACCCCCATGACCGTTTACCGAATCCATCCGCTGGAAGGCATTCTTTACGCCTCGCGAAGCGCGGTTGCGCAGGGCAGTGTGATTTCTGTGTTTTATTATCTGTTTGGGGATCAGGTAGACCTTTACACGGTCGTCGGCGTCAATGTGTTGGTCTTCATGTTTCATGTGAGCGGCTCCAACCTGCGTCATTCCCACATCGACATTCGTTATCCCAAATGGGTCGAGCATGTTCTAATTTCACCAGCGCAACACCAGTTGCATCATTCTGTCGCTGAGGAGCACTTCGATAAGAACTATGGCGCGGCGTTGGCGCTTTGGGATTGGCTTTTCGGTTCTTTGTATGTGTCAGAGGGTCAACACGACATGAAATTCGGCCTACTTGCTTCAGAACGTCAATCTGCAAGTGAACTATCGACCCTTTACTTCGCCCCTTTGCGCGAGATTTATCAGCGCCTTAAACGTAACTCTGTAAGAAGTGTGCGCTTCGTTTCAAAGGCGTTACGGGAAAAGTAAGGTTGCCGAGTTGAAATGAAAGCATTGCCATGAAACTCAGTACAAAAGGTCGCTATGCGCTCGTTTCCTTAGTAGACATCGCGAAACATCAACACCAGGGTTTAGTCTCTATCGCAGAAGTGAGCCGGAGACAGGATATTTCGTTGGCCTACCTTGAGCAGCTTTTTTCAAAGATCCGCCGAAATGATCTGGTTGTTTCAACACGTGGTCACGGCGGTGGATACAAGCTTGCGCGCGACGCAAGCGCAATTTCTATCGAGGAAATACTTCTCGCGGTCGACGAAAACATTGATGCACTTTCGACTGGCGCGGGTATGAAAGGTGGAGATTGCGGATCGATAGAACAGGTTTTGTCCAACAAAATGTGGGAAAGTCTGAGCGCTCAGGTGCATTTGTATCTACACCGTACGACGCTTGCAGATGTGATTGATGACTCGTTGAGCCCCTGTCCAGCGATGCCATCTTTGAGTGAGTTCGAGGAAACTTAACGCTAACATTCAATTAGAACGGTAAGCGTCACGACTTGTTCGATCCGTTGTCTCTGATTTGAAAACACAATAGAATTACCGGCACTAACCCAATCGCAGCGATGATCAGGCTTGGTACAGCTGCACCCTCAAGCCGTTCATCAGAGGCAAGGCGAAACGCTTGCACAGCGAGCGTGTCATAGTTGAAAGGACGCAAGATCAGTGTTGCGGGGAGCTCTTTCACAGTGTCTACAAAAACGATCAAGAGGGCTGTCAGGATGCTAGGCCGCAGCACTGGTAAATGAATATCGCGCACAGTGCCCCAAGCAGTACGACCCAAAACACGAGCAGCCGCATCAATGTTTGGCGTCACGCTTGATAGGCCACTATCATAGGCACCAATCGCGGCCGCGAGAAAACGGATCATATAAGCGCCGATCAAGAGCCAGATCGAGCCTGAGATAAGCAGGCCAGTTGAAATGCCAAACAGCCCCTCCATGCGCGCATCAAGCCAGTTGTCAAAGCCTGCGAATGGCACCAGTAAACCGACTGCAATCACACCGCCCGGTACTGCATAGCCAAGACGGCCAATAAATAGGGATGCGAGCGAGAGTTTGTTGGACGCAACGCGGTTAAACGTACCGATCATGATCGCAGCTGCGACGGTGACAAGGGCAGCAATGCTCGCCAGCGTCAAAGAATTTTGGATGAAATGTAAATAGCGACTGGAAAAGATATTTTGTTCCGATTTCAACCCCATCGTAATCAGCGTCACAGTCGGAATGATCACGCCCAGAAGGACCGGAAAAGCGCAAATAATCTGCGCGGCCAGTGCTTTTCTGCGTGACAGTGAAAAGCGCGCGAAGGTTTCTTGGCACCCCTTCATTGCGTAGCGCGCCGTGCCGCGATTAATGTATTCCAAGAGTGCTACTAGTAGGGCAAATGCCAATAATCCAACAGCGAGTTGCGCCGCTGCACCACGATCTGCCATGCCAAACCAACTTGTGTAGATACCCGTCGCATAAGTTTGCACACTGAAATGAGCGACCGTGCCAAAGTCCGCGATGGTTTCCATGATCACTAGCAGACTTCCCCCCGCAATTGCTGGGCGCGCGATGGGCAAAGATACACGCAAAAATGCATTTGTAGGGGATGACCCAAGCGAGCGTGCGGCATAAAAAGGCGTTGCGGCCTGCATACGAAAGGAAGAGCGCGCGAGCAGATAGACATAGGGGTATAAAACGAGCGTCAGCATCAAGGCCGCACCGCCCAGAGAGCGAATCTCAGGAAACCAATAGTCGCGCGGGCCCCAACCCATTAGATTGCGCAGGCTCGATTGAACGATGCCGGGATGATCGAGGATATCGGTGTAGGCATAGGCCAGCACATAGGCAGGGAAGGCTAATGGCACGACCAACGCGATCTCGAAAAAGCGACGCCCTGCGAATTCCGACGTTGCGATAAGCCAAGCGGTCAACGTGCCTATCACCATGCTGCCAGAGGCGACCAAAACAACCAAGATCAATGTCGTCCATGTGTAGCGCCAAAGCACGGTGTCGGCCAGTTGGCTCAGCGTTTCTAATGTGCCCAAGGCGGCGGCTGCGATGACACCGACAATAGGCAGCAAACAGATTGCGATTACGAGCAAGGAAATCCCCGAAATGAAATATTTGTTCATTTTTCTGAGCCAAATGCAAGTTTCTTTGGGGCCTGTTTACCTTGCGGGGCGGTGGAAAAATAGTCTGATTATTTAGCTCGGAATTGACTTATCCGACTAAATCTATCAAGTTACACGCGTAAGCGATCACCCCAGCAATTTTTGCACCCACCTAAATTGTAGAGCGAAGCACGGTATGAGCAAAACCCCCAGTCCTTGCATCGACGTGTGCAAGTTCAAACGCGAAGGTCATTGCATCGGATGTTCGATGACAAAGGCGCAGAAATCCTTGTTCAAACAGCTGAAAAAAGACAAACACCGCAGAGCCTTCGTGGAAATGTTGGTGGGTCAGCAATCGCATCTTGGGAAATATCGACATTGGGCACCGCAATATTTGCAAAAGTGCCTAAAGAAAAAGGTCAAGCCCGCCGCCGCTGTAAGGGACGTGGCTTGACCTCGCTCTGGTGGCTGCCGGACTGCTGTGCTGCCTGTTAGGTGGCGTGCAGTTCGGTGGCTTCCTTCGCCTCTTATCTAGTGATTACGCCAGATGTGACCGTAGAAACCAAGCAAATTTCTCATGGACCTGACCGCGCGCGATGCAGAGATCTTCGGTCAATGTATCACCGTGATCTGCCGCGATTGCACCTGCGCCCGCCAGGGTCGCTGCTAGCGTTTCCTGTGCGTCCTGCATCGTTTTGATCATCTCTTTGTCGGTTGCATGCCCATCATGCTCTCTCACCTTGGAGCGTGTGAGCATGCCGGCAAGGGTGCCCTCGGCATGCGCATCCAGCGCTTTCACGCGCTCTGCAAGATCGTCTTGCGCGATGAAATGGTCTTCATAAATCTTCTGGAACAAATCATGCAGCGGGTCAAAGCACATGCCCGTCACGTTCCAGTGAAAGTTCTGGGCAAGCATCGTTGTCACAGCAGTTTCAGCAACGGATTGATTGAGCGCTTCCACAACAGCGGCGCGGGCATCTGTGGACAAAGCAACAGCAGTCTGGGTCATTTTAAGTTCCCTTAATGTAATGATGTCGCTGGCTTGCAGGCGTGCTGGCTGGCGTTATCCGCTACATAGGCAACGTCGCGCAGAAGGCAAGAACTTTTTAGAATAATTCTAAACTAGATAGAAATACTCGGAAATCCGGGCCATCAGAAAGCGGACCAAACGCCTATTTTCGGGGCTCACACGGGAATTCAATAAAAATTGCAGGCTCGCTTCGTCCTGCGCTTTGGAGGCGAGCGCAAACTGCATGAGCCATTTTTCGTCAAACGAAACTTCTGTCGTGGCAGGCCCAAACAGTTTCGCAGGCTTGCCCAAGGCTTCGTTCAAACAGCGCATAAGCGCGTCGGCATGGGCATCGCGCTCGGTGGATCGTGCAACATGAAGTAGCGCGCAAGCCTCAAATAGATTGGTCTGCGGTTTTGAGCGGCAACTCATTGAGATAAAACGCAAATAATTCAGAAGTGCGATCGCGCCTAAGCTGTGCTCCGGTGCGGCGACGGTATCTGGCAAATCAATAAAGCGAATTGCGACCATATCAACATCCTCTGGGAGCGGAATCAGCGCTCCCTATTCCTGATTATATCTATAGGATATTATAATTTAAACAAGCTAGATCAATGCGTTTGGCGTACTTGTCAATAAATAGTGACATTCATATTCTGCCTCAAGTTTACATTTGAAGGCTCACGAGATGATTATCCCAAGCGAAATTTGACTGCGCCACATTTGCATTGCTGTTATCCGCAAGATTTATCAGGATGCCACCACCAGAGCTTGCCACAAAAGTATCGTTCAACATGCTCACGCCAGAGACGTCTGCGATGGGGACGCTGGCAATTAACTCTTGGTTTAGTGTTTCAAAGATTTGTAGCAAACCACCCCTAGGGGAAGTCGCCGCGATTGTTTTGCCATCTTTGGAAAACGCTACGCTGCCAATATATCCTCGCATCGCGCGGGTTTGATTAGGGCCTGCGCGCATCAAATGTATGTCTACACCTCGTTTATGAACCCCAACTAATGCGGGCGCTGGTATATCGCCTTGCCACTGCATCCCAAATGCGACGCTGCCATTGTGGTTGACGGCGAGGTGGCGGATTGAGCTTTTACGGAGCGTTGGCTCAAGACGCGCGACCTCTAATTGCTTGCCATCTTCGATATAGGAAAGGTTGGGTGCCATCGTCGCGATGTTGAGTTTCGTGCGCCCCGTATCCGGATGCGTGTCTATCCCACCATTCGCAACAACCAGCGTGTCCGTGTTCGGAAGGCGTTTGATGTCATGCGGACCGATGCCGCCACTGCGCCACTCATCAACGCGTTGGTAGCCGTTGCGAGCATCCCAAACACCGATCCGACCTTGGCCCGCATCAAAATCGTTTTCAGTTGTGAACAGCAAACCTCCATCAGCAGAAAATACACCGTGGCCGTAAAAATGCCGTCCCTTTGGAGCGTGTAAAATTGCTTTCTGCGCACCCGTAAGGCAATCTATCACAACGGCAAACGTACCAGGTCTGTGCGCGAAGGCGACAGCTTCGGGCCGGATCGGATGGCTGGCTGCAGCATGACCTCGCGCGGGCAGGGGGACTTGAAAGCGGACCTGCAAATTAGCGTTGAGACCACACAGAACGTAGCTGCCATCTGAAATCGCAGCAGCCGACAAAAAAGCAGGTGAGCCGACATCTGCCCAAGTCGGTTTTGGGGTCAAGCCAGCGGCAAGCATGCCCGCAAGAAACTGGCGTCGACCCTGCCTATCAATCACCGTCAAGCGAATTGAAACCGGCGGCAACGCTTAAAGAGGGCCCAAGCTCTGCACGCACAATGGCACGTACCGCGTCGACTGATTGCTGAATGACTTTGACTTTGATGCGGGTTTGCGGCTCTAATAAGCTGGCGAAGGTCGGATCATTTAGATCAGAGAGCTTTGCGAGCGCTTTCTTGAACCCTTTGTCGAGTTTATCACTCAAGACATCATCCGCCTCAGACAGCGCCACCGTGAGTTCATTAAGGGCTTTTAAGCTGAGCTTAACGTGTTTCGAGGACCGCGCAGAGCGCCGCGCTTCAGCGCGTTTGGCACGTGGGCGATCGAATGTTCCAAGCGGGCGACCAAGACGTGTCTCGGAGGTGAATTGCAAACCAGCCGAGAGGGCTTTGAACAGTTCTTGCAGCACCTCTTCATTACTTTGATAAAGGCTATCAGGCGACGGATTGCGCATCTTATTGGCGTAGGTTTCTGTCCAATTCCCTAGGATATCTTGTGAGGTTGCGGCGATGTCTGCGCTGATCGTTTGAACAAGTGTGCAGTGATACTCAGGCGCATCCGTTGCCAAGAATGCGTCATCAAATAACAAAAACTCTAAGGCGTAAAACCCGCGTGCGGCGATAGACACTTGAGCGTAGTCGCCCACCGATTTGGCAACCGATCCTGCGTGGTGATCAGGCGTTGAAGCGTGCGCGGTGTCACGCCGCGTGGATCGGGTCAAAACGCCAAGGCAAATGCGCGATCCTCGACTTCTGTCCGGCCAAACCGCAAATGGCTTGCAGAGATCCAGGTATCAAATGCGATATGATAGCTTGCCCGAAGCCTCTCCGATGTGGGATCGCACGCATCGGTTGCCTGCTTGGACAAAGCCTTTGTGCTAAGTGCGAGCTGCTCGAACCCCGGGAGGATGTGTGTGTCAATGACGGTTGCGATTGTCTCGCGGCGCGTCTCCGCCTGACTTGCGATTGGTGTCATCAAAACGGCCAAAGCGAGGGCAAATCGTTTCATAGACTCTCCAAGAATTTGAGCAACGCGTCGCGCTCAAGAGTGCTCATCCCAATCACAGCATCGCGTTGGCTCGCGGCTTCGCCACCATGCCACAAAACAGCCTCTAGAAGCGAGCGCGCACGGCCATCGTGCAAGAAATACGTGTGACTATTCACTTGCTCCGTCAGCCCAACCCCCCAAAGTGGCGGCGTGCGCCATTCTTGCCCGGTCGCGCGCGCTTCGGGGCGGTTGTCGGCAAGGGCAGGGCCCATATCGTGCAGCAACATATCGGAATAGGGCCAAATCAGTTGAAAGCTCTGCTCAGCGCGATCCTCTAACCGATGGGTGACAAAGCTTGGCGTGTGACAGGCAGTGCAGCCTGTTTCATAAAACATTTGTTTGCCACGCAAGACTTCAGGGGTATCAGCGCCACGCCGCGCAGGAACGGCAAGGTTGCTGCTGTAAAAGGCGACGAGATCTAAGCCTTCTGCGTCAATCTCAGTGCCGCGCGCATCACCGTCACCGTGGATTGCGTTTTGACATTTTATCTGCGCATCGGTGCACTCGCCCGCGCCGTCAGGAAAAAGCGGGCTGGAGATGCCAATGTCGCCCGCAAAAGCTTCGGCTGATTGCTGCTTGATTGTTGGATTGCCAGCCTTGAGCCCGAAACGGCCCAGCATAGGTTGATCGTATTCAACCGACCAAACAACGTTGGGCCGTCCAGAAATTCCATCGCCATTCAGATCATCGGGGTCCGCACCTGCGAGAATGTCCGTGGTGGGAATAGCCTCTAGCAAGCCAAGACCAATCATCTGCGGCGCAACGCGCGGGGAGAGCATCGCATTGGGGTGCATTGGCCCATATCCAAGATTTTCGGCCTTATATGTGGGGTGGCGCAGCGAAACTTCAGTGCCATCCGCGAGGGTGATGATCTCTTCCTCATAGGTGATATCAAGGCGGTATTCAGCATCAAAGCCTTGGACGGCGAAATCTTGCAGCTGCTTGCCATAAGTCGGCTCTGCTGCTGTCGCGATATAGCCTTCGATCTCTCTGATTTCCGCGTCGCTTGGTGCTGGGATCGAAACGCGCAAGAACATTGAAATGGCGTTGTCCTGTTCGTTTTCGGGGGGATGGCCGCGACCGTCTTTGATGTGGCATCGCTGGCAAGAGCGCGCGTTATAAAGCGGGCCAAGCCCGTCAGAGGCCAAAGTGGAAGAAGGCGAGGACACCCAGAGTTTGCGAAATAGGCCGTTGCCGACTTTGAAATTAAGCTCATCTTCAAAGGAGATGTTAGCGGAGGCTTGGGAAAACGCGTCAGCGCTTGTTCGCGCTCGCACGGTCGCGGCACCTGCGGATTTGGCCTCAAAACGATGTGCTTTGGTGAAATTGGAAGAGGATGCTGTGACGGCCTTTATGCGCGCGCTCTCTTCGGGTGTGCGGGCAATAACATTGAGGTGTGGATCGCCGAATTTCCATGTGGTTTTGGCACTTGTAACGTCTTGGTCCGCAAAAATGACGCTGCCGAACAGCAAAGCTGTCAGCGCTAGACAATTGGATCTTTTCCACATGTTGAACAAGTCTCTTCGCACCTACCTAATATCAATTGGCGCGCAACCAATTCGCAAGGTAGCACGCCGTATTCTATTTTTATCAACGCCTCAGGGGCTTTTTGGTCTCATTTGAAACGAGATCAGAACTCGACTGTGACACCAACGTTATACACCGCTGACGCGCTTTCGGTGAGTTCCACGACGAAGCCGGTAGAGATCGTTTCGTTGATTTCGTAAGAAATTCCAGCCTCGCCGTAAACCTCTGTCCCATCATGTCCAACAACTGCTTCACCTGTAAAGCCGTTGCCCAGTCCAAACTCGGCCGCGAGGCTGTAGTCTGTGCTAAAGCCCGTTAAATCATGCACCACTTCAAAGGTCGCGCTGATGGATTCACCAATCGGGAAATCAAGCGCGACGGCGACCTCGTGAAATGAGAAGCCGCTCTTGTCGAGAAAGATGTTCGAGTAGGATGCGGTGATCGCAACATTATCTGAAATGTCGAACCCATAGCCAAGTGTGAGCGTGATCTCTGCTGAGTCTGTTGGGTCTTGATATAGCGTCTCCAGACCACCAGCGATGAAGGCACCACCAAAGGACAGTTCCGTTTCGATGCTCGCGGTTGTTTTGGCGTTTCCACCACTAGAGGTTGCGATGTTGAGACCTATTTCGGAAGAGCCTTCTATTTCTTGCGCCAGTGCTGTTGCGGGCAGACTTAAAGCAACGAGGCCAGCCAATGCGTAGAGCGATTTCATGTTTTATCCTTGTTTTATATGACCCGATCAGGGTCGATGCGCTCGCTAAAGATTGGCTGGCTGATTTTGATTTACTGAAACACAGCTTCCGGATCATCAAGGCTGTCAGAGCCTTCAAATGCAATCTGGTCGAGCCCAAGTGCGCTTACAACGCGCTCAATCGAGCGGGTCTGGTCGATAAAGCCATTTACGCCGCCCATGATGACCGCTTCGCCGGCTTCATTGCCGCGCTCTAACATCTGGTCATAGGCAAAGCCTGCTTCTGCCGTGGTTTTGATGCGGCCGAGCGCTTTCATGGTCGCGCTGAGTTTGGCGCGCATTTCCGTGTCCAAAGATACATCTGTTGCGGCGACCATGTCAGACAAGGATGCACCAGAAACGACAGAACCATCAATGCGCACGTACTCACCAAGATAGGCATTTTGCACACCAAGCCCGTCATGGTAGTGATCGTTGTGCGTGTTGTCTGCGAAGCAAGAGTGCTCTTCCTCAGGATCGTTTAGCATCACACCAAGACGCATGCGCTCACCAGCGACCTCGCCATAAGATAAAGAACCCATGCCAGTCAAAACCGCAGCGATCCCTGCGTCTTCGTTTCTGTTGAGCTCTGTGCGCGCGGCACCCCCAGCGGCCCATTGCGCTGTCATCCATTCCAGATCGGACACAAGCAAATCAGTTGCGGCTGTCAGATACTCGCCGCGACGGTCACAGTTGTCATTCGTGCAAGCATGACCCGCTGCGTAGTCTGTCCAAGGTCGATTGCCTGCACCTGCGCCATGACCGTTCAGGTCCTGACCCCAGAGCAGAAATTCTATTGCGTGATAGCCTGTCGCGACGTTTGCCTCGACGCCGTCCGCTTCTTGGAGTGTTTCTTCCAGAAGGGCAGAATTGATTTCATTTGCGTCAACCTCTCTGCCAGACAGCGTGAAAGATGCGTTCGCGACAACGTTCAGCGCGGCAAATTCGTTCTCGTCAGAAGGACCGCCATAGGACGCATCGACATAGTCGATCAAACCTTCATCGAGGGGCCAAGCGTTCACTTTGCCTTCCCAATCATCGACGATCGCGTTGCCGAAACGATAAACCTCAGTCTGCTGGTAAGGCACGCGCGCAGCAAGCCATGCGGTTTTCGCGGCTTGTAGGGCGTCAGCTGATGGATTGGCGATCAATGCGTTAACGGCTGCTTGTAATGTTTGCGCGGTTGTAAGGCTGTCGCCATATTTTGCGGCTGCGATGTCAGCGTAGGTGCCAAGCACGTCAGCTTTCTCGACTGCGAAAGCAGAGGTGGAGAGCGCGGTGACTAGCGCTGTTGTGGTAAGAATGGTGTACTTCATGAAGTGTCCTGTCAGTGGAGTGTTACTGTTTGAAAAGGTTTCGATTTTCCGTCACGTGAGACGGGCTGACGCGCGAATTGTTTCGGTGCCCGCAGGTTCATGCGTTTCAGCGCGAGCCCGAAGTCAGATGCGAGCGCAGTCAGCACGGGGGCCACGTCAGGGCGGACTAGCAAAGTTGCGATCAGCATTGCGTCTTCGCGTTCGCCGAGTACTGCGGTCGCTATGAAGTTTGCAAAACAAGATTCGTCGGAGCCAAGACATTTGCAATTCACCGAGTGGCGCACCAAAGGCCTGCGTCCGTGTTGAGAACACAAGCTGCACAGATCGCTTAAAGAGCCTAGTGCGCGTTTGCCGTGTTCAGCGCCTAAGGTGGAGGCAAAGTCGCTCCAAACAGTCGCTTGGCTGTCAGGGCCATTGCACCAAAGCCGTAAATAGATCACCGACGCCGCTTCAATGGCATCAAGCTCAGAGATGAAGCCGACGGGCGTACCGCCACGATTTTCCTGCGCGCTGCTCATTTTGTCAGGATCAGCTTGCCCGCGCGTGTAATGCGCAGGGTGTATGTTTGATCGCCCAACACGATTTGGGCTTGGTCTGCCCCCTTCGTGAGGTCCTGAGCGGAATAAGTGGGCAATGCATTGGGCAACGGCTTTATCGTTTCTTTCGCGGTGTGAAATGACATCAATTTGATCTCCCGTCTTGGGTGTGGACTGAACTAAAGCGGTCGAGAGCCCACTCCATGCTAAATCCGTCTGGTGTTCCTGAGTGAAAGGCTACTTCGGCAAGCTCGGGACGATTCGGTCGCGGCGTACAACGTGCGCTGGCGAAGTCTTTTAAAGGTTTTTTTTCATGCATTTTAGAAGTCCTTTATCGAACGATTTCGTGCTTCCTCATGAGTCTAAGAGTTGGCTAGATGTTGGGTTAATTCTGAGTAAATCTATCAGAAATGTCAACCTGACTTTTTTAATCAGGAAATATTTTTATATTGTTGACTTTTTTTATCAACTAATCGATCCCTTGCGAGCCAGCCGGTCATCGCCAGCGATTCAATTTAGTTGAAACGTCTCAGGAAAGTGACCCAGACATGCGACACCCTCTCACATATACAGCTGCTTTTGCCGCTACCGCCTTTTCGCTTTTTGCGACATCTGCCCTGGCTGATCCAATGACAGTCACAGACATTGCGGGTCGTCAGGTAACGCTGCCTGATGCTCCCGAACGCATCATTCTTGGCGAAGGCCGCATGATGTATGCAATTGCACCGCTCGCCACAGAAAACCCGTTTGAGCACGTTGTTGGGTGGAAGGATGATCTTATCCTCTACGATCCCGACGCCTTTGAGAAATTCAAAGCGGCCTTCCCGGAAGACACAGCGCGGATGGTGAACTTTGGGAACCCCTATGCTGGTGACTTCAGCATCGAAGCAGTTCTTGAAAACAAAGCGGATTTGCTGCTGCTCGATCTGGGCAGTCTGTTCAAAGCTGAGGAAACTAGTTTGATCGAAAAGCTCGATGAGGCGGGCGTTCCTGTCGTCTTTATTGATTTCCGCCGCGATCCAACTGCGAATTCGATTCCATCTATGTTGCTTTTGGGTCGTTTGCTCGAAAAAGAAGCACGCGCTGCTGAATTCATTGATTTCTATGTCGCTGAAATGCGCAAAGTCACCAATGTTGTGCAGTCCTTGCCAGTTGATGAAAAGCCGCTGGTCTTCATGGAAAATGCGGCTGGTTGGAGCCCTGAATATTGCTGCAATACCTTTGGCAGCTACAACTACGGCCGCTTCATCGAATTGGCAGGGGGGCGCAACTACGGCTCTGAAAAATTCGCAGGCTATAGCTCAGAGGTCAGCTTGGAAGGTTTAATTGCAGCGGACCCCGACGTGTTGCTCGGCACAGGCGCGAATTGGGCCGCCGCACGTCCAGAAGTCACGGCGACGTTGCTGGGTTATCAGGCGAATACAGTAGACAATGATGCGCGTATTCAAGCACTTGCGGATCGCGTTGGCTTCAAGAATTTGCGCGCAGTTCAGACAGGTCGGATGCACTCAATCTATCACCAATTCTACAACAGCCCGTACCATTTCATCGCAATCCAACAGATTGCAAAATGGTTACACCCTGAGGATTTCACAGACCTCGACCCGAACGCCACGATGGCGAAATTGCATGATGAGTTCATGCCGTTCGCGACCGCTGGTCAGTTCTGGGTAAGCCTGCCGAAGTGAGGCGGTCTAAGCATATTGCTCTTGGGTTGGCGTTCATCGCCGACCCACACATCCTGCATCCTAAAAAATGGTAGAACAGATGTCTGTAGTTTCTCCCTCGGACGACGGCGCGGTCGATACGCTTGTCAGCAATTACCGCAATCGCAGCTTTCGACGTTTGGTGTTGTTGCTTGGGGCGATAGTGGCCCTGAGTCTCATTGTTTTGATCGATATAATGACTGGTCCGGCCAGTTTGTCGTTCCAGCAAGTCATCAGCGTCATTTTCAATCCTTCTGCCGCATCCCCTCAAGACAAGGTTATCGTTTGGGATCTGCGCATGCCTATCGCTTTGATGGCCGTGTGCGTTGGCGCGATGCTCGGTGTTGCGGGGGCAGAGATGCAAACGATCTTGAACAATCCCCTCGCGGATCCGTTTACGTTGGGTTTGTCATCTGCTGCGAGTTTCGGGGCCGCTTTGGCCATCGTAATGCAGTGGTCCTTGATCCCCGGCGCAGGCATCTTCTTTGTAACAGGCAACGCGTTTGTGATGGCGATGGCGACCTCACTGGCGCTTTATGGCTTTACACGTTTGCGAGGTGTCACACCCGAAGCGATGATCCTCGTGGGTATTGCGATGCTCTTCACATTCAACGCGCTTTTGGCACTGTTGCAATACGGCGCGTCCGAGCTGCAACTTGCGCAAATCATCTTCTGGCAGCTCGGCTCTTTGGCGCGTGCAAGTTGGGGCAAGGTCGCGACCTGTTTGGTCGTTCTCGCAATCGTTTTGCCGTACTTCATGTCGCGCTCTTGGTCGCTGACGGCTCTGCGCATGGGCGAAGAAAAGGCGGCAAGCCTTGGCGTCAATGTTTCATTCCTGCGTCTTACGGTTTTGGGGGGTGTGTCGCTGCTTGCCGCAGTTGCGGTGTCTTTCGTCGGGGCTGTCGCCTTTGTTGGATTGGTCGGCCCTCACATCGCGCGCCTTGTAGTCGGTGAAGATCAGCGCGGCTTTTTGCCATTCTCTGCGCTTGCAGGAGCTTTGATCATGTCAGGCACGTCTATCGCATCCAAAGCGATCACACCGGGGGTCATCTATCCGATTGGGATGATCACATCGCTGATCGGCATCCCATTCTTCATCAGCTTAATTCTGTCGCAACGACAAAGGCATTGGCAATGACGCTTTCTGCACAAAATATCAACGTAACGCTCGGATCGCGCACGATCCTGAATGAAACAGGGTTTGAGGCTCTGCGAGCTGGCGAATTGACAGCGCTTATCGGGCCAAATGCTGCTGGGAAATCCACCCTTTTTCGCACGATTGCGGGTTTGGTGAAGTCGAGCGATGGCATAATTGACATCGCTGGTGAGGACTTGTCCCAGCTCTCCGTTCAACGCCGATTGCAACGTATTTGTTTCATGCCGCAGTTCTTTACGGCCAACGCGGCTTTGTCGGTGTTTGACGTCGTCCTGATGGCGCAAAAGCAACTTTCGGGCTGGCGTGTGTCCGAGCAAGATATGGCATCTGTGGCGCAAGCGCTGGAAGAGGCCAAGATCGGGCATCTCGCCGAGGCCAACATTGGCGAACTCTCAGGCGGGCAGGCGCAAATGGTGTCGGTCTGCCAAGCGCTCATCCGCAAGGCAGAGGTCTACCTCTTCGATGAACCCACCAGCGCGCTTGATTTGCGCCACCAGCTAGATGTGATGCACGGCATTAAGCACGCTATGAAAGAACGTGGAGCTATCGGGATTGTGGCCTTGCATGATCTTAACCTCGCTGCGCGCTACGCGGATCATTTGTTACTGATTGGGTCTGGCCAAATTCTCGCGCAGGGCAAACTTGACGCCGTTCTGTCGGATCCTTTGATCGCGGCAACCTATGATGTCTCAATCCAAACAGGACTTGGCCCAAGAAAGGAACTAAATGTTCATGCGTATTCCGACTAACCCGCTTCGTTTGCTTTCTGTGTCATTGTCATTGGGCTTCGCACCGATGTTTGCGCAAGCCGAAGAGCATCGCATTCTTATGTTGAACGCAGCGGCTGACGACGCACAGCACACGAATGTGTTTGCACCGGATATTTTGCACATCGCACTGGGGGATACAGTGACATTTATTCCGCGTGATGAAGGTCACAACACAGCCTCAAAACGCGGTATGATCCCAGAAGGGGCAGAGCCGTGGAACAGTCCGATGGATGAAGAGTTCAGCGTCACGCTGACTGTCCCGGGCATTTACGGCTATCTGTGTTTGCCACATTACGAAATGGGCATGGTTGGGTTGATTATTGTAGGCGACGGAGATGCAAACGTGCAGGCCGCGCGCAAAGTACGCCACCCCGGCGCTGCGCGTAGCGCCTTTCGAGCACTGTTCAAAGAGGTTGATACCCTACGATAACCACTGCTCCGGCAAGCTATCGTCGCCAGAACCCCGAGATGCGTAAATCCTCTTTTACACGCCCTGACGCCTTTGCAGCGTCACGTAAAATGCGCGCATCCTCGCGCTCGCCTGCGAGCCAGATTTTTGACTCAGTATGCTGCGGCAAAGCTTGTAACGCGCTTGCCAAGAAATCCTCGCTTCTCTCGCGCGCGAGCCAGGTGATTTTGACGCCCTTTAGCGCATCAATTGGATAGCGACAGTCTGTGCGGTGTTTGGCTTCCAGAAAAACCTCGCCTGTTGCCTTGACAGGTAAGCCCTCCAGAATTCGCGCAGCGGCGGGGAAACCTGTTTCATCACTTGCCATTAACACCCGATCTGCTTGCATCAGACCCCCGCCCACAGGCCCTGACAAACCAACGCAGATGCGCGGATCAGTCCCGTCGTTGATTCCTTGCGCCCAATCTATCGTGCGCCCGCCCTCGTGAATAAAGATGTCCACGATTAACCTGTTCGACACATGATCGATTGCACGCGTTGTATAAACCGGTTTGTGCGGCGCAATCGGGCCATCAGGCCAAAGGGTTGTCCCCGTCTAAAGGACGCTTGGCCATTCGGGCTCTTTGCCCTTCGGGGGCTGCACCAATCGAAAGTGGATTGATGTATCATCATGCGAGGAGAGATCAGTCCCTTGCAGCGTGAGCCGCAGAAAGTCCGTGCCAAGCGGTGCCACATCAATGACGCGTACAAACTGAAAGTTGGCAGGCAAGTTTGAATCGGTTTCAGAAGGCAGTCGATGGCGCGTATATCTTCAGTTGGAAGACCTTCAGTCAACGCGCGTGGCACGGCTGTTGTGCGATTTACCATCAACGCGCGGGGCGGATTGTCTTCAGCCGGTATCGTGCGTAGCTCTGGCTCAAGACAGCTTGATAACGCGGCAGTACAAGTAATCCACAACGCAATCCCGTTTTTACGTCCTCCCGCTGGTGCGCGGCGCACATTCTCTATTAATATTCAGGGACGATAGTGACGACAGCGGTTTATCCATACGTACGCGTGCTTATTAGGCAACAAAAAGGCGCCTTACGTTTACGTTTCAAGACAAGCGTTTTGATATCTATAACGAGCTTCATCCCGATTTTTTTTGCCAAAGATTTAAAGGTACTTTTGGCAGCGCGTTCAATTCAAAATTTTTACTTAACGTACGCGAATTATGCGCATTATACATGCGTATGATTGACGTGCATAACAAGAGACCTTAGGTTAGCAGGGGAGGTATATAGATGAATACTCAACCAAGAAAACCTACTAACTTGTCTTTAGAAGCAACATTGCTCACTGAAGCTAAGGCGCTAAAAGTAAACTTGTCACGCGCCGCGGAGGACGGAGTGCGCAACGCAGTTGCTGCCGCAAAAGCACTGCAATGGAAGTCCGAGAATGCTGCTGCGTTACAAAGTTCTAACGCTTATGTAGAGAAACACGGTCTTCCTCTTGATGAATTCCGTCAATTCTAATGGCCAGATTCGACGTTTACCCAAATCCCTCCGGTGACGGATATCTCTTGAACGTCCAGTCTGACTTGTTGAGCGATCTAAATACGCGCCTAGTCGTACCATTAATGTCGAGATCATTTGCGCCGAAACCAGCAAAGCGTCTCAACCCAACATTTGAACTCAATAGCGAAACATTTGTTATGATGACTCAATTCATGGCGGCTGTTCCTACAGGCATTCTCAAGAACTCTGCGGGCAACCTCGACTCTGAGTTTGAAAAAATCACAGCTGCGATCGACATGATTATGCAAGGATTTTAGTGATAAAAGCCAATATAATAATCATAAAGATTACATATGATAGATTATCGGTCCCGCAAATCGCGAATGTGCGCTTGGCGAAGTCCACGCCTAAAATATGTATGTTTTCCATCAAGTTATCTTCCCTGTCCGCGGCTATTTAGATCGCTCCGGTCCATTCCTGCCGTTCACCCACCCTTTGCGAAGCCGCGGTGTGGCCCGCCGAACCGGACATTCATGCATCGCGCAGCATTTTTCTGGGCCGAGGTCTACAACGCTGGACAAAGACGCCGCTTCCGTCGCCCAAGACAATGATGGCAGTTTAGCACAAAGCGGTCTTCGAACTCGGCTGCAATTCCGAAGAAACTGTGGGAGTACGACCATCTCATCGCACCGCCAACGGCGGGCTTTCATCTTGTCAGTTTTGCAGGCCTCAATGCCTCGGGCTGCTTCGAATATCGCCTGTCATAGAAACTTATCTTTGAAAAGTATGCTCAGGATCTCGAAAGATGGTATCGGTGCGAGTTGCATCGTCGAGGCTAGATATACAGAATTCCGTTTTGAGTGGTCAGCGGTATTATATCCTTTGTTCTAAAATTCTTGGGTCTGGCACTGCCTCACACTGCAAGGGTGATAGATTTTGAACGGGTGTAGGCGTCGAGACCCTCCAATCCTTTTTCGCGACCGAAACCGGATTTCCGGTTGCCGCCAAAGGGCAGTTCGATACCGCCGGCCCAATAATCGTTGACGTTGACCTGCCCCGCATCCACCCGCTGCGCCATGCGCAGGGCAGTAGACATGTCGCGGGTGTAGATTCCGGCCGCCAGAGCAAATTCGGTGCCATTGGCGAGCGCAAGTGCTTCTTCTTCGCTTTCGAAGGTTTGCACCGCAAGAACAGGACCAAAGATTTCCTGGGTCACCGCATCATCGCTGGGGCTCAGGTTGTCTAGGATGGTCGGTTCAAAGAACCAACCCTTGCCAGTTTCTGGGTCTGTTGAGATGTTGCCGCCGGTGACGATCTCTACCCCGCGGGCACTGGCACGCGCCACATGGCCCGCAATCTGTGCTTAGTGCCGCTCAGAGTTCACCGCACCCATATCCGGATTCCGAAGCCCGTGGCCAAAGCGTAGGCCTTTCGCTTTTTCGATTACCCGTTCCAGCACCTTGGCGTGTAGGTCACAGTGGATCACGAGCCGGGAACCAGCCGAACAAATCTGCCCGGAATTGGAAAAGATCGCCCAGAGCGCACCCTCTGCCACCGCCTCGGCATCGGCGTCAGAAAATGCGATCAGAGGCGACTTGCCGCCCAGTTCTAAGGTCAGTCCGGTCACGTTGGGTGCCACATTCTGCATCACCCCGACGCCGGTTGTCACCGAGCCGGTGAAGGTCACATGCCGCACGCAGGGATCCGTGACTAACGGCGCACCAGCCTCGATGCCGGTCCCGGTGACCACATCGACCACACCCGCAGGCACGCCTGCACGCACCAGAAGCTCAGCGATCATCAGCGCGGTAAAGGGCGTGGTCTCCGCTGGTTTCACAACTGCCGAACATCCTGTCGCCAGTGCTGGTGCAATACCGCGCACCAGCGTCGAGGTTGGGTAGTTCCACGGCACGATATGAGCGGTCACGCCCACCAGCTCGAGCAGGGTGAAGGCGGCGTTGCCGTTGCCAAGGTTGACACTTCGACCGTCCAGTTTATCAGCGGCACCTGCATAGTATTCGAACAGGCGCGCCGAACCCGCGACATCGCCCTGCGCCTCGGCGAGGGTCTTGCCACTATCGATGCTTTCGACCACCGCCAGCCTGTCCGCTTCTGCGCGCATCAAGCGCGCCGCCTCGTTAAGGATGGCGCAGCGGCGCGCTGGTGGCGTGTTACGCCAAACCTCGAAGCCTTTCGCTGCGCTGGCCACGGCATGGTCCACATCAGCAGTGGAGCCAGCAGCGAATTCGGCGAAGGCTTCGCCAGTGCCAGCATCAAAGCTCTCCATGCGGCTGCCGCTGTCGGCGGCAACGAACACCCCGTCGATGAAATGGTTGCGTGGCAGTTCCGGCAGGGAGCCAGCTACAAAATAGTTGGAAATCATCTGGTCGGGGGTCATCATTCGATCTCGCTGCATTTGTAGGTGGACTTGGCCAGCCATTCGGAGCAGATCTCGACGCCCCAGCCTGGGGCATCGGTCACAACAGCGTGGCCGTTCGTGATGGTGAAGGGATTGTTTCGGAACAATTCACGCTGCCATGGGTAGTAATCATCGCCTTCTATCGAGAATTCCAGATAGCGGCCCGGATTTGGCACTGCGCGAAGCAGGTGCATGGTGAACAACGTGACCAGCGACAGGTTAGCGGCATGCGGAGTGCAAGGCAGGTCGGCGGCGTGGCCCATGCGGGCCACATCCATGCTGCGCACCATGCCCCCTAGATAAAGGATATCGGGCTGTATGATATCCACGGCGCGCATCGCGACAATACGCTGCCACTGCTGCAGATCCCAATCCTGTTCACCACCCGCCACGTCAATGGTCAGATCGCGAGTGACTTCGGCGGTCTGCTCAAGCTCCCAATATGGGCAAGGTTCCTCGAAGTGTTCGTAACCGTTGTCTTCTAGCATCCGCCCGACCTCAACAGCGCGGGTCGGGCCAAAGCCGGAATTGCCATCCACCAGCAGCGCCGCGTCCGAGCCCATTGCCTTGCGGATTGCGGGGATAATCGCCTCGGTGCGGCCTTCCCACTCGTCCCGGTCTTGGCCGCATTCCGCGCCAACGCGCACCTTGAAGGCGTCAAAGCCGAAATCATCACGTATATGCTGCAGCCGTGCCGCTTCGTCCTCGGGCGTAATGTCACGCCGCATGGAGGACGCATAGGCCCGCAGCGGACCGGCCGAGCCACCCAGCAATTCTGCCACTGGCTTCTCCGCAGCTTTGCCGCGCCAGTCCCAGACTGCTGTGTCCAGACCCGCCATGGCACGGCGCAGATAGGTACCGGGGAATTTGTGCTCGCGCAGCGGGATCTCAGCGATCACCTTTTCCAACGCATCCATGGCACGCCCTAGCGCCCAGGGCGCCACCTGCCGGTGCAGTATTTCGCAAGTCAGGTCGCTGCTGTACGTGGAAACCTGCCCCCAGCCGGTCGTACCGTCGTCGGCAGTAACCCGAACAAACCCGACCAATGGCGTGCAAAATGTCTCGATCCGGACGATCCGCGGCCCTGTGTCGCCTTTGTCGCTAGTGTCAGAAACCGGCATCGCGCCGGAAATTGAATAAGGCGTGCTCATGCGTCCTCCAGAATGAGATCAGCTGCGCGGTGCGCCAGCATCATGGTCGGAGCATTTGTGTTGCCCGAGGTTATGTTGGGAAAGACTGAGGCATCGGCAACCCGAAGTCCTTGCAGCCCATGCACCTTAAGGCGTGGACAGACCACCGAGTCCTTCGCGTCCTGCCCCATGCGGCAGGTGCCGACCGAGTGAAATACGGTACCGCATCGCGCGCGGAAATCGGCCAGAATCCAGTCGTCGTCCATGCGGCGCAGATCGGGATCTATCGCCGATTTCACTAGCCCATCCAAAGCCGCAGCACTCATCAGCCGCTGGCACAAGCGGCCACCCGCCACGACCTGCGCGTGGTCCTTTTCGTTAGCCAGCGAATTAGGACGGATGCAGGGCGGAGCAGCCGGGTCGGCTGAGCTGATGTCAATACGGCCGCGACTGGTTGGGCGGCTCGGCTGGAAGCCGATGATGAAGCCTGGAAACGGGTCGGGCTGCACGACAGTTCGCTTGCCGTTCGGTGAGGTGGTATAGGTCACCGGATTGAAATACAGTTGCTGGTCGGGCTGGGCTTGATCTGGGCTGGAGCGGAAATAGCCACCGCACTGGTTCACCGACAGGGCCAGCGGCCCGCGCCGGGTCAGCGCGTATTGCAGCGCCACGCGCACCTTGCCGGTGAACGGGCGCAGCACATTATTTAGTGTCGGTTCGGTGGCGCGGAAGTAATAGTTAATGCCCAGATGGTCCTGCAAGTTGCCGCCCACATGCGGCGCATCCTGCAGCGGAGTGATGCCGTGGGATTTTAGCAGCTCCGCAGGCCCTACACCTGACAGCTGCAGCAACCGCGGCGAAGATATGGCTCCCGACGATACGATGATTTCACGGCCCGCACGCAGAGTTTGCGTATTCCCGTTCCTCACCACCTGAACGGCTACAGCACGCGTGCCTTCAAAGATAATCTGCTCAGCCAGCACCCCGGTCATCAGGGTAACGTTGGCCCGCTTGAGCGCGGGTTTCAGGAAGGCCCGCGCAGAATGCATCCGACGACCGCCGCTGGTGTTGATCCGGTACACTCCTGCTCCTTCGCAGGCGCTGCCATTGATGTTCTGGGTGCGGGGCATACCCAACTCTTTGGCCGCAGCAAAGAAGTGCTGGTTCACTGGGTGGATCTGGTCTGAAACATCCTGCACATGCAGCGGCCCGCCGCCCTGGCGCTCACCGTTGATTCCAAGCCGGGTCTCCATCGCCCCATAGGTCCGGCGTACTGTTTTCCAATCCCAGCCAGCCGCACCGGCCGTCGCCCAATCATCGAAATCCTTTGGCAGCCCGCGCGCATAGACCAGCGCATTTATCGCCCCGGAGCCGCCCACAACCTTGCCGCGCGGCCAGTAGCCGACGCGACCGGCCAGTTCATCCTCTGGTTCGGTTTCATATTTCCAGTTTAGCTTTGGGTCAAAGAAGGTCTTGCCATAGCCCAACGGCAGGGCGATCCACGGCGACCAGCCGCGCCCACCAGCCTCAAGAATCAGCACCTTATAGCGCCCGGACACGCTTAGCCGTTCCGCCAGAACGCAGCCTGCGGAGCCTGCCCCCACGATGATGTAGTCGAAGTTTTCCATAGCGTTCCCTGCTCACTCTCAGAATGTTTTGGCACGAGGCGATGGCATTCTCTAAACAAATAATTATTTGTTATAGATGAGAAATCTTTGCAGGGTAGATGCTACTCATAAACGATATACCTCCCTTGCCTTGGTTGCGCGCTTTTGAGGCGGCCTCGCGAAACGGTAATTTCTCCAGCGCTGGTGAGGAACTCGGGCTTACGCCAGCTGCTGTTAGCCATCAGGTGCGGTCGCTCGAGGAGCAATTGGGCTATCAGCTGTTTTCCCGAAGAAAACGACCCATGGAATTGACCACGATGGGATAGCTTTATTTGCCTTGGGTCATCAAAGCCTTCGAAACCCTTCGGCTGGGTACGCGGGATGTTTTCGGCGCCAGGCACATGATCCCTTTGAGGACCCGTGGCCTTCCGACATTTGCGCAGCTCTGGTTGTTAAAGCAGCTGCCCAATTTCCGAGAGCGATATCCGGAGGTCAATATGCAATTGCATATGGGCACTTGGGCTAGCGCGATCCAATCGAACCAACTGGATATCGAAATTCGATTTGGAAACGGGGAATGGCTAGGACAGCGAGCAACGCTGCTAGAGCGTTCACCCGTAATCCCGGTCTGCCACCCAGGCCTGCAGCCCAGTGGCGAAACGCTTGAAGAACTGCGAGACTCTTCTTTGATCGAGATCATCGGTGTGACTGACAACTGGCACCAGTTTTTCCGTCAGGAGAACCTGACGCCGCCTGCGCAAACCCCGGTGTTCAGCGTTGATCAGAGTATTGCCGCCCTTGAGCTTGCCGCAAATGGAATGGCACATGCGCTGGTATCAGAGTTCTTCGCAGCCCCCTATCTGCAGGACGGTCGCCTTGCGCGCGCATTGCTTCTTGAGAAACAGACGAATCAGGGCATTTACGTCACCTGCCCGAATGGTCCGGTCAGCTATGGCTGTCAAATGTTCCTAGATTGGATTGTCGAGAGGTCTTCCCAGATGCGCCAAGCGTGACCAGATTCAAAGTTCTTTGCCGCGCAAGACCCAAGTGTTAACCATTCTGTCTTTGATCTTGCGATTCCAAAGTGCCTAATTGAAAACAGCGACCACTTACATCGCCCGCTCCCCGAACACACGAAACCAAGTTCATGCTGCTCCGACAACAAACGGCAGCTTTTCAGTTCTGCGGCACCGCCAAAATCAAAGTCGGATTTGGCGAAAGGGACAGGCTTCAAATGACACTATATACTCTGCTCTGCCGTTAGCTCATGGCGCAGCGTTTTGCACTTTGGGGCTCAAAACCGCCATAAGGTCGAGTTTATCACATTATAAATTTCAAGGTAATTTATCACTAGGAATTATGAATGTTTCCAGTCTCAGCGCGTCAGGAACCGACTTGCTCATCCAGCCATTCCAGAAAGGCACTGCTGGTTGGAGTTTGTTCGTTGTTGTGTAACTCGCTAATGAAGTAACGCTCTTTCGTCTTGATTTGATCGTCGTAGGGGCGAACGAGTTGTCCGGTAATCGAGGCGGCTTCGAACAGACTGGTATGCGATGGAGCCGAACCCAAGCCATTGATCGCTGCAGTCTGGGCACCACCAAGGTCGAGGAGAAATTCACTGGATTGGATGGAGGGCCGCGGAATTTGAAACTATGCTAGGCGTTCCAACTGGCTGTCATACTGGATGTATCAAACAATGCGACATGATTAAGTCCGCCCGAATTGGCTAATTCGGGTGAACAAACGGGGAAGAAAAATTCAGCCGGCAGTGGCCTCAAG